>Ga0209536_100006496_pt1 | contig 17865 bp, 16 predicted proteins | sample DeeMarSeWOR28_12_FD_187461 | JGI IMG/M metagenome (GOLD analysis project Ga0209536, IMG submission 187461) | Marine sediment microbial communities from White Oak River estuary, North Carolina - WOR-2-8_12 (SPAdes) (version 2) | ecosystem: Environmental > Aquatic > Marine > Intertidal zone >... | reverse complement strand
CCCAGCGACAAGACCTGTCGACGAGTTCCGGTCGAATCTCTCGCAATCTTCGACAAGGGAGGAGAATTTGGGATTTTTGGATGGACACTGGTTAGTGGATGTCCCCCAACGCCAATATCGTTTTCACTAAAAGGGTGAGTTCAACCCGTTTCACTGGTCAATTCAGATCTTTATTTTTCCAATACTTGGTTCCTTTGATTGTGGCCTGAAGTGCCAGCCCACTCTCTACTAGCTGATAAACGGTGATGTGGTCAAGCAGGGCTTCTCCGCCTACGGCAGCACCTTTGTCACTGGCTTTCGCTGCTGCATCAGCATGGCCCCCGAATTCCCAGCCAGTTTCAACGAACTTTTGCATTGTGGTTTCGTCATGGAAAACGAATACCGCACGAAAATCCTTAACCCCAAGCCCCAGACCTATTCCGAGTTCTCCCATCTTCATGTACGTGTGCTTACCGGTTTTGTTGTTCTTAACGACACCATAACCGCCTCCAAAGCTGGCAAATATTACATTGACATTGGCGTTGCTAAAGACTCCATAACCAGGTGCGTTGACAATTTGGGACTTCGACTTCGGGTGTACTTCGTAGAGATCGGACAGCACCTCTCTTTTCATATCGAGAATAGCCTGGCGTTTTTCCTCTATAGTGTTACCGTGGGTAGTTGCACAGCCGCCTGAAATGATGATGGTGATTAGCAAACTGAATAAGCAAAATGTAACTCGTCTCATGATCACTGCCCTCTGCATTTTAATTTGGTGAGGCCTGCCTTGTTATTTTAGGTCATATCGGCAGGACAAACCGCATAACCCCCTCTGTTTCACAGTCCAACCTTCCCATAGAGAGGGGCATGACGCGGACCTGCAGATTAATTCTCTGCCTGTGGTTACATTTAAACTTTGCAATAATTGGACCAGGACTTCTTTAAGATTCTTGTGCGTGGCAATCTACATCCCACATACGGTTGACCTGACCCGTGGTTTTCACTCCCATCCAAGCAAATTCCGGAAGAACCCCAAAGAAATGGTGAAACTCCTGGTCAGCACTGAAGTTGACGAAACAGTTAGGATTGCCTATGCTTATGGTCTTGCTGTTAAACTGCTGCCGACAAGAAGCACGGAGGAGCGAGTTATGACACTGCGTCATCTGGGTTTGGGGGATTGCCAACGTTTGGCAGAGGATTTTGTCAAGCCCTACCACCATGATTATCTAGCCATGTACAGCAGTGTGCTTGGGGGCGTGGTCACCCATCCGTTTCTCATGACGATTCCGGTGGACGATCACATGGTTCACCGCGGGGATGGGATTTTCGAGGCATTCAAGTGCGTCGACGGCAATATCTACAATCTTCGGGGCCACCTGGAGCGGCTGGGGCGCTCGTCCCGGGGGGTATACCTGCAACTACCAGCCACCCCGGAGCAAATCACCAATCTGGTGGTGGGGACCATACGCATCGCCGGGGCCCGGGACTGCGTGATCCGGCTCTTCGTCTCCCGTGGCCCGGGTGGTTTTACGACCAATCCCTACGAATGTCCATCTTCTCAGCTCTACATTGTGGTATGTCGCCCCAGCGTTCCTCCTGAAGTGCAGTACAAACGGGGGGTGGCCATCAAGAGTAGCAACATTCCCATAAAAAAGTCCTTCTTCGCAAACATCAAAAGCTGCAACTATCTTCCCAATGTACTCATGAAAAAGGAAGCGGTGGATGCTGGGGTCCAGTATGCCGTTTCCATCGATGAGAACGGTTTTCTGGGCGAAGGCTCCACCGAAAATATAGGGTTGGTCACGCAAAATCTGGTGTTGAAATTCCCGCGGTTTAGCAGGATTCTAAAGGGCACCACGGTCACACGGGCAGCAGAATTGGCGAGCTACCTGGCTGAACAAGGCGAACTCAAGCAAGTGATTTTCGAAGACCTAACACTGAACGAGGCCTACACTGCCGCCGAGATAATGCTCTTTGGCACCACCTTCGATATCTTGCCTGCGGTAGAATTTGATGGACATCCCATCGGGTCAGGCAGTCCCGGTCGGGTTTACCAATTAATGCACCAGCTGCTAGAGCGGGACATCCGCAGCAATCCGGATCTCCACACCAAGGTGTTTGAGGACGCATAGCGTCCGGTGAACAGAGAACGGTACACGGTGAACAGTGAAGAGTATGCGGTCTATGATATATGCTCTGCCCAGTCTGTGCGATTCTTATCTCCCCCTAACCCCCTCCGGCCAGGGGAGAACAGAAGGAGTTGCCCGACAGACATTGGTTGGAAACCGTTTACCGCTCACCGCGCAGCGGCGCCGTGCGCTGCGTGATTGACAAGGACAGGTTACTGTTATAAAAGACCGATAAACTTGAGCAATCAGGGTGCGGTCATGGAAGCGATGAAAAAGGTCGTCAATCGTAGTTTCCAGGAGAGTATTCAAGCAAAGCAGCTTTGCCGGGAGCGCAACCAAGAAGCATTGATCCGGGCTGCCAGCATGATTGTGGACGCTTTTAACAATGAGAACAAACTGATGATTTTTGGTAACGGCGGCTCTGCCGCGGATGCTCAACACATTGCGGCCGAATTCGTCAACCGCTTCATGATTGAGCGGCCGCCACTGCCGGCCCTGGCTTTAACCACTGACACCTCCATTCTCACAAGTATAAGCAACGATTACACATTTGATGATGTCTTCAGCAAGCAAGTGAAGGCGCTAGGGGTGGAAGGCGACGTGGCCTGGGGTATGAGTACCAGTGGAACTTCCAGCAATGTTCTGGAAGCACTAGCTGTGGCCAGGGACCGGGGACTGCGCACCATTGGCATGACTGGCCCTGGCGGTGCAAGAATGGCTGAGGTTGCACAGGTGTTGCTCACGGTGGATGCTGGGACTACTCCTCGTATCCAAGAGTGCCATATCACGATGGCCCATATCATCTGTGAACTGGTGGACTATCAGCTATTTCAGAGGATTTCAGCTCGATGAAGGAAGACCGACCCGAAATCAAGCCTATTTCATTGAAGGGTGTGCGCACCGGCAGTCTAGATGACCGTGAAAGCAAGGTTTCTTTAGCAATAGCAGGACAGGCTTGGGAGAAAGGCCAAACTCTGGGCGAGTTTCTGCAGCGTCTTCCCTCAATTCTCGGGGCCGCCGACTTGCGGGAAGTGGTGTGGAGGATCTGCCGGGCCCGTGAGCAGAACCGTCCGGTGCTGCTTGGCATGGGAGCCCATCCCATCAAAGTAGGGCTTGGCCCCATCCTCATCGACCTCATGGAAAGGGGCATTTTTAGCGGTGTGGCCATGAACGGGGCCGGAATCATTCACGATGCTGAGATGGCGCTGGTGGGAAGGACATCCGAGGATGTGGATGCGGCACTGGCGGAGGGCGCGTTTGGGATGAGCCGTGAGACTGCCGATTTTCTCAACACAGCCGTAGCTCAGGGGAGAAAAGAGGATATCGGTTTGGGTGCAGCGGTAGGTCAGGCTTTGTTGCGGGCGGACGTCCCCCACGTGGAACAGAGCATTCTCGTCGCGGGCGTGAGACTCGGCGTGCCCGTGACCGTGCACGTTGCCTTGGGCACGGATATTATTCATATTCATCCAAGCGTGGATCCAGCGGCGACCGGTACCGCAACCCACCTCGATTTTCGGATATTTGCCGGGCTGGTGGCATCCCTGGAAGGTGGCGTTTATTTGAACTTGGGTTCGGCGGTGTTGATGCCGGAAATCTTTCTCAAGGCCCTAACTCTTGTGCGAAACTTGGGCCATCAGGTGCAAGAGTTCACCACGGTCAACATGGATTTCCACCGTCACTATCGCCCCAGGGTCAATGTGGTGGAGCGACCCACCAAGGTGGGAGGCAAAGGTTTTGAGCTCATTGGACACCACGAGATCATGCTGCCGTTGCTGGCAGCAGCAGTGATCGAGTTGATGGCAGGCGCATAGAGCCTTTGGAGGCCGGCCGCTGCCAGCGGGCAGCAGGCAGCAAGAAAGAGCGAGGCTAGCGAGACGTGAATCTGGGGAGACTCTAAGATTCAGCTATCCGCGTCCCGCTCGTCACGCCCGACCTCAAGTCTCGCTGTACGATGCGCTTTGCGCTGTGCGGCGAACAAAGTGACCCATATGAGAAAGATTGTCATAAGGGCGGGTGAAGTGGAGGCGACGGCAGAACTCAACGAGTCTGCAACGGCTATAGCCATATGGCAGGCGTTGCCATTGGAGGGTTCGGCAAACACTTGGGGAGAAGAGATCTATTTCCGGATTCCGGTGTCACAAGCTCTGGAACCCGGCGCCAAAGAACTCGTACAACTGGGAGATCTGGGCTACTGGCCGCAGGGTGAGGCTTTTTGTATCTTCTTCGGTGCAACACCCATTAGCGGGCCCGGAGAAATTCGAGCGGCCAGCGCCGTTAACCTGGTTGGCCGGCTCGTTGATGACCCCAAGAATCTTTTGTCAGTTTCCGCAGGTACACCCGTAAGGATCGAATCCACATAAGACCTCACGCAAGAAACCGACTTATTGACCCGGTGGGTCATACCGGGTTATGGTGAATCTGACCCTTATGGAGCTGGTGCTCAGTCAGGAGGGCAGGGTTCAGCATTCAGGGGTCATCAAGTCATATTTGTTTGAAAATTGTGTGTCGGTTGTGCAGATATTGCGAAAAGCTTGATTCATGTCGCTTGCTGAACCCTGATCCCCGGCCCCTGAGAGCTATCCATTGAACTACAAGATAGTATCGAGGGACGGCGCGAGAAGGTTGGTTCAAGATCACGCAACGGAGAAGTTGATGCCCATCTACGAATACTACTGTGATAGCTGTGACTGTCAGTTCGAAACCCTGGTATTTCGTTCTTCGGACCCTGTAGCCTGCCCGCGTTGCAACACCGAAAGCGTTACGCGGGTTCTCTCCGTATTCGGCTTCAAGAGCGGCGGCGATAAAGGTGCGGCCAGCAGTAGGATGGGCAGCGGCGTTAGTGGCTGCAGCGGCTGTGCGGCCACCAGTTGCAAGAGCTGCCACTGAACTTCAGGCTGGGAACTGTTTCGATGAGCGAACTGATACGACTGAGGATCGGCACTCGCGGAAGTGCTCTGGCCCTCTGGCAGGCGGAATGGGTCAAATCGCGATTGCTGGCAGCCCACGATGAACTCACCGTTGAACTGGTGACCATCAAAACCAAGGGCGACAAGATCCTGGACGTCCCTCTCGCCAAGGTGGGCGGAAAGGGTCTTTTTGTTAAAGAGATTGAAGAGGCCTTGCTGGAGGGCCGAGCCGATCTTGCGGTTCACAGCGTCAAAGACATGCCAGCAGAACTCCCCGCCGGCCTGCATCTTGCCGTCATGCCTCCCCGAGAAGATGCGCGTGATGCACTGATCAGCAGGAACGGCGATGGTCTGGAGCAGTTGCGGCATGGGGCGCGGGTGGGTACGAGCAGCCTCAGACGAGCCGCCCAACTGCTTCATCTCAGGCCTGATCTTCGCATCGGGACTCTGAGGGGCAATGTGGACACCCGGCTGCGCAAGCTCGAGAGTGAAGGTTTCGACGGCATTTTGCTCGCGGCTGCCGGCCTGAAGCGGATGAACTTGAACCATGTCATTACGGAATATTTGGACCCTGATCGGATGTTGCCGGCTGTGGGACAGGGGGCGTTGGGCATTGAGACCCGAATAGACGATGGTTTTACGAATCAGGTAGTATCAAGTCTTGCCCATCGTGCGACCATGATCAGAGTGAGTGCGGAGCGTGCCTTTTTGAGGCGATTGGAAGGGGGCTGCCAGGTGCCCCTCGGGGCTCACGCAACCCTGGAAGGTGCAGAGCTCATCCTCACAGGTATGGTGGCAGATCTGAGGGGGCAGCGCTTGATTCGTAGAGAACTGCGCGGAGAACCCGGGGATGCCGAGGGCCTGGGAGTACAGTTGGCTGAAGCCATTCTAGAATCGGGTGGGGCTGAGATTCTTGAAGAAGTATATGGCAGCCGGTAGGGTTTTGGAGCTTTTTCAACCCCATGGATTAACCCTGGAGAGAGGCTGGGCTTGTTGTTTCCAACCTCCATTGAGCGGAAACCGCAATTGCTGACTGTCAGGGGTCGGAGATTAGGGATCAATAAGCCACATCGATCAATTTTTTCGTAATATCTGAATGGTGATACAGAGTTTTCAAACAACCATGGTTCGTTGACCCCTGAACAGGGACCCTCCCTAATTGAGCATGGGTCAAGTTAGTTCGCTTCATTCATTCGCCGGAGGCGGAGAGTGTTGGAATACTGGGATTATGGAACAGTGGGTCCCAAGGAAATGGGACCGTGGTTTGTTGGCAAAATTACCTTGACATGACAGTCAGAAATACTCATAAATGAGAAACTTCCGTTTGATTCGCCTGCGGCGGACCTATATTCCAACATTCCATTACTCCAGAGTTCGAGGCAGAAACTCAGGCCTCGAAAACATCCCTTTGTTCTCAATGAGTTGTAGAATTTCCGAGACGTTCAATTAGGGTCTAAGACCAGAAAGGGTTATCTGACATTGGAATCGCAGCGCGGGAAGGTATATTTGGTAGGGGCCGGGCCCGGAGACCCGGCCCTCGTTACTTTAAAGGCAGTGGAGCGGATTCGAAATGCGGAAGTGATTATCTACGACTATCTGGCCAACGAAAAACTCCTCGACTTCGCGCCCCCTGAAGCCGAGCGGATCTATGTGGGCAAGAAGGCCGGGGACCACGCCATGAGCCAGGAGCAAATCAATGGGCTCCTGGTGGACAAGGGGCGCAAATCGGTGGTGGTTCGGCTCAAGGGGGGAGATCCTTTCATCTTTGGTCGTGGGGGCGAAGAGGCCCTTGCCCTGGAAGGAGCAGGCGTCGAATTCGAGATTATACCCGGGGTGACATCGGCGATTGCGGTGCCGGCTTATGCCGGCATACCGCTCACTCACAGGGGTCTCAGCTCCTCGGTTGCTTTTATAACCGGGCACGAAATGGCGGGGAAGGAGAGCTCGGCCATCCACTGGGACCGCCTGGCTACCGGTGTGGGCACCCTGGTGTTTCTGATGGGGGTGAAGAACCTGGCCCACATCGCCTCGCAGCTTGTAGCCCACGGTAGGGCAGAAGAGACTCCGGCGGCGGTCATTCGCTGGGGGACCACCGCCGAGCAGCAGACGGTGACCGGGACGCTGGGCAATATTGGCCGTATTGTCGAAGTTGCCGGGATCAAACCGCCTGCCATCATCGTGGTGGGCGAGGTGGTTGGGTTGCGCCAACAGCTCAATTGGTTCGAAGATCGACCGTTGTTCGGAAAAAAGGTGGTCGTCACGCGGGCGAGGGAACAAGCCAGCGACTTTCGTCTCTTGTTGGAAGAGAAGGGGGCTCAGTGTCTGGAGTTCCCCACGATAGAGGTTGTGCCGCCGACCGACTGGGCACCGTTGGATCGCGCAATCAATCGGCTGAAAGATTACGACTGGGTAGTTTTTACCAGTGTCAACGGAGTGCGTTTCTTTTTTCACCGCCTTGAACAACAGGGAGAGGATGTACGCGCTCTTCGCGGATTGCGAATTGGCGCCATAGGCCCCAAGACCGCGGCGGCTGTTGCAGAACGAGGGCTACAACTGGACCTGGTGCCGTCTGAGTACCGGGCCGAGGCGGTGATCGATGCATTGGGCCGAGAGGAAGTGCGCGGGAAGAAGTTTTTGCTGCCGAGGGCTGCCAAGGCACGGGAAATTCTTCCGGAGAAACTGAACGAGATGGGCGCGAGAGTGGATGTCGTGTCAGCCTATGAAACCATACGCCCGCCGGGAAAGGGTGAGGAGGTTCGCCGTCTGTTACAAAAGGGCGACATTGCCTGCGTTACCTTTACCAGCTCGTCCACGGTGGAGAACTTTGCCGCCATGTTTCCGGATGAAGATCTGGTCTCTTTGGTGGGCCATGCCACTGTGGCCTGCATCGGACCCATCACCGCTGAGACAGCACATCGGCACCACCTTGAAGTGAAGGTTATGCCGGCGGAATACACAATCGAGGCCCTGGCCGACGAGATTGTTGAGCACTTCAGCAACGAGTAGGTGGTGAACCCGATACTCCATCATTCCATCAGTCCTTATTTTTGGTGTACAGGCCTGGGAAGCTAGCCATTGGGTGGGGAATCCAAGACACAAGCCATAAATTGTAAATCCCAAGCACGACGCACGAAACAAATCCAAAATACAAATTTTCAAATCTCAAAACAATGATGAAAATACTCTAAATTAAAAATGGTTTTGGTCATTTAGATTTGGAGAATTTGCAGATTGTTTCGGATTTATTCCGATTTGGTGCTCGGAGGGAATGAGTCCACCTTCAGCCTTGAGGAAAACCGACAACTCGCTTTCCACCATGACAATTAGAAAGATAGATTACGCTCGGGAACTCAATAGCGCACAGTACCAGGCGGTAACTGCTGGCGATGGTCCAATCCTGGTTATTGCCGGCGCCGGTAGCGGCAAGACACGAACCCTGGTCTACCGGGTTGCCTGGTTGGTGGAGCAGGGGGTGGACCCGGACGCCATTCTACTTCTCACGTTTACGCGGAGAGCAGCAGCTGAAATGATCGCCCGGGCAACATCCATGCTGGATCACCGGTGCGAGCGGGTGGTTGGGGGCACCTTTCACTGGTTGGCCAACAGGTTGCTGCGCCGCTATGGCAAGTGGCTTTCACTCCATCCCGACTTCAGCATAATTGATCGGGGTGATGCAGAAGACGTAACGAATTTTCTGGTAGGGAATCTTGGCTACCGATCGAGGCATCAACGCTTTCCCAAGAAAGGAACCATCGCTGGAATCTTTAGCAAGACAGTGAATCGGTCTGAGTCTCTGGGAGAAGCGCTTGCTCGAGAATACCCGCAGTTTTTCGAGTATGAAAAAGAGCTGGCAGAGCTATGGGAGCAATACGGGACCTACAAGCTTCAGCATCATCTAATGGATTTTGACGACTTGCTCGTCCATCTCAGCCGACTGCTGCGGGAGCACAAAGAAGTGTGTTTGGAGCTATCTTCCCAGTACCGTTACGTTCTGGTGGACGAGTATCAAGATACCAACCGTCTCCAGGCGGATATCGTTGAATCTCTGGGCACGGTTCATCGGAACGTAATGGTGGTTGGTGATGATAGCCAGTCAATCTATTCTTTCCGGGGTGCTCATTTTCGTAATATCTTCGATTTCCCGGAGCTGTTTCCCGAATGTAGACTCTTCAAGCTGGAGGAGAATTATCGTAGCCCCCAGCCGATCCTTGATTTGGCCAACGGCATCATTGAGTCAGCAGGGCAAAAGTACACCAAGTGTCTGTACACCCGCAGAACTGAGGGGCCTCGACCACTGCTAATCAGGTCCACAGACGAAACCGCTCAATCCGAGTACATTTGCCAGCAGGTCAAGGAGTTGCAGCACCAGGGCGTAGCTCTGAGGGATATGGCGGTGCTTTTTAGGGCAAGCTTCCACTCATTCGACCTGGAGGTTGCCTTAAACAAGTGCGGAATTCCCTTCGTTAAGTATGGCGGGTTCAAGTTCATTGAGTCCGCCCATGTGAAGGATGTGTTGGCCCATTTGCGAGCTTGGAAGAATCCCCAGGACCGTATTAGCTGGAACCGACTGCTGTTGCTAATCAATCAAGTTGGAAGCAAGCGCAGCCAGGAGATCATAAGATACCTGGGCCTAGATGACCCAGGTCTCAGTCGATTGGCCGCGTATGCTCGAAAATTTCCGCCAAAGCACGGTCTTCACCGTTTAGTGCAGTTTTTTGAGGAGCTTTCCAGCTTGGACCTGAGTGTCAGCCAGCAGGTGCGGGCGGTCCGCAATTACTACGAACCCATCCTGATGGCCAAATACGACGATTATCCCAAACGACTCCGAGAGCTGGACTACCTGCAGGACTGGAGCGTAAGGTATGAGCGAGTGGAAGACTTCCTGGCAGATGTTGCTCTGGAACCACCCAATAATAGCGTGCCGGAAGATCATTCACACTTGGCCTCAGACCATCTAGTGCTTTCCACCATTCATTCGGCCAAGGGACTGGAATGGGAAGCCGTCTTTTTGCTTTCGGCCGTGGAGGGACGGTTGCCTTCAAACCATGCCTATGTCGATGACGAAATGCTGGAGGAGGAGCGAAGACTAGTTTACGTGGCTGTCACTCGAGCCAGAGAGTTCCTTTATCTTTGCTGTCCACAGCGTATATATGACCGCCGGTCAGGTTTCCGATCCGTCCCCCTTTCGCTGTTTCTGAGGACACTGCCATCTGGAGACTACTTTCAATATACCGACGAACTGGGAACGGCCGGCGGCCCGACTTCTGGCTTTGGTCTGCGGGAAGAGGGGGAATTCAATCTGGGAGATGCAGTGCGGCACCCATTTTTTGGCAGGGGCAGGGTGATTGCTGTGCCTGACAAGCTAAAGGTTCGGATTCAGTTTGAGGATGGGCACACACGGTTACTCCATCTAGAGTATGCGCCGTTAGAAAGGGCTACCCCGGGATGACAGGGGGAGGCGTCGCTCTCGCGCAAGGAGGGCGGGTTTGAAGCTAGGTGGCAACGGCAGGATTGCCCGCCTGATTTTGAGTTGCATCCGGGCGGTCAGCCCAAACGGAGGAGATGCTTCAGGTGAACCGAGAAACCTACGAGCAAGCTCTGACCTACCTATATGATCTCCAAAGGTATGGCATCAAGTTTGGTCTTTCCAGTACGAGCAATCTACTTGAACGTCTGGGGAACCCTCATAAAGAGCTGAAAGCGATTCACATTGCAGGCACCAACGGCAAAGGGTCCACCGCAGCCATGCTCTCCGCCATCCTTTTCCGGGCCGGCCATCAGGTTGGTCTGTATACCTCACCCCACCTGGTTAGATTCAATGAAAGGTTTCGGGTCAACGAACGGGAAATAGAAGACGAGGAGATTTTGGAGTTATTTGAGCGGGTGCGAAAAGTTGTAAATGGGAGACAACCTCCCACCTTTTTCGAGATGACCACAGCGATGGCACTCAGTCTTTTTGCGGAGAAGCGAGTGGACTGGACCATTCTGGAAGTGGGTATGGGCGGACGTCTGGATGCCACTAACGTGATTACGCCTCAGGTTACGATCATTAGCAATGTTTCCCTGGACCACCAAGAGTTTCTCGGCACCACCCTAACTCGAATAGCCCGGGAAAAGGCGGGGATAATAAAGGAGAGGGTGCCCCTGATTACTGCGGTAACACAGCCGGCGGCCCTTGCAATCATCAAGGCCCGCTGTTTGGAGGCAAGCTCTCCCTGCTACCGTGTCGGCAAGCAGATTCGGGTACGGATCTTGGGTGAGAGACGCTTTGCTTATCGTGGTCTCGGTTGGCGCTTTGACAATCTCCCTTCGCCGCTTGCCGGTCGCCATCAAGTTCTGAACGCCGCCACTGCTCTGGGTGCCCTCGAGGTATTGGAGCGGCAGGGCCACTTCAGGGTGAAGGCAGCGCACATCAGTGAAGGGCTGAGTGGAACCCGTTGGTCAGGCCGTTTGGAATGGCTCAGCCGGCAGCCGCCAGTGGTCCTGGATGGGGCTCACAATTACGCTGGCATGACGGCCTTGCGTCAGGCCCTGCAGGAAGAATACAGCTACAGACGGCTCGTCGTAGTTCTGGGAATAATGGCTGATAAGGATCTTCGCGGCATGTTACACAAACTGGCTCCCCTGGCCGATCACATTATTCTTACCCGGCCTCGATATGAACGGGCTGCAGAGCCGGAGTCGCTGCTGGACCTGGCGGGCGAGTTCGCCGACCGCATGGAGTTGATTAGACCGGTAGAGGCCGCCTTGGGGCGGGCTGTGGATCTTGCTGGTCCGGAAGATTTGGTACTTGTGACCGGCTCACTCTATTTCATCGGCGAGGTCAAGGAGATCCAGGAGCGGCGGACCGCATGAGGTGTCACGAAGTCATTATATTCGCGCTCGCTTGGCTCCGCTCAGGCCCGCAAGCGGGTTCCCAGTTTCGCTTCGCTGTCATTCATAGTCATCCATTGAGGCATAAGGATCAAGGCAACAAGTAACTCGTCGTTAAACTTGCGCTCCCTGTGCCCTACGTCTTTTGCCTTGCAACTTGAACAATGTGTCGACCTTGGTCGACCTAATGACAGCGTGGCGCGGTGACGGCGAAGCCAAAAAAGACTTTCCTATGTCCATGCTTCCCACCCTGCGCCTGATGCGATATACCTCCGGACCCCGGGATCGCTGGTGCTGCGATCCCCCTCTGGAGGTGGATTTTTTGCTTGTTCTTTGGGGTAGGCTATGGCAAAGGGCTTGAGAACTATCTGGATGTGGCTTGTGGTGGCCCTGCTGATCAGTCCTGGCCTGCCGGCGGATCTTTGGGGCGAGGCGGAAAACTTAACACCGCTGTCGCCCGAACCGTCTCCCTGGCATCTGCGGGCCGATTATTTCTCGTACGATGAGCGCCAGGGTATCTATACTGCCAGAGGTCAAGTTTCCCTGCGCTCCCAGGATCAAGTGATCACTGCTGATGAAATCCGTCTGGACTCCCTTACCCGCCAGGCTATTTTGGAAGGCCATGTTCGGGTGGAGCAAGGCGGCGACTGGTTGGAAAGTGAGCGAGCGTTTTTGGACCTGGAGAAGCAAACCGGCACCATTGAGCAAGGAAGAGGGTTTCTGTCCGAAAATCACTTTCATTTCAGCGGCGCACGTATAGAAAAGCTGGGTGTCCAGACCTACCATCTGGAACAGGCGCGTTTTACCACATGTGATGGTGAAGATCCGAGTTGGCATTTCCGAACCAGTGACCTGCATATTACCGTGGACGGATATGGTTTTGCAAAACACGGCAGATTTCACCTAGGGTCTATCCCTGTGTTGTACACTCCGTATCTGGCATTTCCAGCAAAGAGGACGAGACAATCGGGTCTTCTGCCACCCCTGTTTGGAGACTCCGATCGCCTCGGCGTATATTTTGACCTTCCCTTTTATTGGGCCACATCCGAAAGCACAGATGCCACTTTCTTCGCTAATTATATGAGCAAACGAGGGCTGATGCCCGGGGCGGAATTTCGCTATGCCGCCAGCGCCAGGGGGAAGGGTCTGCTGCGCTTTGACTATCTTGATGATCAGGAAGATAGCGAGACTCTGCTCAAAGAAAATTTGGAATTAGAGGATGAACCTGGACTCATTGACGTGTCCAGGGAGCGCTGGTGGTGGCGATCCAAGCAGGATGTTGATTTGCCCCATGGCGTCTACGGCAAACTGGATCTGGATTTTGTCAGTGACCCGAGCTATTTGCGAGTTTTCGACGCTGGCTACAACAGCTGGGATGTGTCAAACGCGGTTTTCAAGGAGACCTTCGGCCGCGGTCTGATCAATGACGAAAGTGTCACTACCCGGGAGTCAATTCTGCTGTTAACCAAGAGCTGGGCCGCACACACTTTGAGTAGTGATTTCCACTACTTTCAGAACCTGAACAGGGACGAAGACGAAACCCAACTCCAACAGCTCCCCCTGATCGAGTACAGTGCCACCCGGCAGTCGCTGCTGGGCGGGCCGTTTTTCTGGGAAGCGAACGCGGTGCTGGTGAATTATTGGAGGCCGGAGGGCACCCGCGGCCAGCGATTGGACTTCTTTCCTCAGGTGGCCTTGCCCTTGAGTTTAGGCAGGTATCTGAAAGTCGAACCCTCTGTGGGTTTTCTGGAGACGCTCTACCTGATAGATGACTTCGACGAAACAGAACATAGCACCGTCGACGAGGATACTTTCCAGAGCAGAGAGATGTTTGACGCACGGTTGGAGCTATCCACCGAGATCAGCCGTATCTTTCAGAGGAGTGACAGTTCCTGGAGTCGGATCAAGCACACAATGAGGCCAGAGATTGTCTATCAGTACATACCCAAAGTGAGCCAGGATGGACTTCCCGTCTTTGACAGCACCGACCGCATCAGCAATAGAAACCGGATCACCTACAGCTTGACCAACTTTTTCGTCGCCCGGGTGGATGGAGAAGCCGGAAAGGTGGCCTATCAGGACTTTGCCAGACTGAAATTCAGTCAGTCCTATAACCTGGAGGAACCCGAAATAGAGGTGCAGACCGGAATAGGCTCCGATCGACCGTTTTCAAATCTCTTCACGCAGCTGGATGTCACTCCTGGAAGATACCTCCAACTGACCTACAAGAATGAGTGGTCCCCTTACGACGGCGACTTTAAACGCAATGACTTGCTGCTCAATCTGAGGGACCAGCGGGGGGATTCAATCGGTATCGACTACCGATATCAGCGGGAGGATGATGGACGCCCCCTCCTGAACGAGATTGATGGGAGGCTGTCCCTTAACCTTTGGGACGGGGTTTCCTTCAGCTACCGCAACAACTATTCATTTGAGCAGAACCAGAGTCTGGAAACAAACTACATCGTGAGGATACAGCGACAATGCTGGGGAATTTCTATCGTTTTTCAGGATAAGCCTGATGAAAAAAAGTTTATGGTGGGCTTCAACCTACTTGGGATAGGAGGGCTGACACCCCAGGCTATCCCTCTAGGTTTTTATTGAGATTTCAACGTCGGTTCAGTATTTCTTGTGATTGCTGTGATAGTTTCACTTGACAAAGAGCACCGACCACGGTTAAAAATACAGTTTGCTATTTTATGTAACGGAGCATAACCATGAAAACAATCAGTGCCAAGACCATTCCCGAGAATCGTCGCTGGTATGTCGTGGATGCCACCGACCGAACCCTGGGCCGGCTGGCGAGTCAGGTCGCCGGTAGGTTGCGGGGCAAACATCAGCCTATTTTCACCCCCCATGCTGATACGGGAGACTTTATCATCGTCATCAACGCCGAGAAGGTGCGATTGACCGGGAGGAAATGGCAGCAGAAAGTTTACCATCGCCATTCCGGTTACATGGGTGGCCTCAAGTCGATCACTGCCAAGAAGTTAAGAGAACAAAGGCCGGAAAATTTGGTGCGTTATGCGGTATGGGGCATGCTGCCCAAGAATCGTCTAGGGAGAAAAGTCTATAAGAAACTCAAGGTATATGCTGGTCCAGATCACCCTCACGAGGCCCAACAGCCCCAGCCGCTGGAATTGCCGTACTGAAGACAGGAGCTTGTTCATGAACGAGGAAAGATATTACGCCACTGGCAAGAGAAAAACATCCGTAGCCCGGGTATGGCTGAAGCAGGGAGAAGGTAATATAGCTATAAACAAACGCTCTATTGACGATTATCTAAAGCGGGAAACCGCTAAGATGATTATCCGTCAACCTCTAGAGTTGACAGAGACCCTAGGCAAATTCGATATTTACGTAAATGTTCGGGGAGGCGGCATGTCAGGCCAGGCGGGCGCGATTAAGCACGGCATATCCAAAGCACTTCTCGAAGTAAACCCAGATTTCCGCTCCCTTCTCAAGAAAAACGGGTTCCTTACGCGAGACTCGCGAGCCAAGGAGCGCAAGAAGTACGGCCAACCCGGCGCCAGGAAAAGATTCCAATACTCGAAACGCTAGGCCTGAGATGTACTTAGGAGTGTGGAGGAGGGTAGAAAAATCCCCAGCTCGGCTGGCTACTCAAGCAATTAATCTCATTTGACAGCAGTGTCTTGAGACCCGCCTCATACCGATCCCCGCTTGCCCCGAAGCGGGGATTTTTTGTTGTCTGCAAACCCCTCTCGCAAGAACGTTTTCTGCAACGGCCTGGCACAGACCTTGCATACGTCTTCTCCTGGAGGCGGACTCTCTCCTTCTCTGCGACCGCAGTCTCTTGAACTAGCAGCAGCAAGGCGGCTTGATGCAGTACCGGGGAAAGGCTATAGGGCTGCACTTGCTTGATGGGATTATGAAAACAGCAGCGGCATCCGCAAGAGGCCGGCCTCCCAGAGTTAAGCGCAATTGGCCTGTTGCTCTGACACTTGCCGAAGGTCAAGTTACGGGAGTCGTGGAAAATGTCAGTCCCAGCGATGCATTTATCTCTGTGAGAGAGTCATCTCAACTCGAGGGACACTTTAGAATGGTCATCAAGCCTCCAAATCGCCAGGCGGTCAGCGCTACGTCAAAAGTCATCTCGACCAAGATTTTCACCCCTGATGAAGTTGAGAGTTGTCTCTGAGTGGGCGTCAAATTTGTGGATATGTCTCAGGGTGACAGGCAGTTCTAACATGATTTAGTCGCCAGTTTCTACATAGTCTAGGCGGCCAACCACTGTGGCACTACCCGGCAACATACCTAAAAAAATGAGAAAACTCGACGGCCAAAGAAACTCTAACACGGTTTTTGGGACTGAAAAACGGTGTCGTCCCAGAATACCTGTTGATTGGTCCGTTGTTGTACAGACTCCGCAAGGCTCCATTGAGGGAGAGGCCAAGGATATCAGTGTTGGCGGTGCGTTTATCCGCTACTCTGAGGCGGCTGACCTAGATAGCGAATTGCGAATTGTCCTGAAACCGTCCGAACAGAAATCCATTTCACTGACTGCCAGAAAGGTTTGGGCGAGCAATTTCAACATCGACGGTAAGGCTGTATTCAGCGGTGTCGGTGTCCGCTTTACGGATATATCTCCTGAAGACCGAGAGTTCATTTCTTCCCTGGTATCATCTTATCTCAACTCAACATACACGCTCACCGTGGACTGAACCTCAACGCTGAAAATTTAAAATCGCCAGCGCTCGGTGACCCCGGACGCGATATGAAATAACAGGCACTGCAAAGCTCTCCGGTGGCAACCCAAGCGGTTCTCTCCGGGCACGGGGTTTTTACAGGCGCAGCCCGCTTACGGAAGAAATTTTCATTGTGAGCGGGAAATGTGGTATATGGGATTCGTGCTGGAAAACACTGAACTCGGGGCAGAAAATCCCTCAACTGCATGGAATAATTTCATTTCCACGGAGGCAACAGTGAAGATTCAATGCCCAAATTGTATGGCTTTTTACCGCGTAGATGCTTCCAAAATCCCAGGTCAAGGAGTTTACACCCGATGCGCAAAGTGCCAAATTCGATTTGTCTTGCTAAAGGTTTTGAGAGGTGGAAAGGGCAATGATGCTATCATTGATCTAGCCCTGGTTGCCCCCGACATTCGTGATACTTTTGTTGGAATCTACACCGAGGATTCCAAAAAGCTGCTTAGCCACCTGAGAAGCCTTGCCGAACAGCGAGAGGGACTCATTAATTGCATGAACAGCTTGATTGACGCCAAGCTCGCATTAGAGGAGAGTGTAAGTGACCTAATGAAGAGCAAGGCCAAGTTGAGGATGTTGGAGGAGGAGTTGAGACGAATAAGAAAAATGAGTTGGTGGCAAAGATTGTTTTGGCGTGGATGACCCGCGTGGTGGACACTTATAACATTCACTGAGCTGAACCAGTACCGCAAAATAAATAATTCGAAACTACTGTGGTATTCATTCATACTATCACCATCTAAGAACTGTGGGACAAGATATAGCCTTTCCATTTCAGTTTGCTGGGGCAACTACCTTCACTAAAAAGCCGACAAGAATTGATGCGTTTCTCTGCCAAGATAATCACCCCCTCTCCGAACTAGCAACTGACCCAATTGTCAGGTGTCATTCTGAATGGAGCACCGTTCTGAGTGTCTGACGCTGGAGTCTCTGCCGAGAAGAGCCACAGGCGGCGTAATGTCACGTGGTTGAAAGTGTGAAAAGCATTTCAACTCCTATTCGTGTACATCAATGATTGGGGCTGGTAAACAAGAACTTCATTTCAAGGGTAGCGGCTCTGGAGCCTATGACGCCACCTATGATCGCAACCGAGAAGATTCACTTTAATATGAGAATCTGGGCCGCAGCAGCGGTTGCAACCCCCAGGGTTTAAGGGTAATATTGACAGCTTAGTGGTCCAATTCATAAATACGGTGACGTATCGAGGACGTCAAACCGTCTGACCAGCAAGGCGCGAGGAGGGCGAATACCGGG
>Ga0209536_100006495_pt1 | contig 17868 bp, 12 predicted proteins | sample DeeMarSeWOR28_12_FD_187461 | JGI IMG/M metagenome (GOLD analysis project Ga0209536, IMG submission 187461) | Marine sediment microbial communities from White Oak River estuary, North Carolina - WOR-2-8_12 (SPAdes) (version 2) | ecosystem: Environmental > Aquatic > Marine > Intertidal zone >... | reverse complement strand
CTGACCGCGATAAAAGTGCACGTTGCCAAGGATGCGGTAGATGCGCGCGTGCTCGAGCGCGAGCTTGTGCTCGCCGGCAATCTCCATGGCGTCCGCGAGCACGTCGAGCGCCTCGCTGTGCTGAGCGGTGGCGGCCAGGCCCTCGGCCATGCCGATCCACGCGTTACAACGGCCTGCATCGCCGCCCGCCACCTGGCTGGCGTCGCGATAGGCATCGATGGATTCGGCAATATCGCCGTGTATGCGCAGCAATTCACCTTCCAGGCACCTGAGTTCGAAGGACTCTTCCCTGGGCGCGATTTCGAGTCCGCGCCGTGTGAGCTGCAGCGCACGCTCGGGACGATACAGCTCGAACTCGCTCCGCGCCGCCATGAGGTAGGCATCCACCGCGCTGTTTTCGCCGGCGCGGTCGAGATGCTCGGCGTGCAGAATGTAATCTCGATCGCTGTACCATTGCGCGGCCTTGCGGTGCAGGCCGCTGCGCTGGTTCTTCAACAGAGACGCGTAGATACCGCCCTGGATCAGCGCGTGCGAAAACATGTAATGCGCGCCGTCCGGCCGTACCAGGTGATGCGCGACCAGTTGCCGGCAATCGTAATCGCCGCGATCGACCAGGTAACGCAGGCCATCGATGTCGAAGCGCTGACCGAGCACCGAGGCCGAGCGCAAGGCCAGCTTGTCCAGCCCTTCCAGCTGATCGATACGCGCGAGCACGATGCTCTTGATCGAATCCGGCACGGCATCGATACCGCCCTGCCCCGCGACCAGCAGCAACTGCTCGAGAAACAGCGGATTACCCTCCGAGCGCTCGATACATTGCTGCACGAACGCGTCTTCCGCGGCGACGAATCCGCTCGCCAGGCGCATCGACTCTTCGGCGCGCAACGGGCCGAGATCCCAGGTGATGCCCGGATGTTCGCCGGCGCGCGCGCGCCAGTTGATGTCGACGGGATCGTCCTCCAGCCGCGTGGTCAAAAGCAACAGCACAGGGCTTTGGGCGACCTTGCGCACGAGGTAAACCAGGTAATCGAGAGTGACCGAATCCGCCCAGTGCAGGCCCTCGATGACCAGCAGTATCGGCTGACGTTCGGCGAGGCGAGAAACGATCCGGCCGACGACACGGTGCTTGCCCTCGATACGCGTTCGGGTCTCCATCGCGTCGTACAGGGTGCGCAGCTCCAGCGGCTGGCGCAGGTCGAGCAGGTCGTTGAGAAAGACGCGCTGATCGGGATCGGTGATCCCGGCCTTTTCCGCCGAGTCGAGCGCGCGCACGCGCTTGCTCTTGCTGCTTGCCGGGCCGATCCCGAGAAAATCGCGCACCAGCGACGGGATCGCCGCCTGGCCTTTGCCGGTGCCGAAATCAAGCACCAGGGCCTGGTAGGGGCGGTAACCGGCTTGCCGGGCAATTTCGACCAGTTCCTCGACCAGGCGCGTCTTGCCGATACCGGGCTCGCCGCGGATCAGCAGACTGTGGCCGTAGCCGGTATCGCGGCAGGCTTGCAGCAGGCTCCTGAACTGCGCCTGTTCGGCGACGCGGCCGACGATGGGATGCGTGGTTGCGATATCGGCGGGCAGGCCGGAACTGCGCACCCGGTCGAGCAGATATGCCGCAATCGGCCGAGAAACGCCCTTCACCGAAACCTCGCCGCGGTCGGTGGTTTCGATCCAGTTCCCGGCCAGGGCGCGCGTCTGCTCGGTCATCAGGATGCTGCCGGCGTCCGCGCTTTGCTCCATGCGCGCCGCTACCGGCACGTTGGGCCCGGATGCATCGTACTCGGGTTTGCCCGGATCGTCGCCGACCTCGAGCACCACCACTTCACCCGAGTGCAGCCCGACACGAATCTGGATGCCGCTGTCGTGGTCACGCTCCAGCTTGCGCGAGTAACGCTTCACCGCGTCCTGCATCTCCAGCGCCGCCCTGCAGGCTTCCAGCGCGTGGCGTTCGCTCGCCAGCGGCGCGCCGAACATCGCCATCAGGCCATCGCCCATGAAGCGGCAAACCGTGCCCCGGTTATTCTCCACCGACTGGCACATGCGCTCGGTCGCACGATACAGGAGCTCGTGAGCCTCCTCGGCATCGAGCGCTTCGGTGAGTGCGGTAGAACCGACGATGTCGGCGAACAGCAGGGTTACCGGCTTGCGCTCACCGGGTGTGCGCGACCAGGCGGTGACGTCGGAATCACCGCCGGTCTCGGCACCAGATTCAGCATCGTCCAACGGCAGCGCGACCGGGCCATCGGCACGCAGCAGTTCGATCGCCTTGAGCAGTGTTTTGCGATGGCCGAGCGCGGCGACGCCCATTTCCCTGAGATCGGCGTCAGAGAGCTCGGGCAGAATCTCCGGTTCGACTTCGTGCTCGGCAAAACTGGTGGCGTACCGGCCCAAACCCAGTCCGTCGAGCCATTGCGACACTTCCTTCGACATTGCTTGTTATCCGACCCCTCCCGCACGACAGTATAACCAGCTTGCCGGCAATTGTCCGCCGGCGGTAACGTCGCCGATGCTCCGCCCGGCGCCCGGCGGCGAGCTGTTCCGAGCTTGACTCCACGCTCGATTGTTCTCTATTGTTGACCGGGTCTCGGGCTCGCGCATGACGCTTCGCGAAAATGACAACCCGGGCGCATGCGAAATACAGGCAATGACAATATCCAGCGAAGGATTCACCAGTGCCGCCGGCCAGCCCCCGGGAGCCGCGCTATTCAGGCTGCGCCCCTGCCAATGAGCAACCAAGCTTTTTCTGCCTGGAACCCCGGCATCGAATCGGAAATCCCGCTGCAGTTCCGCGAGCTGGAAACCATCTACGATCCCGCGAACGTGTTCACCCGGCTCGAGGAGGTCAACCAGCTCGCCGTGGAAACCGGGTTGAACCCGGAAGAACTGGTCGCCTTCAAACCGCACCGGCTGGTGCTGCACGAGTTGATCGTGCGGATTACGGCGGACATCATGGTGCGCGAGGGCGAGACCGAGGAAGATCTCGGCATCAATTTTCGCAACATTGCCAACCACATCTTCAGCCAGTACATCATCCCGCGGCTGATGCAGATCGAGCACGGCTTCGATACCATGCGCACGCGCATCGAAGACACCAGCTCGGAGGCGCTGAAGCTCGCGCTGGCGCCCCAGGCGCCGGCGAAGAAAGAGAAGGCCTCTTTCTTATCGGCACTGTTCGGGCGCAAGCCGAAGCCGTCGAAGGCACCGGCGCCGACCCGCCAGGAACGCGAATTCGAACTGATCAACAACTTCAAGCAGCTCGGCCTGAACGCGGAAGACGAACTTTCCGCCGCGGTTTACCGCAGTCTGTACCGGATTCTCGGCGCGATAGCGACCACGCGGGGGTTTATCGGCAACGATCCCGACTACCTGCGCGAAATCTGCGTGCGCCATGCCTGCAACTACCTCGCCAGCCGCGACATCGGCCGCAAGGTCGGCGAAATCGTCGACCAGGCAATCGACGCCGAGGGTTATACGCGCATTGCCGACGCCGACAAGCCCATATTGTTCAGCCTGAAAGGCCCTTCCGCCGCGGGCAAAAGTTCACTCAGGCCGATGCTGCGCGAGATGATGCTGATGCAGGGCATCGACGAGCAGGATTACGGCACCATCAGCCCGGACATCTGGCGGCGCATGCTGATCGATTACGACGTGCTCGGCGAAAGCTTCAAGTACGCCGGGCGCTTCACCAGCCACGAAGTGAATATCATCGATGCCAAGCTCGACCGCTATATCCGCGACAAGGCCGAGCAGCGCCGTTCGATTCCCCACCTGATGGTCGACCGCTTCCGCTTCGACAGTTTCGCCAGCGAGAAAATCACCCGCGTACTGCACAAAACCTACGTGCGTTACATCGATACCATGTACATGTATTTCCTCGTCACCCCGCCCGAGGCAACCGTGGAACGCGGCTGGGAGCGCGGCCTGGTGCGCGGCCGCTTCAAGGCGGTCGAGGATTTTCTCGGCCATTGCATCGAAGCCTACGCGGGCATGCCCAAGCTGCTGTTCAAATGGACTTCGAACAAGACCCCGGTCTACTTTTTCGAATTTCTCGACAACAGCGTGCCCAAGGGCACCTATCCGCGGCTGATCGCGCGCGGCACACAGGGCAAGATGCAGATCTACCAGCTGCATTCACTGATCGACATCGAGCGCTATCAGCGCATCAACGTGCTCGCCACCCGCCCGGAGGAAGTCGCGGCGCCGCCCGAGCAGCTGCGGGTGGCGAAAAACCTGGGGTTTTTCAAACAGTGCGTATCCCGCTTCCTGATCGAGTTCATCGATCGCGAGAGCCAGGCCTGCTATCTCACGATTCGCAGCGGCAAATTCGAGGTTTGCGACCAGGCCGCGTTCCGCCGCAACCTCGAAGACGACAGCCTGCGCGAAGTCGTCAGCCTGATGGCGCCGGATTTGCTGCCGCAACAGCTAACGGGCTAGACTGCGGCCATCGAGGAGGTAACCGACATGAGTCAAAGCTTCAACGGCAGCTGCCTGTGCGGCGCGGTCAAATACCGCTTTCACGGCCCGGCATACGTTTTCCAGTATTGCCACTGTTCGCGCTGCCGCAAGTTTACCGGCAGCGCGCACGCCGCCAATATCATTATCAACCGGGAGAATTTCGAATGGCTCGAGGGCGAGGACCAGGTCGGCCGATTCGAACACCCCGAGGCGAAGCATTTCGCCACCTGTTTCTGCAAGCGCTGCGGCTCGTCGCTGCCGTGGCTGGCGCAGAGCGGCGTTTCCGTCGTGATCCCGGCGGGCACGCTGGACGAGGATCCGGGAATCCGGCCGGTGCAGAATATTCACTGGCAAGACCGCGCGCCCTGGCGCGAAGCCGTCGAGTCGCTGCCCCAGTACGACGAACTGCCGCCGCGCAAGTAGCGCGCCCCTCGTCAGAACAGATCCTGCTGTGGCGCGGTGATCGCCTGCATCGAGGTTCCGATTGCATTCAAAATGGTATCCGCGATCGGCGTCAGCTGGCGCTCGACGATGTGATCGTAATCGAGCCGCGCCGTCTGGCATTCGCAGGTCTGCGCGCCGGCGACCGTGATGACGTACTCGACCCAGCTGCGATTGCGGTAGCGCGCCGGTTCGCCGCGCCGGCGGAACTCCGCTTCCGCCTTGATCGCGGCCTGCGCGTGCGGCGGGATGTTCTTGCGGTACTCCGACAGCCGCTTGTGCAGCCGCTTGCGGTAGACCAGCCTGGCATCGTGCTCGCCGGCGTATAGCTCGGCGATCGTCTGGCGAATGAATTCGGCGGGATCGGCGCCGTCGAAAATCAGCTGGTAGAGCGACTGCTGGAACTCGCGCGCCAGCTCGGTCCAGTCGGTACGCACCGTTTCCAGCCCCTTGTAGACTATCTTGCGCCGGCCGTCCCGGTATTCGACCAGCCCGGCGTAACGCTTTTTGCTGCCCTGCTCGGAACCGCGCGTGGTCGGCATGAAAAATTGCAGGAAATGGGTTTCGAATTCCATCTCGAGGCAGGACTCGATGCCGTATTCGCGCGCCAGATGCTCGCGCCAGTAATCGTTGACGCGCGCGGCGAGCCGTTCGCCGATCTCCGCCGCCTCGGCATTATCCCGGCTGCCGTTCAGCGAGACGAACACCGAGTCGGTATCGCCGTAGATGACTTCGAATCCCTCTTCCTCGATGAGCCTGACGGTCTGCAGGATAATGTCGTGACCGCGCCTGGTGATCGAGCTGGTCAGGCGCGAGTCGTGCAGGCGGCAGCCGGGGGTGCCGAGCACGCCGTAGAACGAATTCATGATGATCTTGATCGCCTGCGACAGCGCGGCGTTGGCATCGCGCTTGGCCTGGTCGCGCGCGGCCCACAGGTTCTCGATGATTTGCGGCAGGATGTGATCGTGCTTGTGGAAGCTGGCGCCGTCGTAGCCGGGAACGACCTCGGCGGGCCCGGCGTGGCGCGCGGCGATACGTGCATAGGGGTCGACGCGGAAGGTGCGGATGATGCTCGGGTACAGGCTCTTGTAATCGAGCACCAGTACCGAGTCCTGCAAACCCGGTTTCGAGTCCATCACGTATCCCCCGGGCGCGCTCAGCTCGCCCCGGTAATCGCCGATGTTGGGCGCGACGTAGCCCTTGCGGTGCAGCCGCGGCAGGTACAGGTTGTCGAAGGCGGCGACCGAACCGCCGGCGCGGTCCATTTCCAGACCGGTGAGCTGCGCGCGCTCGATGGCGAAACTGATCAGGTCGGTATGCTCGAAGATATCCCAGACCAGCTGGCAATCCTCGAGATTGTAGGCTGCAAGCTCCGGCTTGCTGTCCTTGAACTGGCGACGGATCTGCTTCGCCTTGTAAAGCGGATCGCTTTGGCCGCGATCGTGAATCAGCTTGCCGCGGCCGAGCAGTTCTCGGGCAACCGCCTCGAGCGCGAAGCTTTGAAAATTATAGGTCGCCGCGCGCAACGTATCGATACCGTCGAGTACCACCCGGCCCGGGATCAGCACGAAGTGATGGTTGCGATCCGCCTGCGACTGGCGCCACTGCGGTAGCGCGCCGCCGCGGCCGATGGCGAGCGGCAGGCCATGCGCCTGTGCCCTGCGCTGCAGCAGGCGGAGGTCGAAGTTGATGACATTCCAGCCGGTCAATACATCGGGGTCGAGTCGCGCCACGCATTCGATCCAGCGCTGAAGCAGGCTGCTCTCGTCGGCAACGTATTCGATCACGTCGTCGCCCTCGCCCTCGCCGATCATCAGCACGCGGCGCTCGCCGCTGGCGACGTAGGCTATCGAGAACAGCGCCTCGCTCTCGTAATCCGACTCGATATCGAATGACATGACGCGGAAGTCGGGACGGTAATCGCCGGGCTGCAGGCGTACGTTGTGCAGACCGGCCGGGCTGAACTCGGCGTCGACATCGACGGCGGCGGTAATGAAACGCTCGCAGAGAAATCGCTCGGTCGGACGGATATCGGCCTCGAGGCAGTTGATGCCCTGCTGCGTGAACAGATCGCGCGTGCGGTATAGCCGCTGCTGCGAATCGAAATAAACACCGCTGATCGCATCCCCGGAAAAGTTCTGCAACTCGAGCGGCCTGATGTCGACGCCGCGACCATCGGCGAGCAGCTCCACCGCTTTTGGCGCATCGCTTTGTCGAATGAAGAACAGCGCCTGCTGGCCGTGAATCGAAACCTGCATCGGCCCATCCGCGGTGCTCAGCCAGAAATCCAGCCGCAGGCCGTCATCGGCGTCGGCCCACTGCCGCGTCAACAGGAAACCCGGGGTCACGACTCGCCCTTCAGCTCGGCGATGACGCCGCCGACCTGTGCCGCCAGCCCCTGGTCACGGTAGTAAAGCACGATATCCAGCCCGGTTTCGCCGAGCTCTTCGGCGTAGGAAACCAGGCGGCCCCGGGCCAACTCGTCGATAACGATATCGCCCGGCAGCCAGGCAATGCCCATACCCGCCAGCGCCATTTCCTTGAGGCTGGCGGAAAACGCGGATTCACATACCGAGTCGACGCGGTAATCGCGGATTACCCGCGGTAGCACGCTGGCGCCAAGGGCTTCGGCGAGGAAACTGTGCTGCTGGTACATCAGCAGCGGAATCGTCAAACCAGGCACGAGCGGACCGAGCTGCCGCGCCAGCGTTGCCGACGCCACCGGCTGCAGCCGATCGCGGCCGAGCCCGACCCGGGCCACGGCGCGATGGGTGAAATCGAAACTGCGCTGTGCGCTCTGGTAGCAAAGCAGCAACTCGGCCTCGTTGTAGAACAACGCTTCGCATTCATCGTAATTGGCCGATACGATGCGGTAGCTCGCCTCCGGGAGGCGCTCTTTTACGGCGCGGATCAGGGTCGGGAAGCGGGTGATAGCGAGCGTGTGCTGGGCGACGAAGCTGACCCGTTCGCTGGTTTCGTGCACGCGGTTGCGCAGCGCGTAGAAGCGATTGATCAGTTCGCGCACGTCGTCCTCCAGCACCAGTCCAGCGGCGCGCAACCTGACCGGCTTGGTGCTGCGGTCGACGAGTTCCACGCCCAGCCACTGTTCCAGTTGACGAATGCGTCGCGAGTATGCCGGCTGGGTGACGTGGCGGCGTTCGGCAGCGCGCGAAATCGAACGCTCCTCCAGCAGTACCAGTAAATCCTCGAGCCACTTTAATTCCATCGCCACGCCCCGGATAACATTACAAAGATTAATAATATGCAAAATTAATAGCATTATTATCGCATATTGACCTGTGCAATCATGCCGTTAATTAATCTTGGAGACTGACATGCACCTTTCCCGTTTTCCCCGGCTGCACTTCGCGCACCTGCCCACGCCGCTCGAGCCGCTGCCGCGCCTGTCGAAGCATCTCGGCGGCCCCGATATCTGGATCAAGCGCGACGACTGCACCGGCCTGTCGAGCGGCGGCAACAAGACGCGCAAGCTCGAATTCCTGATGGCCGAGGCTGTCGAGCGCGGCGCCGACTGCGTCATTACCCAGGGCGCGACCCAGTCCAACCACGCGCGCCAAACCTGCGCCGCCGCCGCCAGGCTCGGCCTCGACTGCCATATCCTGCTGGAAGATCGCACCGGCTACCACGACGACGCCTACGCCCACAACGGCAACGTGCTGCTCGATCAGCTGCACGGCGCCAGCATTTCGCTGCGCCCTGCCGACAGCGACATGAACGCTGAAATGGAGCAGCTCGCGCAGCGGCTGCGCGACGACGGCAAAAAGCCCTACATCATTCCGGGCGGAGGCTCCAACGAGACCGGCGCGCTCGGCTACGTCAACGCCGCCTTCGAATTGACCCACCAGGCCAACGAGCGTTCGCTGCGCATCGATCACCTGGTGCACGCCACCGGCAGTGCCGGCACCCAGGCCGGCCTGGTGGTCGGCATGCAGGCGATGAACAGCGGCATCCCGGTGTACGGCATCAGCGTGCGCGCGGCGAAGGAAAAGCAGGAGGAAAACGTCTTCGGCCTGGCGCAGCGCACGCTCGATTTCATGGGTCTGCCGCAAAACCTGGTGCCGCGCGACAGCGTCGTCGCCAACAGCGATTACGTCGGCGCGGGTTACGGCCTGCCGACCGATTCGATGATCGAGGCGGTGAAAATGATGGCCGGCCTGGAAGGCATTCTGCTCGACCCGGTCTACGCCGGCAAGGGCTTTGCCGGCCTGGTCGACCTGGTTCGCCAGGGTCATTTCAAGAAGGGCGAAAACGTCGTATTCCTGCACACCGGCGGCAGCGTATCTTTGTTCGCCTACCCGAACATTTTCAACCTGCCCGGATACAGCTGAACGATCATCGTCGAGGAGACGCAGGCGATACCAGGATGATTTAACTCTGCTGCTATTAGCCGACCCGCGGGGTTACTGCGTTTGCTGCATTTGCTGCATCTGCTCCATCATCTGCTGCATCTGCCGCTGCATCTCCGGGGTCATCTGCCCGCCGTTCTGCTGCATCTGCTGCATCATTTGCTGCATTTCCGGCATCTGCTGCAGCATCTTCTGGCCCTGTTTCGAAATCGCCATCATCTTTTCGTTCATGTCGATGACGCGCATATCCGCCGGCAGCTCGTACTCGGCGGGGTCTATCGCCGCGACGAGTTCCAGCGACAGAACCTCGAATACCTTCCGGCCCTGGTCGTCGATCACGCGCATGACGAAGCCGCTGCTGTCGGCAAGATCGGACAGCCGGGCGGTGGCCCGCTGGCAATCCGACAGCATCGGGCTGAGGCCCGCGACCATCATCCGCGACAGTTTATGCATGCCCTGCATCGCCCGGAATATGCGCTGGATTTCATGCTGCGCGATCAGCTCCGAAGAACCGTAAACCGTGCCGCAGAACAGGCCGTCGGCGAGCAGGTCGAACCTGCCGGTGCTGTAACCGAGGATCTTCTCGCCGCCGCCCCTGGGTTTCAGACCGACGTTCAGCGAACCCACGTCGACCGTCACGGCGAGCTCGCCCGGAGCGATGCGCACGACTTCCCGGCTCATCGGATCGACCATGAAAAACTCGCCGCTGCCGCTGTCGTAGAGCAGGTAACCCGGCAGCCGTCCGCCGTTGATGCGAACCTTGCGGCCATTGCTCTGCATCGTGCTGGTGGCACCGTCGATATTCTTGAAGGTGATCTGCACGTCGGCCCAGGCGAGGTTGCAGGCGCCGAGCAGCAGCAGGGCGTAAAGAATCTTTCTCATCGGTTACTCCGGGTGTGTCCTTGTTGCCGGCGACATGTTAACACCGCGGGCCGCAAGGCCGATAACGCTAAAATCAGGCGTGCTCGACATCCCAGTCGCGCAGCTGCAGCGCCTTGCGGCTGACATAGCGCGACGGCGACGCCTGGATCGCGTAACCGTAGCCGTCGAGCCGACGGCGTTCTCGTCGTCCGGAGCCGCCGAACGAGGCCGGTAAAGTTATTTCTCGAGGTGCAGCAGAGGCGGGAACAGCTCGTACTCGCGAAGGCTCTCGGACAGGATGGCGATGAAACTGCTCCTGGAGCCGGCTTCGCGGAACACGTTCTGGATATCGATGACATCGAAATAGCGATGCTGTTCGTAGCTCGGGTTCCACAGGATCAGCGGGCATTCCTGCCTGGTGTAGATCGAGGTGCCCATGCCCTTGTGAATCGAACGCACCTCGATTTCGTTGGTGTCGTCGTTCTCGTTCAGGTAGAGACAGGAGTCGACGGCGACCTGCATTATTTTTTCCAGCGCCGAATGCGGGTGTATTTCGCCGACGACGTGGATCATGCGCGTGACGTCGGCATCGGGATCGACCAGGTTGAATGGCCCCTGCACGTCGTCGCGCTCGAAAGAGTAGCCGTCGCCCTGGTAGACGATCTTGCCTACGGTCAGGATGTTCTCGATGATGTTCGCGGCGTAGTATTTCGAGATGTCGCGGAATATATCTTCCATTCTGATTCGGGAGTTACCGGTTTTTTGCGCGCATTACAGCACATCGGGTTCTTCGGAGTATAGACGTCCGCCGTAGTTTCGCAGATCAAAATGAAATACCCGCGACGCCGGACGCGGGCAGATTGAGCTAAACCCCGACAACTGCTAGATTCAGGCCGATACCGCCGCTTCAGGCGCCCGATCGAATGCCCTGACTCCCTGCCGGGAGTGTACTGCCGGAGAATGCCATGGCCGATTTTTTTCACGCCGGACTCGAACACAGCGACCCGCTGATCAGCGGAGCGCTCGCCGACGAGCTGCAGCGGCAACAAAGCCACATCGAGCTGATCGCCTCGGAGAATATCGTCAGCCGCGCCGTGCTCGACGCGCTCGGCCACCCGATGACCAACAAGACGCTGGAAGGCTACCCGGGCCACCGCTTCCACGGCGGCGGCGAATATGTCGATATTGCCGAGCAGGCGGCAATCGACCGCGCCCGTGAACTGTTCGGCTGCGGCTACGTCAACGCGCAGCCGCATTCCGGTACCCAGGCGAACCAGGCTGTCTTCTTCGCCACGCTGAAGCCGGGCGACCGCCTGCTGAGCCTGAACCTCGCCGCCGGCGGGCACCTCAGCCACGGCGCCGCGCCCAATCAATCCGGGCGCTGGTTCGACGCGCACCACTACGGCGTGGACCGGAGCTCCGGCTTGATCGACTACGATCGCGTGGCGGAACTCGCGCAGCAGGTTCGGCCCGCGCTGTTGATCGCGGGCGGCTCGGCCTACCCGCGCCACATCGACTTCGAGCGCATGCGCCGCATCGCCGACTCGGTCGATGCGCTGCTGCTGGTCGACATGGCGCATTTCGCCGGCCTGGTCGCGGCTGGCGTACACCCGTCGCCGCTGCCGCACGCCGACATCGTCACCTGCACCACGACCAAGACCCTGCGCGGACCGCGCGGCGGACTGATACTGGCGCGCGACCCCGCCTGGGCGAAACGCCTGCAACCGGCAATTTTTCCCGGCGTCCAGGGCAGCCTGCACAGCCAGGTCATCGCCGCCAAGGCGGTCTGCCTGGGTGAAGCACTGGGCGAGGATTTCAAACGCTATGGACGCCAGGTGGTGGAAAACGCCGCGCAGCTCGGCGCCACGCTGGTCGAGCACGGCATCAGGCTGATCAGCGGCGGCACCGATACGCACATGCTGCTGCTCGACCTGTCGCCGCAGAGCCTCTGCGGCCAGCAGTTGCAGGACAGCCTGGCGGCGGTAAACCTGACCTCGAACAAGAACCCTATCCCGTTCGATTCGGCCAAACCGGCCGAATGGGCCGGATTGCGGCTCGGCGTCGGCGCCGCGACCACGCGCGGCCTGCAGCGCGACGACATGACCCTGCTCGGCGAAATCGTCGCCCGCGCCGTGGCACGCTCGGTCGACGGCTCCGGTTCGGCGATCGAGAGCGATAAAGCCCTGGTGCTCGCGCTGTGCGAACGCTACCCGATTTACTGAAGCGGGATCGCCTTCCGGCACGGCCCGCGGTGGTTTATTGCCAGTTTCCGTTGCGCGAAAACTGCGACTTGAGGAACTCCATCTGGTCGGCGAGGATGTTCTTGTTGGCGAGGTAGAAAAACTCGTGACGATTGGGCACGAACGGTATCGCGATCAATTCCATGCCCGCCTCTTCCGGCGTCTGGTTGGCCTTGCGGTGATTGCAGCGCTTGCAGGCGGTGACGACGTTGGTCCAGCTGTCGGTGCCGTTGCGCGACACCGGCAGGATGTGATCGCGCGACAGATGCTCGGCGTCGAATTCGCCGCCGCAATAAAGGCACAGGAACTGGTCGCGGCGGAACAGGTAATCGTTGACCAGCGGCGGCACGAAATCGCTGAGCTTGACGCTGCCGTCGCTGGCGAGAATGCTCGGCAGCGACAGCACCGATTGCCGTCCGAGCCGATTGACGCCGCCGCGGATTTCGAAGGCGTTCTCGCCGAGCGCCCAGACCACCTGGTCCTTGACCACCAGCGTCGCCGCCTGCTCGCGCGTGATCCAGTCGATCGGCGTGCCGGCCTTGTTCAACCTCAGTATCTTGGCATTGCGCATGAACGTATTATGCCTGTTAAATGCGCGGCGTAAACCTCGGAAAAACCCGGCCATTGACTGCGATTGGCCACGCAACAATCACCAGGCTGCATTTCGCCACAGCCCTGTTAAGCCCAGATGACAAAAAACCCTGTCGGCGACCCACCGGATTTGCTGGGATTGACGTGATCGGTCCGGCCATCCGGGGTAGCCAAAACGATGAATGATTGGCCGCTTCACCGAGCTGCGGCCGCCCGCTTCGGGCCTAGCGCTCCAGCCGGGCTCGCAGCAACTCCTTCAGCTCGACGATCTCGGCACGCAGCGCGGCGACCTCATCGTGCACGTCGGCTTCGATATGAATGCGCGCATCATCCAGTTCCCGCCGTGTTTCCGCGGCTTCCTGCTCGGTGAAACTGTGCATCGCGTTGACAATGATCGCGATGAACAGGTTCAGCATGGTAAATGTCGCGATCAGGATGAAGATGACAAAGAATATCCACGCGTTCGGATGCTCCACCATGACCGGCCGGACGATGCCCATCGACCAGCTTTCCAGCGTCATGATCTGGAACAGCGAATACAGCGACTCGCCGATGGAGCCGAACCATTGCGGGAAGTTTTCGCCGAACAGCTTGGTGGCGATGACGGCGAACACGTAGTAGATCAGCATCAGTACCAGCGCGATCGAGCCGAGCCCGGGAATCGAGGCGAGCAGCGCGCCGACCACGCGCCGCATCGACGGCACCAGCGTCAGCAGGCGCAGCACGCGCAGGATCCGCAGCGCGCGCAGCACGGCGAAGGGTCCGCTCGATGGCACCAGCGCGATCCCGACCACGAAGAAATCGAACAGGCTCCAGGGATCGCGGAAAAAGGCCAGCCGGTGCGCGTAAATGCGCAGCAGGATCTCGACGACGAACACGCCGAGGATGACCTGGTCCACGGCGAGCAACAGGCTGCCGTATGCGGCCATCGCCGCCGGCACGGTTTCCAGGCCGAGGATGATGGCGTTGACGACGATCAGCAGCATGATGAAGTTTTGCACAGCGGGCCGCTCGACGCGCTCGCGAACCGCCGCCCGCAAACCCGTTCGCTCGTTATCTGCCGTTTCCGTCATCGCTTTCGCCCTCACCGCCGTAGCGCGACATTATGTTGCGGCGGCCTGCGTAATTTCAACACCGCCCTGTCGCCGGCGCCGGCTCGCTTGCGATTGTGATCCGGCGGCGATGCCGTAAACTAACGCCTTGATCGTTAACCGGGTACCGCCAGGAATTCCATGCTGCCGCTCACCTCAGCGCCTGAGAATATCTGCATCATCCGCCTTTCCGCGCTCGGCGACGTCACGCACGCGGTTCCGGTGGTGCGCGCGATCCAGCAATACTGGCCCGAGACCCGCATCAGCTGGGTTTGCGCAACGCTCGAACACAGGCTGGTCAGCGCCATCGACGACGTCGATTTCGTCACCGTGGACAAGAAAAGCGGCTGGCGCGGCTACCACCGGCTGTGGCGGCAGATGGCAGGGCAACGATTCGACGTCATGCTGCAGATGCAGACCTCGGCGCGCGCCAATTTTACCGGCGCGGTAATTCGCGCCGATATCAAGCTTGGCTGGGACCGCCTGCGCGCGCGCGACTTCCATCGCCTTTTCATGACAGATTCGATTCCCGAGACGCGCTTCGAGCACCAGGTTCAGGGGCACCTGTCGTTCGCCCGCACGATCGGGCTGCCGGTGGCCGAGCCGCGATGGGATTTTCCGGTCAGCGAGGCCGCCATCGAATTCGTCGACCGGCGGGTTCCCGGCGACAGCCGGGTGCTACTGATATCGCCCTGCTCCAGCCACGTGCATCGCAACTGGCGCGCCGAGCGCTACGCCGCGGTCGCCGATTACGCGATCGAACAACACGGCATGACGGTGGTGCTGTCCGGCGGCCCGTCCGAGCTGGAGCACTCCGTCGGCGAGCAAATCGAAGCCGCGGCGAAGCGGCCGCTGATCAACCTGGTCGGCAAGGACACACTGCCGCAGCTGGTCGCCCTGCTGCACCGAGCCGACCTGGTGCTATCGCCGGACACCGGCCCGGCGCACCTCGCCAATGCGCTCGGCACCCCTGTGATCGGACTGCACGCCTGCACCTGGTCGAAGCGCAGCGGACCCTACAATTCGCTCGATCTTTGCGTCGATCGTTTTGCCGAGGCGGCGCGGCGCTACCGCAACGCCGAACCGGAAGAGTTGCGCTGGGGTACGCGCATCGAGCAACCCGGCGTGATGGACCTGGTCGAGGTCGACGACGTCATCGACAGGCTGGAGCAGGCCCTGCAACGGCGCTAGGCGGGCGGTTCAATAGAGGTAGTCGGCGAAGATTTCCACGAAGTGATCGACCCAGCGATCCGGCACGGGCTCGGTCAATTCCGGCGCGAGCCGGAAATCGGGCTCGAACAGCCGCTCCAGCAGCTGCGCGCTGAACTCCGGCGCCGAGCTCGCCAGGTTCAGCTCGCGGTTCAAACGCAGGCTCCAGCGGTCGAAGTTGGCCGAGCCGACGCAGGCCCAGCCGTCGTAGATCGCCGCCTTGACGTGCGAAAATCCCGGGTAGATAAAAACGCGGATGCCGTGCTTGAGCATCAGGTTGGCGGCGAGCACGTTGCTGCGGCCGATCGCGCCGTGATCCGATTCCAGCGGGATGATGACGCGCACGTCGACGCCGCGGCGGCGCGCCATTACCAGCTCGCGCAGCAGGCTGTCGTCGGTGAAGTAGGCGTTCTGAATATAGATATAGCTCTGCGCGCGGCGAATGGCGTTCAGCTGCGCGTTGTAGATCTCGTAGTTGCCGGGCTCGGTCAGCAATAACCGCATCGGGTAGGCGCCATCCTGTCCGTTCTGCTTCGGCGGAGTGGCCTGGGCGACAACGTAGCCGAGGTCGCCGAGCGGGCCTGCATGACCCCAGGAGACGTGAAACTCGCGGTCGATGATGTCGACGATCGGGCCGCTGACTTCCATCATCAGGTCATGCCAGTCGTAGCGGTATTCGCGGCCGATGTTCATGCCGCCGACGAAGGCGATACGGTGATCGATCACGGTCGATTTGACGTGATCGCCGGTGAACCAGGGATTGGCTTTCTGGCGCACATCGATCTGCGAGCCCGATTCCAGGAATTGCCGCACCGATGCCGGCGGCACGTGGTGCTCGGGCAGCGAAGGCGAGTCCGACATGGTCCCGGAAATCGTGCCAAGGCCATCCAGCAAAATCTTGACCTCGACACCCTCGTTGGAGCGACGCTTCAGCAACTCGCCGATCGTCACGGCGTAGTCGTCGTTATCGAAGATGTAAGCCTGCAGCTGCACCGATTGCGTCGCCGCGTCTACCGCGTCGATGAAGCGCGTGAAGAAAACCTCGCCACCCACCAGCACCTCCGCCTCGCCGGTGGATTGCGGCCGACTGGAAATACGGTCGAGCTCGGCTTCCCAGCGCTGCAAATCCATCGGCGGCGAGTCGGCGAGCGGCGGCGGCGGTGAATCGGCGAGACCCGTGGCCCAGTCGACGCTCAGCGTAGCCGTGGCGGTATCCGTGACGACGAAGAACAGCCGGTAGAGCGACGATACCGGGCGCTGCACGAGATTGGTCAGGTGGCTCTCCATCAGGTGGCCGAAAGCCTGGCCGCCCTTCAACCCGGGCACGGCAGCGGAGGCAAACGGTCGCAGCGGCACGTTGCGCACGAAAACCGCCAGGCGGCGCTCGGTGTTGAGGTAGAGAAACGGCAGGGAGTACAGGCCGGTATCGCCAGTATTGAAGACGAACTCGGTTTCGGTGATACCCTGCTCCTTCAGGAAGGCGTCCAGTAGCGGCCGGCCGCGGCGCATGAATTCGACGAAATACAGGCGCTCCTGCACGCTGTAACCGGGCGGCTTGTCCTGCAGGCGCGTGGCCTGGAATACGCCGGCGCCGTCGTAGTAGAGGAAGTATTCGACATAGTCGAAACTGACAACCAGCCCGGTGCCGTCGCGCGGCACCACCGAACGCAGCAGGCGGTCGCGCAGCATGCGCCATTTATCGATGCCGAACACGGGAATGCTGACAGCGTCCTCGGGCAGTGACTCCCAGGGCGTCTCATGGTGGTACTGCATCGGCACCAGGCTCGGCACGGCGTAGTTCGCCGTATCCGAATCCGGGCTGTCGGCGAGCTTGACGCGGTCGCGCCAGCTGCCGCCGGCGTACAGCACGCGCTCGCCGAGGCGGTACTTAACGTAGAAATTCGCCTCGTCGCGGTAGCCCTCGAGCGCCACCATCGGCAGGGTTTCAGATTCGTGAATAGTGGTGTTTTCCACCGGCGCCGGCGCATGGGTGGCGCAGCCTGTGGCGACAACGGCGAGCAGTACCGCGATGATGGTTAATCGATAGCAGCCCAACAAACGTCCTCTCTTTATCTCCGGTTACACAGACAGTTGACGTATCCCGGCGGAAAATGTCAATTACGTTTTCGAAGACGGCGATCACCGCATCGAGTTCAACGATCAGCCGTGGTGACAAAAGATAACCGGAGTCAGATGTTATCCACCTTCGATTATTGCGGCGATGACAACGCCGGTTGCGACTGACAATGGTTCTGATACCCTGCTTCACTTTGTCAGTCCCTGCAATCTGCACGGGATTTGCGCAGGCTGGACCAGGGTCGAATTCGCATTTATTCTAAGGTTTTGTCGTCGGACTTCGGGGTAGCGGGAAAAGTGTCAGTAGCAGGGTTAGAGGACGTAGTCGAATCGCTGATCGGGCCGGACGATCCGCCGCCGGTTACGATCATCAATCCAGAGGGCAAGAGCAGCGTCTTGCTGGTCTGCGATCACGCCAGTAACGCGATCCCGGCGGCGCTCGGCCGGCTCGGCCTCGACGAGGCCGCGCTGCAGCGTCACGTCGCCTGGGACATCGGCAGCCGCAAGCTGATCGAGCATTTGTCCGCTCACCTCGACGCGCCC
>Ga0209536_100006494_pt1 | contig 17868 bp, 13 predicted proteins | sample DeeMarSeWOR28_12_FD_187461 | JGI IMG/M metagenome (GOLD analysis project Ga0209536, IMG submission 187461) | Marine sediment microbial communities from White Oak River estuary, North Carolina - WOR-2-8_12 (SPAdes) (version 2) | ecosystem: Environmental > Aquatic > Marine > Intertidal zone >... | reverse complement strand
GAAACAGGCGGCAAGTCTAGATCCCGGTTCAGAGAGTGCAGGTGATCTCGCCCCTCGAGGGCGATTCGGTGAAGTGCCGGATCCTCACTATGGGCGTCTATCCGGATGGGCACGACGAAGACATCTGGGTTCTGCTGAGGCCTACCGACGACAAGTACTATCCCCAATCGGACCACACGAACACCTCGTACAAGAGAGACGGGGAGTGGCAGGTGATTACGAGATTCGGCGGGGATGAGGGCGAACCCTATGACCTGATCGTTTTTGAGGCCGATGCGTCGGCATCTCAGTTCTTCAGTGAGACCATCGCAAACTGGAAGGAGATGGAATCCTATCCAGGCCTCGAGCTTGCGGAACTGCCGCAAACCGCCCGTGAAGTCGACAGGATCGTCGTGTTCCTGAAAGACAGCTGCAGAGGGGTGTTCTAGCCTTCGTGACCTGGCCCCAGACCGTCGACGCCGACGCTAGAAGAACACATCCACCCGGCTGATGTCTCCGTTTCGTACCATCTCCGCGTAGGGAGCGCCGACGGTGTTGCCCGCGATCTCGACGGACTCGGACTCCGAAGGCCACAGCACGATGAGGCGGGGTACGACGCCTTCGGCAAACGTGTCCAGCCGGCCCGGGTTGTGGTACGTGACGTCGCACTGTCCCAGGAATCGGAACCTCACGATTCCCGCGTCGGTGAAGAACGAGCCTGGCAGGGCGGGGCTCAGCCTCAGCTGAAGCGTGCCATCGCTCACGACGAACGGCTGCTCGCCGGCCATCATGGCGGTCCACAGGCTCAGGAACTCGGCTGTCGACCCGCTCAGGCGCGCCACGAATCCCGCGCCGTGCAACGAGGGATCGGGGTGGGCGCTGCTCGCGATGAACGAGGAGTTCTCGAGCGGGCTGCGACCGTAGCGAGCCGGGGGCTGGAACGGCACCAGGGCCGTCCCGATGGCCTCGTAGTACTCCTCGTAGAGCCCGGCCCGGAGCAGTTCCAGCAGGTACTTGTATTCCATGTGCAGCCAGATGGACTCGTTCTCCAGCCAGCCCGGCGGGAACGCCTTTGCCCGACCGATCTCGTGCGATTCGTCCGCCAGGGAGGTATTGACCTTGTACATCCCGAGCTCGCGGTCGAACAGATCGCTCTCCTTCACCCGCTGGTGCAACGAGCGGGCGGACGCGGTGTCTGCCTGCACTTTGAGCGCGTGGACCGGTCCCTCCAGGAAAGGAGGCAGCGGGGCGGGCTCGAATCGCTTCACCCTGACGTAGGGCCGGCCCTGATCGTCCCGCTCGGGCTGGCCGTTCGCGTCCAGGATCTCCTCGGCGTCGATCGCACGATACGCCAGGTAGGTGAGCGGCACACCGGCGCTCAGTTCCAGCGAACGTTCGATGCCGAGCGCCACCCTGGCCCGAAACTCCATGAGCACGGGGTGCAAGTCCCGACAGGTGAACGTCTGCGTCGCGCCGTCGATCCCCAGGCGGGTATCTTCGCGATACGTCTCCCGCGCGGCGGACATCCTGTCCCAGCACACCTCGTCGCGGTCCGGGTCAGACGAATCCGCCCAGGCGGACAGCACCTCCCGAACCTGCTCCAGGAGCCGCACCTGCTCGATCGGCAGCACCACGGCCGCTTCGGGCCGGGTCTGCATGGCGTCCGTGAGGTAGGTCAGCAGTCGATGGAGCTCGTACGTCTCGCACATCGAGGAGCCGAACAACCCCGGCAGACCGTTGAGGGCGTCGTACCATCCGGGTTTGCCCGCCTCCATCTCGATCCCCATGCCGCCCGGATCGAGCGTGCTGAACTTGACGACCGCGAGTCCCACGAGCTTCGCCAGGACCGTGGTTCGATACACGTCGCCGTGCCCATGCGCCGTGCGCATGAGGCGGGCGTGCTCCGGTCGCGACTCGATCAGCGCCAGCTTCTCACCGTCCGCTTCGTGCACCGCCCCGTACTGGCGGATTCGACCGTCATGGGTTCGCACGTACCGCCGGGAGCGGGGCGGCACCACCGCCGCGCTGTCGAAGTACGCCACACGCGACTCGCCGGTGAGCAGCTCGTCTTCCCTGTCGGGATAGACCGCGAGGTAGGTGTCGATCAGATCGAGGTTGTAGAACCAGTGATCGACCCAGTAGCCTTCCCCGAAGGTCGCCTCCGCGTGCTGGACCGCCTCGCCGAGTACCTCCGCGATGAACTCCTCCAGGTCCACCGTCAGACCGGCCGACGTATTGCGGATGGCCTGCACCAGCTCCCCGAGGGTGAAGGTCCCCTCGAGGACGGGCTTCAGCAGTTCAGGCTGCTCGACGAACGTCAGGACCCCGGCAAGCGCCTCGGGTGACAGCGTGAACCGACTCCCATGCACGACCAGCGGATTGTACCCATCCAGCTGAATCAGTCCCAGGAAGCTCAAGGCATTGAAGTCCGTCACCTTCGGATTCAGCAGGACATCACAACGGCGGTTCTGATTCACATCCCGGTAGTTGCCGTTTCCCTGTGAATAGGGCTCGGGAGCCAGATAGAAGTCGTTGTAATCCCGCTCCAGATCGCCATGCTTGCGCGAGTAGACATGGTAAACGACCGGGCGTTCAGCCTTTCCCATGACGAGCGGCCAGCCTCCGCGCATCACGTTGTCCAGGAATGTCTGACGGCAGTAGGCATCGAACAGGGGCAGGCCGGTTCGGGTATCGACCACGTCCGTCAGGTCCGTGACGAGCTGCTGCGCCTCCTGCCGCTTGTCCTCGAGGTACGATGCTCTGCCGATGCGTTCGGCCATCGCGAAGAGCCGCTCGTCACTTGCAGCATGTCCGATCAACGCGTGGAGTGTGGTCGCTTCCCCGGGCTCCAGCGTGGCCTCGAGCCCGAAGAGGCCGGCCGGCGTACGTCCCACCGTGACCTGCGGCTGCGATACGAGATCTGCCAGAGCGGTCCTGGCGAAGTTCCGAGGCACACTCAGCGAAGTGTCCTCCCCGAACACCAGCCCCGGGTCCACCAGAGCGGGCAGGCGCCGCGCGGAACCTCCATCCTCGGCAAACGCGAGGTAGAAGTGCCCCGCCTGGAACTCCACCACCTCGGCCGTGTCTCCCGCGCTTGCCCGCAGCCGGTAGAACGGGATGCCTCGCTCCAGGTGGAACACCTCCATCCACGCTTCCAGCGTGCGGCTGATCTGCTTCAGGCCCCAATTGTCCGCGCCATAGGGGATCACTCGGGGCATACCGTCCAGCAACTCGAAAGAGATGGGGCGATCGCTGACGTTCGTGACTCGCACCTGCCGCACGAGTCCGGCGAACTCTTCGCCCGGCAGCACGAAGTAGAGCACGTTCGTCTGCACACCCTGCGCTGGATTGGTGGCTTGCAGCTCCAGCTCATTCAGGCCCACGAACATCTGAGTCGATTCATCGCGTTGCCACGGCGAGAAAGGCTCATACAGCGATCCACCCTCACCCCCGGTCAACTTGAGGAATGTTCGGAATCCCGTGTACGGAGTGCTCTGGTAGGACTTGTTGGCAGGAAGAAACTCCATGATCGGGTTGTCTTTGTTGCCGATGCCAAAGCTGGCGATGGCCTGTCCACGGTTGACATAGAAGACCCACATCGGCGTCCCGAGAGGACCGGCAATGCCCGGCAGAAAGCTGGAGAAAGGCAGACCGCTGGCGAAGCTCTCAAGGATGAATCGCTGGGAATCGTCGAAAGATGTTCCGGGCATGCTGCTCTTCCCTGATGGCTGGGGGCACAACGGCGTTGCGAACGGCGGCGGGCAATGTCAACCGCGAAGCTGCTTCGGGGCAAGGAACGGTAGACCGAGTCCGCCGTTCGGGACTGCCGGACGGGCGAGGCTTCCCTCTTAGACCCGATAGCCATGGCAGGGGCAGGAACCCGCTTAGACCGCCTGTCACTGATCGGGACGAAACAGGACAGCGCATAGCTGCGTCGCTCCCAGACACAGGGTCCGGGGCGCCGGGATTTGTCGTGGTTACGTCCGTGGGCGGAGCTCATGGACGCACCCCGGACCTCCTGCCGTCGAGCCGCAGGCAAGACCCTCGAACGCGAAGCGCCCGGCCGAAGCCGGGCGCTGATCGCCAGCCCTCCTGCTGAATTGGGCGGATGGAGGCTCACCCCGAACTGGCGATGAAGGAGGGCTCCCAGATGCCTCCACCCGCTTCCGTAGTCGCCGTTCGCTACGGGCCGACCTGAATGTCGCCCGCTTCGACGTCGTTGAGGAAACCTTCCGCCAGTCCTGCCAACGGATGATTCTCACCAAGAAGGCAGACGCCGTTCACGTTCGCCAGATTCGTATGTACGACTCCCGTGATCTGATCTGGACCGGACGCGCCGGCACCCTCTCCATTGTCGCGCACCACGAAGAAGATTCCCCAGTCGTCGGGTAGCACGGCCGGCGGCAGCAGCGGGGTGCCAAATGGTGCGAAGATCGGAGGCTGGTCGTAGGGCGTCCGTTGAGTGCCTTCGGCCCCGATCGCGATCATGTCGTTCCCCAGGTCGGCCATGCAGAAGACCTTGCCCTTCACTCTGTGCGTTACAGCAGGATCGCCCTGGTCGTGCACATCGTACTGCATGTTTCCCGTGACAGTACCGTCCTGCCGCTGGATTGCGTTGAACGTGAACACGCGCCAGCCGGGTTCCAGGAAGTTCGGGCTGTCCTGTGTCTGAAGGTGGGCGCTGCCGCTGGCGGATCGGATCACCGGGTTGCCCGCGTAGGCATCCAGTGCAGGCACCGCGAGCGCCTGATCCGCCGAATCGAGCGCCACGGGTGATTCGTCGCAGGCGACGAAGATTGCCGTGGCGGCGACCACGGCGAGTGAAGTAGAACGGCCGAGCGTGCGTCTCATGGGAGCCCTCCCTTGCGTGTGTAGTGACCGACTCGTTCGGTCTATCCCACGGTAGAGTTGAGCCGTGCCCTCGCCGTTCCCCAGCTGTTCCGCTGGCCCGTAGAATTATGTATGCAAATGCTTTATGGGTTTGGGACACCGCGCGAACCTTACGTTCGTGGTCGCGTCTCGGTTATGTTCGAGCAACGACCCGAGCCGCTCATGGGCAGATACGCGTAGTGTATGGTGGCGCCGGGGTCTCGATGGAGAACCGCCTGGACACTGGACTGAGCCTGCCTCGCAACGGGGACCCGGAGCCGGAAGCCCCGAGCGTCAGACTGCGGCTGTTGGGGGGCACCGAGCTTCTCGGTGCTGACGGGAAGCCAGTGCTCCGCGTCCTTCGCCAGCCGAAGAGCCTGGCACTTCTCTCGTACCTCGCGATCGCCCATCCGGTCGGCTTCCAGAGACGTGACCGGGTCCTCTTCCTGTTCTGGCCCGACTCGGACGAGCACAGGGCTCGGGCTGCGCTGCGCAAGTCCACCTACCGTCTGCGCCAGGCTCTCGGATCGAACGTCGTCCAAAGCCGCGGTGATGCCGAGCTCGGAGTCGATCCGGCGCTTCTGTGGTGCGACGTTCGCGCACTCGAGCTCGCACTCGAACAGGGACGGCTCGACGAGGCGCTGGCCCTGTATCGCGGCCCCCTGCTGGACGGCTTTCACCTGGATGGGGCCTCGCCCGAATTCGAGCGCTGGCTGGAGGCCGAGAAGACCGGGCTGCAGCGCACGATGGCGGAGGCCACGTGGGATGGAGCAGCCGGCCGGGAGAACGCCGGAGACCTGCGAGCCGCCGCGAAGCTGGCCCGCCGGGCCTTCGATCTCGCTCCGCCGGATGGCGAGCGCCTGAGGCGTCTCCTGGAGGTCCTCGACGCCGCCGGCGACCGGGGCGGAGCCCTGCGCGCGTATGAGAGGCACGCCGACTGGCTCGCCAAGGAGTACGGTGCCGATCCTCCCCCCGAGACCATTAAGCTGGTGGAGCGAATTCGGTCGCGAAGCGAAGCGAACGTTGCCGCGCCCGCCGTATGGAGCATCCCGGCCGTGGAGGAGGGGGAGACGGAACGGCCGCACGTCGCCCCGACTGCAGCGGCAGGCCGGACGAGCCGCTGGGGACGGGTGGCAATCGTGGCGGCCGTCCTCGCCGCCGTCGCCCTCATTCCGGCAATCCTGGCACTTAGCGGAGACAATAGCCCGGAACTCGACCCGAACCTGCTGGCTGTCGCTCCGTTCACGGTCTTCAATCCGGATCACGAGGTGTGGAGCGAGGGAATCGGCGACTACCTGTCCCGAAGCCTGGACCGCGCGGGGGAGATACGCACCCTGCCCCCGACCGCGGCGGTGCGTGCCTGGCCGGGCCGCGCTGACGTGGCGTCGGCACGGATTGCCGGACTACGAACCGGCGCGGGCCTCGTGGTCTTCGGCAGCATGATGGGGATCGGAGCCGACTCGGTGCGCGTGGCCGCGACCGTAGTAGATGCAGGAGAGACGTCGGTTCTGGGGGATCTCGAGATCCGTGGCACGCCCGAGCGCATGGACCAGCTCGTGGACAGCCTCACCGTGGAGATCCTCCGGAGTCTCAGCGACACACGTCAGATCGGCGCCATGCGGCACACCAGTATCGGGTCCCGCTCCATGCCCGCTCTGAAGGCGTTCCTTGCCGGCGAACAGGCGTTTCGAAGGACGGCCTGGGACAGCGCGCGGACACACTACCGACGAGCGATCGAGCTCGACAGCACGTTCGCGATGGGTCACCTGCGGCTCGGCTCGACGATCCTCTTCATCGAACTGGGCGAAAGCGAAGAGGGGTGGCAACACATCGCTCGGGCCGGGGAAGAGAGCAGCGGCCTGTCGCGCCACGACAGCCTCCTGGTGGCGGTGTCTGCGGACGTGGCGGCAGCTCGGCTGGGTCGGCTTCCGGAGGGCGGCTATGAAGAGCTCGCTTCAAGTGCCTACCGCGGAGCCCTGCAGGCAATCAGGGAGTATCCCGATGACGCGGAGTCATGGTACAGCGTGGGTGTAGTACGAGAGCTGTTCTACGACGACCTGCACAACGTCACCGTGGCGCACATTGCAGACGCGTTCGGCCGGGCGATCGAGCTGGATTCGGCCTTTGCCCCGGCCTACCGGTTCGCCCTCCGGTATGCTCTGGACGAGGGCCGGGTTGAGGATGCGCGAGAGTATACGCGGAAATACCTGTCGCTCAATCCGCCGGCGAAGGCTGGCGAGTTGGCTCTGCTACTGAACAGGCTACTCGATCCGGAGGCCCATGAGACCCAGATCGACAGCCTCCTCGCGACAGTCCACCCCGAGGCACTCTTCCTGACCTGGATTCGCCTGTGGCTTCTCACGGACTCGACCGAGCTGGCGATCCGGGTGGCACGGGAATCTGAGCAGCGTGAGCACGACCCGCGGTACCGTTTCACGGCCGACCGCGTCAAGCAGAGGAATCTCGCGGCATCCCTGGCCTATCGAGGCCACCTCGAGGAATCTGCCGAGATGGCCGGCACCTACATCTCCGGCTGGTTCCAGGCCATTGTCCCCGAAGCCGCCATGCTCGGCACGATCCCGGCGGAGGTCGCGGACTCTATCTTCGCCCAGTGGCTGGAGCGCGAGGAGTTCGCTCCGGACCTGTTGACCCATGCCCTGTGGTGGTGGGCCTCGCGGTCCGATACCGCGGCCGTCCTGCGCTACATCGAGCGTGGAGGAGACGAGCCCATCGGGCGAGCGGCGCTGTCGCTGGCCCGCGGTGACACGGCCGATGCGCTGCTGCGCTTCGACGACGTGAAAACCAGCTGGGGGCACACCAATCTCACGGTCCTCACGCGAGCCAGGCTGCTGGAATCGCAGGGCCGCGGCGCCGAGGCCCTGGAAGTGCTCCAGCAGCGATTCCTGAACGACTGGCCCCTCGCGTCGCGCGTCACTTGGATCATGGAGCGAGCCCGCCTCGCCGACCGTTTGGGTCAGACGGAAACGGCCCTGCGCGACTACCGGTTCGTAAGTCGAGTGTGGGCGAACGGCGATCCCGAGGTGCAGCCGGTGGTTCGGGAGGCGGAAGCGGCAGTGCGTCGCCTCGGAGGGTAAGCTGGGCCGGGCTGCCCGCGGATTCTCAGCCATCGAAAAGTGAGGTGAGCACTTGAGAGCGGCCTGGTACGACAGGCAGGGCCCTGCGCGAGAGGTCCTCGAGCTGGGCGAGCTTCCAGCCCCCGCGCCGGGCGAGGGCGAAGTCCGGATCGCCGTATGCTCGTCCGGGATCAATCCCGGAGACGTCAAAAAGCGGAGCGACGCGTTCGGCGTTGGCATGTCCTTCCCGCGGGTGATTCCTCATAGTGACGGCAGTGGAGTGATCGACGCCGTCGGGGCTGGCGTGACCTCGTGCTCCGAGGGGGATCGAGTGTGGTGTTTCGGTGCCCAGAGCTACCGACCCTTCGGCACTGCGGCGGAATACACCGTGGTACCCACGGCTAACGTCGCGCCCCTGCCGGAGTCTTCAAGCTACGACGCAGGCGCCTGCCTCGGCATCCCGGGCCTCACGGCGTTTCAGGCCGTGCACGTTGCCGGACCCGTGGCCGATCGTACCGTCCTGGTTCAAGGAGGCGCGGGTGCGGTCGGTTCCTGTGCCGTATCGATAGCCCGACACGCTGGTGCCCGTGTGCTCGCGACGGTCCGGCGCGAGGAGGATCGCCAGCGCGCGCTCGACTCCGGGGCACACGACGTGCTCCAGACACGGGGCCTCGATCACGGCGAGCTCGTGCGACTGGTCGCGGAGGCGGCTCCTGACGGTGTCGATCACATCGTGGAGGTCGCTTTTCACGCCAACGTCGATCTCGATCACCAGCTGCTCGGGCAGCGGGGCTCCATCGCTGCCTACGCAACGGGGAATCCTGCTCCGCCCCTTCCCTTCTGGCCGATGGTGTTCAAGAACCTGCGACTCTACTTCATCGGCAGCGATGACTTCGATGTTCGGGGGAAGAGGGCTGCAGCCGACGCTTTGACAGAGATGCTGCAGGAGGGCTGGAACCCTCACCCGGTGGCCGAACGCCTTCCCCTGCCAGAGATCGCCCGCACTCACGAGCTGGTCGAGTCGGGCCGTGCTCGCGGCCGCGTCCTCCTCGATCTCACGTGAGCCCTGGCTATCGAAGGCATCAGTAGCAGCCACAGTGTCGTGTCGCTGTTCTCGAGCACGAAGACATGGGGGACGATGCTCAACCTCAGGATCGTCTGAGCTGGACGCGTCACCTGCAGGCTGCGCTCCGGCTCAGAGTTTCATCGCACGTCTGTCCGATCCTGGTGGACAACACCCGGACGCGCGAAAGCCCGCCATTTGACGGGCTTTCTGCCAGTCGGGGCGCCGGGATTTGTCGTCGTTACGTCCGTGGGCGGAGCCCATGGACGCACCCCGGACCTCCTGCCGTCGAGCCGCGTATGCGGTGAGACCCTGAGCGCGCGGAGCCAGCGAAGTACCCCATGCCGAGCTCGTGCGCTGACCGGCGCTGACGGGCGCTGGTTTGAGCGGGTATCCGGTCGCTCAACGCTGGCCAGCAGCAGCCCGCAGCGGTGGGCGTTGGCACTGACGCTGGCACTGTCGGCACGCCTGAGGCCGGAGTAAGACGTGCGAGCGCTGCCACCCAAGAACAGTGGCAACCAGCTCATGTCTCAGAAAAGTGCCTCACCCATTCTGCTACTGCTCGAGCGACAGTACCGGGCGCTCTCACAGGAGACAGGTCACCTCGCAGAACCGCTCCTACGGGTCTGCTTTCCAGGTACCGTCTAATCCTCGAGTGGCACCATGACGTGTGCGTAGGGCGTGTCCTTCCACATCACCCACGGCCCACCGTTCTTCGGGTCTGAGGGAATCCCCTCCAGCATGGCCGGGTCCGGGACAATGAGCATGAGGTGCGCTCCTGTCACGACCCAGTCATCGGTCTCCTCCGTGGCATAGGGATCCGAGTTGCTGGCCCCCGGATCTCCAGCGAGCATGTACGCGATTCCGAGCCGGGTGACGTTTACGTCCTTCTTGTTCATCCACGCATCGGCCCATGACAGCCAGGGCTCGTCGACGCACATGGGCCCTGTCCCCTGGGGCGGTGACGGGAAGCAGGTCCAGCCGTTGTCGCCCTTTCTCAGGACATTGTTCTCCCAATCGACCACGGTGGCGCCTTTGGCCATCTCGTCGGTCGTCGCACTCAGGGCATCCTTGATGGTGGCTTTCGCGTCTGGCGACTCCTGTGCGACCAGCGCTTCCGGCAACGCGGCAATGAGCAGGAACAGCAGGGCGAGCTTACGCATGAGATACCTCCTGGGCAGATGGGAACAGCTACCAGCTCCGGCTGGCACTTCACTCTCGGGTCTTGGGCTGCCTCGGATAGCAGAACCTAATTATGATGTTTAGCGGAAGTCAAAGGTCACGTGCAGCCGATTCCCGCCGCCGTGCGAGTGGATGACGGCTGGGCACGATAGGGGAATCAGCAAAGGCCTCAGGCGAGGTTTCAGCAAGTTTCCTGAATTCTCGGACTATGGGGGAAAGCCGGAAAGACCTGCGAACCGGTCCCAGGCGTTCCGAATCCCAGGCCTGCCCGTCTGTTGAGCAGGCAAAGAAGCGGGCCTGCGGTGGCGATGCCAATGTGGCACCAGTGCCAAGATCAGTGACTTGTCACTGTATCAGACACGTGCACGAGTCACGAAGAAACGGCTCTGTCGTAACAGCCGACAGAACAGTATTGGACCTCAGTCGAAGTGAGCTGTGCGCTGCTGGGGAAGTACATCCTGTAGCCGGGACCGCACACTTCATCGAGGATCCCGGGTCCGTTCCTGTCCCCCTCCGCCAGGCAGCGTCGAACCGTCGCCTTGTTCCGCTCCTGAATCGTCAACTTTCACCTCCCTGGATCGCCGCAGGCTCGTTGGAGCTCCACATGTCGATCGCGAGCTTCCAGGAGCCATCGGCGACCTTCTTGTAGATCGAGATGTCCTTGCCCGTCTCCGTGACCGGAGTCCCTTCCAGCCCGGTGAAGGTGAGCACGTATGCGTAGGAGACGTAGGCCAGGTCCCCGCCCTTGGACACGACGACCTCGTCCAGGTCGTGCCGGACCTCGAAGTCGGGCGACATAATCGCGGCGACGACGGCCCGGATCGCGTCCTTGCCGACCACCGGCGGCGCGTTTGGCGGCAACATCCGCGCGTCATCTGCGATCTGGTCGAGAAGGGCTTCGATGTCGTGCGCGTTGCCGGCCACGACGATGGCACGATCCACCTGTCGAACGGCGGCTTCCTCGGCCGCGACATCGACCTCGCCGTCCGCGCAGGCCGCGAGCGCCACGAGCGGGAGCAAAGGGATGACGAGTGCGGCTCTTCGCATGGGACACCTCCTCACAACTCTAACGGCATCACCAGGAGGGAGGTGCTGGCACGCGGACCGACAGGCTGAATACGAGGGGTACGAATGAGAATCAACAATGTCGGTCGATTTCGTGCCCGCCCCCGTGCGAGAGCGACTCGCGCCGAGTAAGTTCCGGGGGTCCGGCCTCCTCCCTGCCGGACCGTTTGCGCCGGTACTTCCCCCTGCTGGCGTGGAGTGTCTTCGAAACCACATCCGCGGAGGCAGAACCATGACACAGTCAGCGACTGAGGCCCAGAACAAGGACGTTGTGAAACGCTACTGGAACGGCAAGTGGAACGAGCGCCGTCCCGAGACATTGGACGAGCTGCTGACGCCCGACGTGGTCTATCACGGTACGTCGATGAGCATGAACGGACGGGAGGAGTACAAGCAGGTCTACGATGTCTTCCGATCCGCGCTCCACGATACACACCTCGAGATCGACGACCTGATCGCCGAAGGGGATAAGGTCATGTCCCGCGTGTCGCTGCGGTGCGTCCACGGAGGCGAGCTCGAGGGACTCCCGCCGACCGGGAAGAAGATCGCTCTCGACGCCTTCACCGTGTTCCGACTCGTCGACGGTCGAATCGCGGAGGAATGGGAGATCATCGACGAGCTCGGAATGATGCAGCAGATCGGGATGGAGCTGACTCCTGCACTGGCCACTTCGGCGTAGCGCCGACCCTGCGATCGGGAGGATGATCATGGCGGACTTTACAGCCGAGATGCGGGCGATCCGGCGGGACTACATGCAGTACCAGGAAGCAGGCGACCCTGAAGGCTGCGTCGCATTCTGGGCGGAAGACGGCGTGCTGATGCCCCCGAACGAGCCCGCGGTCCGAGGACGCGCGGATCTACTGGAGTGGTATCGCGCCGCGTTCGAGGCCTTCGAGTTCGATGTCCAGATCGAGTACGAGCAGGCGGTTTGCACGGGGGACTGGGTCATCGCGAGGGCACTGTACTCCGGGACAATCACTCCCAAGGCGACGGGCGAGCCGACCGAGGACCGCGGGAAGATCCTCGAAGTCCTGCGACGGCAGCCCGATGGCACTTGGAAGTGGCATGCGCACACCTGGAATAGCGACCTGCCTTCGGGATGATCCGGGGGGAGGCGATTGTCGGCCAAACCAAGCCATTGCTACGGGGCCGCTGAGGCCCCCACACCTGCAAGGAGGGAGGAACGATGAGTGCCGATCTGCGGCAGGCGATCGACGATGCTTGGGCTGCCTACCACCAAGCGACCCAGACCGGGGACACCGCGGGCGCCTTGGCACTGTGGACACCCAACGCCCGGGTACTCGAACCGGGCATGGACCTCAGCGGCGGGGATCTCCACGCCTTCATGGAGGACTTCTGGAAGAACGGCGGAGAGGTGTTCGAGTTCGACAGGGAGGCCCTGGAGGTGTTCGACCACGGAGATGTGGCGTACGAGATCATGCGCTACGATGAGACCTTCAGGTTCCCCGGGGGTGATCGGCAGACCGTACACAACTTCGCTTTCGTGCGCTGGGCAAAGCAGTCGGATGGCACCTGGAAGGTGGATCGGATACTGGCAGGCCCCAGGGATTCGGTGACTCCCTGAAGTGAGACAAGAGGAAGAGCTGGCTTCCTGCCGATTGCTGCGACGAAGCCCCTGTCGAACCGACAGGGGCAGGAGTGAATCTGCGGCTGGTAGACCCTTGTGCTCAGGCGCCTGACTCTCCGTCAGACGCGCCCATGGTCGGTCTTCCTCGAAGTCTCACTCTCGGACACGCCGAATCGACGATCCAGCGCGCGCTGGATCGGGGTACAGCCCGCCGGCTGCGTGGCAGAATGGCATCCAAGTATCAGGATCGCAACTTCGGCGGAACCGCCACTACCCCCATGAGCGAAGCGCCCGGCCGGCCGCCGCAGACATTCGAGAAGGCGCAGCCTGCGAGACTACCGGGCGCCTGCGTTACGACTGGGTGAGCTGCGCCTCCGCAGCGGACGCAGAATATCAGCGGCTACTCCACCGGGACCTCCGTGAGGATGTTGTCGCTATGCCCCGCAAAGCCCCATTTCTGCTCCATGAAGTCAGGAATCTCAGCGAACAGATCGTCAACCATGGTGCCAATCGCGCCCCAGTCGCTGGTTTCGGACATGATGTAGAGGGCTGTCTCCGGACCCCAGTGGTGGAGAAACAGGCGAACGCTACTGTGCTTGCCTGTGTCTCTGAGAATCCGCACCCACTCGGAGAGTCGTTCGATCCCTTCATTCATCGTCTGATCGGGACCCAGCTCAAACGTCTCGATCACGAGGTAGTTCGTTGCCTGTACCTCGTTCACGGCCGATGCACGTCCTGCGATGACGCCGATCGCCAGGATCACGAGGGACAACACTGCAAGCAGAGAGAATCGCTTCACGAATCCACCTCCTGCACGGAGCGAGACATTCTGCCGTGAGGGAGGGCCCGGCACGGAGTCAGGTAGGGGCCGCAGCAAGGGGGGGCATATGACGCTCATTATCATACCCCGCGCTCTCGGGACCGGCAACTTTGGCGGGGCCGAACCATACAGAGCAGCGGTGGTGCCGGTTGCGCCCACCGGGTCAGCGCCAGTGCTGAGAGACCTGTGCTGAAGGATCTTGCCGCTTCCGTCACCCGTGGATCAGGCTGGGGAGCGCACCTGGGTCTCGCGCAGGAGGCAGGGAGCGTCTGGCAGGGGCATTGGCCACCACAGTGACGGCAGCAGTGCCCTGTTTCTCTTTCTGTCACTGTTGGCACAGTCGCAAAAAGCGGCTCTGCCGTAACTGCTGACAGAACCGCTTCTTACCTCAGTCGGGGCGCCGGGATTTGTCGCGGTTGCGTCCGTGGGCGGAGCTCATGGACGCACCCCGGACCTCCTGCCGTCGAGCCGCAGGCGAGACCCTGAGCGGGCGGAGCCTGCGAACCACCCCATGCCGATTGCGTGCGCCGACTGGCGCTGGTGGGCGCTGGTCTTGGCGGGTATTGGGGTACGCAACGCGGGTGGGCAGCAGCCAGCAGCAGCGGGCGCTGGCACTGACGCTGACACTGCTGGTTGCGATACGACCCGAAGGTCGAGCTCCCGGGAGTCGCCCGCCGCGGCGTGACGTTCTGGCCCTCAACCCGACAAACGAGGAGCCGTTGACAAACTGACACGCTCTCTGCTTTGGTCGTCTAACCTTAATTCATGCAGGACTTTCATAGTCCTACCCGCCTGCTTTTCCTGATTCGGCACGCCGCTTGCTCGGGATTCGACCCCGAGGCCCCTGCGATCCAACACCACAACTCGAGCTCAGAAGCGCACGGCGCGGCCCCATCTGTCGCTTGAGTCTGGCTTGACCGCACCTGCGCAACGTGCGGCCAGCGAATGTCTTGGCATGCGGATTCGTGCCGGACTCGGCATCACGGTCATCGGACCCGGACCGGGAGTGGGACATGAAGCGCGTATCATTCGTCGGAATCTTCGTAGTGGCCCTGTTGATCCTCGCCTGCAGCGACAACGACCCGCCGACCGGTCCCACCACGGGGTCGATCGCCGTGACTGTCTCGACGACAGGGGACGATGCGCCGACCGGATATACCGTGGTCGTGGGCGGAAGCACGACCCGCTCCGTGGACGCGAACGGAAGCGTGACGTTCAGCAGTGTGTCTTCGGGGGCGCACCAGGTGGAGCTGGCGGACGTGCCGGACAACTGCACGGTGACGACTGCCAACCCCGCAACAGCGACGGTCACTGCGGGCGGTACAACACCGGTGGCGATGAACGTCGAATGCAGTGCGCTCGTCGGCACGATCGCGGTCACCGTGTCCACGACAGGAGAGGACATGCCGGCCTCGTACGTAGTGGTGATCGACAACGGGATGACGAGCCAGACAGTGGACGCGAACGGAACCGTGACCTTCACGGATCTCGCGGTAGGCACCCACGAGGTCGATTTGACCGAAATCCCTACGAATTGCTCGGTAAACGGTGATGACCCTGTTTCCGCGGCGGTCGCAGCTGTTTCGATAACCACCGTTACCATGGCCGTCGTCTGCAGCACGCGGAATGGGTCAATTCAAGTGACGGCGACTACGACCGGTGAGCTTCTGGATGGGGACGGTTACCTCGTCTCGCTGGAGGGGGTCGGATCCGGGACGCTGCCGATCAACGACGGTCTGATCACGTTCTCGGACGTTCCGCAAGGAGTCCAAGTCCTGACAATCTCCGGTATAGCGGAGAACTGTGAGCTGTTTGGCGATGCGACACGCAGCGTCGAGGTCCAGCCAGGAAGCACAACCGCCGTCGTGTTTGAGGTGGAGTGCAGCGGCAGCTCGTTGATAGTCCTGGAGGCTGAGGGTGAGATCTACACGATCCGGCCCGATGGCTCAGCATTGACGTTGCTCACTGAACCGCTCGACGGGATGGGCGGGGGAGCACCGACCTGGTCTCCGGACGGGACTCGTATTGCGTTTTACAATGCAGGTGCGTTGTACGTAATGAACAGTGCCGGGTCTGCCGAGAACTGGATCGCCGAAGTCGACTATTGCTGTGATTTCGAGTGGTCGCCGGATGGAAACCGTATCGCCTTCTCGGCAAGCCCCGGAGGAGTGGCGAACCTGTATGTAATCGGTGCGGATGGTTCGAACCGGAACCAGATCACCAACAGCCCGGCAGCCGATCGGGAGCCATCGTGGTCTCCAGACGGAAGCCAGATCGTCTTTGAACGCTTCGCCGGCCAGTTCGGGGGTCCGGAGGTTTACAGGGTTGATGCTGATGGTAGTGACGAGGTCCAGCTGACGACCAATCCATGGTCTGACGAAGACCCGACCTGGTCGCCCGACGGGGCCCGCATTGCCTTCAAACGGGGATACGAGCAGGGCGGAGAGTCCTACAGCGCGATCTATACGATGGACCCGGACGGTTCGAACCTTCTCAACGTGAGCGGTGGACCGGGCAATGACGAGCAGCCTTCTTGGTCCCCTGATGGAACGAACATCGCGTTCGTTGGATGGCGCTCAGGAAATGCAGACATATTTCTGGTCAACAGTGATGGCTCGGGCTCCAAACGCCTCACAACTGCTCCCGAAAAGGACGAGTGGCCGAGCTGGTCTCCGGACGGAGCCGGCCTCGTGTTCTGCCGGAGGATCGAGCTTGGTCAGCTCTTCACGGTGAACGCAAACGGCACGGGAGAGACGCAGCTGCTGCCTGGTGGCTGCACCCCGGATTGGTCGCCCTTCCTTCCGTGAGAAAGGGCCGAATAGACGAACGGCCGCCGTAAGTAGTCCCCTGTGCACGTAACCTCGAAGCAGGTGGGCGGGCAGGAGAGGTCGAAATGTCACCGGGGGCAGTGCCAGGGCCAGTGACAACGAAACCGACGCAGGTCGCGCCGGTTTTCAAGACGGATTCGCCGTTGTCCCCCTAAGCCCCTGTAAGTCTGTTAGAGTCCGTCTACGTAAAACCTACGGAAATCCGGCTGTCTGCGTCAGTCCTCATAGGTTCCTGTAGGTCCGTATAGGCGGGTAACCGTTCGGGTAACACCGACAGACGAAGCGCCCGGCCAGTCCGGAACCGGGCGCTACAGTGATAGAAGTGGTGCGACCAGAAGGTCTACCAGACCCTCATGGTCCGCATGAACCCTTCTTTGCCGAAGAACTTGAGAACCCATTTGAGCCTATAAGTCTCGCCCATGTAGTCGATCTTCCCGTTCACCGTGTACTGCTCACCGGCTGGCGTCAAATGTCCAACGCCGTGAGCCGTGCCGCCGGCGATTCGCGTCGTCTCGCAGGTCGCATACCAGACCGGGTCTGCGCCCTCCGGCGCGCTCAGGTAGTTGCCGAAGAACTCCTCGAATGGAAACACGGTCAGGGCTACGTCCTGGTTCATGTAGAGTTCGATGGCATCTCTGACCGTTTGCCGCTCCCAGTAAGGGGCTGTCCACGGACCGCCACAGGACGGGTGGTAGTCATCTATCCCCATTCCCATGAAGATCATCCATGGTTCCCCGGCCTTCTCCGTCTCATCTTGAGTGAAGTCAAATAGGATCCATCCGGTATCGTCGCTTCGAGAGACAGCGCCGGCCAATTCAGGGCCGTTCGTGAAGTTGAACTGGGGCGCCGTGGCGACGGGCTGCTCGACGGGGTCCGTGGGGGAGTCCTGGCAGGCGACCGCGAGCAGCGCAGCGCAGGCGAGGACGAGGGGGATGCGGGCACGCATGTGGCACCTCCTATGCCGGGGTGGGTGCCCGACCAACCCTGCGGTTCCCCCCCGGCATGAGGAGGAATCCACAGGGCCGGCCAGGCGGAACTGGGCTGCTGATCACCGATCAATCGCGGGCGACCGCTTACGCTCCATCACCACACTCTTGCCACGTGGTGGGTCGGATCCGTGTACGGATTTTGAATCGACCACTTGAACCGGTAGGTCTCGCCCATGTAGTCGATCGTGCCGTTCCAACGCAGGAACCAGCCTCCTGGCCCGTCATTAGCCTTGAAATCGGCCTTGCCGCTACCGATCGGTGTCGCGCGAGTGACGGCATAGCAGTAGGGCTCCTCGCCCAGCCCGAGTCCTTCGTAGAAATAGTCTACGTGCTCCTGGAGATCGAAGACCGTGACCGGTGCGTTCTTGAGAATCTCATTGTAGATGACGGTCTCGCCGTGTTTCGCACCGA
>Ga0209536_100006493_pt1 | contig 17869 bp, 16 predicted proteins | sample DeeMarSeWOR28_12_FD_187461 | JGI IMG/M metagenome (GOLD analysis project Ga0209536, IMG submission 187461) | Marine sediment microbial communities from White Oak River estuary, North Carolina - WOR-2-8_12 (SPAdes) (version 2) | ecosystem: Environmental > Aquatic > Marine > Intertidal zone >... | reverse complement strand
GATCCGCATAGATCGCCGCATGCAGAGGGCTCTCGCTGGAGGGCCGCAGGCGGTCGCCGGTCTCTTCCCCGCGGGCATCGAGAAGCACGAGGTCCGCCGCGTCCAGCGTGTCGAAGGGAACTCCGGACGGCGTGATCAGGAACCCTCCGGGAACGCGCAGGCTCAGATTCCCGGAGGTCCCAGGTGACAGGCCGGAGTCGTGAACCTCGATCGCGGCTTCGACCAGCGCGCGCCGGTGAGTCGGGTGCTTCACGCGAATTCGGGGAACAGTTCCATCAGCCCCGCCTCCGTCGGCTCGCAGACGCCTCGCTCCGTAATCAGTCCGGTCAGGAGTCCGGACGGGGTGACATCGAATGCCGGGTTGCGGGCCATCGTCCCGGCCGGGGCGATGCGGACCGTGTCCGAACGCAGCCCGGCGCCGTGCACCTCCAGCACTTCCGCGGCTTCGCGTTCTTCGATCGGGATCTCGTGCACCCCGTCCCGGATCTTCCAGTCGATGGACCGGGAGGGGACCGCCGCGTAGAACGGGACATGGTGCGCCTGGGCGGCCAGCGCTTTCGCATAGGTGCCGATCTTGTTGCAGACGTCGCCCCCGCGGGTCGTTCGATCGGTCCCGACGAGCACCAGGTCCACGTCTCCGCGCTGCATCAGGTGTGCGCTCGCATCGTCCACGATGACGGCGTGCGACACTCCGTGCCTGTCGAGCTCCCAGGCGGTGAGAGCCGCTCCCTGCAGCCGCGGCCGGGTCTCGCTCACCCACACGTGCACCGGGATTTCCGCCTCGTGGGCGAGGTAGATCGGGCTGGTCGCCGTCCCGTGCGCCACGGTGGCGAGTGCGCCGGCGTTGCAGTGCGTCAGGATATTGACGGGCGCACCGTTCTTCTTCGCTCTGGCCAGCCGTTCGATCAGGGGCAGGCCGTGACGTCCGATCCGGCTGTTCGTCTCGATGTCCGCGGAAGCCAGGGACTCCGCCCACGCCCAGGCCGCCGCCTGACGCCTGTCCGGAGGGAAGCGGCCGAGCTCGCGGCTCAAAGCGTCCACCTCGCGCGCCAGGTTCACCGCCGTGGGACGCGCGTCGCGCAGCCGCGCGGCCGCCGCCGCCAGCGAGGCGTCCGAGGGATCGACATCGATCGCCAGACAGAGGCCGTACGCCCCGGTCACGCCGATCAGCGGAGCGCCCCGCACCCGCATCGTGCGGATCGCCTCGTCCGCATCCTGCCAGGTCCGCAGCGACCCGATCACGAGTTCGCCCGGCAGACGCGTCTGGTCGATGAACCGGACTACCGTCCGGTCATCGTCGCTCACCGTCCAGATGCTCCGCTCGGGGGGCGCGCCCATCTTCACCCGGCCGTGATCCGCTTCGCGGCCTCGATCGCCCGGGCCCTGATCTCGTCGTAGCCCTCGATCTCCCCGTCCTCCATGAGCACCTGTCCGTCACAGATCGTGGTATGCACGCAGCCGCCGGTCGCCGCGTAGACGATGTGGCTGACCGGGTCGTGCATCGGCGTCAGCGTCGGCTCCTTGAGGTCCAGCAGGACGATGTCGGCCAGCGCGCCGACCTCCAGCCGACCGGTCTCCGTCCAGCCCATTCCCTCGGCGCCGCCGCGCGTGGCAATGTCCAGGGTCTCCGCTGCGGGCATGCAGGTCGCATCGCCCGCCGTATGCTTCGCCATCAGAGAGGCGAACTTCATCTCCTCGAACATGTCCAGGTTCGTATTCGACGCCGTTCCGTCCGTCGCGAGCGCGACATTGACGCCCGCCGCCTTCGCACCCGCATAGTCGAACCAGCCGCGCACCTCTCGTCCCTGGCCGCAGGCCAGCTTGAGATTGCTGACCGGATTGTGCACCACCGTGGCCGGGTGCTCGGCCAGCATCTCCAGTTCGTCGCGCTCCAGCCAGGTGCCGTGGGCGAGCGTGGTCGGCCGCTCGAGAATGCCGCATCGCTGCAGGTGAAACGCCGGGCGCACTCCGTGTTTCTCCACGCACTCCTCCACTTCACGGAGGGTCTCGGAGAGGTGAATCTGGATCGGCAGGTCGTGGTCGGTCGCCACCCGTGCGCACCACTCGAGGTCTTCCGGCGTCACCGTATAGGCTGCGTGCGGGGCGATCGCCAGGCGCACCCGGTCGGGAAACTCGCCGGCCTCGTACATCGCGATCAGCTCCACGATCTCCCCCTTCAGGTCGCCGAGAAATCCACCGCTGATCAGGCCACCGCTCACCGTGGCCCGCAGGCCCGCGTCCTCGATCGCCCGCACCGCGTTCGGAACCTTCCAGTACATGTCGTTGAACAGCGTCGTGCCGGTGCGGATCATCTCGGCGCAGGCGAGCCGCGTGCCCCAGTAGACGTCCTCATCCGTCAGCCTGGCCTCGGCCGGCCAGATACGCTCCTCCAGCCATAGCATGAGCGGCATGTCATCCCCATAGCCCCGGAACAGCGTCATCGCGGCGTGCGTGTGGGCGTTGACGAGACCGGGCATGGCGAGGAGATCGGTGCCGTCGATCGTGCGCGTCGTCCCGGTCGCGTCGGCGGGCAGATCAGGTCCGAGATATACGACCCGCGTTCCCGCGATGCCGATGTGGCCGTTCGAACCATCGGGCAGAGTCACGTCGCGAATCAGCAGGTCCATTGGGCTCCTTGGGGACAGGGCAGGAGTTCCGTTCCGTTTCTCCCGGAATCGTACCCCGGAGGAGGCCTGCAGGCGAGTGGCCCCCGCGTACAGCGAAGGCAATGAAGATGGCTGCCGGTCTCCGGTGGACGGCGCTGCCTGGCAACCCGGGTGGACTGCAGCCTTGTACCGGCCGCTCACATAAACTATCATTTATATATGAGGGACACGAACGGAACCTGCACGGCCGATCCGGCGGGACTCGCCCGACGCTTCCAGGCCCTCGCGGACGAAAATCGTATCCGCGTTCTGGAACTGCTGGGAGAGAGCGAGTTGTGCGTCTGCGAACTGGCGGAGGCCCTGGAACTCTCACAGCCACTGCTGTCGTTCCACCTGCGTACGCTGCGTGAGGCGGGTCTCGTTCAGGCGCGAAGAAGGGGCCGTTGGGCCTACTACTCGCTGAAATCCGGGTCGATCAGGGAGCTGGAAGAGTTCACGGAAGCCATTGCGACAGGGGGGTTCGTGTCGGGCGACGAGAGAGGCGTGCGAGCCAGAGATCGCTGTTGCCGGGCGAGAACAGCAGAATGAGGTCCTGACTGCGAGTTCATGGTCGTGGAAGCGGAAACTCGCATGTAGTTCGTATTGAACCAGCGATGGAGATGTGAGCATGAAGAACGAAATCAAGGAGGCCGTTCGAGAGCGCTACGCCGCGGCCGCGACTTCGAAAGGCTGCTGCTGCGGGGACTCGGACTGCGCCGCTGACGTCGAGGACCCGATCACCCGCGACCTGTACGACGAGCTGCAGCGACAGGACGTCCCGGCCGGGGCGCTCGAGGCCTCGCTCGGCTGCGGAAACCCGACGGCCCTGGCGGAGCTCGCCGAGGGTGAGACCGTGCTCGACCTCGGCTCCGGCGGCGGCATCGACGTGATTCTCTCTGCCCGCCGTGTCGGCCCGACGGGACGGGCGATCGGGGTGGACATGACCGACGAGATGCTGGCGCTGGCCCGGCGCAACGCGGCCGAGTCTGGCATCCCGAACGTCGAATTCCGCAAGGGGGAGATCGAGGCACTCCCACTGGATGACGAGGAGGTCGACGTCGTCATCTCCAACTGCGTGATCAACCTGTCGGTGGACAAGCCGAAGGTGCTGGCCGAGGCCTTCCGTGTGTTGAAACCGGGCGGTCGGTTCGCTGTCTCCGACGTCGTCGTCCGGGGCGAGATTCCACCAGACATCCGCAGGAGCCTCGAAATGTGGGCCGGCTGCATAGCCGGGGCGCTGGAAGAGGACGAGTACCGCTCGTTGCTTGCGGAAGCCGGCTTCGAGGCGATCGAGATCGAACCGACCCGGGTCTACGGCACGGCTGATGTCCGGAATGTCCTGGCCGAATTCGGAATCGATGCGGAATCGGACAGCCGGGTATTCGACGGCCGGCTGATGTCAGCGTTCATCCGGGCGAGAAGACCGCTGGACTGAGCCGAGAAGGGCCGGGTCGACACCGTAGAGACAGGTGCCGACCCGACCCGACGTCTACTACTTGTCGATCTACGTGCGATAAGATACCTATACATCTCCTTGACAGTCAGGCGAGTTGTAGCTACTCTGTTCCCAAGTATTCCGAACGGAGGTAGTCACATGCGCCGGTTCTGGACTCTGATGGCTCTGGGAATCGTCGGCTTTCTGACCGGCACGATCGGCATGGCTGTGCAGAGCCGGGAGGTTCGCGAAACGACGCACGAGGTTTCGGCACCCGCGCCGGCCGTGGACGTCACCCCGCCGGTCCACCTGTAGGGCCGAGGAAAGGAGCTCCGATCATGGAACACGTACTTCCATTCCCCGCGATCTCGTCCCGATACGCAGGAGAGTCGGATGCCCTCGCCCGCGCCTTCCGCGCTCGGGACCAGGCAGGAACGAGCCTCGGCGCGTTGTCGCACCAGCGGCCCGTGCTGCTCGTGTTTCTCCGGCACCTCGGCTGCACCTTCTGCCGGGAGGCCGCAACGGACGTTTCCGAGCAGCGACGTTCCATTGAACGGGAAGGCGTCACGCCCGCGTTCGTGGGCATGCTCAAGGAGCCGGAACTGGGCTCCTTTCTCGCGCTGTACGGACTGGACGATCTGCCCAGGTTCGCCGATCCGGCCCGCGAACTGTATCGCGCGTTCGGCCTCGGTCGAGGCAGCGCCCGTCAGCTGTTCGGGCCCCGGATCTGGCGCCGGGGGCTGGTTGCCGCGGCACCTGCGTGGCTCGGCGGCGGCGGGCACGGAGTCGGAGCCCTGAAGGGCGATGGGCTGCAGCTGCCCGGCGTGTTCCTGCTGCACGAGGAGAAGATCATCGGCGGATACCGTCACGAGACGGCGGCCGACCGACCGGACTACACCGGGCTGGCGTGCGGAGTGAAGTGAAGGCGTGCGGGTGGGGCCGCACCCCACGTCGCTTGCTTCGCACTCGCGCCAGCCCTTTTTTTATAGATTGAGCCTGCTCGCTGGAATTGCAGAGAGGGCTGCTCCACAGGGCGGCCCTCTCTGCGTCTCGGGAAGCTCGGACCCGGCCGCAGATCTCGTTCTTACTGTTCGGAGCCGCATACTCCCGGTCCGAGCCCCCGCGGCTTCCCGTCCAGTCCGTCGGCCACGATCCCCAGGTGCGCCAGCGCCGTCGCCGCCACGTCCACGATCTCGGGCGGGCAGTCGGTACGCCCCGGGCTGACAGCCGGGCCGGCAGCCAGGAAGAAGATCGTCGTCTCGGAGGGCGACTTGCCGCCGTGCCCGCCGGCATCGTTCCGTCCGTGATCGGTGCTCACGAGGACGAGCCAGTTCTCGGCCGCGTAGCCGGGACGGGACCGCAAGGCGTTCAGCAGCGTCGCCACCTGCGCGTCGGCCCGTTCGATCGAAGCGCGATACTCGGGCGAGAACGAGTCCGTGTCGTGCGACACCACGTCCGGGTCTCCCAGGTACACGAAGCCGGCGTGCACGTCGGCGCTGGCGAGGTGGGCGGACGCAGCCACGACGCTGGCCGAGTCCGCAGGCCCGTAGCCGTCCGTCTCCCCGTCGAAGTTGAGCTTCACGTCGATCGCATCGGAGATCAGCGGCCCTCCCGAATCGGTCGTTCCGAGCGGGGGCCAGTCCAGTACCGCGAAGGTGCCGAGCTCCGGGCGTTCGATTTCCAACCGGGTCAGGAAGTCCGGCCAGGCCGCGTAGCGGTTCCCCGAGAAATCGTTCGAGTCCACGCCGTGCTTCGCGGTACGCACGCCCGTCAGCATGCTGGACCAGCCCGGCCCGCTGACGGTTCGCACCCTTGTCTTCGCCTCATCCGAGAAGAACCCTACCGCGGCCAGCGAATCCAGGGTCGGCGTGTCGGCGCGCGCCAGCATGTCGACCCTGACACCGTCGATTCCGATCACCAGCACCCGGGCATCGGGCGACTGGCCCGCTGCCACGGCGGGCTGCAGCGACAGAAAGGCCGAGGCGAATCCGATCCGGGACAGTCGGCGTGACAATGCCATGCGGAACTCCGTGCTGGAGGCAATCGGCAGAGCGTCGAACGGCGAGCACGTTCCCGCCCTCGGGTGTATGATCCGGTCAAGCACCAGATCATGCCAGTCATGCGGCAGATGTCCGACCGAGTTTTCCCTGCGCCGGCCGTTGCGGCCGCCGCGATTCTATGCGTGGTCGCCGCGTTCGTGGCGTGCGGCGATTCGGACCCTACAGGCCCGCCTCAGCTGCCTCCACTGCCGCAGTTCGACGGACGGTTCACGTTCGTCGATACGATGACGGTGGACCGAAGGGAGCGCACGGCCCTCGTCGTCCTGCCCTCAGGCTACGATCACGAGACCCGGATACCGATCCTGTTCGGATAGGTGGAGGGGGAAGCGCGGCGCAGATGCAGACCCAGACGGGCCTGGACGCGATCGCCGATGAGTTGGGTTTCGCGGTCGTCTACCTGGACGCGTACGACGGCTTCTGGGTGACGCCCTGCCCGGAATGCGACAACGAAGGCCGCGATGCGCTGGAGGAGATCGACTACGCTCACGACCTGATCCGCTCACTGTCCCGCAGTCACGCGCTCGATCCGGACCGGGTCTACGCCACCGGTTTCTCGATGAGCGGTTTCTTCCTCAACAACGTCGGCTGCCTGTCGGACCTGCCGTTCAGAGGGATCGCTCCCGTGGCGGCAGGCGCGCGGCGCACGATGCCGAGCACCTGCGTGGTCTCGTTTTCGCGACGACGACTTCCGGTACTGATCACTAACGGGATGGTGGACCTCTCGGTCCCGCCCGAAGGTGGCGACAACTGGCTCGGAGTGGACGAATTGACCACCTGGTGGCGCGGCTGGAACGACTGTGACGCGACGAGCACCGGATCGGTGGAGCCGGAGCTCGCCGGAGAGAGCGCGCCGCAGATCATCCGCACCGAATGGAGTGAATGCGGTGCGGGAGCGAAGGTCCAGGTCCAGAAGGTCGAGCGGATCGGACACTGGTGGCTGACGCAGGACAACAACGCGAGCCGCGTGGACTACGGGCGAACCATCGTTTCGTTCTTCGGGCTCGATCAGTGAGTGGCCGAAACGGGCGCTTCTGACAGGCGCAGTCGGGAGGGATCGCCGGGCTCCGTCCACGCCAGAAGCACCCGGCGGCCTGTCATCACGAGGCGGGGAAACCCGGTGGCTCGACCGCCTTCCAGGCGAGGAACCGCGGTCGTCACGGCCCGCGCACCATTGGGAGCGACGGCGGCCAGCATGATCGCCGCCGTGCCCTCACGCTCGTGCAGCCAAGAGACCAGCACGTGGCTTTCGGGGGCGACCTCCAGATCCACCCGGCCAAGCGGCTCGCCGATCTCCCCCGGTCCGGCGATCTCCTGAGGTGCGCCGAAGCTCACGCCCGAGTCGTCCGACCATGCCAGCAGCACCCGAGGGCTGTCGTTGGCCGCCGTGAACCAGGACACCGCCACCCGGTTGCCCGATGCTCCGATCGCCGGCCCGTTGACCGGACAGGACGGGATCGTCCAGCCATCCTCGTGCACCGTGAGCGGCTCCGACCACGTGTCGTGCCTGCCCCGTACCACGCGGATGTCCCGCACCTCCGAATCCGTCCGACCCCGATAGGCCACGATCATGCGGGAGCCGGAACGGGCGACGCCCGTCTGGCAGCAGTCACACGTGCGAGGATCGAGGACCCGCTCCGCCCCCAGAGATCCGTCTTCGGCGATCTCCGCTGCCCGAAGGGTCATGAAGGGCGCTCCGGAGTCCGCGGCCGCATAGTTTCGGCCATCCAGCCACACCGCTCCGATCGCACCGGCCTCGGCGCCCGCAAACAGGCTGACGAACCCGTGCTCCGTCGGCGTTCCATCGGTGTGCGGGGTCACGGGATCCGACCAGGATATCCCTTCGTCCGTCGAACGGGCGATGCGCACTCCGTAGTCGTACGTCCCGGCTCCCGTCCTCTGCAGCCAGTGCGCGGCGAGCGATCCATCCGGCAACCGGATCACGGACGGAAAATCGGCCCAGTTCACGAACAGGTCCGGGCGCGAGACCACGGTGCGCACCGGACCCCAGCTCTCCTCGTGCCGGATCGAGAACCGGAGCGCGTGGCCCTCCGGAGAGGACTCCAGCCAGCTCAGGATCACCCTCTCCTCTCCGTCCAGGGACAGCCAGGGCTCTGCCGCACCGTCGCCGGATGGCGGCTCGACGTCGCGGAAGGTTCCGAATACGGGCAGAGAGCCCTCGATCCCGGGAGCGGTGGAATCGGCGGTCCCCTCGCACGCGGCGAACGCGAGCAGAGTCATCAGAAACCCGATCAATCCGGCCCGGGCACCGGTTGCGTGCTTGTTCATTCGCCTCCGCCAGCGGGTCCCTTGCGTGATCCTGCGCAGCCTGCCTGTATTGGAGAGTCGCGAACCCCCGGGGAATACTGACAGGAGAGGGACCGATGAGGCCAGCGCTGCGGGCAGGGAAAATCACGAACCTGTTGCTGCTGCTGATCCTCGCGCCTGCTCCCGCAGCGGCTCAGGACCTGCGGGCGCCGGACGGGTGGATCGCCAGACCCGAGCGCTTCGTGGAGATGCCGCCGGGCTGGCACATCACATCGGGGCGCGGTGTGATTCTCTATCATCCCCGGGCGACGGCTGCGGGATCCTTCCAGCTCGGATCCGAGGGCTACCTGTTCGACCCGGAGGGCGGCGACGGCAGGTACGGCCTGATCCTCGGAGGTCGTGACCTGGATTCCGACGCGCAGCGATACGTCGCGTTCGAGATCGGACCGCACGGGGACTACTCGGTCCGCCGGGAGGCCGCATACGAGAGCACCTACCTGGCTTCCGGCACGAACGAGGCAATTCTGCGGTGGACGGGTGAGGAGGCGACGGTCAGAAACGTGCTGGCCGTCGACGCCGGCGCGAGCACGGTGCGCTTCCTGGTCAACGAACGAACCGTCGCGGAGCTGCCGAGGTCCGAGGTCGATCCGGACGGCATCGTGGGCTTCCGCGTCGACGCCGGGATGAATCTCCATATCACTACGCTGGATGTGACGTCCGGCGGCGGCACGCGGAACTGGGCACCGGTACCGCCGGACGAGGACCGATAGGAACCCGAACCGGGCAGCGGGCCGGGAAGGCCGGAAGCCGGTGTTCCGCTCCGGCTATTGCCCCACGCCTCCGGTTGTTGCACCCTCCGCAGGTACGCTCACGTCGCCGTCCCCCACCCGGCGCGAAGATTGTTCCTTATCCGACTGCGAGACAATGACCGATCCACGCTATACGAAGCTCGCCCGAACTCTGATCCACTATTCCTGTGAGTTGAAGCCGGGCGAGAAGGTCCTGATCGAAGCGATCGACGTTCCGCATGCGTTCACCAACGAGATCGTGCGGGTGGCGCAGGAAGCGGGTGTCGTCCCCAGCGTCGCGCTCAAGAGCAACCAGGTTCTGCGACAGCTGCTGATGGACGCCACCGCAGAACAGCTGGAGATCATGGCACGCGGGGAGGAGACGGTCATGGGCCTGATGGACGGGTACATCGGGGTCCGGGGCGCAGGGAATATCTCCGAACTTTCCGACGTGCCGCCCGATCGCATGAAGCTGTACGAGCAGCTGATCTGGAAGCGTGTGCACACCGATATCCGGGTGGCGAAGACGCGTTGGGTCGTGCTGCGCTGGCCCAGCCCCTCGATGGCTCAGCTCGCCGAGAAGAGCACCGAGTCCTTCGCCGAGTTCTACTTCGACGTGTGTACGATGGACTACGCGAGGATGTCGGAGGCGCTGCAGCCGCTGCAGGCACTGATGGAGCGCACGGACCGGGTCCGGCTCGCCGCTCCCGACACCGATCTCGAGTTCAGCATCGCAGGCATCCCGGCCATGCCCTGCGATGGCAAGCGGAACATTCCCGATGGCGAGGTCTACACCGCGCCCGTCCGGGACAGCCTGAACGGCACGATCCGCTACAACACGCCCACCGTGTACCAGGGCGTCAGCCACCAGAACGTCTTCTTCCGGTTCGAGAACGGAAAGATCGTAGAGGCGACGAGCAACAACACCGCCCACCTGAACCGGGTGCTCGACTCCGACGAAGGCGCTCGCTACGTCGGGGAGTTCGCCATCGGATTCAATCCCTACATTATGGAACCGATGAAGGACATCCTGTTCGACGAGAAGATCGCCGGCTCCCTGCACCTCACGCCGGGCAATGCCTACGATGTGGCGTTCAACGGCAACCGGAGCCAGATCCACTGGGACCTCGTGTTGATCCAGCGTCCCGAGTACGGCGGCGGCGAGATCTGGTTCGACGACGTGCTGATCCGCAAGGACGGACTGTTCGTGCTGCCGGAGCTGGAGGCACTGAACCCGGAGAACCTCAAGGGCTGACCCGCTGGCGGAGGTCGGCCGGCTGCCGGGCTCCGCCTCAGCCGCCCTCGGGCTTCCGGATGACCGCGTGCTGCGTGCTTCCGTTCATCGTGACCATGACGGGGGCGTCGAAGCGGAGGTGTCGCACCGGGCCGATCTCGCCGACGGCCGGTTGACCGGCCAGGTACTCCCAGTCCACGAGCCCTTCGCCGCTCTCCTCATTCACCGTCAGATAACCGATGTTGAGCGACGTGAGATTCTGGAAGAAATGGGTGCCCTGTGACGGGGTGACCCGCATGTCCTTGAACCCGGCCTCCACGATGACCCGGGCGCCCGAGATGTCCGACCAGCGCACCGGGATTCCCAGCCACGGCTCGGTGGAGCCCCAGCGACCGACGCCGATCAGCACGTACGGCCGGCCCTCGGACGTCAGCCTCCGGTTGAATTGAGACACGGCGACGGCACATTCCCTGCTCTTCGATCGGACGAACCGATCCCGATCCACTACCACGATGTCGTAGAGATCGTCCAGGTGTCCGTGCCCCAGCGCCGAGGCGCTCTCGCAGATCAGTTCGCCTGGAGCGAGTTCGCCCAGCTCGACAGTTTCCTTCTCCCGGCTGGTGCTGAACGGGCGAAGCTGGAGAAAGGCGAACTCCGCGGGCTCCCCGGGAGGCGTGTCCAGGTTGATCGCGAATTCGATCTCCACCGGTGAGCTCGTCCCGATCGATCCCACCCGCAGCAGCTCCTGCAGGATGGCGGCGAGTGGAAACATGTCGTGCTTGAGGATCGGAGCCATGCTGACGATCGGCACGCCGGGCCGGGAAAGCCCGTCGTAGACCACCCGGTTCTCGGCGGAGTACGTGGAACCGACCCAGTTCAGCACGCCGTGTTCCTTCGCCACCTGCAGCGGAACGAGCTCCAGCTGTCCGCTCCGCGCCCCCTCCGACGGCTGCTCGCGTCCCGCCAGGCGCAGCGCCCAGAAGGCGCGCTGGGAGTTGTTGACCATGTCGTCCACCGTGGAAAATTCCACGTTGTGCTGCGGGTAGGAGGGACAGAACCGGAAGCAGGGCGCTCCTTCCACGACCGTCTTTCCAAGTCCCAGGGCGACCGCGGCGATGCCGTCCGCCGACGTCATCGGGGGGGTCGGGTAGTAATTGTAGGATCGCGCCACGCCCGATACATCGGGGAAGAACAGCCCATCACGGTTGCGGCCGACCAGCTCCTGGACGATCACGGCCATCGACTCCTCTTCCAGCCGATACGGCGTCGCCTCGAGAAAAGCCTTGCTGTCGGTCGAAAAAGTCGAAGCGTAGACCGACTTGATCGCTCCGATCAGGTCCTCCAGCCGGACGGCGGGATCGGGATGATCGTTGGGGATCATGATCGTCTCGAAGATCCCCGCGAACGGCTGGTAGGGCGAGTCCTCGAGCAGGCTGGAGGAGCGAACCGCCAGCGGTCGGTCGCACGCCAACAGGTAAGAGGCCAGCTGCCCGCGGGCTTTTCGAGGGAATCGCGCGCCCACGAATCGTCGCGCCAGTTCGTTCTCGTCCCGGGAGCTCAAGGACAGCGTGCGCAGGTCGTTGTCGTCGAGGAACTCGTCGAATACCTCCGTCCCCAGGATGAGGGCGGGAGGCACGAAGATCCGCACGCCCGGGAAGCGGTCCTCGAGCCCGAACTGATCGATGAGCCGCGTCGCGAACGCGAGCCCCCGGCCCTTCCCTCCGATGGAACCCTCTCCGACCCGCATGATTCCGCCCGCCGCGGCGAGGGCCTCGGGTTCGTAATCGGCCACCGTGCTGCGGCTCTGTTCTCTTCGGTAGGCGGCGATGGACTGGATCAGATCGTCACGCAGCGCTTCGACGCTCGCGTAGTCCGACAGTGTCCGGGGCCGCAGCCGATACGCCAGCGCGAATTCGCCCCGTGCCCGAAGCCAGCTGGAGAAGTCGTTCCGCGCGGCGTGATATCCGATGCTCTCGGCGGGAACCGTCTCCAGTCGCTCCACCAGGGTGCGCAGATCGCCGGCCCGATCCACTTCCTCGCCGGAGGGAAGGCGGAACACGAAGTCGCCGAAGTAGGACTGCTCGGTGAGATATCGGCGGATCTCGTCCAGCATCGTCGGCGAACGCTTGAGCAGGAATCCGGTGGACAGGCCGGCTGCCTTCACCTCGAACTCGGGATTACTGGACTGGATCAGAATCGGGACGTCCGGGCGGGTCTCGCGGATCCGGCGGGCGAGATCCAGGCCGGCGGTCAGTGACGGCTCTCCCTGCTCTTCCAGGGGAAAGGCGACGTCCGCGATCACGCCCATCACGTTGTTCCGGTAGGCCGAGAAATACGCCCATGCCTCCTCGAACGTGGTCGCCAGCAGGATCTTGGGACGCGCCCGCATGCGCAGCAGGCGCTGGTACAGGTTGACGCCCTCGGAGACGATGCTCTGGGTGAGCTTCATCAGTTCCGAGTAGATCACGGGGAGGAACGAGGAGTAGTACCTGACGCTGTCCTCCACCACGAGCAGCACGGGAACCCCGAGACTCGCGTCGAATTCGACGTTCCGGCTGTCTTCTTCGAGCTTGACCATCGCCAGGAGAATCCGGGCGTCACCCTGCCACAGGAACACGTGCTGCAGGTCCCCGAATCCGTACCGGCTTTCGAAGTCCTTCACCTCCGCGTGGTCGTAGGCGAGCACGAGAACCGGAAGATCCAGCTCGGCCTCACGCACCGCGAGTGCGAGCTGAGCGGCATTCATGTCGCCCAGTTGCAGACTCGTGATGATCACGTCGAAGCGCTTGTCGCGGGCCAGCGCCAGCGCCTCGCCGCCGCTCGACACGCGGGTGATGTTCGGGGCCTGATTGAGATTGAGGTCGAGGAACTTGGTGAGGATCAGCTCGTTCAGCTGCCCGTCCTCGGCCATGATGAAGGACTCGTACAGACTCGAGACGAACAGGATGTTCTGAACCCGGAACCGCATCAGGTCCCGGAGGCTGGCTTCCCGGCCCGCCGGATCTGCCGGCGGGCCGGTTCGTGCCATCGGGAAGGCGATCAGACTACGCCCTGGTCCAGCATCGCGTCGGCCACCTTCAGGAAGCCCGCGATGTTGGCGCCGTGGACGTAATTGCCCGGCTTGCCATAGGCCTCTGCCGCATCCAGACACTGCTTGTGAATGCTCTTCATGATCCCCTGCAGCCGGCCGTCCACTTCCTCGCGGCTCCACGACAGCCGCAGCGAGTTCTGCGACATCTCGAGGCCGGAGACCGCCACGCCACCGGCGTTCGCCGCCTTGCCGAGACCATACAGGACGTCATTGTCGAGGAAGATCTCGACGCCCTCCGGCACCGTCGGCATGTTGGCTCCCTCGGAGATCACGTAGACGCCGTTGTTCACCAGGTTCTGCGCATCGACGGCGTTTACCTCGTTCTGCGTGGCGCTCGGGAAGGCGCAGTCGGCCTCGTGATTCCACAACGGATTGTGGTCGAGGCTGGAGTCCACCGGCGTGTACACGGCTCCCGGATACTTGTCGGCGTACTCGCTGACCCGACCCCGCCGGTTGTTCTTGAGGTCCATGATGAACGCGAGTTTCTCGCGGTCGATCCCTCCCTCATCGTAAATGTAGCCGTTGGAGTCCGAGCAGGTGAGGACCTTCCCCCCCATGTCGAGGATCTTCTCGGCCGTGTACTGCGCCACGTTGCCCGATCCGGACACCAGGCAGGTCTTTCCCTCCAGCGATTCGCCGCGCGTGCCCAGCATCTCGGCCGCGAAGTAGACGGCGCCGTAGCCGGTCGCTTCCGGACGGATCAGGGAGCCGCCCCAGTTGAGGCCCTTGCCCGTAAGCACGCCCGTGAACTCGTTCTGCAGCTTCTTGTACATCCCGAACAGGAAGCCGATCTCCCGGCCGCCCACGCCGATGTCACCGGCCGGGACGTCCCGGAACTGGCCGATGTGTCTTGACAGCTCGGCCATGAACGCCTGGCAGAACCGCATCACCTCGCCGTCGCTCTTCCCCTTCGGATCGAAGTCCGAGCCGCCCTTGCCACCACCCATCGGCAACGTCGTCAGAGCGTTCTTGAACACCTGCTCGAAGGCCAGGAACTTCAGGATCCCGAGATTCACGGACGGGTGGAACCGCAGGCCGCCCTTGTAGGGACCGATGGCGCTGTTCATCTCGATCCGGAAGCCCCGGTTCACCTGAACGTCGCCCTGGTCGTCCACCCAGGGCACGCGGAACAGGATCACCCGCTCGGGCTCGATGATCCGCTCGAGGACCGCCGTCTTCTTATAGATCGGGTGCCTGTCGTATACGATCTGTACGGATTCCGCCACTTCTTCCACCGCCTGGTGGAACTCGGGCTGGGCCGGGTCCTTGGCCCGGACGGATTCCATCAGCTGCGCAACGTAGTTAGCCATGGGTGTCTCCTGGAGGGTTCATCGCGCCAACGGGGGTCCGTGACGCCGGAGTCGGTTGCAGTGATTCAGGACTCGAGTGGAACTGCCGGCCGTGGCAGGCAGGAGGATCACGCCGGCACGTAAGGTACCGGTAAGCGGGTGCTTCGTCGGTGACGTCTCGATTCCCGGCGGGGAAATCGATGTCTCGTGGCTCGTCCATCGGAAGAGGGACCTTGGACAGGGCCTCTCGTGAAGGTTCGGGTTGCCGGCCAGACGCTGAACCTGACGGCCCGTCACCGCCCCGGCAAGACAGGTCCGACGGACGGCGACAGTCTCCGATTCGGCGCGGATTTCAGGCGTCGTCGCAGCACTGCAGGGTCTGTGCCGCCACGTGGGCCGCCGCGATCATCGGGCCTGCGCCTTGATCGCCCGGAACGTGGCCAGCGCGTCGTCGAACTGGGCGTGGGAGCGTGTGATGTAATCATAGGCCTCCGGCTGGTAGCCGTCGGTCGAGGCCGACCATACGCGGTTGAGGTAGCGCTCTCCCGTCGCGAACCGGTTCATCACCTCGGCGTACGCCTTGAGACCGTAACTGTGCGCGATGCTCTCCCTCGCTTCCACGAACGCAGCCAGGTGCTCCGGAAACGTCCGATCGATCACGTGCCGCAGGTCGTAGACGTTGATCGATTCCTTCTCGGCATCGAGACGCTCCGCGTCGTTTACGATCGCGGCCAGCGAGGTTTCGATCGTGGCGATGTTCGTCTGCAGCCGGGTCTCGTCGCGCGCCTCCGCCCGGACGGCCAGTCGCGCGACCGTCACACCGGCGATCCCGATCGCGAGCGCCGCCAGGTACAGGGCCGTGTTCACGCCCTCCGGCTGCTCCACCGTCAGGAACGCGCCCCACAGAAAACCGATCGTGATGAGGAAATATCCGAAGTACTTCATCTCTCCCCCTCCCTCACGCGCCGAATACGATGATCATCGAGTAGGCGACGCCGACCAGGGCCTCGCCTACGATCAGGCCCGCCGCGATCGGGATCCCGACGTCCTCGCTCCACTGATGCCCCGCCTTCCAGTCGGCGAACACCCGCAGCAGCGTACCGACCGTATAGGTCAGCACGATATTGAACGGCAGATAGAACCCGAGCCCGACCAGCACCCCGAGCCCTCCGATCCCGCTGGCGCTCAGCAGGGCACCGAGTCCTGCTCCCGTGAGGTATTTGTCGGTAGGAACGTCGCCTCCGAGGATCCCCTGGATCACGCTGGCCAGCGCCTGTCCCTGCGGCGCGGGTAGCTGATCGCTCCCGAGGCCGTAGGCCTTGTGGAGGACCACGATCAGGAAGATGATCACGATCGGTCCGATCCAGCTGCCCAGGAACTGCGCGATCTGCTGTTTCTTCGGAGTCGCCCCGACCAGATAGCCGCACTTCAGATCCAGCATCAGGTCCGTGGCCTGCGCCATGGCCACGCACATCGCGGCGCCGACCACGACCGAGGAGATGATCGCCGCCCGGTCGCCCAGCCCGCTGGTCACGAAGATCAGGATCGTGATCCCGATCAGGGTCATGCCCGACAGCGGCGACCAGTTGGTGCGTCCGATGCACTCGGACAGCACCACGCCCGCGACCCAGATCCACAGCGTTCCGAGCACGGCCATCAGCGCGCCACGCGCCCAGCCGACCTCCTGCACCGAGTAGACCGCGATCAGGGTAAGGACGACGAACGCGCCTGCGACGCCCAGGTACAGCATCTGGATCGGAAGTTCTTCCCCGGCCATCTCGGTTCGCGATTTCGCCGCGTCGCGCATGCTGCGAATCGCGCTGATGACCAGCGGGAGAGCGAGCACGATGCCCATCACCGCGCCCCCGATCAGCATCCCGATCCCGACCGGACGGAACAGCGTGAGCCGCAGGTAATTCGTGATGCTCGTGCCTTCGGCCGCGAGGGTGGCAGGATCCGGAAACAGGCCCGCTGCGTTCAGGATCGGAGCGAGCAGCCACCAGCAGACGTATCCGCCGACGATGAAAAAGAAGCCGCCCTTACCGGCGAGAAACGCGACGCCGACCGTAAGCAGCGAGACGTACCAGATCCCGTTCATATACTCGGGCATCCCGATGAGGGCGCCGAGATTCCAGTCCTCCACCCCGGTGGAGAGGCTGATGAAGTGCACCAGCCCCGACACCAGCGCTCCTCCGAGCAGCAGCCAGGCCTTCCGGATTCCCGCGCCCGGCGCCTTCAGGACCGCCGCCGTCGCGATCCCACCCGGAAACGCGAGACGGTTGAAGTCGATCATCTGCTTGCGCAACGGGATGATGAACGCGATCCCGAGGATTCCGCCGGCGATGCAGCCGAGCACGAGCAGCGGATGATTGAAGTCATCGTACCCGAGGATGAACAGCGCGGGTACCGAGAACATCATGCCGGCGCTCGCCCCGTTCACGGCGGAAGCGATCGTCTGGTTGATGTTGTTCTCGATGATGCTGTTGCGGCGCATCAGACCCCGCAGGATCCCGAAACCGAGGATCGCGGCGAGCTCGGAGCCCTCGATCGAGAATCCCAGCTTCAGACTCAGGTAGCCGATGCTGACCGCGATAAGGATGCCGAGGCCGTATCCGACCAGGACGGCGGCCCAGGTGAACTCGGGATAGGGCCCCATCCGGGGGGCACGGGACGATCCGGCGGTGGAGCTTTCCAAGAGCGCCTCCGTTCGATGCTCCAACTGGCAGAGCCCGCGACGCCCGGAACCGGGCGCCTGCCTGGCCGAAGACGTCCGGTCCCCGCGGGCCGGACGGGTCCATTCTAGGCGGTCGTTCGATGCCGCGCGACGGCGGGCTCCGGGGTATCGCATCGCTGACCGATGCAGCACCTTGTGCAAGATGCGACCCGTCAGTTTCACCCGCTGTGAGGAAACGATGGACGACAGGCGCTGGAAGGGCCCGAACACACGGATCATCCACGGCGGTCAGCATCCCGACCGCGAGACGGGCGCCGTGAGCGTTCCCATCTACCAGAGCTCGACCTTCGCGTTCGAGAGCGCGGAGCATGGGGCCGCCTGCTTCCGG
>Ga0209536_100006492_pt1 | contig 17871 bp, 5 predicted proteins | sample DeeMarSeWOR28_12_FD_187461 | JGI IMG/M metagenome (GOLD analysis project Ga0209536, IMG submission 187461) | Marine sediment microbial communities from White Oak River estuary, North Carolina - WOR-2-8_12 (SPAdes) (version 2) | ecosystem: Environmental > Aquatic > Marine > Intertidal zone >... | reverse complement strand
ACAAACTCTCACACAACTTTAATGGATTTCCTTGTGTATTGGTAACCAAAATGAATCACTTTTAGCTTTAGCACAGGTGTTTTAAACATAGCCGCAATCCACCATTTAGCGATTTTTCACATTGCGTATCGCTATCCAAAATCCTGAGTCATGTCAAATATAGCCTGGAAGGTAGTGGCGATTAGCTTGTGGCATTTTAATTAGAACTGGATAGCTATTTGAATGATTAATTATGAAAACTTATGGCCCTTAAAACCCTTTTTCTGCCCATAAAAAAGTAGGTTTAAGAAACCAAACAGACCTGCGCTTAACAGCTTCTTTGTGTAATATCAAGTGGTTGTCTTAGTCCGACCCTAGATTGAGTACCCCTCGCGTGGGATCAAGGGAATCCCTGCCTTCATGACCGCACGGTCTTCATAATGTTAGCGACAGGTCACTCTCGCCCGGGTGATCTTGGTTCCAGACTTTTAGGTCGAATTTTGCGCGACCTCCACTAATGTCGATAGTGAGGATGTTGGGATCTGTGACCGTGTCCCAAACCCGGCTCACCAGCCCGACGCCAGGGATAAACTCGTCGCGTGAGATCTCGATCAGGGCTGCGACGAGGTCGCTGGGATGTGTTCTGTTTGTGATCGCCGAGGTCGTCAATTGATGGATCGGCGCAGTCGCACCAGGCATCATGATTTTATAGGCTTGCGCCACATGGATATCGCCTGAGACATTTGTTACACGCACGTCCGGGCGCGCCGCCATGAAAGTCTGCAGCACGTCGAGCACTGCCGAGAGTGTGGGTAGATTACCCGGAGAGGTCCAGGAATCTCTCACATCGTCGCGCACGCCGCGTAACGCCCAGTCTGTGAGGAATTTGGGTAAACGCGTGACCAATTCTGTCGTCCATGTCCTTAGCCCCACGAATGGCACGGAGGTCTGAGTTATAAGGTCGGTGACATTGGAATCGGTTTTCACGATATCAAGAAATGCGGTGAAGTCCTCAAATTGTTCGCGCGAAATCAGCTTCTCGCCAGGGTTTTCGTAATTTCGCTGGGATCGCGTGTCGAAGATGAATGCGGCGAGGGGACCGGCGACATAAGCTTGATGCGTCTCGAAGGCATCAGGCCGGACGCGGGGGCCAGAGTTCAGAATAAACTCCTCGGCCACTTCTTTGGCAATACGGAACATTTCAAGATTGCCGGGCCGGAAGTCCATGCCCTCGCTACCCCATCCATCACGGATCTCGTGATCGTCCCAGATAAAGAGGTGTGGATAGGAGGCCAGCACCGTCCGCATGGGCTCCAGGCTCCAGAAGTGACGATACATATTTCGGTATTCGCGGCGCAGCCACTCCCGCGATTCGGGATTCCGATACCAGTTCCCCTTGCCGTAAACCTCGTTGGCGAAGTCAGTCGCGGAGGTCCCGTCCGAATATGCAGTGTCTCCGCCCCCCCAGATCACGTCAGGACGGAACTTATGGATTTCCTTAGCATACCAGTCGAGAATCTTGAGCGCGTCTTTTTCCATCACCGCAACACCATTGCGCGTCTCATAAGGCATGTGACAGCTCCACGCGACGCAGCGGGCGCGGTTGGCACGCTCCGGTGGTGCCAGCTCGAACACTCCCCGATGTGTATTTTCTAATCCGAACAATGCGCGACTCAGGTCTTCTAAGGGGGTGGCATTCTCACGCGTGGGAATGAGCCTCCACTCCCAAAATCTAAACGCGCGATGGGGCGAGCCGACAAGGTCCATTGTTACGCGCCTGGGCGGACCGGCAGCAAATTCAAACTCTAAAAGGGCGTGGCGGAACAAATCCGCATCCGCCATGCCTCGCGGCCATACCATTAATCGGAACAAACCAGGTTCCAATGGCTTTATGTTAAAGCCCATTCTGCCCGGTGCCGCATACTCCAGCACCACGAGGTTCTGCATTGTATTAGGGTAGTCTATAGTCCTCATGGGTTATTTCGCCATGTCATAGTCGCTAAGAACTGCCTCAATATGTTCTCCGATAATCATCTCCGTCGAGAATTCATCAAGCAAGTCAGGGCCGTCGTTTTCAAGTCGTGTACGTTCATTGTCTATCCGGTTGCGTACATTCTCCACGCTCTGCCGCACCTGAAAGGAGCCGCATGCCATCAGGGCGTCAAATAGATTGTCCTCGGCGGTCTTTATAATCGGCAGGAAAAAACGCACTGCCAGCGAGTTCGTGAAGTGGTCTGGTGGATAGTCCGGAAAAGCCAGCGTCACAAGGTCCGCAGTCTCGAACTCCATCTTCGCGTTGGTCCAGTCGATCGTTCGAGCGATTATTTCCTTGTAGTAGCTCTGATGTGGCAGCATGAAGGTAGTGCATATACTCCTGATCAGCGCGTCAAACACGGTTTTCTGAATATCGTCGTTGGCAGCGTGACTCTCGATGAACTCCCGTTGCTTAATCGTCGCGTACTGCCTTGCCTGGGCGTTAAGCGCTTCGCGGCGCATTTCGTAGTCACGCAGGTCTACCTCGTACTGGGCGAGTGCATTTACGGTCTCCTGGGAATACCGGAGGACTGGAACCTCGATCAGTGCCGATCCTTGAAAGTCGGCACCGCCGTCATCTGTCTCAAGGCGCACCCGGCCGGTGATGCGGTTTCCGCTGAACGCCAGGTTCTCCAGACGAGCAACAAAATGGTCTGGATCATCGTTCCAGAACGATTCGTCCTGGTTCCAGGTGACGGTCGCATTGTCGAGATCGGGTCGCAGTTCGCGGTCTGAGGGCTGAAGCGTGATGGTAAAGTTTTCCACCGCGGTTTCCTCCCCTTCCATCAGAATGCTGGTGGAAGCGATAAACTGGTCGAAAACCAGTGGCGGTCGGGTTGGCTCGGGCACATAGTACCGTGCCAAATGGTCGACATACGCCTGTTCGTATGCGTTCCAGATAGCTTGCCGCAGGTTAAAGAACGGATTGAATACGCGCGGGGCCCAAGTCAGGCCGACGTCATGCATGGTGACTTCGACTAGGACTGGCACTACAACCTTCATGCGGTGATGGGTGGCAGCACGTTTATCGTCGACACCGACCGCCCGCCGTGTGATTGTAGAGGAAGTCGCGGCGCTGGTCGTCCTAAGGGTAGTGGTCTCGCGCTCATCGCTGACTTCGCGGATTAACGTGATTACAGCGTTGCGGCGCTCCTCGCGCAAAAGTGAATTCGATGCCTGGCTGGTAAGTTGGTCAAGCGCACCGGCGCCGGAGTAATAGACTTTTTCTAACGATTTGCGTAGAGCGGTAGCACCGAAGCTTTGCGCTTCGACTGAAGTTGCGCGCTGTCTGGTCCGGCTTCCGATGACGAGTTCGCGCTGTGAGGCAGTATAGTCTTCACGTTCGAAAAGGCCCTGTGGCGGGACGGGCTCTGCGCCCACGGGACCGATCAGCTTGGGCTTCCCAAACTCAATGGTCATTCGTTCATGGCGGCTGAAAGCCCATTCCCGGACGAAGAAGTTCGGATTGAAGCCTAACACATCGACGAGATCAACGTGAAATGGCTTGGCGACTTGCGGGGTCTTGCTGACGTGATAGGCGACCATCCATTGTTCAACCAGTTTTCGTGCCTCAGGCACGAGATCGTGAAACTCCCTGCGCATAAGGGCAGGATGCGCTGTTTCTGCATCGACGAAGGCCTGAGTTGCGATCTCCTTAACCGACTCTGGAATGTCGCCGGGAACATTGGGTTGTCGATTTACAAGAAGGGGCTCCAGTACTAATTTTAGCTTATCATCGAACTTTTGCACTTTGACTAGCTCAGGCGAAAGAACCTTTTCGGTGGCACGCAGCACACCAGCGTCGTAAAGTTCGCGAAACACATCATTCGGCGCGGCGAGTCGTGATTGGAGCACAGTCTTCGGTGACCGCATCGGGCTTGTCTCAAGCCGCTTTTTGAAAAGTTGATCTTTCGCGGCCTCAGCGACGACTCGGCTGTAGCCAGAAGGATCTCCTGTGCGTGGCGTGATAATCATTTGTCGATACTCCAAGCTAAGATTCTCGCCTGTTTTAAAGAAGCGCAATGTATCATCCACGAAAATCAGGAAATCGTTGAGCATCAGTATTGCCTTAAGGAAATCCCGTCGAAGAGTTGCGATGAGGTAAGGACCAGGCACGGGGATCAGTATCTCCGTGCTATACTCGACCAGTAGTCGATTTGGATCTCCGACTTCTGTCGCGAGGTGTTTACCGGGTACTTCTGCGCCGATGACATCCATGGTTTCCTCCTTTGCAAAGCGAAAATCTATTTGATTGCCGTGAAGGATCGAAAAAGTAAAGATCATCAAGCAGATTTACGCCCTGCTTTGAATTTGGATATTGAATGAACAAAACCCTCAACTACATTATGATACATAAAATTTAAGCGAGTCTTTAAATATCAAATTCAGCGATCGAGCGTCATACAAATTTGGCGATACAATAATTCCGCTTTATTGATGAAAGATGCCGATCATTTTCAATTTTAGAAGAGCAAGGTTTCTTTTCGTTATAATTCTCGATCCTTAATTGCTTCAGATGGGTGAAGCTTAAACTCTTTCATATCATACCATACCAATTTCGATCATCATCCTCCATCCATTTGTTAATGCTTTGATTATTATAAATTCGTACGCCATTCACAAATATCTGCAAACCTTTTAATTTCCAGCCGCCTGCAATGCCATCGGGTGATTTATAGATCCTTATGGAACTAATCATTGGCCGATAAAGGCTAGTTCCGGGATCAAGATCAAATGTGTCGGTACGCCCTCTTTCAAAATCGTTGCGACCCGGGTTATCTAAATTCCAACTTCTTCCTCCTAAGTAAATCCTAACATTGTCATCTGTTCCTGCCCAACTAACGTCTGCAGTTGTTACCTTAACCTGCAGCCTGTTAACGATATCTGATGAGGAACCACAAGTTGAGCTAGCCCACCATAGGTATTCATCTTCAAGCCATTGATTAATATTATTTTCTTCACATATTAATTCACCACGGCACCAAAGTTTTACTCGTCTTAGTTTCCATCCGCCGGCAAACCCGTCAGGAGATTTGCGGATGCCAACTCGCTTCACATCACTTTTAGATACTCCCGTGTACCTTAGGGCATATCCCTCGATATTGCCTCTCTCTCTATCATCATGATTAGGGTTATCTAAAAAGAAAGTACGATCACCAATGTCAAGCCAGACATTATCATCTGTACCAGCCCAAGTTGTATCTGTTGTGCCTAATTCAACAAATAAGTCGGTCCAACCGATATGTCCCTGAGTATATGCGCATAGCCGTCTCGAATTACCATCCATCACACAATTTTGCTGTGGTCTGGCGCAGGATCCGCAATTTCCATTGGGAATGCTGTTGCAGCCGTGAAGCGTTCCGCAAGATGAACAAGGTGTTCCACTACCGGTGTATTCATCAGCTGCCCCAAATAAATGACAGGCCTCATGAGCGGTAATCATATCAATCGTATTTATACCCCATCCACCCCAATTGTTCCTTTTGGCGAGTGTGACACGCCCGCCACCTGCATATGCGTGCCAGCTATTTGCGTAAGGTGTAACAAAAATTACAAATGCATGTTGTGATAGATTCCGTCGTCTCATATCTTCCCGATAATCTGCGACCGACGACCAATTTTCACCATACGTATTGCTGTTGTAATTAACCTGGCCCATTGCTGGATTACGCCAGTAAGCTTCATCGCTGCTATTCGTTCCATTGGCAACATCAATTTGTACGAACTGCCAATCATAAACCCATGTCAAATGAGCGGCAAAGGAAGCTTGCGTTGCTAACCAGTTGAAGCCATCGGCAATGTTTGCCTGTAGTGTATTTCTTTCTGAGGTACTGAATTTTGGCCCGCCTGTACGAGATGATTCAACAAAAACGACTCCCACCGAGATTTCCCCCTCCATTTTCCAACATGCAGGTTCAATAAAAAAAAATTCTATAAAATCAATTGGCAGGGCTCGAATAACATCTTGATAGATCGGCTCCATTTGGAAAGCAATTCTGGCCAGGTGATATGCGATCGTTTCATCCTTGTAAATTTTGGCCAGTTCCTTTTCGTATCTAATAAAACTATTCCCCTTTAAGGGCCGATATTTCTTTTTTTTATATTTTTTAAGAAGTTCTTTTTCATCGATTTGGAGATGCTCAAGCAATGACGCTTTGAAATCTTCAGGAGCATAAAAGGCTATAGGGGCGGGTGGATCTTTATCTTTCTCTCCCCAGCTTTTGCCCATAAGCGTTTTATCTTTCCGTAGCTTTCTGTATTTATCTGATTTAATATTATTCCAACTCCTGACAGCTTTTTGCTGTTCCTCAGAAAGCTTTTTTAAGTGTTCTTTCTTGATAGCTCTACTTGCTATAATGGAAAATAGATTGGTTTTATGCGAAAATTCAACCTGCTCTTCTGTGGCCATACCGATTATTGCAGCATCACCATGACGTTCTAAAACTTTAACTCCATTTTCGACCAGATATTTTTTAGCCACCTGGCAGGCTTCTTGGCTGACCTGTTTAATTACAAAAATGTACTGTTTACGTTTTTTTGTTGAACCATTCGACATTTTAAATCTCCTTTGGCTTGAAGTAATAATTTTTTATGATCAGCAACTTGTGCTTACCCGGATGGAAAATCCCATTCAATGCTGGGCCCTGGAATAATGCAGTCTGTACCTTCCGGACAAAGAGCCTGGATGTCGCTCCACTGGTATCGTATGGCAGCATGTGCGATTGAGCCGAAACCAATAAATAAAGTCGGGGCATAAATGCTGGTATAGGTGACGGTGATTTGCGGCACCCAACCCAGGCCGCGACCAACGGCGGTCCAGAAAGGCCGGGATGATTCGGAAATCTTTTCACTGCCACCGAACGCTTTGCCAATGATCCCGGGAAAATCAGGTTTGGAATAGCTCACAGCACCCGCTATGCCGCCTACTACGGCACCGATACCGAAGCCAATCGCAGCTTGGGTAAGAATGTCTTCAATGGTTCCGGCACCGCCGGCATAACCGATAATGGCGCCGTTGCCGGCACCGACGATCGCACCCTGCGCAGCACCGGCCAATATAGAACCCCATATTCCGCTGATGCCGGCAGCCCCAACGGCGGCCCCCAACGCATAACCGGCGGCTCCGGCGGCTCCGCCGACCAAGGCACCAAACAAAAACCCGTCTGCTAGATCACCACCACCCTGCCACGCCGCGTATACACCAATGCCGGCCCCCAGCGACGAACCAATCGCAGCTGCCAGAAGGATACCAAATGCAAATCCGGCCCCCCCTGTGGCGATACCGACCACAACGGTGGCGATGACCAATGCGGCGATGATCAGCGCCCCGACCAACCATTTCCACCAGCTGCCTTCATCGTCTATCAAACGCATCGGGTTGTTGACGGCATACACGTACAGGTTGAGATTGGCAGGCAAGCCCAATAATTTTTCCGGGTTTAATAAAACAAACAGGTCAGGACTGACAAAACGACCAAGGCGAGGGTCATAGTAGCGAGACCGAGAATACACCAAGCCGGTTTCACTGTCGAATTCATTGCCGGCAAATTGGTAAGCTGAGGAGTTGCTGCCGACTGAAAAAGCCAGATTGCCAAAGGGGTAATAACCCAATTCGTGAGCGATACCTCCAGCCTCATCCGTAATCAGGACGGTGTTGCCAAGGTGGTCACGATGAAAAAAGTGGGTAGTATCGGTCTCGTTTACGGATGCCACCCGGGTTTCTTCATTATAAATGAAGCGTGTTGCCATTCCGTCCCTTACCTCAAAGATTCGGTCCACGTAAATGTTTTCCCGCGTAACACCACCGCTGGTGACACGCTTGCGAACCCGTTCGCCCAAGTAACCGTAAGTATACTCCACAACGGTGCCGTCGGTCTTATTGACACGAATCAAACGGCTGCGGGCATCAAATTCTAGAGTCATGTCGGGGGTAGATATCAGATTGCCCCCGGAATCGAAGTCGAACAGCGGCGTTTCAACACCTGCAACACGGATTCCCCGAATCTGGTTTTTACCGCCGCCTACAAGGTAAAGCTCTTCGGGACGAAATTCTTCGTTGATATCGAAATTACCGGCGTTGTCATAGCCGTAGCTGCGCGTAAACGGTGCGCCTTCAAGGCTACCCTCGGCACTGGTCAGGCGGTAAAGGGCATCATAGGCGAATTGGCGCTGATAATTTGGATGGCCAGCTGCGGAGACATTGTCGGTTATCGTCAGGGGGTTGCCAACCGCATCGTAAGTATAATTCATTTGATAATAGGGTGTCGCCCGTGCCGGTCCGGTCACTTGAGCCTGTTGCAGATAAAAAGTTTGATCATCGAAGGTAAAATCTTCCTGTACGCCGTTGACGTAGCCAACACCTGTGGTCTGGCCGACAGCATCATAAGTGATGTTATCGATAAATCCGTCAATGCGCTTCAGCATACCGCGATCATTGTAGTGATACTGGACCGATGAACCACCGGGATGGGTCACCCGCGTCATGCGTTCCATGGAATCATAGGCGTATTGAACACGATAGTTTTCAACACCCGTCAGTGTATGCACCTGACGGGTTTTCTCTTCAACCAGGCCGCGGGGAGTGTAGCTGTACCGCACTTCCCCGGCTTCATCCTGTACACGCGCCAAACGACTGATGAGGTTGTTACCCGGGCCGGCATCATATTCGTAATGCTCCTTTACCACACCATCGACTTTGATTTCCTTTTTGCGCCCCAAGCTGTCATAGCCGATTTCAGTTTGTTGATCAGCGGCATTGATCATCAGCGCGGGGGTGCCGCGGGCGCAATGGGCTACGCGCAGGGTACCGGTATCAACATGTTGGATTTTGATTTTTCGTCCAATCAGATCATAAGTATAGGCGGCGGTCTGCACGTCACGTGCATCTTCGATGGTTTGCAAATTCCCTCTATGATCATAGGTAAAACGGGTAGCGAGGGATGCGCCGCCAGTGTTTTGCTCGATCACTGCCAGCAACCTTCCGCGCGCGTCATATTCCTCCCGCCGGGGAGTGTTGAAGTGCCCCCGCGCCACATTTTCGGGACTGTCATCGGTATCAGACACATCGTAGCGGGTGATGGTGGCCGGTGTGTAGACGTTTCGGGATGGCCGTCCGTCCGGGGTGAGGGTTTCAACAATCCGACCGAGAGCATCATAGGTAAAGCTAAACTTGTGAGGATTGCTTTGTCCTTCATTCGGTACATAGGCCAATCCTATTGAAAAAAACGGCGGTGTCCTTTGTGCTTCCCAACCACGTTTATTAGAACGGCGCCAACCGTCAACTATTACTTGACCGTTTTCTGCCTGGGACCGGCGTTGGATCGTATTTTGAAAGCCGTCAAAGTATTCGACATCATCGACCGTCGCCGCGACACCGGGATTTTGACGTGTACGAGTGCGAACACCAAGAGGAAGAGTGCTGTCGAGATATTCGAATGCTGTTGTAGGAAGAGCTTCGGTGTCTCCGGGTTTGATCATGGTCGTTAGGCGCCCAATGGGATCGTAGACATAACGGGTCGCATGACCATTGGGTTCAATGATTTCTGCCACCTGACCAGCACGAATATCATAGGTTACGTGGTGGGTATTATGGGTCGGATCGACGTATTGCTCGGGGAATATATGGTTGGCATCATAAACAATTCGCCCTGTATTGCCCAAGGCATCCATGCGCTGTTCCACATTGCCGTTGGCGTCGTATGCCTGACGCTGGCTATTGACACCCCAGCCCTGCTGTCCGCCGGGTGCCGCCATGCGATGATAACCCAGAGCAGCATAATCAGGCGGTAACGTTCCGAATATAGCCTCGACAACATCGTCGGTAAGCGCCATCTCTTCCCGCCGACTCAGCGCGCCTTTTTCAACCAGTCCCGCAGCTAAGCCGACAAAAGGATCACCGTCATAATAAAAACGGCTCAAAGACAACAAGGTGCCTGAGCCGTCAGTACGCACATATTCAGCTGGTAAATTCAGGATCCAGCGCGTTGTATCTAACACATAGGTTATATTTGAAACGAGTTCCTGGGCGCTGCTGCCGCTGTCCCAGAGTTCGCGTTTCTGAATCACATTGCCAAGGTCGTCATATACCAGCTGGGTCTGATCGACCACTGAGTTCGAGCCTCGTTCAAATGTTTTGACCACCGAATTTCGCAGGTAAGGAAACACCACCGCCCGGCCGTCGACGGCTGTGTCAAGCTGGCGAGATTCATATGTATTTTCTTCAATCCGAAACGGTTGGGACGCATCGGCACTGCCGTCCGGGCTGAATACCTCTAGTCTGTGCAGCCGGCCGGTTAAGGCCCGGCGTTTAGCAGCCGAACCCCCCGGAGTTTCGCCACGCCGGCCCTGATGAAAGTATGAGATGGTCATCGTGGCTGGTACTTCCGTATCACCTTCTTCCAAAACTTCCGCCCGGCCGAATCCACGAAACTCACGTTCCCGACCATCAAAAAAGCCGTCGAAATAGCGGATCTTGCGGGTCATAACCGTGCCAGTTAGCGTGTCATGTTGTGATATGCGTGACACCGTCTGGACCGGAAACGGTAAGCTACTTTCCCAGTCCTGCCGCTCGAACGCAGCGGCTTGGGCGTGCTCGGTGGAAGGCTGGTACTCAATCTCAGTAATCAATCCCGTCCCATCATCGATCGTGGAGAGCAGAAATGGGCGTACACCGCCGGTGAAGTCCAGGTACTTGTAGTTGTGCCTTTGCTGGCGTGACAGCGAATAGGACCAAACAAGACCCCAGGTGCCATTGCCCATCATATCAGCTAAGCGCACATTATCAGCATTGGATTGGGGTGTGTGACGTATCACCCCGGCGTAAAATAATTCCGCACCGCTGCGATTGATCCATATGTGCACGCGATTCGATTCTACGTACACCACATCGGTCAAACCATCTCCATTTATATCGCTTAGGAAAAGCCGGTTGGGATCAAACCGAAAGCCGATGCTGGGGCTGATTTTGAGGCTGACCCGAGAACCAAAACGCCCGTTTCCGTAGTGCGGCCAATAATCCAATCGGCCGCTGTGGACCCAGACAATGTCAGCTAAGCCGTCACCAGTCATATCGGCCAGTTTTACCCGGGGGTCACTGAAAAAAATGTCCGGAAATTGGGCTTTGTCGTGGATACGCGATATGGCTGCAGGTGCCTCCCAACCGGCGTCATCTTGGTTAAAATAGAGATAAAAGTTTCGCTGACCGGTGCGCATGGCATCCACTCGGCCGTCACCGTTCAAATCGAGCAGCCGTAATTCGGTGTCCCCCAGATTGAATGCCGGTGCCCTACGGAAGCGGGAGCGACGGGTCCAGCCCAGACCGACCTCATTTTCAAAATACCCAAGGGGTGATTCTGCTAGGGTAAGAAGATCTGCGGTGCCGTTGCCGTCCATATCGGCAAAAGCCACGGCTGGACTATCAAGAGTAAGGGCGGCCGGAACGCGTCGGATGCTACGTGGTGCACCCCATCGCCCATGGCCCTTGTTTGGCCAATAGCGGTGGATGGAGCCGTCGAGCTGAACTACCCCCGGCATCGCATCACTTTGCAGATCCAACAGGTCGAAATTGAGGTTATCCAACCCCTGCGGTGGCGGGGCGTCTATCTCTGATTTGAAAACGTGATAACGGCGAGTAGGCTGAAAACGTGTATAATTGAAACGGAGGATCGGAAAGGACGCGGATTCTGGTCCACCGGAGCCACTGCGATGCCCCGTGAAGCTGACGGCTACCAGAAGTGAAATGCGGCTGTATTCGCTCTCATCATAGGTCAATCGATAGCGTCTAACAAGAGGGTCCGCATCGCCGATTAGGTGGTATTCTATAGTTTCACAGCGCAGGGCCGTTGTGATATCAAAACCCGCTCGTCGTTCCGTGAATGCATCGGGACGGCTGACGTAGTCAAAATGGACCGTGTAAATTCCATAGGTGATGCTCTCGAGATATAGCTGGGTGTCATGGCGGCGATAACTATAGTTGATTTCATTGCCGTGGGTGTCAATGGCCTGCTCGATGTGCCAGGAATAAGTGTGGGAGACCGATCCAGCGGTGTGTTCAATGCGGGCAGAATGTGTTTGGCCCAGAAGGAAGCGTCGGCCTCCTTTATCGTGGACAACCCATCCATCGCCTGCTCGTTCAATTTTGCGGAAATGAATTTCACGGCGATGGCGATAACTGCCGTCGGCAATCGGGACGATTTCCTCCCCATCCAACAAAAATGTGTCCCGCTCATCATGATAAGTTGGCAGTCCACGCTCGGTTTGCCGTGTTATCTGCATTACCGGCAGCCGCCAGCCCAAACCGAATGGCCCGTTGCCGGCACCGCTAGAGTAAACGAGAGCCATATCGGGCTTGAAACCGCCTGGACCTTCTGGAAACCAAAGCGGAATGCGGTAGTTTCCGGTACCTGTGTGTAAATCGGGCGAAAAAGTTTCACCGATACTACGGATGGCACCGCCCCCTACAGGTAAGGGGAGTATCTCCGGTGCTACACCTGATTGCTTTTCCATATCGGTTCCCCCCTAAATCGGTTGCAGAGTTAAATTATGAAAATGGGCTCCTGTGTTACCCCAGGCATAGAATCCAACCTTACCGGCTTTTAAAAATGATTGATCGCGTCCGCTAAGAATCTCGACGTTGTCCAGAAATACTTTGAAGGCGTCATTGACAGCTGCCACAACCAAATCATAGTCTTGATTGACATTATAACCATCCGATGTATCTAGCGCAGGGATTTGGAGTTCTTTGAAAACGCCTCCTTCTTTTTTGCCCAAGCGGCGATATTGACGTTGGGCGTCCATGAGGAAGAAATAGAAATTATCAGAATCCTTGTAGCGGAATACTACACCGATGCCGTCGTCATCAGTAGAGTTTAATCGGCAGCTCAGAACGAGATTTTGAACTTCCGGCCACTGCGCCGACGTTTTGTGTACTAGATAGCTGCCGGGTTTATGAACTGCAGTGGGCGTGTCGCCGGCCGTGGAGCCGAAGATATTGGATGTTTGCTTAATCAGCTGATTGGGGCCATCATAGATCCAGTTCGAAGGTGCAGATGAAGTCGCGGCCGTATCATCCACCACATCAAATTCAGACAGCGAGTCAGCACTAAAGTCGTCACTGGACGCAGCCGGCAATCCGAACGGAGTGTAAAGATAATCAACATAAAAATAGATGTTGCGAACTTTTTCCCAGGTGAAACCGGCTGCAAATGCAGCAGCATTGGCAGCTTCGGGAATGCGGAACGTCCAAGTGTCCATAAGCGGTTGCTCACGCAAGGCATTGAGCGGGACAGCGGCTGCGTCGGTGTTGATCATGCCGTCGGCATCTGTGGTATCACTAATATTCAGACCGCTGCCGACCGTGCTGATTTCGACCACCAGATTTTCAGGTGATGTGCCTTCCTCGGTTTCCACCACCAAATAGGCTTCCAGGATATGCGGATCCGTATGCGGGTATGGTAGGTAGGCATGATCGATAAGGCAGGTTACTTCACCGGTATCTTGGAAATCAAAGAACTCATCCGGATATTGAAAGCGTAATGCCAACCCTAATTTATGTTCGTAAATTGCCGTGGCTGCCATTTCAGCGCGCACCATGTTGGCAACTGCATCACTATAGTAGGGGTCGTAGTAGAAAACGACATGGATATTGGTAATGTCCTTATAGTTGACATCGTTGCTAGCTGGCGGGAAATCGAGCGTCCAGCCACTGGCCACACCGCTGTTTTCAAAGATTTGCAACACATCTTCATCATAGGTAAAGACAAAACCGTCGTGACGAATGTCAAACCTCGACAAAATCAAGGTTTCCGGTTTTTGGATGCGCATTTTGCGTTGGCCGTCACGATCACGGAAATAAGAAATTCCTGAATTTGCAAGTGTTCCGTGTAATCCCTGAGAGCCGATCACACCTTCGACCACGACCTCGACCCGGCGTAATTTGCGTAAATGGTTACCCGGGTGCCAGTGGTCGAAATCGTCCAGCAAGGTATCAAAATCGATTCGTCCGGTTTGCTGAAATTGGCGGTAAAACTGGAAAGGATAGCGTTCGGCTAAGGCAATATCAACCTTGACAGGCACCTGTTTCTCGGTTTCCAGCAGACGGTCATAACTAAACTGCTCGATATCGGCCAGAAGAAAATCAGCCGACAGCAGGCCATGCAGTTCGCTGCGTTCATAATCAAAGCGAATACGATTGATATTCGTATCGTATTCGAACTCAAAAGCGCGTTCCATGAGAAAGGCCGCACCGATGGCCCAATCTAAATACCGGCGACTGATCTCCTTTTGGGCCTGAGCCAGATTATCCCAGAGCTCGGGTGTAAATTCCTGGGCATCAAAGAAATCCAGCTGGGCTTCGGCCTGCTGTTTGCGCAAGTGGGCCAAATCACGTTGCGCTTGCGCCACATCCACCATTTTGTTGGCAACGTCAACCTGTGCGTCCGCTACGGATTTGGCATCTGCCAGTTCGTCGATGCGACGCTGCATATTGCGCAGTTCATAAGCACGGCTTATCTCGCTTCTTTTTCGAGCCGCATAAGCCGTTACGTGATAGGTATCATAAGTCCCCGGTGAAATTCCCAATGCATCGGCATAGGAAGGACTGACTTCGGCCCGATCCATGGGACCGGTTGCCCAAGCCGTAATCTCTTCCAGTGTGGCTAACTTGGCACTGGTGCTGTCATAATCGGCTTTTTGCTCGTTGGCATTATCCAGGCGTGTCTGGGCCAGCGTCGCGCTGAGTTCGGCCACCCGTCTTTGTTCTTCGGATGCCAAAACGCGTTTTTCTTCCACATTTAAGGCCGCCTCTTGGGCGTCCACCGCCTGCTCCAATGCCAAACGCGTAAATTCTTCTCTTTCGGCGCTGTCTTTAAAACTGATATAGGCCCGCTCAGCCTGAATTGCCTGATTTGCAAAATAGCGTGCCACATTTTGCAGATATCGCCAGGAATGAATCGGAATAATATCTTCCGGGAATCCCAGGTAATTGATTCCTTTCAAGATTTGCCGTAAATTCGATAACGCCTCCAGGATGATGATACGGCGCGCATATTCAATCGCCGAAAATGCAAGGGGATCAGGATCGTTTAAAAACGCCAGAGCCTCAGTTTTTAATGCCGAAAAGGTTCCGGTATACAAAGGTCCGGTAAGACTGAATCCGCTGCCGGTGAGTTTTACGATTCGTTCGTATTGCGCCTGGGCACCTGAATGATCTCTTTCGCGATACAGGTGATTGCCCCATTGCAGATACGTTTGGGCCAACTTCCGCCAAACCATAGGCCGCTCGATGGCCCTGTTAAGGTAGGTATAATTTTTTACACTACTATAATATAATGCGGCTTTTTCATAGTCGCCCAGGGCAAAGTAGGTGTCACCCAATGCCAGGGGCAAAACAAAACCGTGAATGTGGCACAAGTAGGTAACGAATTGTGGCCAGTAAGCCCAATACGAATTTAACTCACTCAGGGTTGTGGCTTCAATTCGCGGAATCAACAGCTGAGACTCTATGCTACTCGTTCCGCCGGCGCCTAATTCGATCTGAACGTGAGCACCGTTCCAGATTAAATTTACCGATCCCTTTGGTTTTTCCAGGACGGCGCTGCTCGTTTCAATCCAATTTCCCTGGTAATTTTCAAAAAGGAACGGCATTCCCGCTTGTCCTGCCGGACGTGTAATAGAACCGATACCGGGATTTAGGCTATGGGTCGCTTGCCAATTTGAAACTATCGGCGCATGGACAGCCGCTGCCGCGAAAAGCTTACCGGCCTCTTCAACTTTGCCGGATAATGATAGAGATACGCCGCTATTATGTTGCATGGCAGCAATACCATTGGACTGCTTTGTTTCACTGTAAAGTTTGCCGGCCAGGTCCAATTCTTTTTGTGCACTGTTATAATTACCCTGGCGTAAGTGCATCAAGGCTAGCACAGATCGGGCCTTGGCTTGCAATTCCAGGTCGTTGTTACCTGCTTTCAGTGCTTTTTTAATGTTCTTCTGAGCGGCTCTAAATTCACCCATAAGGGCCAGTGCCGTCCCTTTTTGGAGTGACTGTATGGCCGGATCGATTTCGCCGTTGATTTGCTCGGCTATTTTGAGCAAGGATGGGGGCGGATCAACCGGGGTGGTAATGGGTACCTCAAGCCCGACGGCATCGCGGTATCTGAGAATGGCCCCACTGGCTTGCAGCAACTGCTTTTCTAAACTAACCTCGAGCAATTGCTTCTCGGCGATGGTGGCTGCTGCCGCGGGGAAGAATTCAAAAACAAATTTAGGTAAAAGGCCCCAGGCGCACAGATAGGCGTTTAATCCTTCGGCATATTTGCCTTCAAAGAATGCCGCATGTCCGGATTGAATATACGCCTGGATTTGTAACTCCAAAGCCGTCGATGGATCCGCAACCACGCGGTTGCTCCCCGGTTGAAAAAACTTGTAGGTATAGAACTCGGTTAAGTATTTTAGAGCCATGATAATTCCTCCTCTCTTTGGCCCGTACTTAATGTACATGGCTTACCGCATGCGGTGGTGGTGATCTCGATCTGACTAACTTCGGTTGCAGTGCATCGGCATCCGGTTCTATGAAGGAATGAAACTGTGAAGCGGGACCTCCGTACATCGCACTGGCGATCCGATTTCCAAGCTCCTCTAAAGCAGCAAAACTAACAGTCCGGCATTAGCGGTTACCTGCGCCGCCGTCGTGACCACCGGGATCGCCCTTATAACCACCACATCATATTCATGTTGTAAGCAATCTGCAGTATGGCAGACTCGATACAATCGTGCCATAGTGTCTCCACTGAGCAAGCGGCTTCGCAGTCGACCCAATCAATACGTTCTCTGCTTACGTTCAGTTGCGTTTATGCAATTGAAAGTGCCTCTACTGACCAGACATTCAAGCAACGGCCACAAAAGGTGTAACGATAGTTGTCAATGAAAACCACTTGTGGCTCCCTTCACATCAGAAAGACCGGTGTAGTTTGATTCTGGCGTCAGATCAAGTTAATATACATAGTTTCCTTTAGAACAATAGCTTCAAGCGTGCCTTGAACCGTGCATTTTTTTTTGCTCAACTAATGCGTTTAAGGAGATTACTATTTAGCAGAAGAACTATTAATAATATAATGATATCAACTTAATAACTAAATTTCGAAACAGATAAGATGTATTTCAATTAGCGCAGAGTAGTAAGATAAATTAGAGATCACTTTATGGTAGCTTCAGATAGAAGTGGAGATCAGGACTCAATTAACCAATTAGATTAACGAGCAATAGGTTCGAAAGAAGAAGAGATTGAGCAATGACATCTCAGATTATGAACTTCGAAAAATATCCCAAATATAAAAAAAGCCCATTTCATAACTATGGATGAAGTTTTTGATGCTTTAGGGCATTCTTATTTCCTTTGCGACAGAAAGGCGGGGGGGAGATGATTCAAATTCCGCGATTTTCTATTTTATAAATTTTCTATATTAAAATACAAGCTTAGATGTCAAGCAAAAAAACAAAAAATTTATATAAAAAACAAAATGTTAAAATGAAATTAAATTATTTTTTAACATGTTACTTTAAAAAATAAGACAAATTTAAATTGCTAAATATTTGCTTAAGCAGAAATGGAGAGGGAATATGCCACATGAAACTCACTATGCAATCAAACGGTATTTGATTTTTGGTAAATTTATGGTTCATTGGTACAGTCTAAGTTCTCGATGAGCCTGACTTAATATTGCAGCATGCAAAGTAATCAATTTTGGTTTGCCTAAAAGTGGAGGTTTCGTGCCTTAGTCTAATTTTTACAACCTTCCAATTTCGTTGTATAAATCATCTGCCAATCCATTATTTCGGTCAAAATTTTGTTGAATCGAACTG
>Ga0209536_100006488_pt1 | contig 17876 bp, 13 predicted proteins | sample DeeMarSeWOR28_12_FD_187461 | JGI IMG/M metagenome (GOLD analysis project Ga0209536, IMG submission 187461) | Marine sediment microbial communities from White Oak River estuary, North Carolina - WOR-2-8_12 (SPAdes) (version 2) | ecosystem: Environmental > Aquatic > Marine > Intertidal zone >... | reverse complement strand
CCACCATTACATGGAACAAGGCGGCCGCTGCAAAGTATGCTGAATCGGCTCGTGCTGAATAGGGGCTTGTTTGAGGTTTCCCGTTCCCCGTTTCCCGTTGAATGAACAGGAAGTGCTTCGTTTAGATGCAGAGAAAGGCTTAAGATAGGCCGATAAAGCTGAAGAATTGAGGTGATGCCTCAATTCCGATGTTGAGGCGCTGGAAAAAGTAGATCTCTTCAGGAAACTGGAAGTTATCCCGCATATACAACCTTAGAAAATGGGTTTTATAGCCGCCACCCTGTATCGGTCTGCTTTAGAACGGCCGGATTGGGACGTTTGCCGGATAGGCTGAATGCCACCAGCGAGAGAACGGCTAAAATAAAGGGTCCAAGGCTGAAGTGCACGGGCAACTTTACGACAAATTTATCCACATAACCGAAAACAGGAGCGCTCAGAAGCCCGACCATCATGGCCGCCACGGCTCCGGCGCCGTTGGCGCGTTTCCAGAAAAGGCCGCCCAGAAGTGGCGCTGCGAAAACAGCGAGCATGACGCCGATTCCCATCCAGATAAGCCAGGCCAGCAATTCCGCCGGATAGAGAGCCAGAACGAGTGATACAATAGCGGCTATCACAACCGAGCTGCGGCTGATCCACATGATTTGGCTATTGGATGCATTGCGTTTCCACAAGTTGCGGAAAAGATCCCAGGAGCAGGAACCGCCGATAGTCAACAGCAGACGATCCGTGGTCGACATAACTGCGGCCAGCACCAGAACGGCAAAGAGTGACTGCAGCGCCGGCTCGAGCAGGGCCTCTGCGGCCACAATAAATGTATAATCCGTCGGATTGGAAACTCCTTCGGGAAGGACCAGCTTCCCCTGGTGCGCCATACTGCGAGCAGCCAATCCTACCCACTTGACGACATGATGAAACATACTGAAGACGACGAAGGCCACCAGCGGAGCCCACCGGAAATAATCATTTCTGCGGGCGGCCAGTACGTTGTTGATCACGTGAGGGGCGCAGGACAGACCCAGGCAGACCATTATTCCAAAGGATACAATGAACACAGGCGTAAAGAACGCCTCAGGGGAAACGGGAGGATGCTGTTGCGGATTGGCCGCATGCAGCAGAAGCGGATCGATGGAAGCCAGGCCGCGGTTAATTTCAGTAAGGCCTCCGGCCCTGGCCACAATCAGGGGGCCAACCGACAGAACACCGATGACTAGAATGCCGCCCTGTATGAGGGTTGTCCAGCTGACGGCATAAAGTCCTCCCAGAAAGACATATATCGTGACCAACACCGCGCCAATAAGCAAACCCATCGGATAGGAAATCCCCAGGATTCTCTGCATGGTAATGCCGATGGCTGTATATTGTCCCACAAGGTAGATCATAGAAATGATCACTACCGCCAGGCCGCTTATGCCACGAACAAGTCGGGGGCTTTCGAAGCGATGTGCGAAGTAGTCCTGCAGTGTCAGGTGCTCATGGCGTTGTGCAACCCGATGCAGTTTCGGTCCGAAAATACAGAGCGCAACCAGAAGGCTGCATGGCGGGAAAATCTGGTCGCAGATGCTGGGCCAACCGGTTACATAGCTTAAACCCGCGGCGCCCAGAATGGCCATTCCGCTGCTCAAGCTGGCAACCATGAGGATCGTAAAAACCCAGAATCCAAGGTTGCGGTCGGCCACCAAATAACTGCTAAAATTCTGAATCTTACGCGCGGCCCAGAAACCAATCGCCAGAAGAATTATGAAATAAATCAGCGCTAACACCCATGTGGTTCCCGGACTGCTCATTGTTCTGAATCCTCCGGAGTATCCGGGTCGTCAATGTCGCGCCGAGGGAACCACACACCCCAACAGATCAGTGCCAATATAATCAACACCGGAACTCCAAAAGCGACAAAAGTGGTTGAGAACGGCAAACCGAACATAGCCTGATCCTTATAGTAGCGAGCTACGGACAGAAAAAATGGACTCCGGCTAAAGCGAATGGGCTGATTATAAGGCATCTATAGGCGAAAACAAAGGATGTTTCATCCAACGAGCAGGATCGCTTAAATTCTGGTGGTATCCCGGAACTTGCAAATTAAAAGAAAACCTGAATTTTAGTGTGAAGCTATTTCTGAGTTGGCACACTAGAGTTTTGACAAAGGCTTATGATCGGTTAAGATGTAGTATTATGTCCTCTTATACTCTCATAATCAGAAGTAATTTCATCACTACGTAAGGCACCAGGCACAAGGAGGTATTTTATGGCCGCTACGTCTCCACCCACCTGGGTTTTGGGTGTAACTCTCCTGCACAAATGCAATTTCAAGTGCGCGCATTGCGGATATTTATACGTTGATGATTCTGAATTATCCATTAAACGGCTATTGATGCGGAGGTGCTTTGCGAGATCGGTAAGACACTGCGCCATTATTGATGCCTCGCGTAGGGAGATGTGTGATGACAGAAGAAAATCGTTTCAAGCAAAGGTATCAAGCCGGAAACACTCCGTGGGATATCGGCAGGCCTGATTCTAACCTTATTTATGCTGTAACAACAATACCAATAAGATCCTGTAAGGTATTGGACATTGGATGTGGAACTGGCGACAACGCGATATGGCTTTATCAACAAGGATTTCGAGTGATAGGAGTGGACACATCGGATATAGCAATTGAGAATGCTCGGGAGAAAGCTTCGAAAGCCAATGCTGAATGTGTCTTTGAGGTTGCTAACATCCTGAGAAATCCGGTCGAAGGCGGGCCATTCGGCTTCGTATTTGATCGAGGATTTTTTCATACACTGGGTTCGGACAAAGAGCGGGAGACCTTTGCTGAAAAGGTAAATGACTGTTTAGAAAAGGATGGGCTGTGGCTGAGTCTTCTTGGCAACGCTGACGAACAACGAAATGGTCCCGGCCCACCACAGCGGACCGCAAGAGATATTGTTAACGCAGTTGAGCCGCATTTCGAAATTCTTTCACTCGTTTCGGGCGCGTTCGGATCTAACAGCCCTAACCCGCCGAGAGCTTGGGTCTGCCTGATAAGGAAAAGACATTAGCTGAATTGCGTCAGCCATTCAATGAAAGGCACTATTAGAATAATCAGTATCGCGGTTTGCGCTATTTGGCAAAGAAGATATTTCCCCGTTTTTTAAATCGGACAGCAGGAATGGATCGCTTTGAGGCGTTTTTGAGGATTTCTCCGATTGTTGCTCGGGTCGAATCGATGATTTCTGTCTGTTCATTCTTGATCCCGCGATCGGCCAGGAGCCAAGTCTTATAATCCCTGCAGTCGCCCCGATTGAATTGAAATATGTAGCCCTGGATTCGAGACGCCAGCATACCCACAGCAAACGGCTGAACCGAGTAACGGCAAAGCACGAAAAGGCCCGAAGTGAACAGACCCTCGCGGAGCGACGGCTCGAAAACGTCCAGCAGGACGTCCCGCGCCGAAGTCATGACATAAAAGGCGGAGCCTGTTTTCAGCGTCAACATCCCGAGTTCTCGAATAAGGCAATTCCGGCATGTCGGCGAATCGGATAACGCCGGATGTTCGAATAAGTGGCAATCGTGATTTGCCCGGCCGGCCGGGCAGAGCGGATCCATCGGTTTAAGGCAGAAGCCGACACCTACGATCCAATGCTCATCCGACAAGCAGGGCCCGGGTAAGCAGATCATGTTGCCCGAAACGTCAATTTTCCCCGCTTGAAGGAAGGCTTTGGCGGTTCTCACCGGATGGGGCGCAGCAATCCGACGTAAGAACTTTAATCCGTATTCCCGAAAAACGCTGTGTAAGCAGAAATTTAACATTATAACAGCACTGCTCCCAACCACGCCGGCACTACCTGAAGCGTTGTATTATCCCAGCCGTGAGGCGACACGGCTTCTACCACAGTTGAAACGCCTGCGATCAGAATTGCTATAAGCGCGGAACGCACCGTCAGCGTGAAATGCGGAGAAAAAGACATGAACAGCATCAAAGTCATCATCGATACTAGTAAGATCGAGCCGGAACCTTCGAGGCTCCGGACGGCGCGTACATCGCGAATGGCGGGCACCCGGTACTGGTGTTTGCCGAAGCGCGTACCCACGGGTTCAGCGATCGCGTCGCCGAACCCGCACACGAGGTACCCTAGGACAGCTGTAGCCGGAAAGAAGACACTGCTTAGCAGTCCGCCGATCAATGTCGCAAAGTAGGCAACTACGATGTAGTAGGTTCGCCGGGGCTCGTCCTTTTCCCGAGCCATGGCTTCGTACATGAAGTGGCCGGGCCCGCGAAGAAGTGCATACGCAATTACGGCTGTGGTCATTCCCCCAAATAGACATACACCGGGCGTTTTCCAGATTGCGTGAACAACAATCACGGAACCGAAGATAAGAAAGTGAAAAAGTTTGCGCGTATAGCCAGTCGGCCAGTGTCGCCGGATTTTCAGACGTCCGGCCAGCATCAGACATGCAGTCGCCCACAATAATCCCGCTGGTCCCCCCAGCGCCAGGGCTTTCGGTCTGGGAAAGTTAACTATAAAGAAATCCAGAATATCCTTTGCAAATGTGGTCATATCCCAGTTGATCAGGTGCGACATGGGTTAAGCATAGTGGTAGCACACGTTTGCTCATGGTGAAAGGATATTTATGGACTTTTGTTATCAATATTTTCTGGAAGACAAGTCATATAGAAGTGAGGATTTACACGTCCTATTAATTCGTTGACAGTAATCCGCCGGTTGCGGACAATAGCTTGGCTTGGTCGGAGCATCCACGTCCGCGGAAAGGGCAGCGCCCACGACTCTTTCATTGAGTTTCAATTCTACAGTCTCTTTTCTGTCTGAGTGCGGACGCAGGCTCCTGAAAGGAGACTTGTCATGACCGATTCCACACGGCATTCTTTCGCTGCCTTCCGACTCAATCCGGAACAACAGAAAAAACGCGCCAGGGAACTGCTGAAATCTGCGCGTAGCGGTGATCCTGTGGCCATACAGCGGCTGCAACGGCAAGGTTGCGATACTACGCTCGATTCACTGCAGCTCGCCCGAGCCCAGCATTGTATCGCGCGGGAATTGCGCTTCTCTAACTGGTCCAAATTGAAAACCCATATAGCTGAAATGAAACACACGCGCGAGGCATTACAGTCGCAGCGTGTGATCGATGCAGATTGTCCCACCATGCACATCCGCTGCGGACATGATATCCAGCAAACCCTTAAGGATGCGGGTTTTCAAGGTGAGTTCAACCCGCACATCAATCCCTACATGGAGGGTCCTGTGACCGCGAAAGCGGACTGGCTGCAGCAACGTGCTCGGTTCATTACAGACAATTTCGGACCTTACTCGAACCTCAAATATGAAGAGGTGCTGCAGGATAGCCGAGAAGAAGAAGCAAGGCTCAGGCGCGCCGGCCGTGACTTCGAGCGTGTGGTGATGTGGTTTGAACACGACCGCTTCGACCAGTTCGTGTTGTTGCGTTGCCTCGCCTGGTTTGCGCAATATGGTGCGCCGCCCCGGCTGGAGCTGGTCAGCACGAATGATTTTCCAGGCAGCAAGCGTTTCCTTGGGCTGGGTCAATTGCCACCGGAAGCCCTGCGCATTTTGTGGACAAAGCGGTCGACTCTTGGAAAGGAACACTTACTGTTGGGTCAGAAGACATGGGAGGCTTTCCGAGCACCCGAGCCCCGCGCTCTTGGCAAACTCATACGGTCGACCCTACCGCTTCTTCCATACCTGCCCGCCGCCCTGCACCGACACCTGCATGAACTCCCCTCACTCCATAACGGGCTCGGCCTGACGCATCAGCTGCTATTGCAGACAATCGCCGAATTCAAATCCATACGTATCGGCAGACTGGTGGGACTGGTGATAGGCAAACACGATCCCCTGACAAGTGGCGACATTTCTATGGATAGGATCCTGCGAGAGCTGGCGGCGGTTCCCGAGCCTCTGGTGTTGCGTGAAGATATACATGAAGTGAAGCAATGGACCTTGGACACCGTTACCATAACTGAAGCCGGCCGCAGGCTTCTGGCAGGCGAGTTAAACTGGCTGGAACTCCCCGTGCCGGAGCGTTGGGTGGGTGGAGTGAGGATTGCACCAGGACAGCGCAACTGGCACTGGGATGAGTACAGACATGATCTTATCTTGCGTTAAACCTCTCACAAAATCTAAAGATTGGTCTCATTCTCAACCGGAAGTACGGCTAAACGCGATTTCGGGCTGTTGTATTGTCCCCATTTCATGTTGAGAATATCCTTTCCTTCCAGTTCGTCGATATTTTCCGGCAACGGCACCTCGCCTTTCTTTTCATCCAGAGAATAGGCGAGGTAGTCCCCCAGGCAGACTGAAATGGAAAAGTAAATAATTGTAAAGATTAAAAAGGGATATTGGATTTCTGCAGGTTAAATTACTGATATCTGGCAAAATACAGGTATTTAGGGCACACAGTTTCGGAATTGAGGTTTAACAGCATCCATAACTCGTTGGATAATGAAACAGGAAAAATTTTCTGGTGGAGCTTTGATTAACCGCATTTCCTGCAGGAGATGATGATGCGTATTTTACTGATCGAGCCATCGAAGCCCGAATTATCCATCGGCGGCGAAGAGGTATTCCTTTTTGAACCATTAGCCCTAGAGTACGTGGCGGCGGGAGTGTGTCGGGATCATGAGGTGAGAATCATCGACCACCGGCTCGATAAGAACCTCGACGCGTTGCTCGATGACTTCCAACCCGAGGTCGTCGGAATCACCGCCTACACCGTCCACGTGAATGTTGTAAAGAGACTCTCCGAGTACCTCAAAGACCGGAATCCTAAGGTCCTTACAGTCGTCGGGGGCCACCACGCGACGGTCAAACACGAGGATTTTCTCTGTCCATCTATAGATGTAGTAGTAAAAGGGGAAGGGGTTTTTCCCTTTCAAGAGATCGTATCCAGGCTTGCTCAGGGGCGCAGCCTGGCGGGGGTTCCGGGAACAATTCTAATGACGGCGTCCGGCCCGGTTCACTCCTCTCAATACCCGCCGAAGGATCTTGATGCACTTCCGTTGCCGGCTAGACACCTGACCCGGCCTTACCGTCATGAGTACTACTCGGAATGGATGAAGCCCTTGGCCTCGCTCCGCACCTCCAGGGGCTGTCCCTTCCGGTGCCGATTCTGCGCGGAATGGAAGGTGACCGGAGGCCGATACATACGGAGGGATCCAGAGAAGGTTGTGGAGGAGCTGGCGGGTATCCAGGAGGAGTACGTCTTCTTTGCCGACGATGAGTCTCTTATCGATGTTGCACGGATGACGCGGCTCGCCGGGTTGATACGGGAGGCAGGTATCCGGAAACGGTACTTCTGCTATGGCAGAAGCGACACGATCACCAGAAACCCGGAACTCCTGAGAATATGGCGGGATGTGGGGCTGGAGCGCGTCTTCGTAGGGCTGGAATTTTTTCGGGACGAGGACCTGGACTACGTCCGGAAAAACTCTACGTCCAAGGACAACGAGACTGCCGTTCGAATCCTCCATGGACTCGGTATTGACGTGTACGCCTCGTTCATGGTTCGGCCCGATTTCACACGAGAGGACTTCGCAACCCTCAGGACCTACTGTCGCCGTCTGGACCTGAATTTCGCATCCTTTGCCGTTCTGACGCCTCTGCCGGGCACTGATTTATACGCAGAGGTTGAGAACCGGCTCATCACCCATGATTACGACCTCTTCGATTTCCTCCACACCCAGTTGCCAACAACACTTCCCTTGAAGGAATTCTTCAAGGAATTTGACGGCCTGTACACAAACGCCATTCCCCTGGGCAAGCAGATCTCTCTGCTGAGGAAGTACCGTCTGAATGATATCCCGGGCCTGCTGGTCAAAGGGCGTCGGTTTCACGAAAGGCTCAGGAATGCGCACCTGGACTATTGATTTTCACTGCGTTGAAGGTTGGTCGGTCAAAGATATTCTACGGCGTGGCGTCCGCTTCGGAGAAAAGTAATAGCCATTTCAATGAATGTCGCCAAAATATAATTAGTGCTTGCATCATCATACCCTTTGTTGAAATAATGAAATATCTCTATAAGAATTATCATATATAGTAATATCAAAGTACATTGCTTTTCCGGGGCAATCTATTGAATCTGAACATCATACGGAGGGATTGATGGGAACGAATATTCGTCAGGCGGTATGGGTTCTTATCCTTTGTTTGTGTTTCACGGTTGTCCGATCCGGGAAGACTTTTGCCGGCGATAATGACCTGACGCCCGAACAGGTCGTTTCCGGACACATTAAATCAATCGGCAACCCTGAGGTCCTAGCCGACCTGAAAGCACGGGCCTTTACGGGCAACGCCACTATTGAGTTTATTACGGGCAATATCGGCCTGATAAGGGGTCAATTCGAGTTCGTCTCGGAGAAACAGAAGCAGGGTATCTTTTATAGATACGATGCGCTGGAATATCCTGGTGAACATTTCGCCTTCGACGGAAAAGACGTAACGGTCAGCTACATCAGTCCAGGTCGAAGGTCCCCGCTGGGAGACTTCCTGAATCGCTACGACGGCATCATAAAAGAGGGACTCATGGGCGGCGTTTTGTCGGTTAATTGGCCGTTGCTGAACATTGACCAGAAAAGTGCCGGAATGAAGTACAAGAAAAAGAAAATCGACGGCCGCGAATTGCATGAACTTGAGTATCGTCCCAAAAATGGCATGGGAGATGTAAAGGTCAAATTATATTTTGATTTGGAAACATTCCACCATGTGAAGACCGAGTATAAGGTCTCTATTACACATTCCAGTGCCATTTCACCGATACTTGATGGTGTACTTACAAATTCATTGGATACAGATGTTTATTATGTGCTTACTGAAGAGTATGGCGATTTCCTGGAGGTTGACGGCATGACGCTCCCGTTCAGCTATTCCATCCATTATTCCAGTGAGGGACGCGGGGGCACATTTATGGCTCGCTGGACTATGGATGCTTTGCGATGGTCTCACAACAGTCCGATAAACCAGCAATTTTACAAAGTACAGTAGGAGTGTTTTTATTCTTTAAAGGATGACATCAGTAGTTTGAACAAATACTGCAGCTATAAAACCGAAGCGTATCAACACACTTAGCCTTTGGAATATGGATGGGGAATTTGCCGGATTCGCATTGCCAGAATGTCTGCATCAGCATGTTAAGTGCAAAATCGCATTAGTGCTCTCAATCTCCGCCTCAAGTTTCTTGATAGCTTCCGCGGTGGGAAGGATCAAAAGCTCGATCTCGCGACGCTGAGCTTCCTGTCTAACTTCTTCCATCACGGGCAACACGCCATGCATGCCTGTACCGATCACAAGTCTTCGGCATTTCCATGGGATCTTCTCATCCAGAGACAATGGAGTATGTCCGAAGCTATCACGATATTTCTTTGACCGCGTCTTTTTGCGCTCGGTTATCTCACCATGATCGATCATTACATCATATTCGTATGTGATGCCATCGATTTTAATGGAGCCAAATTCATAATTTTCAAAGCGCATATCGGACTCTTTTTAAAGATATAGCGCCCTATGTCTTAGGCTAAGGGGTAATCTTTTGCGCATCCACATATCATGGCCTCATGTTTGATCCAGATGGAACTGCTCATCCGCCGGCGTAGATGGCCAAGATCTGCAGCCGGCCGCCTATCACGGAGAAATGGAAGAGGCCGCCTACTGCCAAGTAGACTGTGTCAACCATCGGAATTTCTTCGAATCTGGACGCATTCGGTTCCCTGACCGGCGGGCTCGCTTCAAAAAATTGCCTCACTGAAGGCTCGAGCGCTTCGAACCGTTCCGGATTCATCACACCATCGGTTTTGAGATCCGTCCTGGCATCATCGATGTAGGTCTGGACAATACGCAATACATCGTCGGCCAATTCCTCGGGATCTCCGCGCAGTGCGTTTACCTCGCGTATCCACGGTGTTCTCGGGGGGCTGTTGAGCGCTGCCAGCCAGATGTCGAGGACAGCCGCTTCGATCGTCAGTATGACCAAGCGCCGGCCTTCTTTCGCGGAAAGCGCCTGTCGATAGCGATCTGCCGACCAAGGACGCATATAGTGGGCGGTTCCACCGTAGAACTGCAGCCTGTCATGGAGATATACCTCGAAACGCTCGGGGCCTCGCCGGATGTCTACGAGATCCTTGAAGAACCTTGCGAGATGCAGGCTGACCTGTTGCTGTTCTTCTGTCGAAAGCGGGCGCTGGTGCGTCGCCTCATCCTGAGCCGATAGAGGAACCGGCGTCCCACCCAGCACGAGCAAGAGGAGACAGAAACACAGCAACCTGCCACTGAGTAGTTCCTTGGTGAACCATAAGCCGAGCGACGATCGCCCGCACTTGATATGGATGAAACGTTTCATAGTAAATCTCCCTTGAGAGAAGTGCTGAAGGTATACAACACGAAGGCAATCAGCAGGGCTAGCCTCTATAGTCGTCCCAGCGATTTCCAGTATTTGTATTCGTATGCCCAATCGTCTTTGCGCATCGTGACAAGTACTTTCATTCGCTCGTAAAAGGAGCGCTGGACGGCGACTTGGCCGGGATATGTCTTCTTGTCGCGAATGGCTTCGACGAGCCGGGTACCAAGTCTGGCGGCGGCTTTAAGCTTCTGCGCCTGCGCCGTCTCGTCCGTCATCTGCTGCGCCTCGGCCCCCACGCTGCCGACCGTCCAGCAGCCCATGATCCGAAGAAACCCGATAATGTATTTCTCAACGACCTTGCTCTCCGCTCCTCCAGAGGTCACGACGGCTGCGCCGTACTTGCCCTGCATCGCCTGGCAGTGCAGCGGTCCGCAGCAGCGGTCGAAGACGGCCTTCATCTGCGCGCTGACGCTTGTGATGTAATTTGGGCTGGCTAGGATAATGCCGTCCGCCGCGAGCATAGCGGCCTTGAGCGTCTTGAAATTATCCTTGGTTGAGCATTCTCCGGTGCGGTGGCAGGCATCGCAGGCGCGACACGGTTTCACCGTCATTTTGGAGAGCGAGAACGTTTTGACCTCCGCTCCGGCGGCCTTAGCCGACAAAGTCACGCCAGTCAGCAGCGCGCCCGTAGTTCCCTTCATCCCATGCGGACTTCCTAGGATCGCAACGATGTTCATGAATAAACCTCCTTGACTTTCTGGCCCCACTCCTTGAATTGGTCTCGGCGTTTCCCCTCGCCGCACTTGTTACAGATAGTTCGGACAAGCGGCAATTTGCTTTGTCCTTTGCGTCTGCAGCGTAATTCGTATATATAAGCCCCAAATTTAAGGAACATTCCATGCCAAAAATGATAGGGCGAGTTTAGCATTGATCGCTTGCCTCCGGACAAGCGTTTTCCCCAAAAATCTTCAATCCGGGATTCCTCTTCCTCCTTCCGCCCCATCCTCTTTGTAAAGCAAGGTATCTGGAAAGAAATATCAAGTCAGTCCGACTTTAAGAACTAAAGGAACGGGAGCCGTTGCCGTATAACAACTTTCCTTTCTGGTTTCCCCTCTTTTTCAGTTCCAGTTGACTGGAGTTGGATAAGGAAATATGCCCGAATAGCTTCCTACTACCAGAGCCCGGTCTCTATTTACGGGAAAAAGCCAGTATGCCCCAGCCTTTGGTTGGGGATGAATGGCAAGCGGTGGCTTGGGGGCAGAGCCCCCATGGCTTTTTCCTTAGGAAGAAGCTCCGACCTTTGGTCGGAGTTCTTCGCTGGATGTAAAGAAAACCGGCGGCAACTTTGGGGGTTGCCGCCGGGAAGGTGGTTAGAAGATTTTGCGCTGAAGCTTAGAACACTAACTTAATGGCAAACTGAATCTGGCGTTGACTCCCCGGCATGGTCGCGGTTAACCCGGTCGAGGTGGTGTAGCAGGGGCCCTGGCCCCCGTTGCAGATCGCGCCGTCGGGGTTCCTATAGGCAGCCGGATCGGAAAGAAACTCATAGCGGGGATCCGTCGGAGCGACGACGCCGGCAGTGCCCATCAAGTAGGCTTGCGAACCGAAAAAGAAGTTGGGATGGTTCAGGACATTGAAAAACTCCGCCCGGAACTGCATGTTGACCTCCTCGGTCAGCCTGGTGTCCTTCACGATGGAGAAGTCCATGTTGAAGAAATTGGGGTTGTTGAGCGAGTTGCGGCCGGAATTGCCGAGCGTGCCATAGGGCGCGAACACGAAACATTCCGGATTATACCACTGGTCTCTCTCCCTCGGCATGGCGTTGCAACCGGGGACGATATTCGGACGCTCGCCTTCTGTGGCGCCTCCCGTTCGGGATTGATACTCTCCACCAAACTGGTTCTGGAGGTTAAAGGGCAGGCCGGTATAGCGGGTGACAATAGCACCGATTTGCCATCCGTCCACCGCCCGATTGCCCTCGAACGGCAGCCGATAAAGAGCATTGGCCGTAAACACATGGTCGGAGTTATAGCTGCAAGGCCCCCAATCAAAGTCCGGGTCGTAGGCGTTATAGACGGCCCACTGGCCCTGTTCCGAGCTGTTGGTGGCTGATGCATTATCCCTGCACTTGGAATAAGTGTAGGCGACATTGCCCACCAGGCTCTTGGCGAACTGCCGGCTCAGGCTGATCTGCAAGCCGTTGTAAGTGGAGCGTGCAGTGGGCGTAACTCCTTCCACTGCCTTGAAGTTGGGATTGGTATACAAACCCACAAACGGGTTGGCCACTGTGCCCCGCGGGCCTTGGCCGGTGGCGCCGGCGAAAGTTTCCGCGATCGAGGGTCCGCCACCAGCTCCCGGTGCGTTCAGTTGTTCGGAAGTGAGATCGCCATAGGCCAGCGGAGGATTGGCGTTAGACCACAGGAACAGGTTTTTGCCTCTGGAACCGTTGTAGCCCACCGTCAACACTGTCCCGGCCATCAGTTCATGCTGCACGGTCACGTTGTACTGCATCATGTACGGCGCCTTGTCTACCGTATTCGGGAGGGCGTAGTACCAGGCGATCTGTTGGTTTGCTGTGGTAGGACCCGTGAGCGGGCTATTTATGATCTGATGGGGATCGTCAGGCAGATTGGGGAACAAATCAGAGGTCCAGAAAGCAAAGAACAGCGGCGTATTCGGGTGAAACGACGTGTTGTTGTTTGCATAGGTGCGCGAGGTGACGGGCTCGTGGAACGTGCCGAAGCCGGCGCGGATTGAAGTCCTGTGATTTCCGAATACGTCCCAGGCGAGGCCGATGCGCGGATCGAAGTTCCATTTATTGGGATTGCTTTTAAAAGGATGCTTCACGGCGACGAAGCTGTCTCCAGTCGTCGTCGGCGAATCCAAATTGTTGATCGTGAACACCGGTTCACGGACCGTCGTCGGGTTGCTGGCCCACTCGTAGCGCAGGCCGAGATTTAAAGTAAGTCTGTTGGTGATTTTCCAGTCGTCCTGGATGAAAGGAGTCAGATAAGTCTGACGCCAGTAGCGGGCGGGGTTGAAGGGGTAACTCTCGCCGTCCGGGGTGACATAGGTGTAATCGTCGCTGGCCGCGGTTAGACCCAGCAATGGCATGCCGTACAACGCGCCGCCCAGCGGTGCGGCTTCCGGGCCCAGAAATGAGAAAATCCCTCCACCCAAGTTTGCGAAGATCCATGCGCCGCCGGAATATTGGTTCCACAGCATATTCAGCTGCATTCGGGTAATGGTGGCTCCGAAGCGGAGACTATGCGCGCCCAGCGACATGAAAACGCTGTCGCCGACGCTGAACCGGTTCATGACGGGTCGGCTTGGACTCGAAGGGGTGGGACCCAAAGGCGCAAGCCCCCAGCCGGGTGAAAAATCCATAGCCTGCCTGCCGGGGACTTGATGCAGGGCGGTGCTGGTCTCGTTGATGCCGCCGTTCGCCGTCTCCGTAAACAGCCTCACATATCCAAAACGGATATTGTTGATAATCCTGGGCGAAAACACATGCTGCTCATTAATGGTCAGGTACTGGTTGCGCTCATGGTCCACTTCCGGCCATCCCGGGACCTGGGTATACACGTACGGGAGAACCTGATAAGCGCTCTCCCTGGCGTAGCGGACGAACAAGTTATCCGTATCGCCCAGCTTGACATCCACGCGTCCCAACACATAGTCCTGGTTCCCGATTTGTTTCTCCTGGGAGCAATAGAGACCGGTGCCCGGCAGGAAGTTGATACCGGCAACATTGGGGCATTGAGACTCGCTTTGGGCAAGCGGATACATGGCAAATATGCTTTCTACCACTGGATTTATCGGCCCGTAATCGCCCGCCCACTGGCCATCGACATCTTGTGTCATGCCGCCGGCCGTGAAAAGTGCGGGCAACGAGGTCGGCACCACCGCGCGAGTCGTCGTGCCCGTACTCGCGCGCAAGCCCTCGTAGTTGAAAAAGAAAAAGGCTTTTTCCTTCTTGATGGGCCCTCCGAGCGAGAAGCCGAAATTGTTCCTCTTGAAGCTCGGTTTTTTCTGGCCGGGGACGTCGAAGTAGTTTCTGGCGTCCATGACGCTGTTGCGGAAGTATTCGTAGACCGTGCCGTGCAGGTCGTTGCTGCCCGACTTGGTGACCGCGTTGACGGCCGCGCCGGAACCGCCGAATTCCGCGCTGTAGGTGTTGGTCAGAATCGTGAATTCCTGGATAGCCTCCATGCCGAGCGAAGTCCCCATCACGCTGACGCCCGCTCCATGGTCCATCTGGTTGCGGATGTCGGTGTTATCCAGCATGTAGGCCATTCCCACCGGGCGCGAACCGGAAACGGAGTAATTGGTTGATTGACCGTAAGCAGTAGGCGACTGGCCGCCGCCCCCCGCGGTTGCCGGCACCGTCGCCACGCTGGCCGACAAGCTGAGGAGATCGGTGAAGTTGCGGCCGTTGAGCGGCAGAAGCTCCATCTGCACGGGCGCGATCAGGGTGCTCAACGAGGACGTTTCGGTTTCGACGGTGGAGACTTGCCCAATGACCTCGATTACATCCACAATCTGGCCAATCTCCAGGGTAAAATCCAGTACCCGCCGTGCGCCCACGCTCGCCACAATCCCGGTCTGCACCATCGTCTGAAAACCGTCCTGTTCGGCGGAAACGTCGTAGGTGCCCGCCGCCATGTCCGGGAGAATATAGCGTCCCTGTTCGTCGGTAACGGCGGAGTAAACAATCTCTGTTTTGACATTCTTCGCCTGGATCCTGGCATCGACTATCACCGCGCCGCTGGGATCAAAAACAGTTCCAGAAAGCGTAGCTTTTTCAACCTGCGCTTGTAAGTCGCCAACAGCAAAGACGCCCAACAAAAATACCGGCAGTAACAAAAAGACAATTCTGCCCTGCCGCACAAAATATTTATGCATTTTGGGATTCTCCGGTTTTAGATGTTAGAGGCCTATACGCTCGACAATTTACTAGTCTGCGTGCCTAGCTATTACTACAACTCTGGACAAATGTCAACGATTTCCAATCCTTGCGTGATCACTATATTATTTTGGAATCTGAAAGAGGTAATGGCATGGTTGTGTGGAGAAAAAATGCACCCGGTATATCTCCTCTTCGCGAAAGATGCTTCGGATAGGAGCCATCCGACATCGTGAAGGTTGTGTCGAGCTTGATTCTCCACGATGCTTCTGTATTCACCTCAAGATCAACGCAAGGAAAGCACACTATTCTTATTCATCCGTGTCAATATCGATACCAAATGCCCTCATCTTCTGTAATAACGTCCAGCGACTTATCCCGAGTTCATCAGCCATGCGGGTTTTGTTGCCGCTGTGTTTTTCGAAACTCCTCTTGATCAGCTCTTGCTCCGTCGCTTCAACAGCCTCCTTCAGCGTACCCCGGCGAGTAGTTACGCCCAGTATGGTGTGTTCGTTGCGGACCTTGGCGGAAAGATCAGTTATGCCGATATATCCCCCAGGTCTCAAGAGTACAAGCGCGCGCTGGATCTCGTTTTCCAGTTCCCGGACGTTACCTGGCCATGAATAGCCGGCGAGCACCTCTAACGCCTCGGGTGTGAAACCGCTACACTCGAGATTCATCGCCTGGCTATACTTTTTGAGAAACAGCTTGGCTAATACAGGGATATCATCCCGGCGCTCAGTCAGCGGAGGCAGGCAGATTGGAAATACGCTCAACCGGTAGAACAAGTCTTGTCTGAACCTCCCGGCTTTGACCTCTAATTCAGGATCTTTGTTTGTGGCGGCTATGACTCTGACATTGATCTTTCGTGGTTCCACTTCACCCACGCGAGTCACTTCACCCTCCTGAAGTACGCGCAAGAGCTTCACCTGCATAGCCTGACTTGTCTCAGTGATTTCGTCGAGAAAGATCGTGCCGCCCTCTGCCGCTTCGAATAGGCCAATCCTGTCATCCACGGCACCGGTGAAAGACCCCTTTTTGTGTCCGAAAAGTTCACTTTCCAGCAGGCTCTCGGTGAGTGCCCCGCAATTGGCGGCGACAAAACGGTTGTTGCCACGTGGACCGTTGTAATGAATGCAGCGGGCGATGGCTTCCTTTCCGGTTCCAGTCTGGCCCGTCAATAGCACGGTTATGTTACGGTCCAACACCTTCTCTACCATCTCGAAGACACGCTTCATAGCCGTACTGCTGCCCACAATGTTGTCGAATCCGTGGCTGCTGAGAAGCTCATGGCGGAGTTCGAGGTTCTCATTGTGCATGTTCCGGATACGCAGCATCGACCGAACCCGCGCCATCAATTCCACCGGCTGGAAAGGCTTGGTCACATAATCATCCGCACCGGCTTCGAAACCTTTCACGATCGAGGCCGTATCGGTTTTCGCCGTGACCATGATGACCGGCATAAAGCCCGTCGGGAGGGACTTCTTCATTTTACGGCAGGTCTCGTAGCCATCCATCCCGGGCATCATCACATCCAGCATAACCAGATCCGGATTCTCTGTCTGGCATTTCTCGAGCCCCTCCCGGCCGTTGGCGGCTGTAATCACTTCGTACCCATCTGAAGAGAGACGGGTTCGCAACACTTTGATATTGGAAGGGTGATCGTCGACCACCAGGATCTTTGCCTTAGGCTTCATGCTGTCCTATTCCGCGTGTGGCTCCTTTTCCAGAAACCTGCGAATACGCTCCAGAAGAACTTTGGGCCGATAAGGCTTCGAGATGTAATCATTGCATCCCATCTCAGATGCTGTTTCCTCGTCACCGCTCAGAGCGTACGATGTAACAGCGATAATCGGGACCCTTCTTGTTTTTTCCTCGGACCGCAGCCGTCTGGCCACATCGTAGCCCGATATCCTGGGAAGCTGGATGTCAAGGAGAATAAGATCAGGATTTTCTTCCAGTGCCAGAGTGATACCTTCCTCGCCATTGGCAGCTTCAACCAGTTTGTAATCGGTGGCGCGGAGGATATGCTGAACCGCCTTCCGATTCGAAGGATTGTCTTCAATGTGCAAGATGCGCTTTTTTGCCATTGTCTTTCGATTTCCGCCGTTCTACTTTTTGCCAACCCTCGTAAAGTTTATTGTACAATGCAGATGGATAACCACTGACAATCACCATTCCTTTTACGGAACGAAGCACACTGGCGAGATTGCGATGGTCGTTATCGGTGTACTCGTAAGCGTATGCACCCCGCGCCCACCGTTCTCCCCTACTCGCTTGGACGTATGGCGGATCGATATAGAAAAGAGTTGTCGGTTCGTCATATCGTTTGATGACAGTCAACGCATCTCCGCACTCGATTTGAACTTCCTTCAATCGTCTGGTCACTACCCAAAGGTGCCGATGGTTGTTCCAATCATCGGTTGGTGTAAGATTTCTGGTATCGCGGCTCATAAATCGCCACCCTCCAGGCTCTTTTACACCAGGGCGACCCCGACCTTGCCAAGACCAAACGTAAAATCGGCGGGCACGTTCTAACTCATCATTACTTGGTTCTTGTGCCTGTAAAAACTCGGTACGGCTGTAAGGCGTAAGGTCAATTGCCGCTATCAAATCCTTTGGCCTT
>Ga0209536_100006487_pt1 | contig 17876 bp, 19 predicted proteins | sample DeeMarSeWOR28_12_FD_187461 | JGI IMG/M metagenome (GOLD analysis project Ga0209536, IMG submission 187461) | Marine sediment microbial communities from White Oak River estuary, North Carolina - WOR-2-8_12 (SPAdes) (version 2) | ecosystem: Environmental > Aquatic > Marine > Intertidal zone >... | reverse complement strand
AGGGCCCCTGGTTCATCGGCGATCAGGATTGGTACAGCCTGAACGGCTACATGTTTGAGATTCCCGCATCCTGGGCCGACGCGCACGCTGACCGCCTCGGTCCCCGGCTCTGCCTGGACTTCTTCCTCGACGGCCTGCGTCCCTTCAAGGATAACACACGAATCCTTGCCGGTGTGGAAAAGATCATGGGGGAGAAGGAACGCCAACGCTGGGAACAGGCCCTTGCGCCCCTGGTGGAAGCTTACCGGGAAGAACGGGTGAAGGTGCGAACGGAGGCCGCCGGTCACTCGCGGGAAGCCCTCGCCGCAGTCCCAGGTGCCGTTCGTGTCGCTCCCATCGGTTGGAGCATCGGAATTCCAGCAGGGGTATCGTAATTGCTGGCCGCTCGGGCTGATCAACTGGACATAGAACCACTCCACACCCGTGCCGGCGTCGACCATTTCGAGCCGGAAGTCGAGCCTTCCGTCTGCTGCGCTCACGTCGATGGTCAGGGCATTTCCGTACGTCCCCGTGCTCGGATCCCGCACCTGAAGCGACCGCACTTCGGGTGGCAGGATGTCCTCCGGATTCTCCGGGTCGCGGGGAATCACCACGAAGACGCTGAAACCGTCGACCTCCGCGGACACAGTGTGATTGACCAGGTCCACCAGCCCCGCGTTCTGCTGGATGAACTCCCCGTCGACGAGCTTGTGGATCCGGAGCTCGTTCTCGTCCACCCCTTCGGGAACGTCGGCTGGGTCGTAGGCGATCGTCATGAACACGGGATGCTCGAACTCGATCCCGTCGGGCCCGAAATCCCAAGCCGTCCCGGGCACGATGGGTGGTCCGCCCGAAGGCACGTCGCTCGTCGGCGCGACCGTGAGGAGCACGTCCTCGGTCAGCGCGTCCGCCGGCACGTCCAGTACGATGTCGCCGTCCGCGAGCTCTACGGTCGCGCCGGAGGAGCCTGCGCGTTCGCCAGTGCCTACCTCGACCACGAATCGGATCGGCAGCGTCTGGCCGGGGACGAGGTGCACGTGATCGGTGTCACCCTCGTTTCGATCGTCGACGTCGGGGTCCAGCACATCGACGTCGACGTAGCCGAGCTCACCGCCGCTCGCGAGGACGCGAATCCGGTACGTCTTGTCGGGGTCGAGGTGGTCTCGACGTGTGTTCCAGAGGGTCCTGTAGATGCCATCGCCTGAGACCTTCAGCTGCTCGGGTGGCCTCAACGCGGACGTGAGCTCCCGGAGGAGCGGCAGGACGCACTCACTTCCGTCCCATTCGCAGATCTCCACCGACAGGAGGTCGAGCAGCGAGCCATCGAGGTTCTCCGTGTGAGGCGGTGCAGCGCCGATCGGCGGCCGAAAGTGAAAGCCGTCGAGGCCGCCTGGCCCGCTCGCGTCCACCAGTGTCAGCGCGGGTGCGAGCGCAGACTCGGTGGCTGGTGGCTCGAGGGGTGAGGGGCCGTCCGTACAGGCTACGGCAAGGGCCGATGCTGCGACTAAGGCGAGCGCACGAATTCGAGACATGGGGTACCTCCTTGGGGGGCGTGCGCGGGCACTTCCAGTGGACTGGCGGCTGTACGTGCGAAGTCCTGGTGGACCGACACGACGGCCGGGATCCCGAATAAAGGAGGACTGGAGCGGATCGCACCCCGCGCGCGGCTGCGTGAGTCCAGACGACGAGTCGGCCGCCGTCGCTCCACGAGATCCCTCCCCCCTTCGAGACGCGCTACATGCCCGCGGGGGGTGCGACGGTACGCATCATCGGCATTCGATCCTGCGCGATTGCGGCGCGCACCCCAACCGAGGTGACAGCATACGCTGCGCGGCCTAGCTGCGAAAGTAGTGGCGCGGTCGGGTCAGGGGTCGTGTCTCGAGGATTTCTGAAGGTGATGGACGGGAAGAGGTCGGGTGGACGGCCGAGGGTGCAATGGGCACGACGAAGCCGGCGTTTCGCGGAGATCCCACAAGCTCACGTCGCCCCGTCTCGACGATCGCGACTCGGGCGGTTGCGGGCCTTACGCGCTGCCGCAGGCGGACATGGCTGCCTGCACCCCGACTCAGTCCACCGTCGGCATCCCCGCCTGCTCGCGGACCCAGCGGGCCGCCTCCTCGTGCGTTCCGAACCAGACGCCGCCCTTCGCCTGCATGTGATCGATGAGCCCCTCCAGCGCGACGATGCGCGAGCGGTGTCCGATCACGTGCGGATGCATGGTGAGCAGGAACATGGTGCCCTCCTCCCACGCCTTGTCGAACTCGTCGATCCAGACCTGCATCACGTCGCGCGGGTTCATGTAGCTGTTGCCGCGCGGGTTGAAGAGCGGCGCGTCGTCGAGGATCCATTCGACGGGCAGCTCGACCATGCCGGTCGCCTCACCGTCCTGCACCAGCTCGTAGGGTCGGTCGTCGGCCATGAGCGAGCTCTCGTAGAGGAAGCCGATGTCGCGCACGATGCGCAGCGTGTTCGGACTGTGGTTCCACGAAGGCGCGCGGTAGCCGACGGGGCGCGTGCCGGTGATCTCCGTGATCGTCTCCACGGCCTGTCGCAGGAGGCGCTCCTCGGTCTCGCCGTCGAGGGCGGTGTTCAGCTCGTGGATCCACCCGTGCACGGCGATCTCGTGCATCCCCGACGCCTGGATCAGGTCGGCCTGCTCGGGCGCGATCTTGAGGCTCCACGCCGGGAAGAAGAAGGTCGAAGGGACGTTCTCCCGGTTCATGAGCTCGACGACCCGCGGGAGGGCGACCCGTGATCCGTACTGCCCCTGCGAGAGCGGGCCGATGCTGACCTGCCCGGTGCGAAGGCCCTGGACGGTTTCGTTGTCGACGTCGTAGGAGAGGAGCACAGCGACGCGTGCTCCGCCCGGCCACGAGTCGGGGTTCAGGTCACGGCCGGCGCGAACCTGGTTCACGGCCGCGCGAACGGTCTCTTCCGACCAGTTCCACGGCTCCTCCTGAGGCGCTCCGGACGACTGGGCCGGGGCTTCCGGGGTGGAGCAGGCCGCGAGGCCCGCGACGAGCAGGGTCGCGGGCACGGGGTAGAGCGAACGACGCGAGACGGACGACTTCATGGGGCATCTCCTTCGAGGTTGCCTCAGCCTATCGTCCGCGCCGCGTCCAGACCAGAACCGCTCCGGCCCCTCCGAGGGTGCCGTAATACGTGGTGGCTTCCATCGGCTCGAGCAGGGCGATGCTCTCGATGGCGTCCGGATCGATGTCGAGCGCCGCGACGCCCGACATGGGTACGCCGTCGAGAACGATCAGGGCACAGCGCCCCCCGCCGTCCGCGGTGCGGACGCGATACAGCGCGACGCACAGACCGATGTTGTCGCTGTCCATGGTGAGGTTCTCGGGCCGCGTGACCCGGATACCCGCCTGGGCGGTGCGCTCCAGGATCACGCCCATGTCCCGCTTGACCGGGATGGCGTCGATCTTGTCCCGGTCGATCCACCGGTTGCCCAGTGCGTTGGCCGACAGCCCCATCCGGGACAGCTGCTCCGAGGCGCGCTCCTCGACGGACACCTCGAAGCCTTCGAGTCCGATGGGCTCGGGCGCGATCATCAGGTCGAGCGGGGCCTGCCCCTCGGTCGTGAGGGCCAGCAGTGGAGAGCGGGTCTCTTCGTAGCCGAGGCGATCGGTCACGAGGAGGTACTCGCCCGCCTCGGGCGGTGCGATGACGAAGCGACCTGCGGAGTCCGACAGAGCACGCACCCGCTCCTCACCGGTGCTCGCGACGAGCGTCACGAGCACACCGGCGACCGGCTGCTCGTTGACCTGGTCGAGCACGCGGCCGAGGAGCGTCTGAGCCCGGGCTCCCTCGGCCGTGGCGAGTGTGCACAGCACTCCGGCGAGGAGCGCGATCCGAAACCGTGACGTCGTGACCATCGGAGAAACCTACGCCGGGCTCGACGGCCCGTTGCGGATCTCTGGCGTCAGCCCTCGTCCGGCACGGTCATCGTGCCCCGAGCCACCGGCACGGCGCTTCCGCCGACCCGCACCGCCGAAGTGGCTCCCCCGGACCGGTCCGCCTCCACGTACAGGAGACTCGGCCGACCGATCTCGAGGCCTTGCTCCACGGTCCACGACAGCGAGGCCTCGTCGCGGCCGTCGACCCCGGACAGGTATCCGCCGAGAGCGGCCGCGGCCGAGCCCGTCGCCGGATCTTCCGGGACGCCGGAGCCCGGCGCGTACATGCGGACGTGGACGTCCACGCCGTCCCCCTCGGCATCCATGCAGACGACGTATACGTGATGCGCCCACGCGTCGGCGAGCATGCGCTGCCAACGGGCGGTGTCGAGCACCGATCGGCGCACGGCATCGAGCGTCCGCACGGGAATCACGAAGTACTCCAGCCCGCACGAGACCATTTCGGGCTCGAGGGCATGGCCCCGGGGTCCGGTCCCGCCGATGTCGGACGGATCGAGGCCGATCATCTGCGCGAGCGCTTCGACCGTGTGCGGTGAAGGCCGATGCTCCGGCAGGACCGCCGTGGTGAACCGCGCGAAGACCGGACGCCCTTCCGTGAACTTCACGTCCACGGGCACCGGTCCGACGTTCTCTTCGAGCACGAGCGTGATCTCGCCCGAGCCCGAGGCGTCCAGTGTGTCGGCGACGGCGACGGAACCGATGGCCTCCGCGGCCAGGTAGATCGCCGAGCCGACCGTCGGGTGACCCGCGAACGGAACCTCCCTTCCGGGCGTGAAGATCCGCACGCGCGCCGTCCCCTCCTCGGTCTCGGCCGGCCCCAGGAACACCGTCTCGGAGAGGTTCATCTCCTTCGCGATCCGCTGCATGAGGTCCGAAGGGAGGTGGGCCGCGTCGGGAAAGACTCCGAGCGGATTGCCACCGAACGTCCGGTCGGTGAAGACGTCCAGCGTGTGGAAGGACAGATCCATGGGTCGCGAGTTGTGCACGGTTGCGGGGGCGATGTCGGTCGGCGCAACGTGACGGCTTCGGCCGCGTCCCGGCAACCCGACGAATCCCGACCCCCACGCGAGCGAAGCATGCGTACCATCGCGGTGATCTCCGATACCCACGGGCTGCTCCGGGAGGAGGCCTTCGCTGCCCTCGAGGGGGCGGACATGATCATTCATGCCGGAGACGTCGGGGGCCCGGAGATCCTCGATCGGCTGCGCCGACTCGCCCCCGTGTTCGCCGTGCGCGGCAACACCGACGGCGGCGCGTTCGGGGCGTCCCTCCCGCAGAGCGAGGTGGTGCAGCTCCGAGCGGATGGCTCCGGCGGGCTCGGGGTGCTCGCCTACGTGGTCCACGACCTGGCCGACCTCGATCTCGATCCATCCGCCGCGGGATTCACCGTCGTCATCTCGGGGCACTCGCACCGACCTTCGGTGGAGACTCGGGGCGGGGTGCTCTACTTCAATCCGGGGGCCGCAGGCCCCCGTCGCTTCGACCTGCCCGTCACGGTCGGGATCCTCCGGGTCTCCCCCGAGGGCGAGCTCGACGCGCGAATCGTCGACCTCGACATCGGCTGACGACGGTTTGCGGGAGCGGCGGGGTACGCGCACAATCGGCCTCCGGCATGGTCACCCTCGCCGGCAATCGATCCCCAGTCAGGAGGTACCCGGCATGGCCAAGTACGTGACGCTCTACAAGTTCACCGAGCAGGGCATCCAGGCCGTGAAGGAGTCCCCGGCCCGGCTGCGGGCCGCCATCGAGGCCTCCGAGGCGGCGGGCATGAAGATCCACTCGGTGCTCTACACCCAGGGTCCCTATGATCTGGTGGTCGTATCGGAGGCCGACAACGAGAAGGCCGCCACGGCCTTCATGCTGACCACGGTGGCCCAGGGCAACGTGACCAGCACGACGATGCGCGGCTTCGATCCGGAGGAGTTCGCGGAGATCGTAGGCATGATGCCCTGAACCGGGGGCCGGGAAGGCCTCCCGCGGCGCGAGATCGAGAATGATGTCCGGGCCCATCGTCGTCGAGCGCTCGGAGCTCGCCTCGATCGCCGCGCTTCGGGAGGCTCACCGGCGCTCGGCGTCGTGCCAGATCGTGCGCGACTCGATGCTCCCGCGAGGTCTCGCCGAGCCCTGGGCCGTCTTTCTGGACGGCGGGCTCGTCGGGTACGCGGGCCTCTGGGTCGAACATTTCCCCGGGCGCCTCATGGAGCTCGTCCTTTCTCCCTCCGTGGAAGGGCGCGCGCCCTCGTTGCTCGCGGCGGTCGCGGACGCCACGGGGGCACGTGAGATGGAGTGCCAGACGAATCTCCCCCTGTTGCACGGGCTCTTTCGTCGCTTCGTGAAGGACTCGACCACCGAGCACCTCCTCTTCGAGGACGACCCCGACTCGCCATCCGTCGCCGGCGCTTCGGAGGCGTGGACCTTCCGGGCGCGACGGCCGCGCGACGGAGCGGTCGCGACCGTCGTGCCGGAAGGTCCCTGGGTCGTGGAGGAGGCCGGTCGTATCGTGGCGGCGGGAGGCATCCTGACCCACTACAATCCGCCGTACGCCGACCTGTACCTCGAGGTCGTGCCGGATCTGCGGGGCCAGGGGGTCGGGCGCTTCCTGGTGCGGGAGCTTCGCCGGGTCGCGAAGGAGTCGGGGCTCGTGCCGGCGGCCCGATGCGACCCCGGCAACGAAGCTTCGCGGCGAGCCCTGACGGCGGGTGGCATGCGCAGTTGCGGCGCACTCCTTTCGGGACGCATCACGCGTCCGTACCGTCGTGACGGAATCCCCTCGCGTCCGGCTCCGGGGGGGCTCGGCGCTTCACCCCGGGAGGAATCATGAAGCTGCGATCGATGTGGTCGACCAGTCCCGTCGCGCTCGCCCTGGCGTTGGCGACGGTCCCGGTTTCGGCCCAGGTCGACGTGAGCGGAACGTGGGCGTTGGAAGTGACCACCGATCAGAGTGTCACGACTCCGTCCGTCACGTTCGTCCAGGACGGCACAGAGCTCTCGGGCCACTACATGTCCGAGGTGCTCGGCGACGCCGACGTCCAGGGCACGGTCGACGGAGCCAGTGTCTCGTGGTCCTTCTCGGCCGATCTCCAGGGGCAGACCGTTCCCGTCCGTTACCGCGGGACCGTGGCCGACGACGGCACGATGTCCGGAACGATCGACATCGCGAGCGGGATGCTGACCGGACGCTTCACGGCGACACGCCCCGGCTCCTGACGGTGGAGAAGCGTGACACCGGAAGCTGACGGAGAGATGTCGACCCTCGGAGAGCGGCTCGCGGCGCTGAAGGCGGAGAAGGACGCCGCGCGCGATCCGGCGTATACCCGGATCATGGACCGCGCCACGGAGGACCTCGCGGCCAGCGACGTCCTGGACCGCGTCCCCGGGGTCGGTGCGCGGGCGCCGCTGTTCGCCCGTCCGGATCTCTCGGGTCGGACGGTCCGCCTCGGGAGTCTGCTTCGAAGCGGTCCGGTGGTGGTGAGCTTCTTCCGCGGGCGATGGTGACCGTATTGCCGTCTTGAGCAGGCTGCTCTCCAGACCCTTCTCCCGGAGCTCCGCGACCGCGGAGCCGCGCTCGTTACCCTCTCGCCCCAGCTCGGAGAGTTCGCGCGTGCGTGGGCCCGGGAGGACGGGATCGACTTCCCGGTTCTCCTCGATCTCGGCCTCGGGGTCGCGCGCGACTACGGACTCACGTTCCGGCTGCCTCCGGATCTCGCGAAGCTCTACGCAGAGGTCCTGAATATCGACCTCGTCCGCTTCAACGGCGACGAGTCGTGGGAGCTGCCGGTGCCGGCGACGTTCGTCGTGAGCACCGACGGACGGATCGCGTACGCCGCGGCCGACCCGGACTACACGAGGCGTCCGGAGCCTGCCGAAGTGCTGGCGGCGGTCGACCGCCTGGGTGCCTAGCGCCTGCTGGTGGCGACCGTGACCGGCACCCACGTGCGTCCCATGCCCCCGACTCTGGCTCGTGCGCATGCGTGGGCGCGCCGACAGCCGTGGCTCGGTCGCTTCACGCTCATGAACCGGCTTCTCCTCGCGATGGCGTTCCTGCCTACGGGCCTCGTGAAGGCGACTGGACAGCGGTTCACCTCGCTCCCGGTGGACAACCCTGTCGGATTCTTCTTCGAAGCGATGTATCAGACCGGTCCGTACTGGGTCTTCATCGGTCTCATGCAGATGGCGGCGGCGACCCTCCTGCTGATCCCCCACACCGCGACCCTTGGAGCGGTGCTCTTTCTGCCGATCGGACTGAGCATCTTCCTGATCACGTGGGGGGTGGGGTTCCAGGGGACCGTCTACATCACCGCCGGGATGCTCCTCTCGGTCACCTATCTCGTCTGCTGGGACGGCGACCGGGTCTGGAGCGCGGCGCAGACACTGCTCGGAGCGCGTCGGGGTCCCCGGCTGCTCGAGGGAGCGGGCCACGTCGAACGAGGAGGCTGGGTGCTCGGCGGGTTGAGCGGGATCATGCTGTTCCTGGTCGTACGTGGCTTCCTGCCGTCGTCGTGGATGCGCGAGCTCCTCGTGGGCGGTGTCGTGGCGCTGGCGATGGTGATCTCGGGCGGCGCCTGGACGGTACTGAGGTCGTCCAGGCAGAAGGACCGAGGGGGGACGGAATGACTTTCGAAGGTGCTCACGAATCGAACCAACGAGGGAGCCATGCGACTGTACCATGCTATCGGAGCGGAAGAATCCCGCGACGAGGTCGTGATGTTCACGTGGCGGCTGGGCGCATCGTGAGGAAGGGCCGGTGGGGGCGGCCACGGCGTCGTTGGCGCGGCTCGGGCATCGTTCGCGGGCTCGGCGTCGCCGCCTGCAGCTGGCTCGCGGCGTGCGCCACGGATCCGGACTACGACGTGATCCTGCGAGGAGGGACGGTCGTCGACGGGTCCGGGCTGCTTCCCTATCCGGCGGACGTAGGCATTCGCGGCAGGCACGTCGCGAACGTCGGGGATCTCTCCGGAGCGTCGGCCCTCGAAGACGTGGACGTCACCGGGATGTTCGTGGCCCCGGGCTTCATCAACCTGCACAGCCACGACCGGCTGGATGCCGCACCGACGGCGGAAAACCTGCTGACTCAGGGCGTGACGACGATCATCCTGAACGCGGACGGCGGTGGGCCGCTCGATCTGGACGCCCAGCTGGCCGAGGCGGAGGCCGCGGGGCTGGCCGTCAACGTGGGCCCGAACATCGGGTTCAACGTGGCCTGGACGGAGGTCAACGGCCGTGAGGACGTGCGACCGTCTCCCGCCCAGATCGAGGAGATGAGCGCGCTGCTGCATGCGGGGCTGGAAGCGGGCGCATGGGGTGTGTCGGCCGGACTCGACTACAAGCCGGCGTACTACGCCGCCACCGAGGACGTCGTCGAGGTCCTCGCCGGAGCGGCCCGCTGGAGGACGCTCTTCACGAATCACGATCGACTGACGCCGGAGAGCGGCTTCAGCTCCCGGCTCGGGATGGCCGAGACGATCGATATCGGCCGGTCGACGGGCCTGATGCCCGTCATCACCCACATGAAGATCCAGGGAAGGGAGCAGGGCACCTCGGAAGCCGTTCTGGGGATGATGTCCGACGCGACGGAAGGGGGCGCGTACACCGCGGCCGATGCGTACCCCTACCTTGCGGGCCAGACGTCGCTGGCCGCTCTCATCATCCCGGGGTGGGCGCAGGCCGGCGGTCTCGACGCGATGCTCGACCGGTTCGCGGATCCCGCACAGCGCGAGCGGATCGTGCGCGAAGCGAACGAGGCTCTCGAGGCTCGTTTCGGTGGACCGAGTGGCGTCTTCCTGCCCGAGACGCAGGAAGAGCTCACCGACCTGATGCGGGAGATGGGGGCGACATCGGGAGGAGACGCCGTCGTGCGCATCCTCCAGAGGGACGTCCCGTCGGCGATCCTGCGTTTCGGAAGCGAGGAGGATCTCGCGGCCATCCTCGCCCACCCGACCACCTCCATCGCCTGCGACTGTGATCCTGCCGAAGGGCGTGTGGGTCATCCGAGGGGCTACGGTACGTTCCCGCGAGCGCTCGGTCGGTACGTGCGCGAGCTGGGGGTCCTGACGTGGGAGGAGGCGATCCGGAAGATGACGGGGCTGCCGGCGGCAACGATAGGAATGGTCGACCGAGGGCTCGTGGCGCCCGGGATGATCGCGGACGTGACCGTGTTCGATCCCGAGACCGTGATCGATCACGCGACCTACTCCGACCCCACCGCGCGCTCCGAGGGCATCGCCCACGTCCTCATCGCCGGAGCATGGGCGCTGCGCGACGGGGTGGTGACGGGAGCTCGGGAAGGCAGCGCGCTCCGGCGTACGGTGCACATGCCCGCCCGACCGCAGACGACACGCACCTCGCGGGGCATCTCCTTCTCGGGGACGTTCGCGGCCGATGGCCGGGAGTACTCCCTGGAGATCTCCCTCGAGCAGGCTGCGCAAGCTCCAGCGGCCCAGGGGTCGCTCGAGCTTCGATCCCCGGACGACCCGCCTGTCGAAGCCGTCCGATTCGGTGCGATTCAGACGGCGGCGGCCTGGTCGACGGTCTCCGGCGTGGTGACCATCGACGGGAGTGAACGGGCGTTCGTGCTCGTTCTGGACGGGGCGGATCCGACCCGCCCGGGTGACGGAACCACCGTAGTGCTGGAGATCGAGGGACGCGCCCCGATCGTCGGCCGGTCCGAAGGGGGTTGAGGGTCCCGAGACGGAGCTTGCCGGGACGTGTGACGCTCAGCCTTCGGCAGGCTCCGACTCGACGGACGCGCGCAGGCGGGTGATCACGTCCTCCATCTGGCGCGCCCGGGTCCGCGACCAGTTGGGGAGCGGGATCCGAACGTAGCCGAAGAGCGCCGCCCCCGTGGCGCCGAGGAACATGGCGTCCACCAGCCCCGGCCCGGCACCCAGGAGGAACGCGGCGAGACTCCCGACGGCGCCTGCGACCATCATTCCGGCACCGCCGCCCATCAACGGCATGGCGGAGCCTTTCACCGTTCTGAGGCGGAGCCGCTCACCGGTCGCGGTCGGCTCGAGCAGCGCCTGCAGATTGCCGTTCGTCCACTGACGGAACTCCCCCTCCTGCCGGATGCGTCCCTTGGCGTCGAAGGTCATCCGCAGGTCGACCACGAGCCGGTTCCACTCTTCCTCCGTGAGCCTCCGCGGGAGGTCGATGCTTCGTCCGACGCCGATCGTGGTTCCCAGGAACGTTCGGTGGGCGGCGGCGTCCGGGACCGGCCGGTCGAGGCTCGCCGCAGCGCGCGCGATCACGTCTTTGGGGATGCCCACCTCGTCGCCGATCTCCTGGAGCTCCCGGAGGGTCATTCCCGAGGCGGGTCCGACCCCGGTGCCGGGCGACGTGTGGGCCTCGGTAGCCCGATCGAGGATCTCGGAGACCTCGTCCTCGGAGTAACGGCGCTCGTGGCTCATGCTCGATAGGTGATGGGCTGCCGCGCGGGAATCGAACGTGCTCGAAGTCTACGGAGGGGGCCGGCCTTCACTTCACAGCCGGCTCGGCGCATCGATGAGCCGGTTCCCCTCGTCCGGGGTGTAGACCGCGTAGTTGAACCCCGGGGCGATGCAGAAGCTCCCCACCTCTCCGGACTTCGAAAGGGCGAGGAATCCGACCTGGATATCCCGCCAGTCGGGGTTCTTCTCGATCACCCGCTCGACCGCCAGCTCGCACGCCTCGGCGGGTCCGTGGCCCTGTCGCATCAACTCGACTACCAGGAAACAGCCTACGGCGCGAATCACGGCCTCACCCCAACCGGTGGACGTCGCCCCGCCGACGTCGTTGTCGACGTAGAGCCCGGCACCGATGATCGGTGAGTCACCGACGCGCCCGTGGTACTTGTAGGCGGCTCCGCTGGTTGTGCAGGCTCCGGAGAGGTTGCCTGCCTGGTCCACGGCGAGCATCCCGATCGTATCGTGGTTGTCGATGTCGATCATCGGGGTTCGCTCCCCGTTGGTCGCCTTCCACTCCTCCCAGCCGGCGCGTGCGCGGTCCGTGAGGAGGTTCTGCCGCTCGAAGCCGTTCGCCACCGCGAAGTCGAGGGCTCCGTCGCCCACCAGCATGACGTGCGGCGTCTTCTCCATGACCTGACGGGCCACGGAGATGGGGTGCAGGATCTCCTGCAGGAACGCCACCGACCCGCACCGGCCCCGCTCGTCCATGATACAGGCGTCGAGCGTCACGCGTCCGTAGCGGTCCGGCCAGCCCCCGTACCCCACGGACGTCACGTCGGGGTCGGCTTCCGGGATCCGAACGCCCGCCTCCACCGCGTCGAGCGCGCTACCTCCTTCGGAGAGAATCGGCCAGGCCGCCTCGTTCGCCGCCAGTCCATGTTCCCATGTGGACAGCGCCACGGGCCGCACGTCATCCGGTACGACGGCCTCGTGGGGGGCACATGCATCCAGGAGCATCGGGGCGCCGGCAGCGCCGAGCGCGGAGGCCTTCAGGAAGGATCGTCGGTCGGTCATGCTTGATTCGAGGCGATGGCAGGAGAATGATGGGCGAAGAGGTTATTCACGCCGCTGGCTGGGCGGCAAGCGGATCGAGGAGGGCGGCGACGGTGGGGACGCTGCTGCGACGTTTGCGCGGGCTCCTCGGCGTCGGCGTCACCTGGGGCACGCTCCGGGGCGCGATCGGCGCCGGGATCCGACATCGTCGGCGCCATGGGGATGACCGCTGTGCCGGGGGGTTGAAGCCTTCGCACCTGGCCACCGCGCTCGTGCTGCTCGGCCTCGCGTCGGCCCAGGGCCTCCGAGGCCAGGAGCTCCGCGGACGCATCGTCGACGCGAGCAATGGCGAGCCGGTGGGCCTGGCGGGTGTGTTCATCCTGAGCTCCGAGCGGGACGTCGTGGTGGGAGCCGCCTCCGACACGGCGGGCTTCTATCGGATCTCGGCGCCCGATGCGGGGGAGTACTTCCTGTATGTCCAGCGGCTCGGATACTTCGAGAACGAGTCGCCTCTCCTCGCGCTCGAGGCCGGGGGCACGTACGGCGTCGACATGGAGATGCGGCCGGAGCCCTTCCGGCTCGATCCTCTCGAGGTGACGGTGCGAAACGAGGAGCTCGAGCAGTACCTGACGCTGGAGCTGGGGATGAACCCCAATTCGATCTTCGGATACCGTGCGATCCAGGGGGTCCGGCTGCAGGAGGCAAAGCTTCGGGCGGCGGACAACACCGATCTTCTTCGGGAGCTCTACATTCCAGTTTCCCACGGATTCGACGTCTGCGTCGGCTCGATCGGGATGGGACTGCCGGAGCGGGGCTCGGGCGATGCGGGCGGCGAGCGCCGGTGCGGATCCCTGTATCTGGACGACATCCGTTGCCAGAACGAGCACATCGAGGAGATCCCCATGGACGCGATCGCGGTCGTCGTGGTACTCGGAGGCAACGTTCGGCTCTACACCCGGCAATTCGATTGGACCTTCCGTCCGGTAGGCCGGGTCGGTGTCTGTTGATCCCCTCACCCGTCCGCGTCGGAGGCCCTCGCCCGTGAGCGCGCGTACAGCGAGCCTCGTCGTGGCTCTGGTTCTCGTCGGGCTCCCGCCCGCTCCGTCCCTCGCGTACGGGCAGGGCCTCGACATCCTGCTCACCAACGACGACGGCTACGACGTCGAAGGCATCCGTGCCCTTCGGGACGCGCTGGCGGACGCAGGGCACTCCGTGATGATCGTGGCCCCCGCGGACAACCGAAGCGGAAGCGGAACCAGCATCACGACGAGCGGCACGATCGACTACGTCCAGGAGGAGGCGGGCGTGTGGGCCGTCGACGGAACCCCGTCCGACGCGGTGACGCTCGGCCTCGTGCACATCCTGCGGGACCAGCCTCCGGACCTGGTCGTCTCCGGCGCGAACTTCGGTCAGAACGTGGGTGCGAGCGTCCTCGCATCGGGCACGGTCGGGGCGGCGCTGACCGCCGCACGATCCGGAATTCCGGCCCTGGCCGTGTCGGTCGCGATCGACATGGACGAGGCGGAAGGGCCCGCGCCGTTCACGAGCACGCGAGCGGCGTTCGCCCCGGCCGCCGCGCTCGTCGTGGAGATCGTTCGGCAGCTCGAGGAAACCGGAGGAGGAGGACTCCTGCCTCCGCGGACCGTCCTCAACATCAACTACCCGGCCGTGGGAGGGGCGGAGCCCGCCGGCGTGCGCTTCGCGACGGTCTCGCGGCAGCGTGGATTCCGTCAGATCTATTCCGTGGCGGGGGAATCGGGGCCGGCTCGTGTTCGCCTGGTCCCCTCGGACGTGACCGAGGCGGATGACGACTCCGATCTCGCTCTGCTCGCCGAGGGGTTCGCGACGATCAGCGTGCTCGACGGTGACTGGGACGTCGGGCGGGAGGGCTGGGAGCGCCTTCTCGAGCGTCTCGTGATCGAGCGGTAGCCACGTGGCGAACGCCCCGATCCTCGAGACCGAACGGCTCGTCCTGCGTGAGATCACGGAGGCCGATTTCGAGAGGATCCACGGGTACGCGACCGACCCCGAGGTGGTGCAATACGTGCCGTGGGGCCCGAACACCGAGCAGGACACGCACGACTTCCTGGCGCGCACGATGATCGCGGCCGTAGCCGAGCCGCGACTCGAATACGTGTTCGGCGTGGAGCTTCGCGAGGAGCCGGGCCTGCTCGGCTCGGTGGGGCTCTACATCCGGCCGGAAGACACGGACCAGGCCATGCTCGGATACGCGTACGACCGAAGCGCCTGGGGCCGCGGAATCGCCACGGAAGCCGCCCTGGCGATGGTGGGCACGGGGTTCGACCTGCTCGGGTTTCGAAGGATCTGGGCCTCGTGCGATCCCGACAACCAGGGCTCCCGGCGGGTCCTGGAGAAGGTGGGGATGACCATCGAGGGCCTCCTGCGACGGGACCTGGTCATCCGGGGCGAGGTGAGGGACAACCTCGTCTGGAGTATACTGGAGGACGAATGGCGGGACCGTACCAACCCAAGCAGACGGAGGGACCGATGACGCGCAGCCTCGAGTGGCGCTACAACCGCCCTGGCTGAACGAGCTGCAAACGCACGCAAGAGTTTCTTGCGCAGAACGGGATCGAGGACGGTGAGGTGCAGAGCACCGGCAAGGATCCCATCGAGGGTGAGGATGCCCTCGCCCTGCTCGACGGGGTCAGACATCTGTTCGTGGCCAAGGGAAGGAAGGTCGAGAGCTTCGATCTCTCGAAGGACCGCCCCGCCGACGACGAGCTGCTCGGCATGATGCTGGGCCGGTCGGGCAAGCTGCGGGCACCGGCGATCAGAGCGGGAGACAAGCTCATCATCGGGTACAATCAGGAGCTGCTCTCCTCCACGCTCCTCTGAGCGCGGCACCTCCCGGGCGGCAGTTGCGGAACCCGGTCGTCGGGGCTATCCGACGTACTTCGATCCGCCACGCCCTCGGGAGGTGCCCATGCACCCGCTTCGTCGCCCCATCGCCGCCGTGCTCCTGGCAGTGACCGTTCTCGTCGTGTGGGCAGGCCGCTCGCCCGCTCGGGACGGTGACCGGATGGCCGACGCCGCCGGCACGTTTCTCGGGACCCTGTCCGACGAGCAGCGAGAGCGGGCCGCGCTGCCGCTCGAGTCCGACGGCTACGAGCGCTTCCACTTCATCCCTCCCGAGATGTTTCCCCGCTCCGGCGTCGCGCTCGGCGAGATGGATGCGACGCAGCGCGCCGCCGCACACGAGCTGCTCCGGGCGGGCCTCAGCCAGAGGGGCTACCTGACCGCGACGCAGGTCATGGAGCTGGAAGACGTCCTGCGGGTCCTCGAGGACGGGGGGCGCTTCGCCCGCGACCGCGACGAGTACTACTTCACCGTCTTCGGGCCTCCGGAGCGGGGCGGCACGTGGGCGTGGCGGTTCGAGGGGCATCACATCTCGCTGCACTTCGCGATCGTCGGGGGCGCGGCGTCCGTCGCGGCACCCGCCTTCGTGGGCGCGAATCCCGCAGATGTCGAGGAGGGCCCACGGCGGGGTCTTCGTGTCCTCGGTGATCGAGAGGATACGGCACGGAGCCTCATGCGCGCGCTCGATCCCGACCAGCGGGATGCTGCTCGGATCGAGGTGGAAGCGCCCCGCGACATCTTCACGGGCAACGATGCCGCGGTGGACCGGTTCGGGGAGGCGGGAATCGCCGCCGCTTCGATGACGGAGGACCAGCGTGCGTTGCTGATGACGCTGATCGACGTCTACCTCTCCATGATGTCCGACGACCTCGCCGCGGCGCGGCGGGCCCGGATCACGGCTTCGGACGTGGACGAGATCCGGTTCGCCTGGGCCGGCGGAATCGAGCCGCGGATGCCGCACTACTACCGAGTGCAGGGGCCCACCTTCCTGATCGAGTACGACAACGTTCAGAACGGGGCGAATCACATTCACTCCGTCTGGCGTGACTTCGACGGCGATTTCGGTCGGGATCTGCTGCGCGAGCATCGAGCCGAACACCCCCACCAATGAGCCTCGCCGCATGACCGGCACGGTACGGGTCGTGGCGTGGAGGTCGGAGTGGCCCGAGCTCTTCGCCCGGGAGCGGGCGCGACTCGCGACCGTCTTCGACGGCCCGGGTGAGCGCATCGAGCACGTCGGGAGCACGTCCGTCGCCGGACTGGCGGCGAAGCCGATCATCGACATCATGGTGGGCGTGAAGGCACTCGACGACGTGGAGGCACGGATCGGAGCCCTCGAGGCGTTGGGCTATCAGTACGTGCCCCAGTACGAGTCGGAGATCCCCGAGCGCAGGTACTTCCGGCGCCCGCATCGACGTCCGCGGACACACCATGTCCACTGCGTGGTCCTCGGCGGTCGCCTGTGGACGCGCCACCTGGCCTTTCGCGACTATCTCCGGGCCCACCCGGACGACGCCGAGGCCTACGGCCGGCTGAAGAGGAGGCTGGCCCGACGCTCCGCGCAGGACCGTCGCGCGTACCTGGAAGGCAAGGACCCGTTCATCCGCCGTATCCTCGAGGAGGTGGTGTCGTGAGGCTTGGAGTAGGTGGTGTCGTGGGACGGTTCGCGCTGCTCCTGGTGGCCCTGGTCGGTCTGCCGGTCTCCGCTGCGTCCCAATCCGGGCCGGAAGCGGAGGAGGTCGCCGCCGCGGCGGAGCCCACGGTCTTCGGTGTGGTCGCCGGCTACAACACGAGCCGCGGCGTATGGTCGCCGGACTCCGAGTCCGAGTCGGTCGGTGGGCTCATGCTCGGCGGCTTCGTGAACGCGAAGACGCCCGCACCCTGGTTCTCGGTGCGGGCCGAGCTGCTGTGGGTCCAGCGTGGTAACGACGTCGCCGGAACGGTCGAAGGTGAGCCGCTGATCGGAGGCGTCCGGTCCGACTACGTGACGATCAGCGTTCATCCGCGCGCTTCGTTCGCCCTGGGTCCCATCCGGCTGCACCTGGCCGCAGGGCCGACGATCGATCAGCTCGTCAACAGTCGGCTCGACCCTACCCTCTCGTCCGTGGCCCTGGCCGACGTGGGGACCGTCTTCGGTGTGGGTGCCGGAGCCGGACTGGGCACCACGCTCGCCGGACGCTATCGCATCGAGGTGGAGGCTCGCGTCTTCGAAGGGTTGGGTGACGCGTATTCCGGCGACTTCGTCTCGATGCGCTATCGCTCCTTCGAGGTGGTGGCTCGCGTAGGGATTCCGCGCTCGCCGAGCTGACGACGATCTGGAGGGCTCCGGGTGGAGAGGTCCGGGTGGCGGCGCACCTTGCCCGCCTGACCCGGGCCCGGCATGGTGACGCGCCACACGGACCGCGAGCCGACGAAGAAACGACGCCGTCAGGAGGGAGGAGGGGACGATGAGTCCGACACGCAGGGAGTTCATTCGGACCACGGGCGTGGTCGGTGCGGGGCTCGCCCTCGGAGGGGCGGGGGCCTGCGGGCCCGCGGGGTCGTCGGATGGAGGGGAGGGCTCCGAGGCCCCGACGCCGAAGCGGCTTCTGATCCTGGGCGGCACCGGCTTCATCGGCCCGCACATGGTCCGATACGCGGTCGAGCGCGGCCA
>Ga0209536_100006486_pt1 | contig 17876 bp, 14 predicted proteins | sample DeeMarSeWOR28_12_FD_187461 | JGI IMG/M metagenome (GOLD analysis project Ga0209536, IMG submission 187461) | Marine sediment microbial communities from White Oak River estuary, North Carolina - WOR-2-8_12 (SPAdes) (version 2) | ecosystem: Environmental > Aquatic > Marine > Intertidal zone >... | reverse complement strand
CGCCGGCCGAGAAAAAAATACAGCTGATCCCCTAATACGGTTCCGCAAAATCCGCAGGCAATTACCGAATCCAGTGATAAATAGCCCAGATGCGCGGAGAGGCCGCCCAGCACCAGGACGGTTTCGCCCTCCAGGAAGGTTCCGATGATCAGGATCGGATAGCCATAGGTGGCCAGCAGCGATTCCAGCATAGGAAGAAATTACTCCTTTGCGAAGGTGTACTGACACCCCGGGTTTCCGGTTGCCCTGCACGCACCTAAAGTGGGTGTAACGCCGCGCTCACCCGCAGTCTTGTATTTTCCGCGCGGCATGGATTTCATGCTGCCGGGCAGTCAGATGATATAGCGCAAGGGGATTTCGCAACGCCACCTCGCAAGCGGGCTGATCAATGCCTGCTCGAATTCGTGCTGACATCGGAACCGGGCTTGCGCAGCTAAGACACAGACGCGCCAGTCTCGGGATCGAACAGGTGCAGCTTGCGCACATCCAGGCCGAGTTCGAGTTGTTCGCCCTCACGAGCCTGGCTGGCGGTATCGATGCGCGCCACCAGCCGAAGTTTGGCGCTGCTGGCGATATTCAGTTCGAGGTCCTCGGGCAGTGCGGGTAAGCTTGCTCGGGTCGCCTCCTCGGCGTCGAAATGGACGAACAGTTCCGCGCCCAGCCATTCGACCACGTCTACCCGGATGGCAAATCTCAGCTGGTGCTCTGCGGTTTGCGGGCCGAGCGTGGCGTCCTGGAAGTGCTCGGGGCGGATGCCGGCAATGAAAGCGCTGCGCTCGGCGGGCAGCCGCCGACGGGTTTCCTCGGGTAGCCGGCATTCTCCCATGGGCAGCTGGAGAGAGCGATCCTGGCGCAGTTCGGCAGGAAAAAAATTCATTGCCGGCGAGCCGATGAAGCCGGCGACGAACAGGTTGCAAGGGTGTTCGTAGAGTTCGCGCGGCGTGCCGACCTGTTGCACTTCGCCGCGGCGCAATATTGCGATGCGGTCACCCAGCGTCATGGCCTCGGTCTGGTCGTGGGTGACGTAGACGGTGGTGGTGCCGAGGCGGCGCTGCAAGCGGGCGATCTCGGTGCGCATCTGCACGCGCAGCCTGGCATCCAGGTTGGACAGCGGCTCATCCAGCAGAAAAGCGCGCGGTTTGCGCACCATGGCCCGTCCCATAGCGACCCGCTGGCGCTGTCCGCCGGACAGGCTGCGGGGTTTGCGCTCCAGCAGGGCACCCAGTTCCAGCATGTCCGCAGCCTGCGCGACGCGCCGGGCGATTTCATCCGCGGGCAGCCTGGCCAGCCTGAGCGGGAAGGCCATGTTTTCGCGTACCGTCATGTGCGGATAAATGGCATAGCTCTGAAACACCATCGCCATGTTGCGGTCCTTGGGGTCCGTTTCGTTGACCCGCTGGCCAGCGACGCGAATCTCGCCGTCGCTGACGTCTTCGAGTCCCACGATCATGTTGAGCAGGGTCGATTTTCCGCACCCGGAGGGACCCACCAGGATGAAGAATTCGCCGTCGGCGATGGAGAGACTCACGTCTTTGACGGCTGCAGTGCCGTCGGCGAATCGCTTGCTGACCCGGTGCAGGCTGATCGCGGCCATGGCGTCAGCCTTTAACCGCGCCGGCGGTCAGTCCGCTGACAATGCGGCGCTGAAACAACAGCACCACGACGATAATGGGTAGCGTGACCACCACTGAGGCTGCGGCGATGGAGCCGGTGGGCAGTTCGAAGCGCGAACTGCCGGTGAAGAAGGCAATCGCGGCCGGTACGGTGCGGGCATTGTCGGTGGAGGTCAGGGCGATAGCAAACAGGAAGTCGTTCCAGGCGAACATGAACACCAGTATCGCGGCAGTGAATACGGCCGGCGCCGCCAGCGGTACCATGACCCGACGAAAGGCCTGCAGGGGCGTGGCACCGTCTACCCGGGCGGCCTTCTCCAGCTCCCAGGGGATGTCGCGGAAGAACGCCGCCAGAATCCAGATCGCCAGCGGCAGGGTAAAGGTCATGTAGGGCAGGATCAGTCCCGGCCAGGTATCGAACAGGCCGACTGTCCGCCACAGATCGAACAGTGGCCCGATCACCGCGACCGGCGGGAACATGGCCACCGACAGCGCGCCGCCCAGCACCAGCCGGCGTCCCGGGAAATCCAGGCGCACGATCGCATAGGCGGCGAACATGCCCAGCAGTACCGCCAGCAGTGTGGACAGGCTGGCGATGCCCAGCGAGTTCCAGAGTGCCGCCGGGAACTGCGGGTCCTGGAAGATGGTGCGATAGTTCTCCAGGCTGACGGTGCGCGGCAGGAAGCGATTGTCGTTGAGCTGGGCAGCCGGTTTCAGCGACAGCGACACGATCCAGGCCACCGGCATCAGCGCATAGACCACCACTGCCGCAGTGCCGAGGATCCACCACAGACGTTCGCCGCGTGTGGGCGCCGCCATCAGGGCTGCTCCTCGCCGCGCGCCAGCGCCGTGCCGAAGCCCTTCACGAACAGCACCGCGATGATCACGACGCAGACAAAGATGAGGACCGATACCGCCGAGCCCAGGCCGAGGTTGAGGCGCGTGATCAGGGTGTGGTAACCGACCACGGACACCGACTCGGTGGACTGGGCGCCGCGCGTCTGCACGAAGACGGTATCGAAAATGCGGAATGCGTCCAGGGTGCGGAACAGCAGCGCCACCAGGATCGCGGGTTTCATCAGCGGCAGAGTGATACGGAAAAAGCGCTGCACGGCCGCAGCGCCGTCGACGCGTGCCGCGCGCAGCAGATCGTCCGGCACCAGGGTGAGCCCGGCCATCAGCAACAGGGCCATGAACGGCGTGGTCTTCCAGATCTCGGTGAAGATAATGACGAACAAAGCCGAACCGCGTTCGGTCAGCCACGCCTGGTCCAGGCCAAGCAGGGCGTTGACGAAGCCAGTGGTGGGGTCGAAGGCGAACTTCCAGGCCAGGGCCGCCACCACCGTGATGATGCCGTAGGGGATCAGGATGGCGGTGCGCACGGTGCGACGCCCGAACAGCGCGCGGTGCATCAGGAGCGCCAGCGCGAAGCCCAGCAGCAGTTCCACTGCCACCGAGCCGACGGTGATGATCAGGGTGTTGCCCAGTGATTGCCACCAGACTTCGGAGCTGAGCACGCTCAGGTAGTTGTCCAGCCCGACGAAGGCGCGCTGGTCGGGAAAACGCAGGTCATAGCGAAACAGCGACAGCCAGCAGGCGTACAGCACCGGCCAGGCGGTCACTACCAGCATGGCGACAACGGCGGGCGCCACCAGCAGCCAGCCCAGTCGGTATTCTGCCGGAATGCGTTTCACAACAGGCCTTCGGAACGCAGCGCGCGGTCGAGCACCGCGCGCAGGCGTTTGACATCGCGCTGCGGATCAATAGCGCGCATCGGGTGCAGGGTGCGGCTGATGGCCAGCGACACATCGTTGTAGAGCGGGGTGCGCGCCCGCTGTACCGCGTCCTGCAGGGTTTCCCGCAGGAGGTCCGCGAACGGAAAGGTATCTCTCACCCGCGCGTCGTCATACAGTGCGGCAATGGTCGGCGGCAGACCGCCCCGTTCGGCGGCCAGGCGCTGATTGTCCTCCGAGGCAAGGCAGGCCGCGGCCCGGAATGCCAGCTGCGGGTGGCGCGACCAGGCGCCGACGCCCAGATTGATGCCGCCGATGGTGACCCGGCTCGGCTGGTCCTCGACCACCGCCGGCCAGCGCGCCCAGCCCATGTTGGCCGCTACCTCGGGTGCGTTGCGCTGTGCGCTGGGCCACACGTACGTGTAGTTGATCATGAAGCTCGGTGCCCCGGTTTCGAAAGCCAGCCGGGCCTGGTCTTCGCGGTCCGTGGCCAGCGTAGTATCGGCGGCGGGGAAACTCGCCAGCCGTCGCATGATGGCCAGGGCCGTGCGCGTCGGTTCATCCGGCAGCGCCACTCCGGTGCCGCTTTCATCCAGCACCGCACCGCCTGCCGAGGCGAGCAGGGAGGTGAACAACACGGTCAACCCCTCGTAGCGCTCGCCCTGGGCCTGGATCGCGCCCGCGCCCAGCGATTCGGCCATATCGAGCATCTGGTCCCAGGTGGCGGGCGGCGTGCTGACCCGGTCGGTGCGGTACCAGAGCAGCTGGGTATTGGTGGTAAAGGGCGCGGCCCACAGCCGTTCGCCGAAGCTGGCGCTCTGCACAGCGGCAGCCAGGCGTCCCGTCCGGCTCTGCTCGGCAAGCCGGCCGCTCCAGGGCAGGATCCAGCCCGCGGTGGCGAACTCCGGGGTCCAGATCACGTCCATGCCGATGATATCGATATCGCTGTCCCGCGCCGCCAGGCGCCGCACCAGTTGCTCCCGCTGCTGATCGGCGTCCGCAGGCAGCGCCACCATCTCGACGCGGAATGCCCCGTTGGCCTGCTCCGAGCAGCGGGCGGCCGCGGCCGCAAACGCGCCGGAGCGTTCCGCAAACACGTACCAGCGCAGCAGCGGGACCTCCGGCATAGGCGGGTCTTTGGGCAGCAGCGGGTCGTCGCATCCCGTGAGTGTCAGCAGCACCAGCGCGGCGGCCAGCCAGCGCAGCGCGGCGCCGGCCGCGGGCGGGACAGGTCGACGGCTGGTAGTGCAAAGCCGCATGCTGAATCGATCAGGCGGTCGCGCCGATCGGCTCTTCACGCTGCACAAACAGCGTCTGGGTCGGGTAGGCGAATTCAATACCGGCCCGTTCGAACTGTTCATGCACGTACAGATTGATGGCTTGCTGAATGTCCATGTAGAGGTTGTAATCGGGCCCCAGCACGTAATACACGGTTTCGAAATTCAGGGAAAAATCGCCGTATTTGGCGAAGTGGGAACGGTCGAAGCGGGTGTGCTCCTGCGCCTCGACGGCTGCGCGCATGATCGCGGGGATCTGTTTCAGTTGCTCGCGCGATGTCTGGTAGGTTACCCCGATGGTGAATGCGACACGGCGTTCGAACATGCGGCCGTAATTGCGCAACCGGCTGTTGAGCAGATCCGAGTTGGAAAACACCAGCTGCTCGCCGGACAGGCTGCGCACCCGGGTGGTCTTCAGCCCCACGTGTTCGACGCTGCCCATGTAGTCGTCGATGATGAGAAAGTCACCGACCACAAAGGGCTTGTCGATCAGTATCGACAGGGAGGCAAACAGATCGCCGAGAATGTTCTGCACCGCCAGCGCCACGGCGATACCGCCCACGCCGAGCCCGGCGATCAGCGCCGTGACATTGAAGCCGAGATTGTCCAGCGCCAGCAACAGAATGCCCAGCCACAACAGCGCAGTCAGGATCAGGCCGATGGCGTTGACCGCGGTTACGCTCGCGGGATCCTTTTTTATCTGCCGCTGGCGGTAGTGCTCGAGGGTGAATCTGAGCGCCGTGCTGGCCCAGATACCCAGCTGCAGCAGCAAGGCGATTACGACTACGTTGTGCACCAGAGTGCGGCTGCGCTCGGGCAATTCCACCAGCGCGGAACCGGCAAACAGCGCCACCACGAGTAACAGCCACCACTTGGTTTTTCTGACCAGGCTGGCGATGCCATCGTCTATCGGCGTCTCGGTGTGCGCCGCAATCGCGCCCAGCCGACGCCCGGCCAGACCCACGACCAGCCGCAATACCAGGAAGGCGACGACAGCGACCGATACCGCCAGCAGCCAGCGCCCCACCGGCTGGCCCGACAGTTCCAGCTGCAGGGTGTCCCCCCACAAGCCTGTTATCCACTCATTCATGCCAACGCACGCCGGGTACGGCGCAGGCCCCGGCCGCACATGGTGGGTACAGGCCGCGTTTGCTGTCTTGCCCCGGGGACGAGTGGAGGAGATCAGCGCGATGCCGATGCGAATTGTGTATCACGGTGTCTGTTTTCCCTTGTCCTGGCGCGCCGGGCGGTGTCACAAGCCGCCGGCGCGTGTCTGCACAGTCAGAACGTGATGGCCGACAGTGTGGAGGAGTGCGGCGCAATGCGCAAGCCGGTGCCGTGCGCGTCGCTGCAACGCGGGGCGCAGCGCCTCCCGTTCAGGTTTCGCTCTCGAACATGCGCAAGCGGCTGCGCAACTGATCGATTTCATCGAGCAGATCCAGTGCCAGCGCCACGCCGGCAAGATTGATCTCCAGATCACGCTGCAGATTCAAGGCGCGCTCGATGCGCCGCAGGGCGTGACCCGGAAAGCGCCACTGGCCGGGCTCTGTTCCGCGTGGTTCGAGCACGCCCACCTCGACCAGCTGGACGATCAGTTCCGCATGGACATGACAGGTGCTGCATATCTCGCTCAGGGAGAACTCGACCGATTCGTCCAGCAGGACGCCAACCCGGGTTTCCTGTTCGCTGTTCATTGCATGGTCTCCAGCTTCGCCCGCGGGTTGAAAGGCAGCGACTCGGCAAAGCGCTGGTAGGCCTCCCTGGCGGCCGGCGAATCCGCGGGCGGCGTGTCGATGCGCAGTATCGCAAACTGATCGCCCGGCGGTCTGCCCGGCAGGCCGCGTCCTTTGAGGCGCAGCTTGCGGCCGGACTGCGAGCCGGCAGGGATCTTCATCTGCACCGTCCCACCGAGCGTGGGTACGCTGACCTGAGCTCCCAGAGCGGCCTCCCAGGGGGCGAGGGGGAGCTGCAGGAAGACATCGCGGCCCTCCACCTGGAACACCGGGTGTGGCTCGAATTCGATTTCCAGATACAGGTCACCGGGCGGAGCGTGAGCGCCGATGCCGCGACCGCCTTCGCCGGCCAGTCGTATACGCTGGCCTTCGGTGACCCCTTTGGGGATGCGTGCTTTCAGGGTTCGGGCACGGTAGCGCATGCGGCCCTGCTCGTCATACTGAGGTATGCTCAGCGAAACCGTGCGCGTCGTGCCGCGGTAGGCTTCCTCCAGGCTGATGCGCAGGCGGGCGTGCAGGTCTTCGCCGCGCGCGCGAAACTCGCCGCGATAAACGGTGTGGCCGGGTCGGAAGCCGCCGAACAGCGACTCAAAGAAATCACTGAAGTGGCTGGCGTCCGCTTCGGTGAAGCCGCCGCCGCTGAAGTCGAAGCCCGCGTTCCAGTCCGGCGGCGGACGGAATTCCTGACCGTGCTTCCAGCGCTGACCGAGCTGGTCATAGGCCTGGCGCTTCTGCGGGTCCTTGAGGACTTCGTAGGCCTCGCCCAGCTCCTTGAATTTTGCCTCGGCGTCCGGCTCCTTGCTGACGTCGGGATGGTACTTGCGCGCCAGCTTGCGGTAGGCGCGTTTGATTTCATCCTGCGCCGCGTCGCGGGATAGCCCCATGATCTTGTAGTAATCCTTGTATTCCATGTGCGTCTAACCCTCCGCCGCGACAGAGCAACTGGACTCAGGCATGGCTGCTCATGCCTTGACGCCGGGACTGATTCCCGCCGTGGCGCTGAAATACGATCTCGTCACCGCGCGCATCCACCAGGATCACATCCCCGGGGCTGAACTTGCCGGCCACGATGTCACGTGCCAGCGGGGTCTCGACCTGTTGCTGGATGGCCCGCTTGAGCGGGCGGGCACCGAACACCGGATCGAATCCGGCGTCTGCCAGCAGCTCGAGCGCGGCGGGTGACAGCTCGAGGTCCATGTCGCGGTGCTGCAGGCGTTCGCGCAGATAGCGCAGTTGCAGTTGGGCGATGGCGTGGATCTGCGCACGGCTCAGCGGATGGAACACGACCACTGCATCGATCCGGTTGATGAACTCCGGACGGAAGTGCCGGCCGACGATGTCCATCACCGCCCGTTTCATCTGCGCGTAGTGTTCTTCGCCGGCCATTTCGCGGATGACCTCCGAGCCGATGTTGGATGTCATCACGATGACGGCATTGCGGAAGTTGACGGTACGGCCGTGGCCGTCGGTGAGGCGGCCGTCATCCAGCACCTGCAGCAGGATGTTGAACACCTCCGGGTGGGCTTTTTCCACTTCGTCGAGCAGGATCACCGCGTAGGGGCGGCGGCGCACTGCTTCGGTGAGATAGCCGCCTTCCTCATAGCCGATATAGCCGGGTGGGGCGCCGATCAGACGCGCCACTGAGTGCTTTTCCATGAATTCCGACATATCAATGCGTACCATCGCTTCCTCGCTGTCGAACAGGAACTCGGCCAGCGCCTTGGTGAGTTCGGTCTTGCCGACCCCGGTGGGGCCCAGAAACAGGAACGAACCGCTGGGACGGCGCGGATCCGACAGGCCGGCGCGCGAGCGGATGATGGCGTCCGCCACCACGCGCACCGCCTCGTCCTGGCCGACCACGCGACGGTGCAGGACGTCCTCCATGTGCACCAGCCGGTCGCGCTCGCTCTCCAGCATTTTGGCAACCGGGATGCCGGTCCAGCGCGACAGCACCTCGGCGATTTCTTCTTCGGTCACCTTGTTGCGCAGCAGGCGCGCTTTGGCGCCGCCCGGTTCGCTGCTGGCGGCGAGCTGCTTTTCCAGCTCCGGAATACGGCCGTACTGCAGCTCGGCCATGCGCGTCAGGTCCCCGGCGCGGCGCGCGGCCTCCAGTTCGGTGCGCGCCCGGTCGAGCGCTTCCTTGGCATGCTGCGTGCCTTGCAGAGCCGCCTTTTCGGCGTCCCAGATTTCCTTGAGGTCCGCGTACTGTGCCTCCAGCGCAGCGATTTCTTCGTCCAGTGACGCCAGACGTTTTCGCGAGGCGGCGTCGCTTTCCTTGCCGAGCGCTTCGCGTTCTATCTTGAGCTGGATGAGGCGCCGGTCGAGCCGGTCCATGGACTCGGGTTCCGAGTCGATCTCGACTCGGATGCGGCTGGCCGCTTCGTCGACCAGGTCGATGGCCTTGTCGGGCAGGTTGCGATCGGTGATGTAGCGCTGCGACAGACTGGCCGCGGCGCAGATCGCCGGATCGGTTATCTCCACGCCATGGTGCAGTTCGTATTTTTCTTTCAGACCGCGCAGGATTGCAATGGTGTCCTCGACATCCGGTTCGTCGATGAGGACTTTCTGGAAACGCCGTTCTAGGGCGCCGTCTTTCTCTATGCTTTCACGGTATTCGTTCAGCGTGGTGGCGCCGATACAGTGCAGCTCACCGCGCGCCAGCGCCGGTTTGAGCATGTTGCTGGCGTCCATTGCGCCTTCGGCCTTGCCGGCGCCAACCAGGGTGTGCAGTTCGTCGATGAACAGCACCACCTGGCCCTCGAGCTTGCCCAGATCCTTCAGCACACCCTTGAGCCGTTCCTCGAACTCACCGCGGTATTTGGCGCCGGCGACCATGGCGCCGAGATCGAGGGCGAGCAGGCGCTTACCGCGCAGGCCGACCGGCACCTCGTTGTTGATCATGCGCTGTGCCAGCCCTTCGACCACCGCCGTCTTGCCCACACCGGGCTCGCCGATCAGCGCCGGGTTGTTCTTGGTACGCCGCTGCAGCACCTGGATAATGCGCCTGATTTCGTCATCCCGGCCGATGACGGGATCCAGCTTGCCGCTCTCGGCGCGCTCGGTGAGGTCGATGGTATAGCGTTCCAGTGCCCCGCGTTGCTCCTCGGCCTCGGCGTCCTGCACCTTTTCGCCACCGCGCATCTGGTCGATGGCCTGCGCGACGAGACTCCTGCTGGCGCCCGCGTCACGCAACATGCGCCCCAGTTCGCCCTGATCCTCGCTCGCCGCGAGTACGAACAGTTCGCTGGAAATATAGGCGTCGCCGCGCTGTTGCGCGAGTTTGTCCGCGACGTTGAGCAGGCGCCCGAGGTCGTTGGAGATCAAGACTTCGCCGGCAGTGCCCTCCACCCGGGGCAGCCGATCCAGTGCCTTGCCGATCTCGGCGCGCAGCTGGACTGCGTTGATGTCGGCCTTCTGCAGCAGCGGCCGGATACTGCCGCCGTCCTGGTCCAGCAGCGCCTGCATGACGTGCACCGGCTCCACGTACTGGTGGTCACGACCGACGGCGATACTCTGGGCGTCGGCCAGGGCCATCTGGAAGCGGGTGGTGAGTTTGTCCATGCGCATGAGTGGCGCTCCTGATGTCCGAAGGCGGTATGCCCGACCTGTTATTCTTTGGCGCGTTCGTATACGGTGGCATGGCACCTGGGACAGGGCGGGATACGCCCGGTGCGTTCGAAGTGCAGCAGTTCGCCGCAGTGCCGACAGCGCAGCACTCCGATGCCGGTCACTTCGCCGGTGTGCCATTCCGCGAGTCGGCGCCGGGCCTTGTCCAGGTGCCGGAGCTCCAGCTTCGCCGCCTGCGCCAGCCGCGTGAAGCGCACCAGTAATCCCTTTTCCACCGACAGCGTGCCGAGGCGCAGCCGGTCGGCGACTTCGCGTTCCTCCATCGCCAGCTGCTGGCCCGCGTCGTACAGATCGCGGCTGACGAACTCGTGCACTTTGTCGGCTTCCTCACGGGTCAGTTCGCCCAGATCGACGGCGGTCCTGCGGGCGGCGTACAGCGCGTGGGCCAGGGCGGTCTCGGAGCCTGCGGCTGCCGTGTCCAGACCCTGCTCCACGCGTTGCAGCATCGCATCGTAGGCCTGGATGAGCCGTTCCCAGCCTGCCTTTGTCTTGCCCGGTTGCTGATTCATGCGCATACCCCTGAAGTCTCGACCCGGGTGACTCTTGTCCACCTGTCTCGCTGACCGTGAGCCGATCTATACTGAGCGGTTGTAACGGTATACTTGATGACAATCAAGCTGGCGTATCTCGGCACCAGGACGGCAGCTTGTAACGATACGCCCGGGCGGGCTGCAATGAAACGACCGCGAACCTACAGGACTGAGGACGATGAAGACGACCTGGCAACACTTCAATGATGAACTGAGCGATGCATGGGACAACCTGATGGATGGCTGGCGCAAGCTGTATCGGCGTGCCAGTCGGGCGCTGACACGATTTACCCCGGGCGGGAGCCGGGAGCTCAGCCGTGCCGAATCGCAGCAGCTCGCCGTGCGCAGCGCCGGCTGGGGCGTACTGGCCTGCGAAGTGTTCGACGATGACGACCAGGTCATTGTGCGCCTCGAGGCCCCGGGGATGGAAAAGGACGATTTCGAGCTGGAGGTGCTCGACGACCGGCTAATGGTGCGTGGCGAAAAACAGATGGAGCGGGAACGCACGGAAGGGGGCTATTACATCACCGAGTGCGCGTACGGCAGCTTCGAGCGTGCCGTACCCTTGCCCGATGAGGTGGATGCAGACCGGGCTTCGGCCAGCTACCGGCAGGGTGTGTTGCGGGTAGAGTTGCCGAAAACAGCGCCGCGCCGCCGCCGCAGCATCACAGTGGAAGTGGATTGAACAACAGGCGCTACACCGGGATCAGGCTGTGGCGAAATTCCGGGAGGCTGTCTTGCAGCAGATCCGTGATCAACGCCGCTACGCACGCGGCTGAATCGCAGCCAAGGGCGGTTTGCGCCAGGTGTTCCATCGCGTCCCGGCGTGCAGCGCGTAGCGTACCCGCGCAGCGCTCACCCGACTCATGCTGAGCATGCGGACGCCGAGCGCGCGGGCGAGAATCGCGGCGTGATCCTGCGCATAACCCGGTGAGATCGGCCTGCCGACGCTCCGTTGCATGGCTTGTATCAGGTCGCTCAGTTCCACAATCAGTTGCATGGGCTTGTTCGCACGCACCGGCATGAGCGGACCCTGGCGGTGGTGCTAAATGGAGCAAAAAATATTCAAGCCGAACCGGTGCGTCAATCCTGTGCCGATCCGTCGGGCACGGGAGGCGTGCGCCTGGATTGCCCCCTCAGTTTCCTGCGGTGCGCTGAAAAATAATTATTAAACAATGAAATGGATCTGAATGACGCGTTGTGACGGTGGGTTGGAACAGGGGGTTGAAACTGCCGCGAGTGCCCCTATCTCAAGGACGGATGGGTTGCGTCGAGCGGCCAGGGAACTTTCCCACTAACGGTGAGTCTATTCGGGCGTTTTGGTTCCAACGCTGGTTGTGGTTTGGTTTAACGCGACACGACATTGCTTATGAGAAGAACGACCGCACCCACTACAGTGCCACTGTCTTTCTTGCGTACTTTTCACCGTTTGTTTTTCGATAGCGGTTTCCCCTGAGCGGCGTTCCTGACGCCATCCGCCTGTCGGGTTGTGACATCCGTGGGACTCGTGTCCCTGCGCCGGTATCTCAGCTCCGTGCCCGTTTCAGCCGTGGCACAGGGCTCTACATGTTTGGGGGTAAAGCGTGATTGAAGTAGGACATCTGACACGCCGCTATGGCGAGCTGGTTGCCGTTGACGATGTGTCATTCAGCATTGGGGACGGGGAGGTTGTCGGTTTGCTCGGCCACAATGGTGCCGGCAAGACCACGATCATGAAGATGTTGACCGGGTTCCTGGAGCCCACCAGCGGCACGATCCGTATCGCAGACCTGGAGATCGGTGCGGATACCCGCGCGATCCAGGCGCGCATTGGCTATCTGCCGGAGAACTGTCCGGTCTATCCGGAGATGACCGTAATCGACTATCTCGATTACCAGGCCAGCCTGCACGGCCTTGCCGCTGACAAACGGCGGGCCGCCATCGCGCAGGCCATACGCCGCACGGCGCTGCAGGAAAAAGCGATTCAGCCCATTCAGACCCTGTCACGCGGTTACCGCCAGCGGGTGGGCGTAGCGCAGGCCATCATTCACCAACCCGACATTGTGATCCTGGACGAGCCCACCAACGGTCTCGATCCCACCCAGATACTGCACATGCGTGAACTGATCCGCGAGCTGGCGAGCACCGCAACGGTGATCGTCTCGACGCACATCCTCCAGGAAGTACAGGCGGTCTGCGACCGGGTGTTGATTCTGCGTGCCGGCAGACTGGCCATCGACTCGCGCCTGGACGAGTTGCGCCGGGGCGGGCGACTGCTGGTCAGCGTCGACGGTGAGGCCAGCCAGCCGCTGGCCGGCGTCGAGGGTGTCGCCGGGGTGGAAGAACGCGGTAAGGCCAGCGGACGCTGGACGTATGCGCTGAACGCCGACGACGAGGTTTCGCCCCGCGTCGTGGCCGCGTTGACCGCGGCCGGTCGCAAGCTGTACGCGCTGCAGCCAGAGCATCGTGATCTGGAGACAGTGTTTGCCGAGGTGAACCAGATTGCACCCGTCACGGAGGTGAGCCATGGATGAGATGCTGCGTGTCGCGCGCAAGGAATTCAGCGGTTTCTTCGCTTCGCCTGCGGCGTTCCTGTTCCTGGGCGCCTTCCTCGCGGTAACGCTGTTTGTGTTCTTCTGGGTGGAGACCTTTTTCGCACGCAATATCGCCGACGTGCGGCCGCTGTTCCAGTGGATGCCGGTGTTGCTGATCTTTCTGGTAGCGGCGCTGACGATGCGAGCCTGGTCGGAAGAGCGCCGAGCCGGCACTCTGGAAAGCCTGCTGACCAGCCCCGTTCGACCCTTGCAGCTGGTACTCGGTAAGTTTCTCGCCGGGCTGGCACTGGTCGCCGTGGCATTGCTCCTGACCCTGCCGTTGCCGGTGACGGTGGCGCTGCTCGGCCCGCTCGACTGGGGCCCTGTCATCGGTGGCTATGTGGCGGCGCTGTTCCTGGCCGCGGCTTACGTGGCCATCGGTCTGTACATGAGCGGACGCACGGACAATCCCATCGTGGCCCTGATTCTTACCTTGGTCGTCTGTGGACTGTTCTATCTATTGGGCTCTACCACGCTGACCACGCTGTTCGGGCACCAGATCGGTGGGGTGCTGGCATTGCTCGGCAGCGGCTCGCGGTTTGATTCCATTACGCGCGGCGTCCTGGATCTGCGTGATCTGTACTATTACGTCTCCATCGTCGGCGTGTTCCTGGCGCTGAATTTGTTTGCGCTGGAGCGGCTGCGCTGGGCGGGCAATCCTTCCACCCCGCGCCACCGCCAGTGGAGCTGGCTGGTGGGGCTCACCGCAGCCAACTTCATCGCCGGCAATCTGTGGTTGGCCCCGGTTGGCTGGGCGCGGGCTGACATCACCCAGGGCAATATGTACTCGCTGTCGGAGGCGACCCGACAGTATCTGAACCAGCTGCAGGAACCGTTGTTAATCCGCGGCTATTTCTCGGCCCAGACGCATCCGTTGCTGGCTCCGCTGGTGCCGCAGTTGAGAGACCTGCTGGAGGAGTATGCCGTCGCCGGCAAGGGCCGCGTGCGGGTCGAGTTCGTCGATCCGCACCAGGATCAGGCGACCGAGGAAGAAGCCGCGAGCAAGTACGGCATCAGGCCGGTGCCGTTCCAGATGGCGAGCAAGTATCAGGCCTCGGTGGTGAGTTCCTATTTCGACGTGCTGGTCGCCTACGGCGACCAGCACGAGGTGCTCAGCTACCGTGATCTGATCGAGATCAAAGTGCGCGGGGAACGGGATCTGGATGTGGTGTTGAACAACCCCGAATACGCCATCACCCGGTCGATCCGCAAGGTGCTCAACGCCTACCAGGCCGGAGGTAACCCGTTCGACACGCTGACCCGGGCGGTGACTTTCAGCGGTTATATTTCGGCCCCGGAAAAATTGCCCGAGCAGCTGGCCGCTTTGCGCAATGACCTCGAAACGGTACTCGAGGAGCTCCAGCAGGAGGCGGGTGGCAAACTCAGTACGCGCTTCCAGGATCCGGATGCCGGCGACGGCGCGCTCGCCAGGGAACTGCAGGAGCAATACGGTTTCGGTCCACAGATTGCCAGCCTGTTCGACCCCAAGCCGTTCTGGTTTTACATGCTGATCGAGGCTGATGGCGAAACGGTGCAGGTGGCGTTGCCGGAGGAGTTCACCCGCGACGCACTGAAACGTTCGCTGGAGGCCGGTCTGCAACGCCTGGCGCCGGGTTTTCTGAAGACGGTGGCGGTGGTGAAGCCGCAGCAGGACCTGGCACCCGGTGGCGAGCGCTACAGCCTGTTGACCGAAACCTTGTCGGAGAACGCGCGTCTCAAGGATACCGATCTCAAGGACGGTCGGGTGCCTGCGGATGCCGATCTGCTGCTGGTGCTGGCGCCGGACGGGCTGGATGACAAGCAGCTGTTTGCGATAGACCAGTTCCTGATGCAGGGTGGCAGCGTCGTGTTGGCAACCTCCGCGTTTGACGTTGAGATCAGGGAAACCCTGACGGCCAGCAAGCATAGCTCCGGACTGGAAGACTGGCTGGCCCATAACGGTCTGGTCGTCGAGGACAGTATGGTCTTGGACCCGCAGAACGCGGCGCTGCCGGTGCCGGTGCAGCGCTATCTCGGCGGCTTGCCGATACGCGAGATCCGGATGCTGCCCTATCCGCACTTCCCCGACGTGCGCGGGGAAGGGCTCAACGCCGATAACCCGATCACCGCGGCGCTGGGACAGGTCACGCTCAACTGGGTATCGCCGATCCGCGTGGACGCGGACAAGAATGAAGCGCGCAGCATCGCGCGGCTGCTCAGTTCTTCGCCACAAAGCTGGGTATCTGCTGATCTGAATATTCTTCCCGACTACCGTGCCCACCCGGATACGGGTTTCAGTCCGTCGGGCGAACGCGGTGGCCGGCTGCTGGCGGTGGCGGTAGAGGGGCGCTTCGAGTCGTTTTTCAAAGGCAAGGATTCGCCGCTGCTGGCAGCGGCCGACGAGACAAGCGATGAGGGCGCGTCACCGGCGCAAGAGACTGCCGATTCTGCGGCCGACCCGGTGGCCGGCCCGATTACCAGCGTCATTGAACGCTCGCCCGAGTCGGCCCGTGTCATCCTGATTGGGTCCAACTCGTTCGCAAGCGATGCGGTGCTGAACCTGGCTTCCGAGGGTCTGGGCACCCTCTATACCCAGCCGCTGCAGTTTCTGCAGAACGCAATTGACTGGTCACTGGAAGACCGCGGGCTGCTGTCGATTCGCAGCCGGGCACAGTTCGCGCGCACCCTGGTGCCGATGGAGCGCAGCGGGCAACTGTTCTGGGAATACCTGAACTATGGCCTGGCACTGCTGGGGCTGTTGGTCGTGTGGTTGTGGCGGCGCTGGGTGCGCGGCGCGGAACAGGCGCGCTACCGGACGATTCTCGCGGAGGTTTGAGCGATGCGAAAGACAATAGGATTGTTGAGCATTCTGCTGGTTGCCCAGCTGCTGCTCGCTGTCGGCATGAGCTTTACCGGTCCGGACCTCGCGGCGCTGCGGCCGGATACGCCGCTCATTGACCTGGGCGAGAGCAGCGTAGACCGGCTGACCATCGAGGGTCCCGACAATGAGAGTGTTGCGCTGGCCAGAACCGACCAGGGCTGGGTGCTGCCGGAGATCGGTGATTTTCCGGCTGACAAGGCCAAGGTCGAAGCTTTGCTACAGCGCCTCAGCGGGCTGAAACGCGGACTGGCGGTGGCCACCACCGAGGGTGCACAAAAGCGCTTCAAGGTCAGTGACGACGCCTTCGAACGCCGCGTGCTCCTGGCCCACGGCGACACCACGCTGGCGACGCTGTACCTGGGAACCTCACCGGGCATGCGCCGGGTGCACGCCCGAAGCGGTGACGATAACGCCGTCTATACGGCCGAGTTCGCTGTGTACGATGCGCCGCTCAAGCCCGAGGACTGGGAAGACAAGGCCATTCTGCAGATCCCACGCGAGGAAATCGAAAGGATCAGCCTGGCGGAACTTGAGTTGAGTCGCACGCCGGAGGATGAAGCGGCTGCGGTGTCGGAGGCGGGCGAGTCTCATCAGTCTGCCGAACCGGCCTGGAGCGGCACAGAACTCGCCGAGGGTGAGAAAGTCAACGAGGCCAATGCCGACGCGCTGGCGCAGAAACTGGCCGACTTGCGCATCGGTTCCGTGCTCGGGCGTGAAGCGAAGCCCGAGTACGGACTGGAAGCGGCGCAACTGGTGCTCAGTGTGCAGCGCGAGGGTGGCGAGGTTATCGAGTACCGGCTCGGCAAGCGCGAGCAGCAGAACGACTATGTGCTGAAGGTGTCGAGCCGGCCGGAGTATTTCCGCCTGCCCGCTCACACCGGGGATGGCCTGATCGAGGCCGCTCAGCGCGATCAGCTGGTGGCCGAGTCAACCGGGGAGGGCGCAGCGGGAGAAGCGACGCAGGGCCAGGAGCAGCCCGCCGCTTCGCAAGGCGATGGCGACCCGGAGCCAGCCACTCCGGAGGAGAGTGCATCGCAATGATGCCGGCAGAATCGGTCTGAGGTGGAAAGGGACAGTATACGGAAGAGACTGGTTCCGTAGGATCAGGGTGTTTTGCCTTGTTTCGATTCCGTGTACTGTCCCCGACTAGCTTCTCAACGCCTGCGCGTGCCAGGCGAGGTGTTCACCGATAAAAGTTGCGATAAAGTGGTAGCTGTGATCGTAGCCCTCCTGCATGCGCAGCGTCAGCGGGACATCGCGCGCCCGGCAGGCGGCCTGCAGGTTTTGCGGATACAGTTGCTCGGCCAGGAATTCGTCCGCCGTGCCCTGGTCGATGAAAAGCGGCATCGCTTCAGCGCCCGCTTCGATGAGACAGGTGGCATCGTAAGCTTTCCAGCTTTCCCGGTCGTCGCCGAGATAGGCGCTGAAGCAGCCCTGACCCCAGCCGCACACTACCGGGTTGCAGATGGGTGCGAGGGCCGACACCGAGCGATACACGCCGGGATTTTTGAGCGCGCAGATCAGCGCCCCATGACCACCCATGGAATGGCCGCAAATGCTGCGCAGCCCCGGGATCAGCGGCAGGCCGGCTTCGACCAGCGCCGGCAGTTCGCGGGTGACATAGTCATACATGTGATAGTGTTTCGACCAGGGCTGCCGGGTGGCGTTGACATAAAACCCGGCTCCCTGGCCAAGATCGTAGCGTTCGGCGGCATCCGGCACCTCAGGCCCGCGCGGACTGGTGTCGGGAATAATCAGTGCCAGGCCAAGTTCGGCGGCGTAACGCTGGGCGCCGGCCTTGACGCGGAAATTGTCATCCGTGCAGGTGAGGCCGGACAGCCAGTACACCGCGGGTACCTTCTGCGTTTGTGCCGCGGGGGGCAGATAGACCGAAAACGTCATGCGGCAGTGGCAGCTGTCCGAGTCGTGT
>Ga0209536_100006485_pt1 | contig 17879 bp, 13 predicted proteins | sample DeeMarSeWOR28_12_FD_187461 | JGI IMG/M metagenome (GOLD analysis project Ga0209536, IMG submission 187461) | Marine sediment microbial communities from White Oak River estuary, North Carolina - WOR-2-8_12 (SPAdes) (version 2) | ecosystem: Environmental > Aquatic > Marine > Intertidal zone >... | reverse complement strand
CGCGAGACGACAGCCGCTCCTTGGTCTGACCTGAAAACTGGGGATCCTGCAGCTTGACTGAAAGCACGTAACAGACACGGTCCCAGACATCTTCGGGGCTGATCTTGACGCCACGGGGTACGAGACTGCGAAATTCGCAAAACTCACGCAAGGCATCGGTCAGGCCGGTACGCAATCCATTTACGTGGGTGCCGCCCTGTGCCGTAGGGATTAAATTGACATACGATTCCGTGACCAGCTCCCCGCTTTCCACCAGCCAGGTAACAGACCAGTCGACCGCTTCATTTTGACCCGCCATACTTTCAGTAAACGGCTCAAGCGGCATGGTTTCCTTGTCGTACAGGTTTTCACCGAGGTAATCCTGCAAACCACCCTCATAGAACCATGTCTGTTTCTCACCGCTTTTTTCTTCCAGTAATGTAACTTCCAGGCCGGGACACAGCACGGCCTTGGCGCGTAATACATGCTTGAGACGCGGCAAAGAAAAATTAACTGAATCAAAATATTTTTTATCCGGCCAGAAATGAATTCGAGTACCGGTATTGCGCTTGCCGACGGTGCCGGTTTTTTTCAGTTTTGTTGTTACAGCACCCTTTTTGAAGGCCATGTTGTAGACCGTTCCGTCACGCTTCACCTCTACTTCAAGCATTGACGACAGGGCATTGACAACAGAAACACCGACACCATGCAGGCCACCGGAAAACTGGTAGTTTTTGTTGGAAAACTTGCCGCCGGCATGCAACTTGGTCAGGATCACTTCCACACCCGGTATACCCTGTTGCGGGTGCTTGTCGACAGGCATACCGCGCCCGTTATCACTCACTGACAGGGAGCCGTCTTTATATAGAACGACATCGATTTTACTCGCGTGCCCTGCTATCGCCTCATCGACACTGTTATCGACTACTTCCTGTGCCAGATGGTTGGGACGGCTGGTATCGGTATACATGCCAGGCCGTTTTTGCACCGGCTCAAGACCGGTTAACACCTCGATCGCAGAGGCATCGTAATTACTCATACTTGGTATATTAACCCTTCTAAACGTGGTTTCTTCGTGATCAGTACGTGTGCAATGCATTATTACATTTACACTCGCACGACGAGTACATATGCTATCAGTCTATGAACACGACTAACAGCCCTGCCACCAATCCTGCCGATAGCCTGGCAGCAGCACAACCGGAGATGAATGCCACCGTATCCGCATCCGCGGGTACGGGCAAAACATGGTTGCTGGTGACGCGGATTATACGCCTGCTTTTGGCAGATACAGAGCCCGGAAGTATCCTGGCACTGACTTTTACCCGAAAAGCTGCCGCCGAAATGCAAATGAGATTACAGGAACGCCTGTATCAAATGGCGACAGCGGACGATAAAGAGCTCCGTGCGCTTTTAAAGCAGTCAGGCAGCTCAATTACCAGCGAGACCATTAAAAAATCGCGCAAACTGTACGAGAAGCTGTTACATGCAAACTTCCAGGTGCGATTACAGACTTTTCATTCATTTTGCCAGGATATATTGTCGCATTTCCCGCTGGAAGCGGATATAGCTCCCGGATTTGAGCTGATAGAAAACACGGCCCTGCTGCAGCAACAGGCCTGGGAAGAACTGTTTGCTGAAGCAACCCGCAATGCACAGGGTATGCTTGCCAAGGATCTCGATGTGTTGATGCAGGCCTGTAACGGGCCGGCGAATACAAAAACAGCACTCAACAGCATGCTGGGTCACCGCAGTGACTGGTGGGCCTTCAGTGAACACAAAAAAGATGCCGCAGCCTATGCCAGTGAGCAGCTGCGGCAACAGCTTCATATTGATTCGGAAACAGAGCCCTGTGCAGACTTTTTTGCGGCTATCACGCGTGATGAATTCGCCCGTTTTGCCGATTTATTACGCAGGCATCAAACCAAAACCAATCTCGGGCATGCCGAACAGATTGAACATACGCTGCAGGTAAAAAACCCTGATGAAGACAGATTCAAACTGCTGGAACCGGTATTTTTAACAGCAAAGCATGAGCCCAGGTCGCGAAAGCCTTCCAGGACACAGGCCACCAGCATGGGTGACGAGGCTGAAGCCGCTTTCCTCGATCTGCATGCGCTGATCTGCTCATCCATGCAAAACACGCTGGAAACGGCCAGGCGTATACGCTCACTGGAACTTAACTCAGTCTGGTTTCGCACCGGTCAGCGTTTCATTGAACTCTATCAGAAGCTCAAGCGTGAACAGCGCCTGCTCGATTTTACCGATCTCGAATGGAGCTGCTACCGCTTACTGAATGAAGCTGATAATGCACATTGGGTACAGTACAAGATCGATCAGCGCATCGATCATGTATTAATCGATGAATTTCAGGATACCAATCCAACCCAATGGCAATTGATTACTCCCCTGCTGGAAGAAATCGCCGCCGGCACCACTGAACGTGCACGCAGTTTCTTTCTTGTTGGCGATGAAAAGCAGTCTATTTACAGCTTCAGGCGCGCAAATCCGGAATTGCAGAAACAGGCTTCCGATTATCTTGCCCAAACCATGTCAGCGGTTGAGGTCAAACTGGATTCTTCACGGCGTTCCTCGCCTGCAATCATTGAAACGGTTAATGCAATTTTCAGCCAGGATGAAATACAGCGGTACATGCCCGAGTTCCAGCCTCATAGCACTCACTTGCAGCATATCCCCGGAAAAACCTCGTTATTTCCGTTACACGAGCTCAGCACGGATGATGAAGACCAGCCTGATGATTGCAGCTCGTTTCAGCTGAGAAACCCGCTGCTTGAACCCCGGACTGAAAATCTCAAAACCGCCCGTCAGGAAGAAGCGCATCTAATCGCGGACCAGATCGAGAAACTGGTCAATGAGCCGCTGCTGATCAGCGAGAAAGACGAGAATGATGAAGACCGGGTTCGACCGATAGAGTTCGGTGACATCATGATCCTGATGCGAAATCGCACACACATTGGCGTGTATGAATCAGTATTACGTGATCGCGGCATACCCTTTATCGGAAGCCAGCGTGGCAGCCTGCTCGATAACCAGGAGATACAGGACCTGGAGAAGCTGCTGGACAGTCTGATAACACCTTTTAACAACCTGTCGATTGCACAGGTATTGAAATCACCTGTTTTTGCAGCGTCCGATGCAGACCTGATCAATATTTCACAGCAGCATAAAGACAGAAAATGGTACCAACGCCTGCTGAGCATGGAAGCCGGTCTGGATGTGCAGCATCCGTTAAGCCGTGCCGCTCGCCTGTTACCCCGCTGGCACAAACTTGCCGACACCATGCCGGTTCATGACCTGATCGATCGCATCTACGCGGAAGGCAACATCATTCAACGTTATGTATCTTCCGTACCGCCGGCGCAGCGGCAACGTGTAAGCGCTAATTTACAGCGCTTTCATGAATTATCACTCGAGCTCGACAGCGGCCGCTATCCAGGCTTGAGTCATTTCCTGCATTATTTACGCAGCATTCGTCAACACAGGGATGGCCGCCCGGATGAGCCCGCTATTGCCCATGGCCAGTCATGCGTCAACCTGATGACCATACATGCCAGCAAGGGACTCGAATCGCCTGCCATCATCCTCGCCGACTGCGATAACCAGGGCGGCCATAACAACGCATACACAGCACTGGTTGACTGGCCTGCCGAGAGCAGTAAACCGGTCAGATTCCAGCTGGTTACAGCTAAAGACAACACCGACGAAATCACCCGTGAGGTACTGAAGCAGAAAGAACAGGCACAAAAACGCGAAGAACTGAACCTGCTCTATGTTGCACTTACGCGTGCGCGCCAGTATCTACTGGTTACCGGCAGCGCCAGCAAATCAAAATCCGGCTGGTATGAATACATTGAGGCGGCGATGAGTTCCCTCACCACTGCTGACTCGAATGGTGCTTATCATGTTACTGCCGGCGATTACACCGGCGTAACCGTCAGCAAAGAAAAAACTGCAGAAACAGACCTGGAGACAGCAGTCGATACACGGCTAACCAGACCGATAGCGAATATTGCTGCAACAGAACAGATGATTGCCCCGAGCCTTAGCTTCCATGCAAGCAATGAAAGTGTACTTTCAGCGCATGACAACGAGGGTATCAGACGCGGCACCGCAATTCATCGCGCTCTTGACCTCATGAGCCGTGTACCACCACTCAGCGCTGAACAGGCAAGACAGCAAATCAGGCATGAATCCGCTCTTGCAGATAACGATAGCGAACTGGATAGCTGGATGGATGAGGCCTGCAGGACCGTCAACAACAGCGATTTTGAACCCATTTTCAAACCGTCTGCTTATCAGCGGGCACTGAATGAGATGCCTGTCATGTATCAGCACAACCAGCGTTCAGTATACGGCGTTATTGACCGCCTGATTATCAATGACGACAGGATCCTGCTTATAGATTACAAAACACACCAGGTCGAAATCGAGGCAGAGCTGGAGACACTGGCCGACACATTTCAAAACCAGATGCAGCTGTACCGCACAGCTGTCGAGAAGCTCTGGCCAGGCCTGAAAATAAAAAGCGGGCTGCTGTTTACACACAGCGCGCGCCTTATCTGGATCGACCAGCAGGTATGATTTGCCGCGAAAAACGCACTAAAATGTAGGGAACATTTTGACCGCACGCCAGTGCGGCCCGCAGGGCGAAGCGCAGGACTACGCGGAGTAACGAACGCGAATACTTTTATTTATTTAAGCCACCATTCTCCCGGAGTGGCCGGGTAACAGTCGCAACCTAGCTGAATCTAGTAACATTAGTATGCAATATGCGTCTCTATTGCACTCCGTCACTGGAGCTCACAAGCTTCCTCTGCGTTTCAGCAATTACAAAAAGAAATTTTTTGCGCCCTTTGCGTTTTTCGCGGCCAAGTATTTTTTAAGGGATCAACTACCGGATTTTGCTGTCGATAAATTCAGCTTTTGCAGTTCGGCTATCAACTTGCTGGCAGGCACATAACCAGGCAGCATGCTGCCGTCCTGTAATATGATTGCCGGGGTACCGCGCACTCCCAGGCTTCTGGATACAGTCAGGTGCTCATTAATCGGATTTTCACAGTCTTTTGCTTCCAGCTCTGCACCCGCCTTTGCCATATCCAGCGCTTCGTTGCGGTCTTTTGCACACCACACCGAAACCGTTGTCCTGAAATCACTCTTTCCTTTCAACGGCATGAATATATAACGAACCTGTACACCACCAGCCATGTACTGATCCATTTCATTGTGTAAACGCCTGCAATACGGGCAGTCAATATCCGTTACCACCGTGATGGTATGCTTGATGTTTTCAGGTGTATACACCACCATTTTGTCTTCACCCAGTTTCTCTATCTCAGAGAGACGGATCCCGGACATAGCATCTTCTGTGTAATTCTTTTTGGTTGAAAGGTCGATCAGATTACCGTCAATCATGTATCGCGCATCCCTGGTCATGTAGATGACCTGACCGCCGATAATTACCTGGTAAATCCCCTCAACTGGTGTTTTCTCGATATGTGAAGCTTCATACTGTGGCAGGCTTTTCGCCAATGACTGTTTCAGTTCAGCAATATCATCAGCCGAAACCTGTGTGGCCGCGCTGATCGTAACAAAGAGTGTAAATATGCGTAATAGAGTGTTCATAATGTCAATATTGTCCTGATTCCTCTGTCTAGACAGCGGCCATTATAGATAATTCCTTCTCGATTAGAAAAATTATTCACCTTGAATAACCGAATTTAAGCTCATGCCCGCGGATGATGTTGATTATAAAGGTCGCGCAGGCGCTGATCGGCGACATGCGTGTATATCTGGGTTGTCGAGATATCACTGTGTCCGAGCAGCATCTGTACGACCCTAAGATCAGCACCGTGGTTCAATAAATGTGTCGCAAAGGCATGGCGCAAGGTGTGAGGTGACAGTTTTTCAGGATCTATGCCGGCGTGCACCGCGTGGCGCTTTATCATGTACCAGAATGCCTGCCTTGTCATTGCCTTGCCTCTCTGGGTGACAAAAACGGCATTCGTAGCGGCCGATTTGTCCTGCAATAATGATGGTCGCACATGTCGTATATAGGCAGCCAGCCAATCGAGGGCCACTTCGCCAACAGGAACCAACCGCTCTTTATTGCCTTTGCCCATGATACGAAGCACACCGGGTTCAATTGAGACTTGCGACAGCTGTAAATTGACAAGCTCCGAAACACGCAGACCGGTTGCATACAATAATTCGAGCATGGCTCGATCACGGTAGCCAATATCATTTCCTGTATCAGGTGCATTGAGTAAATTAACAACCTGCTCCTCGTTGAGAGAGACCGGCAGAGGTCGCTCGGCCTTTGGAGATTCAAGCAGGCGTGTTGGATCCTGGTCGATTCGCCTGTCACGCAACAACCAGGCGTAGAACCTGCGTAATGTTGATAACAGACGTGCAGATGAGCGGCCTTTATACCCTTGTTCAAACTGGCTTGCCAGATAACGCTGGACATCACCGGTGCTGACTGATGCCAGGCTGTTATCACCGGCTGCAAGCCAGTATGAAAACCCTGCAAGGTCATTTTTATATGCGGACAGCGTGTTCTCGGTCAAACCATGCTCCATCCACAGATGATCTATGAATTGTTCAAGCAATTTCTGCTCAGCTAGTGGAATGTTGTCTAGTTTCGCCATATGTCCTCAACTACAGGCAATATGTGTAATTGTTACTCATTCCCGCATGAAATACACCTGATTCGAATATTTATTTAAGGAAGCTCTGATAATTCATGGATGAATTATCAGAGCACGAACAAGATAAAATGCGATTTCATCTTGTTCTTCATTTTCAATGGCTTATCAGCCACTGAAAATGGCAACACATCCATGTGTTGTGGAAACTCTGATTAATTCAGAGTTTCCTTAAAATCCCGTGGATTCAACCTGACCAGCAATGGCTTCAGTAAGAACCTTTAGGTATTTCGTAATGCTGCAGGTATTGATTTTCACAAAGCCGCCAGGTGTGAATATGAATATATGAGTCGATATTATTTCATTACAAAAAACTCACTCTACATCTTTGCGTTGTTTGCGTCTTTGCGAGAAATAATGGCCCCAGGCATCTTTATTGAGCCGGTGTCGGTGTTTGAAATCCAGTAGTAAAGTCAGATCAAGTGTGAACCACCACAGCTTATGCAATAAAAAAGCCACCCACGAGTGGGTGGCTTTTTCTCAGCCAGTTGAAGATATAACCTGCTAACTGTTATCCCTTCTATTTTTTAGAATTCATGACCTTGTCAATCTTGGCCATTTCCTTCTTTTGCCAGCGTTCAACAAATGCAGCTATTGCTTTTTCCTTCTTTTCAGCCATTTTTTCCAGCAGAGCCTGGCGCTTCCTTGTCGCCATTACTTCTGCCCTGGCCTGCTTCAACGCTGCATTCGTTGCGGCTATACGCTCTCTGATTTTTCGTCGAGCTTCTGCCGCAGCATCAAGCCTTTTCGGGCCCGCCGCTGTTTTTACTAGCGACGGCGAACCGCTTTTTTTCTGGCTGGCCTCTTCTTAACCGTACGCTTGGCGACTTTCTTCTTCGCAGTGCGCTTGGCCACTTTCTTTTTAGCTACTTTTTTCTTAGCCACTTTCTTCTTGGCTACTTTCTTTTTAGCTACTTTTTTCTTAGCTACTTTTTTCTTAGCTACTTTTTTCTTAGCCACTTTTTTCTTAGCCACTTTCTTCTTGGCCACTTTTTTCTTAACCGTGCGTTTAGCTACTTTCTTTTTAGCTGTACGCTTGGCTGGTCTTTTTGCAGTTACTTTCTTCTTCTTACGTGCAGTAGTTTTTTTCTTAACTGCACGCTTAGCTGTAGTTTTCTTTTTACTTTTAGTTTTAGCCAAAGCCATTAGTGCATCCTCTATGTGTGAGTTACCAACGAGAGTATAAAACTAATTTTTAATTTATCAAATATTTTTTCAATTTAAAAACAAATAGTTTCCAATCAATTTATATAAATTCAATGATGAATTGACGCCGTTTATGTAATAACGCATTAACACATGACAACTTGAACAAATATTTCGGACATATCATTCGTTTATAAATATTGAAATTACAAAGACGATATCGAATCGACATTTGCAATCGTTGATTACGAAAAGCCTTGTGCTTATCATTATGATCACGTTAAACAACTCACATTAACCACTACAATGAATAACTAATCATTGATTGTGCGCAATATTCATCCATGGCATTTCTCAACAACCGTCGACATGCTCAAACCCGCTACACAGCTACGTTTCAACTCTATCTGCATATAATCCGCAGCCATAAAAAATGCCTGTTAGAGACATCTCCAACAGGCACAAATAACTGCTTCAGGATACGGAATGTTATCCGTTTTTTTACATTATAAAAAAACTAGAACCTGAAACCGGATTGCAGGAAGGCGCCCAGTGAATCGCTTTGCGCCACCAGCGCCGCATCAAGATTGAACCCGAGCCAGAACCCGACACCCGCTGTATAAAGATTTTCTTTTGCCGCATCCGATATATCATCAGCAATATTTTTCTGCACGCCAACACGCAACTGCATAAAATCAAGAATATTAAATTCACCACCGATAGAAACATTCTGGGCTTTCAGCGCTTGAAAGTTCTGGTTAGTCAATAACGCATCGTTTTCGATCAAATCAACATCTGCACCCAATGTCAGCATGTCTGTACGATACGCAACACCCAATCTTGCCTGGGTATCAAACGTGAACGTTGATGGAACCCCTAATGAATTAATATAATTGATTTGATGTGACACCAGGTTTGTCGCCACAAGACCAATCTGTGTATGCTTCGTTAATCCCATAACGAGGCCTATATCCAATGTGGTGAAATCGCCTAAATCTCTCGTGGAATTGTCGATTAAGTCACCCAGGTCTGTATCAACGGTAATAATTGACTCTATTGCATAGAGATTATCAACTTTGACGTATTTAGGCTTGATGCCAACCGCCAGTTTTTGGCCAAATACCTGAAAATTCCTTGCCAACGACACGCCAAGCTCTGATGTTAATACTCCTTCAAGCACCATGTCATACTGAGTAGGATCGATCGGATCTGTCGTTATGACAGTGCCCGCAACTATTGCATCTGAGCGGGCACTTAATGCAAACGCCCATTTCTCACCGGAAAAGCCGGTTGAGAACGCCAGTGTTGTTTCTGGCGCAATAACATCCCCTAACATGGACTGCGCAAGATCAACCGCTCTTAAAGCTTCGCCAGAGTCACCAGCCTCCCCATTACTATAAGCTGTCTGAAAATCATCCAATTTGTCCACAAGGCCGTCGCCATCATAGAGATATGCGCCAACACCGAGCAATAATGAAAAATCTTCACGGCTTGGCTGAAATGACAGCATGCCCGGATTGGCGAATGGTGCGGTTGCAATATCCGCTGTTGCCACCCTGACATTACCCATACCCAGAGATCTTGCCTCAAACGAAAAAGGTACGGCCGCAACAGATCCAGGGAGGACAGCCAGCAGAGCTACTGATAGAATTCTTTTATAATTGTTCATACAAGCCTCCGGTTTTTTCATTGCCCGTAATACTAATGAGCATAGTGCAAAACAGGCTATTATGTTCTCCGGATATGCTGCAGGAATCGCTAATGGAACATGATTTTCGAGAATCGAAGAAATATGACTGAGAGCATTAATTACGTCGGACTGTTGAGACGACTGATGGCCATTATTTACGATCTTTTTCTGTTACTGGCCCTGTTATTTATTGCCACATCTGTTGTCATGGTATTCAACCAGGGCAAGGCGATCGCGCCAGGACACCCCCTGTATGCTTTCTATGTCACCTGTCTTTTGTTAATCTGTTTTTGTTTTTACGGCTGGTTCTGGACACACGGCGGCCAGACTCTTGGAATGAAAACATGGAAAATGAAGCTGCAGCAAAATAATGGACACCCTGTCACATGGCCGCTCGCTTTTATTCGCTTTATTACAGCGGTGATTTCGTGGTCAGCTGCAGGACTTGGTTTCTTCTGGTCGTTGTTTAGCCCACAGAGACGAACCTGGCACGATATTGCATCGAATTGTGTACTCGTCGACCTCAGGCCCGGTAAATAATCTACCTCAGCCTCTTGATCAAAGCCATGGATATCGCAATCACAAATAACGATGGCAGGCCTGCACTCAATACCGGTGTGATGCCGTAGATGATACCCATCTGGTTAATGACTCTATTGAGCACGTAAAAAGCGACCCCGATCATTACACCTATCAGTATGCGCCGGCCCGTACCGCCAGTGCGTGAACTCGAAGTCAGCACAAGCGGCACTGCTATCATCAGCATGCCGACACTGGTCAATGGCGTAAAAAACTTCACCCAGAAAGCCAGCCAGAAAGAATCAGACTCCAGCTCGTTTTCATCCAGGTACAGGCCGTATTGCCACAACTCAGTAGCCGACATGTCTTCAGGCTCCAGGTTGAGCACATTGAACAGATCGGTACTTACCATCGCAGGCCATATTTCGGTTTCATTATTGCTGGAGCTGATGCCGTCTTTAGTGATCTCACTGCTGGTCACATTCTGAAGATGCCACGCCTGATCCTGTTCATCGTAATGCGCCTGTCCTGCAAATGTCGTTTTTTTCAGTCGTTGCTCGGCGTCAGTCTCATAAACAACGACATCCCTGAGCTGGACATCAGGCAACACGGTCCCGATATAAACGAAATTATTGCCATATTTTGACCATAAACCTTTTCTATTGCCCGTGAGCACCCTGCCTTCTATGGCTTCAGCGCGCATTGTCTTGGCTGTGCTGATCGCCTCAGGCGCAAGAAACTCCCCTATCAGTACAGCGATGACGATTAGCAGGAAACCCGCTTTTAGTACAGCAACTGTAATGCGTGATATCGAGACACCGGCTGCACGAATCACAATCAGCTCGGAAGTGGACGCGAACGCACCCAGCGACAAAAGCCCCCCAAGCAACATGGCCGAAGGAAATACCTGGTAAAGAAGCTGGGGCAGGTTAAGCAGCACGAAAATCAATGCCTGCAGCGCACCGTAGTTGTTGGTGCCGACATCCTGAAGCTCTGAGACAAAGCTGATAAAGGTAAACAAGGCCCCGAACACAAACAGTGACATCATTGTTCCGCCAAAAATGGCACGTGCAATATAACGATCCAGTATCAAGTGATTATCTCGTGTGTTTATTTACGGAGGACCTGCCCTTTTTCGTAATCAGGCCTGCGCGTCTCAGCAATATATATAAGGTAATGGCACCAAGCACATGCACCCACGAGGTCCCTATCCAGAAAGGGACTATACCCTTGGAGATCCATGCCTTGCCCACACCCAGCAGGTTGGAGTAAATAAGGTAAAGCAATATACCGAGCGCAAGCTGGGAATAACGCCCCCCTCTTGGCTTGGTCTGGCTCAAGGGCAGCGCCATCATGACAATAATCAATGTTGCAAATGGCAGAGAAATGCGCCAGTCCAGCTCCGCCTTGTGTTCCGGCTTATCTGAATTCCACAGCTCTTTTGTTGATAATGCCTGTACGCGCAAGGGGAAACTCCTGTCTTCCGGCGCAGGCACGAGTACGCCATATTCTGAATACTCAATGATCTGATAGTCTGACTCTCCGGGCGAACCTATATAATGACGTCCCTGTTCAAACGATATGTAATCCAGCCCGGTATCATGCGTTACACTTTTCGCTGCACGTGCCAGATCAATGTGCGTGCTTCCATCCTTGCTATAACGCTGGAATATTTTACTCATTGACTTTCCGTCCTTGCTGATATCTTCCATGTAAATAACTGCTTCACCATCCGGAGTCCGATTGAAACGGCCTGCCACAAACGTGCTGATAATGCTGACCTTCCGAATATCCGCATTAATGTCAGCGCGCTGCAGTGCCACCCATGGCCGCATGTAAAGCATCATCAACAGCACCATCAGGCTGATCGGCAGCGCTACCATCAGCATTGAGCGAAACCATTGTTTTGGCCCGATTCCCCCTGACATCATCGCGGTCATTTCGCTGTCCATATACAGGCGACTCAAGGCCAGCAACACGCCAAGAAAAAGGCTGACCGGGATCAACAACACGATCACTTTCAACTGGCTGTTTATGAACAGTGGCAGCACGGTCGAGGTCGTCAACTCGCCTTTCAGAAACCATTTCAGAAATTGCACGATTTCAACACTGGTCACCACGATCAACAGCACAAACATGACAGCCAGCCAGGTCGTAATGACCTCCCTGACTATATAACGATCGATTATGCTGATGCCGAAACTCATGCCCGAATTATCACATTGACTGCGTGTCATTGGCCAGCATATGAGAAAAATTACAGGGTATTTGTGCCCGGGGATAAATCAATCATGAAAAATGAAGATGAATTTCATACAATGGCCCGATTTATTCGACTTCTTTGGAGCAAGCATGGAATATACCGTCAAAAGCGGCAGCCCGGAAAAACAGCGCATCGGCTGTGTCGTAGCGGCTGTTTATGCCCCCAGAACACTATCCGCCGCTGCCAAGACTCTCGACAAGGCAAGCGGCGGCCTGATCTCAAACCTGGTCCGACGCGGCGAACTCGAAGGCGAACTTGGTGGCACCCTGCTGTTGCATAATATTGAAAACACGCTGTGCGACCGTGTCCTGCTGATTGGCTGCGGCAAGGAAAAGGAAATTGACACCAGGGCCTTCAGAACAATCAACAGCGCCATGGCTGTGACCCTCAAATCCAGCGGTACAACCGAGGTGGCATCTTTCCTAACCGAGATCCCGGTCAGGCGCAGAAGCCTGGCATGGAAAATCCAGCAGTCTATTGAAGCCATCGACGAGACACTGTACACCTTCAATCAACTCAAGTCTGAACAGACACCACCCCGCCGGCCATTACGCAAGTTTGTTTTCAGCGTGTCGGGCCGCGGTCAGCTGACCGAGGGAGAGGAAGCCGTACGCCGTGGCATGGCGATTTCCACAGGCATCAAGCTGACCAAGGATCTTGCAAACCTGCCGGGCAATATCTGCACCCCTGATTACCTGGCGCAACAGGCGATCACCATGCAAAAGCAGTTCCCGAAAACCAGGGTCAGCGTGCTCGATGAAAAAGAGATCGAAATTCTTGGTATGGGTGCTTTCATGTCTGTGACCAGGGGCAGCAGGCAAGACGGCAAGATGATCACCATTGAATACAAGGGTAGTGACAGAAAGCAACAGCCAATCGTGCTTGTCGGTAAAGGCGTCACTTTCGATTCAGGCGGCATCAGCCTGAAGCCGGGTGCAGCAATGGACGAGATGAAGTACGACATGTGCGGTGCTGCAAGTGTGCTCGGCGCCATCTCCGCCTGCGCAGAGATGCTGCTTCCGGTAAATATCGTTGGCATCATACCCACTGTGGAAAACATGCCGGACGGCATCGCCAGCAAGCCCGGCGACATCGTTACCAGCATGTCCGGGCAAACCATCGAGATTCTCAATACCGATGCTGAAGGCCGCTTGATCCTGTGCGATGCCCTGACCTATGCAGAGAAATTCGATCCTGATGTCGTGATCGATATCGCAACGCTGACCGGTGCATGTGTCGTTGCCCTGGGTGCGCATCCGGCCGGCTTGCTGGGTAACCACAAGCCGCTCATACACGACCTGCTGAAAGCCGGCAAAAGCAGCGGCGACCGCTGCTGGGAACTTCCCTTGTGGGATGATTACCAGGAACAACTGGACAGTAATTTTGCAGACATGGCAAACATAGGCGGCAAGGGTGCCGGCACCATCACGGCCGCCTGCTTCCTGTCACGTTTTGCAAAAAAATACCATTGGGCACATCTTGATATTGCCGGCGTCGCCTGGAAAAGCGGCAAGGAAAAAGGCGCAACCGGACGTCCGGTAAGTTTACTGGTACAGTACATACTTCAACGCCTGAGCGACCACAATAAATGAATCCTGCATGACCCAGAAAAGCAAACCGCGCATTGATTTTTACAAACTGAACAGCCAGAACAGAACCCGCATTAACCGGTTCTGCTGCCAGCTTGCAGACAAGGTCGTAAAAATGGGAAATCCTGTTTTCGTCAGGACAAAAGACGAAGCGGAATCGCGCCTTCTCGATGACATCATGTGGACCTTCAATGACAGCAGCTTTGTTCCACATGCCATTCAGGGTGACACTGAAGATGCCGATGCACCGGTGATCATTGGTCACAGTGCATCGGCATCAAAGGCTTATCTTTTGATCAACCTGAGTGGTGAATTTCCCGAAAACATGCTGAACTACGAACGCGTTGCCGAGATCATAAGTGACGATCCGGAAAATCTTCAAAAAGGCCGCGCACGCTATTCAGCCTATAAGAAAGATGCATACCCGTTGCACTATCATGAAATAACATCCTGATCACGATCCTATGCCAGACAATCACACGAACCTGCCGATTCTCGACGACATCATCAAACCCGGTGACACGGACAAGGCTGTGCATCAGCCTGCAAGCAAGGTACAGAGCTCGTTATGGTCAGATGAAGAAAGAAATGACGCATCAATAACCGGTAACGATACCGAAACCAATACACTCGCAATGGATCAACCGGTACAGGACAAGGCACTCGAAGATGCAGAAGATAGCCGGGTACCCGCCATTGAGTTACCAGATCTCGATGTATTAACCGAGGAAATACTGTTTAACCTGGTACCCGAGATAGAGCAGATGCTGAGGGAAAGAATCCGGCAGACACTGAGCAGGCATTTCTCCGGCGAAGCCGGGTCCGACTGAAGCAACACCCCCCATTTCATAGGCTATCCGCTGAGCATGCGGTATAATCCGGCGCTTTTAATTAATATTGACGAGCGCCCTCGAAAAGCCCATGGACAAGACCTACGACCCGCAAGCGATTGAACAGAAGTGGTACCAGACCTGGGAACAGAACGGTTACTTCAACCCTGACGCAGAAAGCTGGAAACAGGGCCGGCGCGACAGCTACTGCATCATGATTCCACCGCCCAACGTCACCGGGCGACTGCACATGGGGCATGCCTTCCAGGACACCATCATGGACGCCCTGATTCGCTACCATCGCATGAAGGGTGACAAAACCCTGTGGCAGGTGGGTACAGATCATGCGGGTATCGCCACCCAGATGGTTGTTGAGCGCCTGATCAATGCCGAGGGAAAAAACCGCCACGACTTCGGGCGGGAAAAATTCATCGAAAAAGTCTGGGACTGGAAAGAACATTCCGGCGGTACCATTACCAGCCAGCTTCGTCGCATGGGCGCCTCACTCGACTGGTCACGCGAACGCTTCACCATGGACGAGGGCCTGTCCAAAGCCGTCAACGAGGTATTCATCCAGCTGTATGAAGAAGGCCTGATTTATCGCGGCAAGCGCCTGGTTAACTGGGACCCGGTTCTGCACACGGCAGTTTCCGACCTCGAAGTGCTTTCAACAGAAGAAAGCGGCCACATGTGGCACATGCGTTATCCGCGCAGCAACGGCGCCGGCCACATTGTTGTCGCCACAACCCGCCCCGAAACCCTGCTCGGTGACTGCGCTGTTGCCGTACATCCAAGCGACGAACGCTATAGCTACCTGCTGGGTGAATATCTCGACCTGCCATTGACCGGCAGGCGAATCCCGGTCATTGCCGACGAGCACGTTGACCCCGAGTTTGGCACCGGCTGTGTAAAAATCACGCCGGCACATGACTTCAACGACTACCAGGTCTGGCAGCGCCACAGCAACAAAAATGAATTGCGTGAAATGATCCATGGCGGTCTTATAAATGTATTCACCATAGACGCCGCCATTCGTGATAACGAGGAAAACGAAGGCGAGCTGTTGCCCGCCAAATACGTCGGCATGGATCGCTATGACGCGCGCAAACAAATCGTTGCCGACCTCGAAGCCGCAGGCCTGCTTGAAAAGGTCGATGATCACAAACTGATGGTGCCGAGGGGCGACCGCTCACATGCCGTGATCGAGCCCTACCTGACAGATCAATGGTACGTCAGCGTAAAACCGCTGGCGGAACCGGCCATCAAGGCGGTTGAAATCGGTTACATCAAATTCGTACCGGATAACTGGAAAAACACCTATTTCGAATGGATGCACAATATTGAAGACTGGTGCATCTCGAGACAGATCTGGTGGGGTCACCGGATTCCCGCCTGGTACGATGATGTTGGCAATGTGTATGTTGGACACGACATCGACGAAGTGCGGGAAAAAAACAGGCTGCCGGCCGACTTTGCATTGACGCAGGACGAAGATGTGCTCGACACCTGGTTCTCATCAGCACTCTGGCCTTTCTCCACCCTGGGCTGGCCCGATAAAACACCGGAGCTGGAAACTTTCTACCCGACCAATGTACTGGTCACCGGTTTTGACATCATTTTCTTCTGGGTTGCACGCATGATCATGATGGGGCTGAAGTTCATGGGCGATGTCCCGTTCCACGAGATCTATATTCATGGACTGGTGCGCGATGCCGAAGGTCAGAAGATGTCGAAATCGAAAGGCAACGTACTGGACCCGATCGATGTTGTCGACGGCATTGGTCTCGAAGACCTGGTTGCGAAAAGAACCGGCGCAGTAATGCAACCGCACATGATCGAGCGTATCGAAAAGTTGACGCGCAAAAGCTTCCCTGAAGGCATTCCCGCGTTCGGCACCGATGCGTTGCGCTTTACCTTTGCAGCTCTCGCAACCACCGGTCGCGACATCGTACTGGCGCCATCACGCATCGAAGGCTACCGCAACTACTGTAACAAGCTGTGGAACGCAACACGTTACGTATTGATGCAAACCGAAGGAAAAGATACCGGGATCAACAATGATGATGTCGAACTTTCACTGGCTGACCGCTGGATCGTCTCACGTTTACAGCATATAGAACAGAATATAGAAAAGCATATCAAGAACTACCGCTTCGATCTTTATGCACAGGAGCTGTACGCCTTTGTATGGGAAGATTACTGCGACTGGTACCTTGAACTTTCCAAGCCCGTGTTATTCAATGAAGACACACCTGAGAAAGCCCAGCGCGGCACACGCCGTACGCTGGTGCGCGTGCTGGAAACAATACTTCGGCTGAATCACCCCATCATGCCATTCATCACTGAAGAGCTCTGGCAGAAAGTTGCACCGCTCGCCGGCCATGAAATCAGTTCGGCCGGTGCAACCATCATGAACCAGCCATTCCCTGAAGCGGACGCAAAACAAATTGACAATGCGGCAGAAGATGAACTCGAGTGGGTGAAAACATTCATCAGTGGCGTACGTAAAATCCGCTCGGAAATGGACATAGCTCCGGGCAAGGCACTACCGGTGTTATTGCAGAATGCCAGCCAGCAGGACAGGGACATTTTCAACAGCAACCAGGCATTCATTAACTCGCTGGCAAAACTCGAATCAACTGAATGGCTCGATACCGATAGTCCGGCACCGGAATCAGCCACAGCGCTGGTTGGTGAAATGCAGATCCTGATCCCTCTGGCCGGACTCATTGACAAGGAAGCGGAGCTTGCCCGTCTTGATAAGGAAATAGCAAAGCTAGTCGTCAACCTGGAGAAGGGCCAGGCGAAGCTGCAGAATTCGGCTTTCGTCGATAAAGCACCCGCGGCTGTTGTTGAAAAAGAGCGCCAGCGTGTTGAAGAAATGGACAGGGCAAAACAGCAGCTCGAACAGCAGGCGGAGAAAATCCGCGCACTTTAAAGACAGGTACTAGATTCTGGATACCAGGCACTAGGAACACCCATTACGCGAGTCACTTTTTTCTGAACCATAAAGATACAAAAGATCCGGCCCCAAAGAGCAGTCCAGCTTCTCCTGGCTCCTGGTTCCTGGTTCCTGGTTCCTGGTTCCTGGTTCCTGGTTCCTGGTTCCTGGTTCCTGGTTCCTGTATTATTGACTTG
>Ga0209536_100006483_pt1 | contig 17881 bp, 31 predicted proteins | sample DeeMarSeWOR28_12_FD_187461 | JGI IMG/M metagenome (GOLD analysis project Ga0209536, IMG submission 187461) | Marine sediment microbial communities from White Oak River estuary, North Carolina - WOR-2-8_12 (SPAdes) (version 2) | ecosystem: Environmental > Aquatic > Marine > Intertidal zone >... | reverse complement strand
CGATGGACAAGGAGCTTCGCTTCGCCATCCGCGAGGGCGGGCGGACCGTGGGCGCCGGCGTCGTCGCCGAGATCATCGAGTAGAGCCGCAGCGAGCGGCGGAGTTCTTCGACCATGGCTGATCTCAGTTCGCAGAAGATCCGGATCCGGATGAAGGCCTACGACTTCAAGCTCCTCGACCAGAGCGCCGGGGAGATCGTCGACACGGCCGTCCGGACGGGAGCGCGTGTCGCAGGACCGATTCCGCTGCCCACCACGATCAACAAGTGGACTGTGAACCGCGGTCCTCACATCGACAAGAAGTCACGCGAGCAGTTCGAGATCAGAACGCACAAGCGCCTGATCGACATCCTCGATCCGACCCCCCAGACCGTGGACGCGCTCATGAAGCTCGAGCTCGCCGCGGGCGTGGACGTGGAGATCAAGCTGTGACGGGGCGTGCCTTCGGGAACGCCCCGCCCATTCCGGAGAGGCGCCGATGACGACGATCGACGTCGTTACGACGGACAACCAGAAGGCCGGCTCGGTGGATCTGCCGCCGGCAGTGTTCGAGGCGAAGGTCCTGCCCGACCTGCTGCACGCCGAGGTGCGCCGTCAGCTGGCGAGGCGCCGCGCCGGAACCCACAGCACGAAGAACCGGGCTGCGGTTTCCGGTGGCGGATCGAAGCCGTGGCGACAGAAGGGTACGGGTCGCGCCCGCCAGGGGACGATTCGCGCGCCCCAGTGGCAGGGCGGGGGATCCGTCTTCGGACCGGTTCCGCGCTCCTACGACCACGCCCTGCCCAAGAAGGTCCGTCGCGCCGCCCTGCGCGGCGCCCTCTCGCTGCGCCGCGCCGAGGGTGCCATCACGGTGGTGGAAGCCCTGGACCTTCCCGAGTTCAAGACGCGGCGCGTGGCGGAGATCCTCGAATCGCTCTCCCTCTCCGGAGGAGACGTCCTGATCGTGATCGCCGAGCCGGACGAGAAGCTCGAGCGCTCGGCCCGCAACCTGCCCGGCGTCGGCGTGATCCGGGTCGCCGGCCTCAACGTATACGACGTGCTGCGGCATTCCAGGCTGCTCGTCACGAAGGCCGCCGTGGCCGCCATCGAGCAACGCCTCGCGTCGACGCCACGTCCCGAGAAGAAGCGCGCCGATGAGGGCGGCGCCGCGGAGGTGCCGTCGTGAACGTCCACGAGATCATCCGCCGCCCGCTCGTCACGGAGAAGAGCAACATCGGGCGTGAGGAGAACAACCTGGTGACGCTCGCCGTGGATCCCCGGGCGAACAAGCACGAGATCCGCCGAGCGGTCGAGCAGCTCTTCGACGTGCAGGTGGTGGAGGTGCGCACGATGCGCATGCCCCGCAAGTCGCGTCGGGTCGGGAAGTTCGTCGGGCGCAAGCCCGAGTGGAAGAAGGCCGTGGTCGAGCTCGCGCAGGGTCAGTCCATCGAGTTCTACGAAGGGGTGTAGGCCGAAGTCATGGCGATCAAGAACTACAAGCCCACGTCTCCGGGGCGCCGCGGAATGAGCGTCTCCGACTTCTCGGAGGTCACTCGGAGCCGTCCGGAGCGTTCCCTGGTCGGCGGTCGCGTCAACAAGAGCGGCGGACGCAACGTCAACGGCCGGATCACCTCCTGGCATCGCGGGGGTGGCCACAAGCGCCGCTACCGGAAGATCGACTTCCGCAGGGAGAAGTCGGGCGTGCCCGCGCGCGTCGCGGCGATCGAGTACGACCCGAACCGGTCGGCCCACATCGCACTGCTGCACTATCGGGACGGGGAGAAGCGCTACATCGTGGCACCCGCGCAGCTCTCGGTGGGGGACGAGGTGATGTCCGGCCCGGGCGCCGAGATCCGTCCCGGAAACGCTCTCCCGATCTCCCACATTCCGCTCGGTACGGTGGTGCATGCCATCGAGATGAAGGCCGGGAAGGGCGCACAGCTCGTCCGCGCAGCCGGGCTCGGCGCGCAGCTCATGGCCCGCGAGGGCCGTTACGCCACCCTGCGCATGCCCAGCGGCGAGCACCGGCAGATCCACATCGACTGCATGGCGACCGTCGGGCAGGTCGGGAACCCGGACCACGAGAACCAGACCGTCGGCAAGGCCGGGCGCTCGCGCTGGCGCGGGCGGCGATCGAACGTGCGCGGCGTGGCGATGAATCCCGTCGATCACCCGATGGGTGGCGGCGAGGGGAGGTCCGCCGGAGGTCGGCATCCCTGCACGCCCTGGGGCGTCCCGACCAAGGGCCACAAGACCCGCAGCAATCCGCGAACCGACAAGTACATCGTGAAAAGGCGGGGGAAGAAGTAGATGGCGCGCTCTCTGAAGAAAGGGCCCTTCGTCGATCCCAGTCTGCAGCGGAAGGTCGAGAAGAGTCTGGCTTCGGGCTCCCGGCAGGTGATCCGGACGTGGTCGCGTCGGTCGATGATCACGCCCGAGTTCGTGGGGCTCACCTTCCACGTGCACAACGGGAAGCTCTTCGTGCCGGTCTACGTCACGGAGAACATGGTCGGCCATCGGCTGGGTGAGTTCTCTCCGACGCGGAAGTTCACGGGGCACGTGGGCGGCAAGAGGGTGAAGGCACGATGAGCGTCAATGCCCGCCTCTCGAACTATCGGGTGAGCCCGCGCAAGGCGCGACTGGTCGCCGACCAGATCCGCGGCAAGAACGTCGAGGAGGCCCTCACCCTCCTGGATCTCTCGCCGAAGCGATTCGCGAAGCCGCTCGCCAAGCTCGTGCGCTCGGCCCTCGCCAACGCGGACGAGAAGAACAAGCGTGATCAGGCGGGAATCGACATCGACAACCTCGTCGTGGATCGCATCAGCGTCGACCAGGGAGCGAGCATGTGGCGGATCCGGCCGCGCGCTCAGGGCCGCGCCGCGTGGATCCAGCACAAGACAAGCCACGTGACCGTGGTTCTCTCCGAGGAGTGATCAGTGGGACAGAAGGTACATCCTTACGGTTTCAGGCTCGGCACCCTCTACGGATGGCAGTCCAACTGGTTCGCAGAGCGCCGGTACGCGGAGCAGCTCCACGAGGACCTGAAGGTCCGGGACTTCATCAAGAAGAAGCTCTACCACGCGGGCATCTCCAGGGTCGTCATCGATCGCACCGGCGACAAGATCGTCGTGAACATCCATACGGCGCGACCGGGCATCCTGATCGGCAAGCGCGGCGCAGAAGTCGAGACGCTCCGCGGGGAGCTCGGTCGCTTCACGGGCACGAAGGAGATCTTCATCAACATCAAGGAGATCCGTAAGGCAGAGCTCGATGCGCAGCTCGTCGCGGAGAACGTGGCGCTCCAGCTCGAGCGGCGCGTGGCCTTCCGCCGGGCGATGAAGAAGGCCGTGACGTCGGCCATGAAGTTCGGCGCCGACGGGATCCGCCTGCAGTGCGCGGGCCGGCTCGGCGGCTCGGAGATGGGACGGCGGGAGTGGTATCGCGAGGGGCGCGTGCCGCTCCATACCCTGCGCGCCGAGATCGATTACGGACTCGCCCAGGCCAAGACCACCTACGGCGTTATCGGCGTGAAGTGCTGGGTGTTCAAGGGCGACGTGGCGGACCGGGACATGCGCGAGGGCGTCCTCTCGCAGCGCGCGGGCGAAGTCCAGGCGAGGTAGAAGATGCTCCAGCCGAAGAAGGTCAAGCACCGCAAGATGATGAAGGGCCGGATGCGCGGCAAGGCGTATCGGGGCGGCACCCTTGCGTTCGGAGATTTCGGGCTGCAGGCCGTGGAAGGCTCGCGGGTGACCGCCCGCCAGATCGAGGCGGCGCGCGTCGCCATGACGCGGTACGTGAAGCGGGGCGGAAAGGTGTGGATCCGGATCTTTCCGGACAAGCCCATCTCGAAGAAGCCCGCCGAGACGCGCATGGGCAAGGGAAAGGGAAACCCGGAGGAGTGGGTGGCCGTGGTGAGGCCGGGCCGCATCCTCTACGAGATGGAGGGTGTGCCCGCTTCGATCGCGCGCGAGGCCCTTCGCCTGGCTGCACACAAGCTGCCGATGGGCACGCGATTCGTGCAGCGGGAGATGACGTCGTGAAGAGCGCCGAATTCAGGGATCTCAGCCTCGAGGAGCTCGAGGCGAAGTCCCACGAGCTCCGAAGCGAGCTGTTCAACGTGAAGATCAGGAAGGCTACGGGCCAGCTGGAGAATACGGCGAAGCTCCGACTGCTCCGCCGCGAGATCGCTCGTGCCGAGACCATCCTCCGTGAGAAGCGAGGGGCGACGACGTGAACAAGCGTGGCATGCGGCGAACGCTGGTGGGAACCGTGATCAGCGACAAGAACGACAAGACCGTCGTCGTTCGGGTCGAGAGGCTGGTCAAGGACCCGCGCTACAAGAAGTACGTGAGGCGGTACTCGAAGTTCATGGCGCACGACGAGCAGAATGCGTGCTCCGTGGGCGACCGGGTCCGCATCATCGAGCACCGTCCGATTTCCAAGCAGAAGCGCTGGAAGGTCCAGGAGACGGTCACCAAGGCCGCGCTGGTCTAGCGGCGAACGTCGGAACGGAGCGGGGCGATGATTCAACAGGAATCGGTATTGGAGGTGGCCGACAATTCCGGCGCTCGGAAGGTCGCCTGCATCCGCGTCCTCGGAGGCTCGCGGCGGCGCTACGCCTCCGTCGGCGACGTCATCGTGGTGAGCGTGAAGGACGCGATCCCCAACGCACGGGTCAAGAAAGGCGAGGTTCGCAGGGCGGTGGTGGTCAGGACGGCGAAGGCCATCGGACGCAACGACGGCTCCTACATCAAGTTCGACGACAACGCGGCCGTGCTGATCGATGCGCAGCGCGAGCCCGTGGGCACCCGCATCTTCGGTCCGGTCGCACGGGAGCTGCGAGGCCGCCGCTTCATGAAGATCATCTCCCTCGCCCCGGAGGTGCTGTGATGCCCCGATTGATGGAGCGATACAAGAACGAGGTGCGGGATCGGCTCATCGAGGAGTTCGGCTACCAGAACGTGCATCAGGTTCCCCGGCTCGAGAAGATCGTGGTGAACATGGGAATCGGTGAGGCCGCGGCGAACCCGAAGCTGCTGGACAAGGCCAGCGAGGAGCTGGCGATGATCACGGGCCAGAAGCCCGCCACGCGGAGGGCACGCAAGTCGATCGCGAACTTCAAGCTGCGCGCCGGCCAGCCCGTGGGCTGCACCGTGACCCTGCGCGGGAGCCGCATGTGGGAGTTCTTCGACCGGCTCGTCAGCGTCTCGCTGCCGCGCGTCCGGGACTTCAAGGGCGTCTCGCCCAAGGCATTCGACGGGCGCGGGAACTATTCGCTCGGCGTGCGCGAGCAGATCATCTTTCCCGAGGTCGACTACGACAAGGTCGAGCGGATCACGGGGCTCAACGTGACGGTGTGCACCACCGCAAGGAACGACGCCGAGGGCAAGGCGCTGCTCACCCACCTGGGCATGCCCTTCCGGCAGTAGACGGGAGACTGCGCAATGATGACCGATCCGATCGCGGACATGCTGACGCGGATCCGCAATGCTGGCGTCGCGCGCCACGCACAGACGACGTGTCCGTCGTCCCGGCAGAAGCTCGCGATCGCCCGGGTGCTCCAGAAGGCGGGCTTCGTGGGCGACGTCCGTGTGGAGGCGCGCGAAGGGCACCCGGTGATCGTCATCGGGATCCGCTACGACGAGAAGGGCCACGCCCTGATCGATGGAATCCAGCGCATCAGCCGTCCGGGACGCCGCAGCTACGTCGGCAAGGCGGAGGTGCCGCGTGTGCGCCACGGCCTCGGCGTCGCCGTGCTGTCCACCTCGAAGGGCATCCTCTCGGACGACGAGGCACGGGAGCAGTCGGTGGGCGGCGAGCTCCTGTGCGAGGTCTGGTAACGATGTCCAGAGTCGGCAAGAAGGTGATTCCGATCCCCGACGGCGTGAAGGTCGAATCGGTCGAGGGGGGCGTGCGGGTCCAGGGTCCGAAGGGCACCCTGATGGAGCCCGTGCCGGCGGCGATCCAGATGGCGGTCGAGGACGGGCAGATCGTCTTCCGCCGCCCCGACGAACGGAAGCAGAACCGGGCGCTGCACGGACTGGCGCGGGCGCTCGTGGCGAACATGGTGCGGGGGGTCGTGGACCCCTTCGTCAAGGAGCTGGAGATCCAGGGCGTCGGCTACCGGGCGGAGATGGCCGGCTCGACCCTCAAGCTGCTGCTCGGATTCTCCCACCCCGTGGAGATTCCGGTGCCCGAGGGCCTCCAGGTCAAGGTCGACCGCAACGTGATCGTGCGGATCGAAGGCATCGACCGTCGGCAGGTCGGCCAGTTCGCCGCGGACCTGCGATCCATCCGGCCGCCGGAGCCCTACAAGGGCAAGGGAATCCGCTACGTCGACGAGCACGTGCGTCGAAAGGCCGGCAAGGCCGCGACCGGCAGCGGAGGCTGATCCATGCATCGCAAGAGCCGCAACGAGAAGTCGAGGAGGTGGCGCGCGCGTCGCTCCCGTACCGCAAAGGCGACAAGAGGTGCCCGGAGCCCGCTGGTCACGATCTATCGCAGCAGCAAGCACATCTACGCGCAGATCATCGACCCGACGGACGGGCGCACGATCGGCGCCGTCTCGACGCGTACGAAGGGCGTGGTGTCCGACGGCGCAACGGGCAACGTCGAAGCGGCCCGCAAGGTGGGCGCTGCCCTGGCCACCCTCGCCAAGGAGAAGCAGATCGGGCGGGTGGTCTTCAACCGTAACGGCTTCCTCTACCACGGGCGCGTGAAGGCGCTCGCCGAGGCAGCGCGCGAAGCCGGGCTCGAATTCTGAGCCGGATGGGAAACGAGGCATGGCGAGCCACATCAATCCGAACGACTACGAACTGACGGACCGCGTCGTCCACATCAACCGGGTGGCGAAGGTCGTCAAGGGCGGCCGTCGCTTCAATTTCAGCGCCCTCGTCGTGGTGGGCGACGGTGCCGGGGTCGTGGGGGCCGGCTACGGAAAGGCCGGAGAGGTGCCCGAGGCGATCCGCAAGGGCATCGAGCGCGCCCGCAAGGAGCTGATCGAGATTCCGCTGATCGAGTCCCGCACCCTGCCCCACGAGATCATCGGTCGCTTCGGTGCGGCGCGGGTGCTGCTGCGACCCGCCTCGGCCGGAACCGGGGTGATCGCGGGAGGGCCCGTGCGCGCCGTCCTGGAGGCCGCCGGAGTGCACGACGTTCTGACCAAGACGCTCGGCACCAACAATCCGATCAACGTGGTCCGGGCCACCATGACCGCCCTCGAGGAGCTGCGAGATCCCACGCTCCGGCTCGCCGCGCTCGGCAGGAGCGCCTGACGATGGCGGCGAAGGGCCAGGTGACGGTGCGTTGGGTGAAGAGCCAGATCGGCTACGACCGCCGTCAGCGCGCGACGCTGCGCGGACTCGGTCTGCGTCGCCTCGGACAGCGCGCCACCCTCGAGGACACCCGGGCGGTCCGGGGAATGATCCGCGCAGTCCGCCATCTCGTCGTCGTGGAGGATGCGTGATGCTGGATCGACTCTCGCCGCGGCCGGGCTCGCGACGTCCGACCAAGCGCGTCGGGCGCGGGCCCGGCTCGGGACTCCACAAGACGGCCGGCCGCGGCGTCAAGGGCCAGGGCAAGCGATCCCCCGGCCGCGAGACGCCCTTTCACTTCGAGGGCGGGCAGATGGCCCTGGCGCGGCGGCTGCCCAAGCGCGGCTTCCACAATCCGTTCCGTACGACCTACCGGATCGTGAACGTCGGCGCTCTCGACCGCTTCGCCCCGGGCGACACGGTCGATCCCGAGACGTTGGAGCGCCTCGGGGTGGTGGCGCACGGCCGTGACGGCGTGAAGCTCCTGGGCGAGGGGGATGCCCCGCGAGGGCTCGTGGTGCGGGTCCACAAGGCGAGTGCCTCCGCCCGCAAGAAGATCGAGGATGCGGGCGGAACGCTGGAGATCATCGAGTGATCGGAGGCGTCCAGAACATCGGGAGGATCACCGAGCTCCGGCAACGGATCCTCTTCACGTTCGCGATGCTCGCCGTGTATCGCATTGGGGCGTTCATCGTCACCCCGGGAATCAACCCGGAGGTGGTGCGCAGCTTCTTCGACCAGATGCAGGGCACGGTCTTCGGGCTCTTCACGCTGTTCTCGGGCGGTGCGCTCGAACAGCTGTCGATCTTCTCGCTCGGGATCATGCCCTACATCAGCGCTTCGATCATCTTCCAGCTCCTGACCGTCGTGATTCCGCAGCTCGAGGAGATCAAGAAGGAAGGCGAGCAGGGACAGCGGAAGATCAACCAGTTCACCCGCTACGCGACGATCGGACTGGCGCTCTTCCAGAGCGGACTCATCTCCGTCGCCCTCGAGAACGGTCAGTTCGGCGAGGGCGCCGTGATCGAGCCCGGTTGGGGCTTTCGGATCATGTGCATGATCACGCTCACCTCGGGCACGGCCTTCATCATGTGGCTGGGCGAGCAGATCACCGAGCGCGGCATCGGCAACGGCATCTCCATGGTGATCTTCGCGAGCATCATCATCAGCATCCCCTCCGCCCTGGCGAACCTGTTCCAGCTGATCAGGACCGATCAGTTCACGCTGCTCGGTACGATCATCTTCGCGGCCGTCGCCGTGGGGGTGGTCTTCTTCGTCGTGATCGTCGAGCGCGGACAGCGCCGGATCCCGATCCAGCACGCGCGGCGTGTGGTCGGTCGCCGCGTGCAGCAGGGCGGCATGAGCTACTTCCCGCTGCGGGTGAACACCGCCGGCGTGATTCCGGCGATCTTCGCGTCCTCGCTCCTGATGTTCCCCCTCACGATCGGTCAGTTCAGCGACTCGCCCGCGATCCAGCAGTTCATCGATACCTATCTCAATCCCGCGAGCCTGCTGTATCAGGCGGTGTACATCGGGCTGATCATCTTCTTCTGTTACTTCTACACGGCGATCATGATCAACCCGGCGGACGTCGCCGAGAACATCAAGAAGTCCGGCGCCTACATCCCGGGCATCCGCCCGGGCAAGAAGACGGCCGAGCACATCGACCGGATCCTCACGCGGATCACGCTCATCGGCGCGATCTACATGTCGGCCGTGTGCGTGCTCCCCACGGTGCTGGCGCTGCGGGCCGGCGTGCCCTTCTACTTCGGCGGGACGGCCCTGCTCATCGTGGTGGGAGTGGGCCTGGACACGATCGCGCAGATCGAGGCCCACCTCGTGTCCCGACAGTACGAGGGATTCGTGCAGGGCACCCGCATCCGCGGGAGGCTCGGGCGATGACGGCACGGCGACTGCTCCTGCTGGGGGCTCCCGGCGCCGGAAAGGGCACCCAGGCCGAGCGCCTGGTGCGCAAGCTCGGCATTCCCCAGATCTCGACCGGCGACATGCTCCGCGCCGCCGTCGCCGCGGGGACCGAGGTGGGGAAGGGCGCCCGGGCCGCCATGGATCGCGGGGAGCTCGTCTCGGACGAGATCGTGATCGGAGTCGCCGAGGAGCGGCTCTCCCAGGACGACGCCCGCGGGGGCTTCGTCCTCGACGGGTTTCCGCGCACCGACGCCCAGGCCCGCGCCCTCGATGCGATGCTCGAGCGCATGGGAACCCCGCTCGAGCGCTGCGTCGCCCTCGAGGTCGATACGGACGAGCTCGTCCGCCGGCTGCTCAAGCGGGCCGGGATCGAGGGGCGGAGCGACGACAACGAGGAGACGATCCGCAACCGGATGCGGGTCTATCGGGACCAGACCGCGCCGCTGGTCGCCTACTACCGCGAGCGAGGCCTGCTGCGCGAGGTGGAGGCCGCAGGACCCGTCGAAGAGATCGAGAAGCGCATCGAGGAGGCACTCTCGTGACCTCCTACTCGGCCCGGATCCCGGTCAAGTCCCGCCGCGAGATCGAGCAGATGCGCGAGGCGGCCTGTCACGTCGCAGAGATCCTCCTCGAGCTCCGGGAGCGGGTCCGACCGGGGGTGACCACCGGAGAGCTCGACGAGTACGCCGAGGCGTCGATCTCCCGGCGGGGTGTGCGCTCGTCCTTCAAGGGCTACGATCCCCAGGGTCTGCCCCGGTACCCCGCCGTGCTGTGTGTCTCGGTCAACGACGAGATCGTGCACGGGATTCCGGGCTCGCGAGAGCTGCACGACGGCGATCTCGTGAGCCTCGACTTCGGAGTGTCGGTCGACGGCTATCACGGGGACTCGGCCGTGACGGTGCCCGTGGGGGAGATCGGGGACGAGGAACAGCGCCTGCTCGAGGTGTCGAGGCGGGCGCTCTGCGGAGCGATGGAGGTGATGGGGCCGGGCGTCCGGCTCTCGGACATCGGGCACTCGGTGCAGCGATGCGTGGAAGGGGAGGGGTTCTCGGTCGTTCGCGATTTCGCCGGTCACGGCATCGGTCGGCAGCTCCACGAGCCGCCCTGGATCCCGAACTTCGGGAGGGCGGGCCGCGGGCCGCGCCTGCAGCCCGGGATGGTCTTTGCTGTGGAGCCGATGGTGACCGCCGGGAGCGCCGAAGTCAGTATGATGGACGACGAGTGGACGGCGGTGACGGCCGATGGCTCGCTGGCCGCCCATTTCGAGCACACGATCCTCATCACGGAGGATGGCTGCGAGACGCTCACCCGTATCGAGGGGTCCCATTGAGCGCGCGGCGCGGGTTTGCGGAGCCGGCTGGCGGAGCCGGGTGGGAGAGCGGAGCCGAGTCACGGAGCCGTCTCTCGGATCTGGGAGAACAGTCATGAAGGTCCGGGCATCGGTCAGGAAGATGTGCGACAAGTGTCGCATCATCAAACGGCGCGGCGTCGTCCGCGTGATCTGCGACAACCCCAAACACAAGCAGAGGCAGGGCTGATCATGGCGCGCATCGCCGGGATCGATCTTCCGCGCAACAAGCGGATCGACATCGCTCTGACGAGCATCCACGGGATCGGAAGGACGTCGGCCGTACGGATCTGCGAGAAGGCCGAGATCGCGCCGGACTCGAGCACCGACGTGCTGGCCGAGTCCGAGGTGGTGCGCCTGCGCGAGATCATCGAGCGCGACTACAAGGTGGAGGGCGATCTGCGTCGCGACACCTCCCAGAACATCAAGATGCTCATGGATATCGGTTGCTACCGGGGCCTGCGACACCGACGCGGCCTGCCGGTCCGCGGCCAGAGGACCCACACCAACGCCCGCACCCGCAAGGGTCCGGCCAAGACCGTCGCCGGCAAGAAGAAGCCGGCGACGAAGAAGTAGCGAGACGCCAAGTGAAGAAGGGCGGAAAGAAGAAGGTCAAGAAGAACGTCCAGTCGGGAGTCGCCCACATCCAGTCGACGTTCAACAACACGATCATCACGATCACCGACGTCGCGGGGGGTGGCCTTTGCTGGGCCACCGCCGGGGCGCAGGGGTTCAAGGGGTCCCGCAAGTCGACGCCCTTCGCGGCCCAGGTGGCCGCCGAGGAGTGCGCCAAGAAGGCGATGGATCACGGCATCCGCCAGCTCTCCGTCTACGTGAAGGGGCCCGGCGCGGGACGCGAGTCCGCCGTCCGCGCGCTCCAGGCGGCGGGAATCCGGATCACCATGATCAAGGACGTGACTCCCATCCCGCACAACGGCTGCCGCCCTCCGAAGCGGCGCCGGGTCTAGGAAGGGGAGGGAGGAGGCATGGCTCGATACAAGGATGCGGTGTGCCGGCTCTGTCGCCGGGAGGGTACGAAGCTGTTCCTCAAGGGGGATCGCTGCTTCAGCGCCAAGTGCGGCGTCGAGCGCCGCGGCTATCCGCCCGGCCAGCACGGCCAGGGGCGCGCGCGGTTCTCGGACTACGGCGTCCAGCTTCGCGAGAAGCAGAAGGTCAAGCGGATGTACGGACTGCTGGAGAAGCAGTTCGCGAGCACGATGCAGCGCGCCACACGCATGAAGGGTCGGGCCGGGGAGAACCTGCTGGCACTTCTCGAGCGGAGGCTCGACAACGTCGTGTTTCGCATGGGCTTCGCGACGTCGCGGGCCGAGGCGCGACAGCTGCTGCGGCACGGCCACTTCCTGGTGAACGGTCGCGTGGCGAGCATCCCGTCCATCACCGTGCGCGAAGGGGCGGTGATCAGCGTGCGCGAGAAGTCTCGCAAGGTGACCCGGATCGCCGGGGCGCTCGATGCGCTGGAGGGGCGCAGCGTCCCCGGGTGGCTCGAAATCGACAAGGACAACTTCACGGGCAAGGTGAAGGCGTTGCCGTCCCGTGAGGACATCACCATGCCCATTCAGGAGCAGCTCATCGTCGAGCTGTATTCGCGCTAGCCAGAGGGCCCTTGGGGGAGCACATGGACCAGGAAGTCATCGCAAAGAACTGGCGGGAGCTGATCCGGCCGCGCGAGCTGGAGATGGACGAGACGCCCACGGCGAACAGCTATGGGCGCTTCTCCTGCGAGCCCCTCGAGCGGGGCTTCGGCACCACGCTGGGGAACTCGCTGCGCAGGGTGCTGCTCTCGTCACTCCAGGGGGCGGCCATCACGTCGCTCAAGATCGAGGGCGTGCAGCACGAGTTCTCCACGGTCCAGGGCGTCATGGAGGACGTGAGCGACATCGTGCTCAACCTGAAGGACGTGCGCCTGCGACTTCACGGCGAGGGGCCGAGGGTCCTGCGGCTCCACACGACGGGATCCGGCGTCCTGACTGCCGGGGATCTGGTGGGCGACGATCCGAGAGTCGAGGTGATCAATCCGGACCACAAGATCGCCACGCTCTCGGACGAAGCGGACCTCGAGCTCGAGATCACCGTCGATCGGGGCAAGGGGTACGTGCCCGCGGAGAAGAACAAGTCCGAGGACATGCCGATCGGGACCATCCCGATCGACTCGGTGTTCTCTCCCGTCCGCAAGGTCAACTACACGGTGACGCCGGCGCGCGTGGGCCGCGAGACCGACTTCGACAAGCTCTCCCTCGACGTCTGGACGGACGGCACGGTCGCGCCCGTCGATGCCCTCGCCTATGCGGCGAAGATCCTCAAGGAGCAGCTCACGATCTTCATCAACTTCGAAGAGCCCGTCGAGGCGGCCCTGCCCGTCGCGGAGGAGCCGACGCCGCTGAACCCGAATCTCTTCAAGTCGGTGGACGAGCTGGAGCTCTCGGTGCGTTCGGCCAACTGCCTCCAGAACGCCAACATCCGCCTGATCGGGGAGCTGGTGCAGCGGTCGGAGGCCGAGATGCTCAAGACGAAGAACTTCGGGAGGAAGTCGCTCAACGAGCTCAAGGAGGTTCTCGGAGGCATGGGCCTCGAGCTCGGCATGAAGATCGAGAAGTTCCCGGACCGCAGCGAGATCGAGCGGATGCGGGAGCGCGAGGCCTGATCCATGCGTCATCGTGTCCACGCTCGGAAGCTCGGCCGGAGCCCGTCCCACCGGATTGCGATGTACCGCAACCTGGTGACCTCGCTGCTCGATCACGAACGGGTCGAGACCACCGACGCCAAGGCGAAGGAGGTCCGGCGCCTCGCCGATCGAATGATCACGCTCGGCAAGCGCGGCGACCTCCACGCGCGGCGACGAGCGCTGCGCGTGATCCGCCGCCGCGAGGTGGCGGCCAAGGTCTTCGGCGAGCTCGCCCTGCGCTACAAGAACCGCCCGGGAGGCTACACCCGGGTGCTGAAGACGCGCGTCCGGGTGGGCGACGCCGCCGCCATGTCGATCGTCGAGCTCGTGGAGCCCCTCGCCGAGGCGAAGCCCGCCAAGAAGGCCTCGAAGAAGAAGGCGACGGCAAAGAAGACCACGAAGAAGAAGGCTCCCGCGAGCAAGACCGCCGCGAAGAAGACGGATGCGAAGGCGAAGGCCGCGAAGAAGACCACGTCTCGGAAGAAGGCGGCGTCCAAGAAGTCCGAAGCCGCCCCGGACTGATTCCGGATGCAGCGCGGATCGGGTGCGTGGCTGATCGCCGCGGCCGTCGTCTCGGCTGCGCTGTTCGTGCTGTTCGCCGGATCGGGTGCGCCGCCGCCGCTGGGCCGCGGAAGCCCTGCGCCGGCGTTCGAGCTGGCGAGCCTCGGCGGCGGGGATGCGGTGCGGCTCTCGGACCATCGCGGGCGCGTCGTCCTGATCAACTTCTGGGCGACCTGGTGCAAGCCCTGCGAAGACGAGATGCCGGCCATGGAACGCCTGTACGCCGAGCTGCGCGACGAGGGATTCGAGCTGCTCGCGATCTCGGTGGACGACGACATCGGCTTGGTGGCGGACTTCCAGGGGCGGCTGTCGCTCTCCTTCCCGATCCTCCTCGATCCCGACAAGCGGGTCTCCGAGACCTATCAGACCTACCGCTTCCCCGAGTCGTTCCTGGTCGGCCCGGACGGCGTCGTCGTCGAGCGCTACATCGGCCCGAAGCCCTGGGACGCCCGGGCCTACGTGGAGCGGATCCGGCGCCTGCTGGAAGGCGACCGCCGAGGCGGCGCCTGAGCTAATCTCCCGTGCGGGAGACGGTGGGGGGTCCGTGCGCGCAATGCTGTGGCTCCCGGGCATGGCGCTCGGGGCGGTACTGATCGCCGCGCTCGGCGGCGACTCGGGCATCGGGAACTGGATGCGGCTGCGGGGCGATCTGCGCGGCGCGCGGGAGCGCATCGCCGAGCTGGACCGCGAGGTCGCGGTGCTCCGCAGGCAGGCCGAGGCACTCGAGTCCGACGCCTTCGCGATCGAGCGGGCCATCCGCGAGGAGCTCGAGTACGCCCGGGCCGACGAGACGCTCGTCCGGCTGCCCAGGGCCCGGCTCCTGACCCCCGTGTCGCCTGCGCACTGACGCCGCAAGATCGCGGATTCCTTGACGAAATGGATGATGGGGGCGAAGCTGCCCAGAGTATGAAGGAAAGGCTCCACCAGCAGATCCGGGCCATCGTGCAGAGCCTGCTCGACGAGTCGGGCGCAGGCGGTGAGGTGCCGGAGTTCGCCCTCGAGACGCCGCGTCAGGAGGCCCACGGCGACTTCGCCTGCAACGTGGCGATGCTGCTCGCGAAGCCGCTGCGACAGGCCCCGCGGGCCATCGCCCAGCGGGTCGCCGAGCGCCTCGAGGACGCCACGCATCTCGTGAATCGCGTGGAGGTGGCGGGTCCGGGCTTCGTGAACGTGTGGCTCGCCGAGGCGCGCTGGCACGACCTGCTGCGCCGGGTCCTCGAGGAGGGCGGGCGCTACGGCTTCTCCGACTCCGAGGCCGGGCGTCGCGTACAGGTCGAATTCGTCTCGGCGAATCCCACCGGGCCGCTCACTCTCGGCCACGGGCGACAGGCCGTGCTCGGCGATTCGATCGCACGCCTGCTCGAGGCCCAGGGCTGCGAAGTGACCCGGGAGTACTACTTCAACAACGGTGGCCGGCAGATGCGCGTACTGGGCGATTCGGTGCGCGCCCGCTATCTCGAGCACCTGGGACGGGCGGCCCCGCCCCCGCCCCTGGCCGTCGAGGATCCGGAGCACTCGTGGCGGGACGAGGTGGACGGCCTGCCCGTGGTCTTTCCCAAGGACGGCTACCAGGGCGGCTACATCGCGGAGCTCGCCCGCGACCTCGCGGAGCAGTACGGCGACGCGCTCGTGGAGGAGCCCGGAGACGGCGTGTTCCGCGAGACCGCCGAGACGCGAATCTTCGCCGAGATCCGCAAGACCCTGGCGGACCTCGGCATCCACTTCGACGTCTACTCCAACGAGAAGGACCTCTACGAGGACGGCCGGATCGAGGAGGTGATCGCCGACCTGCGGGCGCAGGGGCTCGTGTACGAGCACGAAGGGGCTCTGTGGCTGCGCTCGACCCAGCTGGGTCTGGATCGCGACCGCGTGATCGTGAAGGGCAGCGGCGAGCCGACCTATCTGCTGCCCGACATCGCCTACCACCGCGAGAAGCTGCGGCGGGGCTTCGACCGCGTGATCGACGTGCAGGGAGCCGACCACGTCGAGCAGTTCCCGTTCGTCACCAGCGCGATCGGAGCGTTGGACCTGCCCGCGGATCGGGTCGAGCTCGTCATGCACCAGTTCGTGACGCTGACCCAGGGCGGGGAGCAGGTGAAGCAGTCCACGCGGCGCGCCACCTACGTCACCGTGGACTGGCTGCTCGGCGAGGTGGGGATCGACGTCTTCCGTTACTTCATGGTGCAGCGCCGCGCCGAGACCCACCTCGATTTCGATCTGGAGCTGGCGCGGGAGACCGACTGGAAGAAGAACCCGGCCTACTACGTGCAGTACGCCAACGCGCGCACGCACGGCATCGAGCGCAAGGCCGCGGAGCGCGGCGTCCCGATGCCGGATGCCGCGAACGTGGACGCGGACGCGCTGGCTCTGCCCGAGGAGATCGCGATCCTCCGGAAGATCGCCGAGTTTCCCGAGGTCGTGAAGCGGGCCGGAGAGACCCGCGAGCCCCACCACCTCTGCTACTACGCGCGCGACGTCGCAGCGCTCTGGAACCCCTATCTGCAGGACGGCGTGCGGCACCGGATCCTCTCCGAGGACGCGGTGCTCACCAACGCGCGGCTCGGCCTGGCCCTGGCGGTGCGGGTCGTGCTCTCGAGCGCCCTGGGCCTCCTCGGGATCGGCGCCCCGGAGCGCATGTGACGGCGGCCGCACGGCGACGCAGCCTGTTCGGAACCCTGGTCCTGCTGGCGATCCTGGTGGTGCTGGGCTTCACGCTGGGAGCGATCTCCGGGCTGCTCTGGGAGGAGCCGCGCCTGCTGATCGCCTACCTGACGGGCGAAACCACCGAGATCGCCTGGGAGGTGGAGCCCGACCCCGGCGAGGGCCTCGCGTCCCCGCCGGCCGCCGCGACGCCGCCCGCCGTCGCGGCGCCTCCGCCCGGTCCCGCCGGAACGCCCCCGGAGGCCGTCCGAGAGCCGCCGGAAGAGCCGCGCCCCGCTGCGGCCGGCGCCGCCCCCGGACGCTTCGCCATCCAGGTCGGGGCCTTCGGAACCAGCGCCGCCGCCGAGCGGCTCGCGGAGAGCCTGCGCGGGCGCGGCTACCCCTGCTTCGTGACGCCGGGCGCCCGGAGCGGGGATGCCCGTTGGCGGGTCCGCGTGGGGCCCGTCGCCGAGCGGCAGGAGGCGGATCGCCTGGCCGCCCGCCTCAAGCGGGACGAGAAGCTGCCGACCTGGGTGCTGGACGAAGACGGCGGCTGAGCCTTGCAGCGTGTTCTGGTCACCGGAAGTCGGGGGCAGCTCGGCAGGGCGCTCGTGGAGCGGCTCCGCGCAGGCGGCACCCCGTTCGTCGCCCTGGCCCACTCCGATCTGGACGTGGCGGATCGAGAGGCCGTGGCCGACGCGCTCGCCGCCCTCGATCCGACGCCGGACGTCGTGATCAACGCGGCCGGCTTCACCCACGTCGACCGCTGCGAGAGCGAGCCGGAGGCGGCCCGGCGCGGCAACGAGATGGGGCCGATCGTGCTCGCCCGGGCCTGTCGCGACGCCGGGGCGCGGATGGTCCACGTCTCCACCGACTACGTGTTCGCCGGCACGGCGACCCGACCCTACCGGGAGGACGACCCTCCCAGGCCCCTGTCGGCCTACGGCCGGACCAAGCTGGCGGGTGAGCGCGGTGTGCTCGCGACCTCCGACCGCTTCCTCGTGGTGCGCACGAGCTGGGTCTTCGGCCACGGGCGCAACTTCATCGCCTCGGTCCTCGATCAGGCCCACCGCCGCAGGGACGGGCAGGCGACCGGTCCGCTGCGGGTGGTCGACGACCAGACGGGTCGACCCACCTGGGCCGCAGATCTGGCCTCGGGCATCCTGGCTCTACTCGAAGCCGATGCCCGCGGGTTGTACCATATGGCGAACGACGGGACCGCCACCTGGTGGGAGCTCGCGCGGTTCTGCCTCGACGAGGCGGGCTTCGGAGGTCTCGTCGTCGAGCGCATCCGGACCGGAGACCTGGATCTGCCGGCGCCGAGGCCTCTCTGGTCGGTGCTCGACTGCTCGAAGGCCCTGGCGTTGGGAGTGAGAATGCGAAGCTGGAAGGACGCGGTGCGCGCCTACCTGCGGTCCGGGCAGGCACGGGC
>Ga0209536_100006482_pt1 | contig 17883 bp, 13 predicted proteins | sample DeeMarSeWOR28_12_FD_187461 | JGI IMG/M metagenome (GOLD analysis project Ga0209536, IMG submission 187461) | Marine sediment microbial communities from White Oak River estuary, North Carolina - WOR-2-8_12 (SPAdes) (version 2) | ecosystem: Environmental > Aquatic > Marine > Intertidal zone >... | reverse complement strand
GCTGCCCTCAACGGCAAGTGTCGAGGCGATTACATACCGCAACCCGCTCAATCTGACCAAGAGTATTTCAGGAGTGGCCGAAGACCAGGTCGCATGGGTTGACGTGGATGAGTCCATAACCTACGTTGTCTGCTTCGATAACGCCGGCAATGATTCTCCCGTGACGAATGTCTCCGTGGTGGACTACCTGCCGAAGGAGGTAACACTGATAGGTCTTGGCAAGGAAACACCGTCCGGAAAATACGATGCCGCTGCGCACGCTTACACCTGGACGTTTTCTTCATTGGAGCCTGCAGAGACTGTATGTCTGGATCTGAACGTCAAGGTAAACAAGGATGTGGATCCGGGCACGACCATCTTCAACCTTGTGACCGTCGACAGTGACGAAACGCTTCCTTCTACTGCAAGCGTTGAGTCGATCACATATCGCAACCCGCTCAATCTGACAAAGAGCATTCTGGGAACACCTGAGGGCCAGATGGCGCTGGTTAATTCTGATGAGCCTGTGACCTACATAATCCAATTCGACAACGACAGCAGCTTCGCCGTAACGAACATCTCGGTTGTAGATATCCTTCCGGAAGAAGTTGGCTTCGTATCGGCCGACGGTGGTACTGCATCCGGCGAATATGATCCCTCCACACATACGTGCACCTGGTTGTTCCCGTTGCTGGAGCCGGGACAAGTCATGCGTCTGGAGTTGAACGCCCTTGTCAACAGCAACCTCGACAAGGGCATTGTATTCACCAATTCAGTGACCATTGAAAGCAGCGAGACGCCACCGACAACAGCATCGGTAGATGCTATCGTGGGCGATGGCCCGTTGACCATCCAGCCTATGATAATTGCGCCCGATATAATCAGACGAGCGGGCGACATGTACGAGATACAGGCAATCGCCGTGTTCCCTGCTGGGACTGCGAAGAACGACATAGCGGATGTGCTCCCAACACTTTATCCGGGCGCTATCACTGCGAGCAGGCACATTGTGTTCGGCTCGGCCACCAGGGCAAAGGTCATAGCCTTGTTCGACAAGAGTCAACTGCTCGATGCGGTGCCGGGTTATGGACAGGTTACCTTGAGAATGGTCGGCACGCTCACGTCTGGCAAGTCATACTACTGTGAGGCAAAGGTCTGGATAACCAAGTTCACCGGCAACTGATGAGGCTAGGGTGATAGAATTGGACTTTCCTTTGAGTCGCCAATTCCACGAAGTAGTCTCGGCTGCGATGAGAGCCTGTCTTATTGGTCGACCATTCGGTCCAGACGCCGGGTTCTATCTTGACACGATGCCTACGAGCGCTGGTCAAGCCCACAGAATTCGTAAACCCGTTCATTGCCCGGTCATCCGGGCTTTATGTCGCTGGGTGGTGCTTTTAATATGCATGATAATACTTCGTGGAAAGATATTGACGACGCTCAGACCATCAGGAATTCTGATATCGGAAGCGGTCGCAATTGCCTCGTGCTTTACTTCGCTCTGGCCCCCGTCTTCTTTCGTGAAGAAGAGGTTCAAAACTAGCTGGATGTCCTTCTTCTCAACAAAATAGAATTCTCTGCGTGGGGCTGAAAGGATGACTATAACGTCTGCCGGCTCGATTTTCTCAACATACAGCCGGCTGTCCAAACCCACATGTTGGACGGGGATTGTGAAACTTCTGTAGACCACCGCTGATTCATGGACAATTACAAACCAAAGCACTACGGCTGTCAGTAAAGCAACAGTCTTTTCCTTGAAGTTCACGGTGAAATGATGTAAGAAACTCTTGCGAGCTTTCTTTGAAGGGTACACTTCATCATAGAAATCCCGAAGAAGACCCACTAGTTTCTCCCGGCTATCTACCTTTTCTATTCTGCCGAAACGACAAAACGAGACAATGCCTCTTTCTTCAGACGCGACGAGGCAGAAGGCGTCGGACACTTCAGACAGCCCCAATGCGGCAGCGTGCCGAGTCCCGCCTTTCTCCGAGGCCGAAAAGTCCTCTGACAACGGCAGTCGGCAGCCAAACTGTGTTATTCGTCCTCTCTCGACGATGACGGCCCCATCATGTCCGTCTGAATGCGTGTCGAAGACACTTTTCAAGATGGCTGGGCTGAGCAATCCGTGGAGGTCAATCCCCCCCTGGACATGACGCTTAATGGAATCCCTCGCTGGAAGAACGATAAGGGCCCCAATGTGCTCGGCTGCAAAGTCAAATACTGTATCGGAGATGATATCTATATCTCTTCGGATACCAGTCGGGATTTGCCCTCTTTCACGCTTGGGGCGAAGGCTGAACAAGGCAACGTGTTCGAAGAAACGTCGAAGTTCCTCCTGGAAGATAATAATGAAGGCGACCAGTATGACCGCAAAGAAACTATGCATGATGGTGACTGACAACTGCAATTTGAGGATTCTCACCAACACGTAGACTGTACTGACCATGACGAAACCCAAGAAGACGAATGCGGATCTTGTCCTTTTGAACCATACAAGGAGCAGATATAGAACGGTCGCCACGATGAGAATATCAAGAAAATCGATAATTCTTATGTCGTCAATGAGCATATGCCGAAGCCTTTTCGATTGATGAGGTTTCTCTCGGTCGAATCAGTGTTCTGAGTTCTTCATCCACGCTGATGGAGCTTGTCTGTCCGGTGCCGTACAAAATCCCTATTCTCTCGATCGTCGTCCAGCAGTCAGGGAACTCTCAGACATAACCGATAAACAACCAGCGTCTCTATTCCGCGAAGAAGTGCCTAAACCTGACTCATTGCTACTACGCCAATCCGCATCAACAGTATTCCTTCAGGATTCATTTGGCTCTGTCTCCAGATGCTCCACGATCGATCCGGCCTTTGAAGACACGACGAATTTTACCTCCTCGGCAGAAAAGGTCAATCCCGTTCTGATGTGTTCGACGGATCTGGAAGTTGCCGTTTCCTTGGGTCGGTCAAGGTTGACGAGGGAATTCTTGATGGTTGAATCCTGAGTCCGAGCGGATATAATAGCCTCTAAAGTCCGATGATAGAGGCTCAAGAGGCAGAGCGGATTTCGCAGGCTTAAATGGACGGACTAAAGAACATACTACAGTCTGCCAACGCAGTGATAGTGGCAGTCTGCCAGTTGCTGGCGATGATCGTGCTCTCCATAGGCATTATCAAAGCCCTCAAGATATATTTGGCAGACGTACTGACGCCCGGACGGTCGGCCGCATCCGTGCAGGCAAGCCGCCTGGAACTGGGGCACTCATTTTCCCTGGCGCTCGGGTTCCTGATCGGAGCCAGTATTCTCAAGACCACACTCGCTCCGACCTGGTCCGATATCGGCCAGCTAGCCGCGATCATAGCGATAAGGACCATTCTGAACTACTTCCTGTTACGCGACATTGCGGCCCGATCGGAGTCTTCCGGGAACTCTCGCGGGGCATCGGACAGCGTCAAGAATGACGATTCTCCAGCCAGAATGTCGGGGGAGTCTGGGAGTCAGGCATCATCGTAACAGCAGGTCGTGACAACGTCCCGATTTTGCCGAAATACTCCAGGGTCTGTCGGAAGACTCCCTCGTCGGCCCGGGAGCGAGCGGTTCTTCGTCTGGCAAAGCCTGTCCCGAGCAACGTCGAGGGAACTGAAGCAGGCGATATCCGCTTTATCGTCGATGGAGCTCCCGATGTATATCGGGACAGCCAGGCGGACAACGGTGGCTGCCTTTATCCGACGGTGGCTGCGACAGCAGCATGAAACAGCTAAAGAAAATGAGCGGCTCGAAGTCAGACCGAGTTTTCAGACAGAGCCCAGTCTGTGGTTCTCCTACGCATCTACTAAGAAGTCTACCAACAAACGCTCTTGTTATCGGTAAAGTCGGATGTCGTCAACGTATATCGTGCCGGAACCGCCTGGGCCCGCCACACCCGATTTGCTCCCGAGTCCGATCGCGACCTTATCCACATTGGCAAGGTCGATGCCCTGGTCGGCGAAGTTCTGCAGGGGTATCTTCCATTGCGTCCAGGTGTCTGTCCGTGCCGCGTTGACATTATCATAGGCCACGACAGCCGGCGCACCACCTTCGTTGGTGATCGCGACGTATAATGGCTCGGCGGCGTTCGCCGAACGCCCTCTGAACCAAAGCGATAATTGCCCAACACCTTCATCAGTCCAATCGCGGGGCGAGTCCAATGTCAATGTCACCTCCGAGTTCGTTACGCCGTTTGTATTCTCGTAGAACAGAGGCATGGACTGGGAGCCGCCGTGGACAATCGTCTGCTCGCAATACGGAGGAAAAAGATTGCCGACTTGCGCGCCGTTATCCGCAACGTCGAAGCCGTCGATCCAGTGCTGCCAGATAGCCTGCCCGGCCGCGTCGTCATCGGTGTAGCTCTCGAAATCGTCCACGAGAAGGAAACTGGCACTCGTAAAGCTCCAGACCAGGCCCTTGACAGGAGTCGGGTCCGTATCGTAGACTGCATCCACACGCCAGTAATAGCTCGTGAGCCAGTCGAGCTGGCCAGGGTCATAGCTCTCGGAACCAAGGGATCTATTGCCCAAATATTGCGGCGAATCGCTCGTGGCGTTCTTTACGGTCTCTCTATCCGTGCCGAAGTAGATATGATGCGAAGATGCATTCTCCGCCGGTGTCCAGCTTAGAGTCTGCGTATGCTGGACATCGAAGGCGCCGTTCGTCGGATCTGGATTGCCGGCGGCGCCCGGTGTCGTAAAGGCCCATATATCGCCCCGATATGTGGCGACCCCGTCATACTCATCCACGCGCCAGTAGTAAACCTTTTCCCGTCCGAGAGAATCAGGTTTGTAGGTCGCACTTGCCTGAGGCAGCCCTCCGTCGGCGGTGCTTACATCATCGAAATTGTCACCAAGGTATACGGTGTGCAACATCGCGCCAAAACCAGGCGTCCAGGTAAGCTCGATATCCAAATCTACAAATGCAGTACCGTCCGCCGGATTGGGGGCGTAGGTCGTCTTGGGGGGAATCGAAAAGCTCCAGATCGGTCCTTTCCACGGACTGTTCGGATCCGCCGCATTGACTTCATCGATCCGCCAGTAGTACGTCGTGCCGGGGACGAGACCGTCCGGATAGGCAAACCCCGCAAAACCGGCAACATAGTATGTCGAGGTCTGATTGATCCGAAACGCCCCGCCCGTATCCTCGTTGACGTCGTCGAAATGATCGCCGAGGTAAACATCATGAGAGACCGCAAGATCACCCGGCCGCCAGGAGAGGTTTATCCATGTGTCCGCATGGAGGGTACCGTCAGGCGGATTTGGGCCGGAGGCAAGAGGGTATCGGCCTGAGATGCCGTCCATGACTCTTTCGATCTCCTCTACCCGCAGAACGTGGTCGAACAGTCGCAGGTCGTCGATCTTACCGGCAAAATCCCTGCCGCCGCTCTTGCGGTTGCCCACGTAGATCACCTCGTCAAAACTGGTGAATGTGGTCTTATCTGTGTTGGCCGCATTCGTATCGACCCATAATTGCCCGTCGATATACCAGGACGCCGTGCTCGTGCCGCCGTCGTGCAGGACGGCGTGATGATGCCACTGCCCCCGAGGGTAGGGACCGGGCTCACCGAGGCTGATTCGTGGAGTGACGTTTGTATCCTGGGTCACACCTCCGGCGTATACCTGGGGGCCAAATCGACGGAAGAAAAAGGCCTCGTAACCCGACGGATTGCCAGAGGCGACCATGTACCCGGTATTGGTACTGTCTGCTGGTGAAAAGGACCACCAGGTCAGCGACCACGTGGTTCCGGCAAGTGTCGGGCTGGGTATCACAATAGAATCACCGGAGCCGTCGAATTCAGCGGCGCCGCCTAAGATGCCGTTATCCGTTCCCGTGAAGACGTCGCCGCTGGCGGTCCCATCATTGGTGGCTACGGAGTCGGTCAGGTCTCCATCGAATTTCCAGTGGCCGATGAGCTCGGCATTGGCGATCGAATTCAGAGTGAATGCCCAAACCATCCATATCATAATTGCCATGTAAGCGCCTTGACGTTTCATCCGACTGCTTCCTCCAAAGTGAATGAAATGTGACAGGATTTGGTGCTTCTACTGTTGTGTTCGTCCTCCTTCTTCTGTGCCGCTATGAACTATAGTCGACCGCTGATACGCACATATCGCTGAGTGAACAAAAAGCCTCATGATGATGCAATATGACTCTCGAACGCATCAGTCCATGTGTCATACCATTATACCATCATGTCGTGGAAAAGCAAATGAGGCTCTGTTGAATAATTTGTGGGTTGCTTATTAGCTTCCTGCCTGGTTCTTCCTCGTTCTCCTCGGTCCATTTATTGCTTGGGGGACACTGGTGTTCTTTCAACAATCCAGTCTGAGATTGTCTCTAAAGCCCCAGGGGCGATAGTCTCTTCAATATGCCGATATTCTGATTCGGCTCCGGTATCGGCGGTCTGAAATAGATGATTCAGACCCGGCAATTCAAGAGTTGTGAAATCGGGATTCTGACCTTCCCTGAGCTGCTTTTCAATTCCCCTGAGGTTTTCTGTTGAGATGACCTGGCAGTCCTTCTCGCCATTGATGGCAAGAAGTGGACACTTGACCGCGCGTAGATAGGGTTGGGGTTCAAAGTTGGCGAAGTAACGTTTCCATGGTGACACTAGATCATGTATTTCACTGCCGGCCTTTCCTTCATCCCAGCCCAGAAGCGCCTTCTCCTGGCTGCTCAACGCCGAATACATTCCCGTCATCTTCTCAATGGCCGTCTCGTTATCAGGCTCCTGTTGAACAACTTCGTAGAGACGCTGATACCAGTCGCTTTTCATCTTCGCCTTTGCCTCCGATTGGCCCTCGGCCAGTGTTCCTCTCCAGTGTTGCGAATACATCAGTTGGGTAATAGGTACCCCCGGTGCTGCCATCAGCACCACAAAGCCGACATCGCAGCATTCGGCGGCGACCATCGGTGCTATCATCCCGCCTTCACTGTGACCGATCAGACCAATGGCGTCGGAACGGATGTCTTGACGACTCTTGAGGTACTGCACGCCTGCCAAGACGTCGTCGGCGAAATCTCTGGTCGTTGCACCCCCGAACTCTCCGGTTGAAGACCCGGTGCCCCTGTCATCGACCCTCAATACTGCGATGCCGCGCCGGGTGAGATGATCGGCAAGGACCTTGAATGGACGGTGAAGAAGCACGAACTGATCGCGATCCTGCGGGCCCGAGCCGGATATTAGAAGGGCCGCCGGAAATGGGCCTTTGCCGCGCGGCAACGTCAGTGTTCCGGATATTGTTATGCCGGCTTTCGTATTCTCGTAGGCGACTTCCTCTTCCTCGTAGGGATAAGGTCTCACGGGTGTTTGGGGCCGGCGATAACCAGGTATTGCCTCTACGCGCCGCAGTTGCATCGGAAAGACGTACTCTCCTTGCTGAAATTGTCCCTCGATGATCGTCCGGGAGTCATCGCTGTACCTTCCGGAAATGGCGATGGGGGGAGATTTCATCTCCCAGCAGACCTGTGCCTTCTCAACTGTGGTTTTGTGAAAGGCTATACTCATACATCCCTGAGCCACACTGATCAGATTAGAGGCCAGTTTATCGTCAGGCTTCCTCTCGACCTCAACCGCAATCTCCATCGACGGGCCCGAGGGAACTTTGAATTCTCCCAGCCACATTCCTTCCAGATTGTGAGCCGGTTGCCCCCAGACCGTGACTGCAAACAACGCGACAAGAACACAGAACAAAGGTGTTGTATTCATTCTCATAATGGGTCTCCAAAAGTTGACGAGGATCTGATTCGGATGCAATGTCTTGAGATTAGTCGCCGCGTTCCTTTGTTTATTGCATGGAAAAACATTTTTTTTGGCTCTTGCGAATGATGACTATGGGGGTTCGAGTGGCACCGCCGCGTTGCTGACAGGGTGAACACGACATGGGTGATGTGGGCAGAAGCAGGGCCCTTCCGTCGAATGGACCGTTTTCCTTTGGCCCTCATCTTCTTGCGAAGGGCCAAAAGAAAACTTGTATAGCTTCTTTGTCTTATGACTGCTGCAGTAGATCGGTGTTGATCGGACTAATCGGAGTCCTGGAGTTGATTCGAGAGAAGGATCGTTTGGGCAGATGGCCGAACTAGGAGCAACTGAGGGGGGTAATTCGGACATCTGGGGCCCCGAACGATTCGTCTCGGCTGTCTCGAAGCCCTATCGAGCAGCGCGTCATCCCGAAGAGCCTTCTTCTCTTAGACTAATACCGCCTCCAGCTGGATGTGCTTTGCTATCGACCATCTACCGATCACTTGAAGAGCATAGGCGCCATCAGAAGCATGCCGGTAGTGTTCAACAGACAATGCGGGATCATTCCCAGGTATATGTTCTTCTTCCACTGTATGATATAGGCCCCTGGTAGAAGGGCGAGTATCCTTTCCAGATTTCTCCACGGCGTGAAGAAGTGATAGACCGAGAACAGCAAGACATTCAGCAGCGGTGCCCAGCCTCTGAGGCGGGAGATTCGCGGCAGAAGGTATCCCCGGAAGTATAATTCCTCCACAATCGGACCGGCGATGCCATTGAAGAGAAGGCCCATCAGCCATGTCACCCAAAGGGCTGCTTTTGAACAGTCCGCGATATTGTAGTCCAGAGAGAACCACGCCGGCAACCACGCGAAGTACTCGCTTTTCCAGGAGTCCTGTATCCCAGGGGCAATGACAAAGTACGAGACCAGGGCCCATACCAGCACCGGCGGTATAAGGGCGAAGTACTGCCACGCCGGTATCTTCTGGCGGTAGAGGATAGTCCCTCCTAATGAGAAGGTCTTATTGCTTCTTCTCGCCTGATAGAGAAGGTATCCAAGCTCAAATGGAATCAAGACTACTGCGGCAGCGAGAAAAAGGCACAATAGCGTCGGAAGCCCTCTCTCTGTCAGCAGAGGCGTCACTGTCACAAAGAAGACCAGGATCAGAACCCCAGGCAGCAGATGGAGGATGACAGAGGCAGCGAGTGAGTGCTGTTCGGCCTCGACTATTTGTTTTGAAGCATGTTTGTCCGCGATTCTGTCACCCTCCACTATTTGCCACGCCGACAGTATTCCTTGCCGCCTCGCCGTAACTGCCCCAGGCGCCGCACACGTTACCTCTGGTTCCGTCACAGACATCTATGAAACGACCGGTGCAGCCGTCCTCCAGAGAGCCCACCATCTTCTTGTTCTCACAGACCCACTGGTAGGAGATGTCGGGAATATAGGTCATGAAATCAAGCGCTTCGTTGATGCGCTCGTACGAGAATCGAGATACAGCTTTCCAACCATCTGCTCGGGTGTCAACCATCCTGGCGAGCATGTTGCTGTTATGGTCGATCCACCACTGTTTCGAAGACGCCGATTTGGCGGAAGCCCCATCACCGGCCTGGGCCGATATGATATGGCAATCGTTTCCGTTGACGGTTTCCCGGCCCCCGTACTGCAAAGACGATTGCCCGATTGTAGAATCCACGTCCATGCTGTGCGCATCGAACGGATCGGCAACAACGATATTCTCTTCTGTGATTTGATCATAGAGGCAGAAGACCATTTCTTCCGTTTCAGGGGTCTTGCGATAGTACCCGCAGACATGATTCATATTGCCTTCACCGAACACAAACAGCGGCATTCCCGTCATCTCACCTATGTCTGCACAGATCCCATGCCTACCGTCGAGAGTGAATCGAGTCGTATAGGCTCTCAGGCACTGATAACCGGCGGGCCCCGGTCGGCCATACTCCCGCGTTCTGACGGTTTCCACAAATGACCACATGCTTCTGCGTTTGTCGTTGAACCGCTCAATGACGGACCGCAACGTGTTGGAGCCCGCAGATTTGGATTGCAAGACCGACGATCCATCGGTCTTGCCGGTACCCTCCTTAGTTGAGAAGGCCCAGGTCAGCGGCTCCGCTGCCGTTCGATAGACAGACTGAAAGCCTTTCTGCACGCCCGGCCCGTCATCCGGATTGACGACTATGCGATGTTGACAGCCAGCCTCCAGGCGGATCGGGATGGCAAATTCGTGCTGTGTTTCGTCGTAGCGGATCCTGCCGCACTCACGAAAACCTCCGTCCTTCCATTCCAGCTGCAATGTCGAGGGGTGCATGGGCCTGTCGAATCGCACCCGTAGTACAGTATCCGCGGCCACGTTGCGCGAGCCCTCACCTGGTTCGACGGACACGATCTTCGGCCTGTAGCTACTTTCTGTCTTCTCCTTTTCGCGGACGGCCTGGACGGTCGGTCCCGCAATGGCCGTCGCCGGCAGAGGCTCCGCGCCCAACCGGTCGAGAACCGTCTCAAAAAGTTCGTCCCGGTCGCCGGCAAATGAGGCGGGCCCAGGCACAAAAGGCACGTCCGGCATCACACCGCGGCCGTCGATGACCTGCCCGTCCGGCAGATATGAGATCCACTGCGGGACATAGATTTCAATCTCACCATCGAGCTTGAAAGGTATCGGGAAGCCCGTCGAGCCGCGAGTGCGATCGCCCATTGTGGTCACATTGGGACAGGCGGCCATCATTGCACAGAAAGACTCGCAAGCGCTGACGCAGCCCTGTCCCATCAGCAGTATCACGGGACGGTCGTATCTCCATGGGCCGCGCGGAGATAACGCCCGTTCGATCTTCTCGGTCAGATCACTTCGGCCGGGGCCGTTGCGATAACGGTAGTGGCCGTACACTCGCGTGGTATCCACGAAGCGGGCAGCTATGTATTTGGACAGCTCCGAATCGCCTCCACTATTCCAGCGAACGTCTATAATTAGTCCCCGCGTGTCGCGCATCTGCTCCATCACATCGTCGAATTTGTCGGGCAGGTCGCCCCCGCTCCAGCTCCGGATCATGATGAAGCCGATACTATCGGTTGTCTTTGCCCAGACAATACGTCTTCCGGCCTGTTGAATCCGGCCCAGATACCGTCCGTAGATCTTCGTGTTCTTATTAACGTTGAGCGCGTGGGGGACTCTGTATACCGGCAGGTGCTTGCCTTTGTATTTGACCCATACGTGCCCGTCGCGCAGATGTCCCAGCATCCGGGCCACGATGCCGGCGGCTTGTTCGTAGCTGCCGGCGTTTCTGGCCTCTGCCAGATATTTGTCCTTTACAGCGTCCCAGTCGAGTTGGTCGCGAATCCCGAACATGGCGTATTCGGTATCGACGATGTTCCACGCCTCCTCCATGATGGTCGCAGCCACAGAGGATTCCGTTCTGTCTTCGCCGGCCGGCTGCCTCTGCACCGCCGGGTGACTTGCCGGCCGGGCACCCGCCGAACGAGTCCTGTCCCGCGCCCCGGCAATAGAACAAATGCAAAGAACGATAAGCAAAGCTGTCTTCGTGCCCAAGTTTCGCATGGTGAACCTCAATCTGACTCAGCAAATACGTTTTTCGTTGGATTAGTCGAGATTCCAGGCAAAAGGTTTCACAGAGGCGAGGTTTTTCTTTCGGTGCGCAAGACAGGACTCCCGGCGCATCGAGCTACCCACGGGTTCGGAGTCGACGACGCCAAGCATGCCGCACAGGCGCAGGTGGCTTGGTTTGAGAAGGATTTGCTCGAGAACTGAAGCGCCGAGACAGAGGTGGGTCCGCGGCAGGCGGATTGCCGACGCTGGAATGCCACGCGAACGACATGAGTAGTCCCGGAGGGCCGGGACTACCCATCCGATCTGCTGACTTGCCGGCCGATATAGATCGGCAACCGTCAAGCTCTCAGCGCCTTGTTGGCCCTGCTTATGGTGTCGTTGACCTGTTTGACATCAAGCGTGCCGATGGTGATGGCGTCAACCAGCTCATTTTCGAACACGTACTGGAGGGACGCATCCTTCTGTGCCGAACTGGTCAGCTTGCCGGAGCCGAAAATCTTCATGCCGATGACGGTCTTGCCATTTGCCCTGGCCTGTTTGAGCACCGGCGCGACCTGCTCAGGTGGTCCGTCCATGGAGGCGCCGTTGTTGTTGATACGGGCGAAGACGATGTCGGTCCACGGATGAGCGGCGGCGACCTTCAGCGCGCCGAGGTCGTGACACGAGACACCGACGGCCTTGACCACACCCTTATCCTTCAATTCCGACAACTCGTCACGGATGCGTTTGTAAGTTTCGGGCCATTCGGTGTCGGTCATGCAGTGAATCAGGCAGATCTCCAGGACATCGCTGTTGAGTTCTTTGCGGAAGCGATCCACTTCCGTTTTCGCTCCACCCGACGGCATGTTCCAGTACTCCTCTCGCGGCCAGATCTTGGTCAGAACATTGTAGTCGTCACGCGGCACGCCGTCGAGCGCGGTGCGCATGTAATTGTGCACGCCATAGAGATCAGCCATGTCCATAAACCGGATTCCCTTGTCCAGGCTGTGACGAATCAGCTTTGTAAATTCCTTCTCGCCGAGTCGCGCATGGGCCGAGGTACGTCCACCGCCGTTCCAGCCGGTTCCCTGCGCCAGAAGAGAGGTCTTGATGCCTGTATTGCCCAGCGTGACAACGTCGGTGGCCTTTCGCACCGATTTTCTCCCGGCCACCGCTGTCGAGAATTCCGATCCGGCCATGATAGCTCCCGTGCCGGCCAGAACGGTTCCCATGAATTGCCTTCGACTGTAGCTGTTTAGTTGTTTGTCCATATCAATCGCTCCTTTCATGGCCCTTGCGCAGAGCACACGTTACCGTTTGAATACGTCCGGTTATTGTCGACGTACTCTGGTTACATTCACAGAGAGCTACTTACACTCATGTACTTACCGGCCCCGCGATCGGCAGGACCGATCCGATTGCAGCATTATACCTCTGGCCGGATGACAATGCAACCATATGCAAAATGGGAAACCTGTCGTCGCCTCGGGGATGTCCGGAAACGCGGAAAACTCCGTGACAAACACGCCGACGCCCAATACGATGGCCGTTTTAGTGTGAGTTGGCGATGCAGTGGAGAAGTTGATGTCTGATTCGTCAGAGGTGTTGGTGAAGCGCGCAGAGCCGGACCAGGCAGCCCTGGTCGCAGAGATTCTGGCCGAGGCGTTCAGCGCTGATCCGGTGGGCAAATGGATCTGCGGCGATCCGGAATATCCGGCGTGGTGCTGGCCCCTGCTGGTGCCGCTGATGGTGCCCACTGGTGAACTTTACCTGGCCGCAGACGGTTTGGGCGCGGCGATATGGATTCGGCCCGGAGTCAAGCTGGACATTAAGCTAGGTTTGCGTGCGCTTTGGGACTTTTGGCGACGTTTCGGGCTCCGCTCGATTATTCGGTTCTTTCGGCTCATGATCCCGATGGAAAGGCAACATCCCAAAGATCCTCACTACTATCTGCTCGCCGTCGGCGTGCGGCCCGAGGCAAGAGGCCGCGGCATCGGCGCGGCTCTGCTCGAGCACGTTCTGCGCGAATGTGACAGTCAGAAGGTGGGGGCATATATCGAGAACTCGAATCGACTCAACCTGTCGTTCTACCAGCGGCGTGGATTCGAGGTGCGGCGCGAAATCACTGTCGGCCGAAACGGCCCAACGCTCTGGCTGATGTACCGAGATCCTGCGTCGGATGGAACGTAGATCGGTTTGGCAGGATGTGTGAGCACCCATTCGTCTTCGCCCAGAGTCTGCTCCTTCGGCGATGCTCAGGACAAGCTCTGAGCTTGTCGAACCGGCCAGACGTGTTTGCCCGCGCTGTTGACTGGAGGAAAGCGGCGTACTCAGTGGACTCAGCGGTTGAGTCGCTGCTCCTGTCGCTCACCTAGATAGCTCGATAAGGACGCATCCGGCGGGGCCGAGCGACCATTCGGCTTCTGGGTTGTTCCGGTCCGTGGGTAGTCTGGTATTCCAGGATGCGACTACTTTCTGGATTCGCCGGTCGCCGATGGCTGAGATGCAAAAAGTCGCCGGGTGTTCGCAACTGTCGTTAGCCAGGACCAGGCGAATGGATTCTCCGCGAGTGAAGGTCCCGACGACCAGGTCGAAACGATCGCCGCTTAGCGAAACAGCCGGGCACTCGCCCGGGGCGTGGATCTGTCCATGGCGGATGCGGGCCACGTGGGAGTTGTCCCATCCGAGCAGGGCCGGGCCGGCCGTGCGCAGGAATCCGTTTGTCTCTTGTACATTGTAGTAAGAGGGGGAGCGGTTGCCATGCTGGTCTATCATCGAGCCTGGATGCAGCGGCGGCTCATTGGCGTTCCCATCGGGCGGCTGGGTCCAGTAGCGATACCACCAGATCCCACGGGCGCCGTAGGCCAGGGCGGTCGTAGCCTGCCAGAAGATCTCTTCGCGCGTGGGCACGCGGAGGTAGCCGGCAATCCCCTGGCATTGAGTGAACACCCAAAAGGCGATGCCGGACCTGCGACTTTCGGCGCGGAACAAGGCCAGGTCACGATGCCATCCGGTGTCGGCTGATCGGTTTACCCTCAGCGGGTAATGGTTGTACATGAGCACAACAGGATCGACTTGTTCGATGAACCTCCGCACGTAGTCACGGTGGTCTGCCGTACCCAACTGCTGAGACGTTGCATAGCCGGGGAACAGGTCAATCAGCGGCGGATGTTCCGGATCGAGCTTCTGGAACAAATCAGAAATCTCTGAAACGCGCCCGAACAACTCCGCGGGCGGTTCGTCACGGACCCCGTAGCCGAACAGTGCCCGATGGGCCTTGTAGTCTCGGGCAATGCTGTCGACGACCGATGGGTCGTATTTGGACTCGGCGGTCTGTGTGATAGGGCCGATGCGTTTATCCATCGCAAGGACTTTCAGGCCGGCGGCGTGGGCCAGATCCAGCATGTTTAGATTGTTTCGGCCGTCCATGGTCCCCCAGAACGGAACGATCACGTCTATGCCGGCTTCTGCTATCTGACGATAGCGCGTGAGATTGACCTGCCCGTTGGGCGGGCCCGGAAAGGCGCCGATTACGAACTTCGCGGCGATCGCAGCCTTTTGCTGCTGCTTGACTCTATCATCTTCATACGAGGCTGACGGCGTTTTCTTATAGACTCTGACATAGTCCACGTACAGACTGTCAGGCAGTATAGCCTTGCCGATGTCACCAGCCCATTTACCGACTTCGAGACTGAGGATCATGTACTGCGGGCGATGTGATACGCCTTTGTCCGTGCGCCAGGTCTCGTTGCCGTCGACATAGAAGACGTAATGCGTGGGTGTCCAGAGAAGGCCGATCGTGTGCCAACCCTGCATAAGGCCCGGAATCTCGGGCACTTTGCCGGCGGATTTGTGATGCTCGCCATAGCCGTCCCAATGGAGAGTGTGCTGAATCTTGTCTCCCCGGTTGCAGAGATATTCGAACACATCGATTTCAGTGCCTGCTCTGTGAGGATCGCCCACCGGGTTGCCGAGAGTCGGTGACTGAAGCCAGAACGCCGACCAGTGGCCGATCTGTCTCTGGAACTTGACGCGGCACTCGAAATAGCCGAATGCAGTCTCGTACCTCCCGCCCGTGCCTATCATTGCGGTATGATACTCGTTAGCGGCGCGTTTGGTCGTCAGGACAAGATGGCCCTGGCCGTCTAATGTGACAGTCTCCTTGACGTTGATCGCGTCCCGGCGAGGGCCGAGCGATCGATAGTCCCATTTGTCGAGGTCCAGAATATCGCCGTCGAACTCATCCCACCAGGCGAGTCTGTAGCCCTCGACCGGCAGGGTGGTCACACCGGCCGTGAATCCAGTAGCGATCAGCAGAAACATGGGAGCTGCGATACAAGCACATTTCATGACGGGTCTTCCTCTGTTGATGTCACGACTCGACGTCAATGTACTCGGCTGCAATCCTGTCGCCGGTTCTCTCGACCCATCCCCGCAGGAGCCCGCGATGTTTGTTGAGCACTGCCTTGTAGTCACTGCGTCCGGCGAGGTTGTTCATTTCACCCGGATCGTTCTTGAGGTCCATGAGCTGCTCTCGGTTCTTGCCGGAGTCGTAGATTGAATACTTGAAGCGATCTGTTCTCAACGATCTGCCGTTCTGACTCTCGCAGACGACAAAGTCACGCCATTTCTCCGGTGTCTGCCCTTGCGCGAGGGCTCGCAGGCTCCGGCCGGGTAGCCCGTCAGGGGCTTGTATACCCGCATAATCGCACAGGGTAGGAAGAAGATCGAGGCCGTTGGAAACAAGGTGCGAATCGTCGAGGCTGCCCGGCGGGATTACGCCCTTGTAGCTCATCACGAACGGAACGCGCGTGGCTTCTTCGTACAGAACGGACTTGTGCTCCATCTTGTGCGACGAATCCATATCGCCGTGGTCGCTGCTGAAGACTACGAGGGTGTTGTCTTCGAGACCGGCGTCTCGCAGGGCGTCGAGCAATGTCCCTATCTCGGCGTCGACCATCTCGGTCAGTCGACAATATGCCCAACGGTGCAGACGCCATTGATCTTCGGTCCAGTTCTTACGGACATACGCACGGAAGGGCCGCGCCTCCGTGTACTTTTGTGTGATACACTGCGGCTCGGCTTCGGGCACACCGTGATTGTCTGGCAGCGGCGGGCAATTCTCCCTGACAAATGCACTGACGTTGCCGCTCTTTCTGGCGCGATCCAGCAGAGCCTCGCAAGTCTTGGAATCGGTGTTGCCGATGGGAGGTTTACCCTGCGTGCGGTTGTAGTCGTTTATGGCCATGTAGCAGATATCGTGAGGATTGATGAACGAGGCGAACAACAGAAACGGCCTGGTGTGCTCGCCTTTGATGAATTCGGCGCAGGCGTCGGCCAATCCCTGACGCGAGTTGCTCGTCAGATTTCGATATCCGAGATTCTTGATGCCCTCCATCTTCCGTGGAAGGTGGACCTTGCCGCCGTAGACGGTTTCGTAGCCTGCTTTCTCGAACAGCCGGCCGAGCGATTGGCGGTTCATGGCCTCGGTTACAGATGCGTCTCGGGAGTCGCCGTTGTGACTCATTCCTATCGCGCTGGGCATAAGCGCGGTCTGGAGACTGAATCGATTGGGCACGCAGACTGGATTGCACGCGTAGGCTCGTTCGAACCTGATCCCCGAGGCGGCGAGCCGGTCCATCGCGGGCGTCTTGAGGTAGGTGTTTCCTGTACAACTCATCATCCCGGCGCTTTGCTGGTCGGTCATTATGAAGAGGATGTTGGGTCTGTTGTCTCCTTCGGGGCCTGCGGTCGCAGAACTCCGGTCTTGAAGCAGAAGTGTGACCGCACTGGCGGCGGTGGCGCTGATGAATTGGCGTCTTTTCATTCTATTCTCCAAAAGCTTGCGTTGTCGGTCTGAGCGGTGAGCACATTGGCGATCGAATAGACTCTGGTCCATGCCACGCCGCAGAGGCTGATGGCCCGTCTCAGTCATCGCCGTGATACTTGAAGGATACCTTGACCTTTGCCCGGTAGGCCTTTACCTTCCCGTCGTCCAGGTGCATATCCAATTGGACCACCTCGGCAACTCTCAGATCGCGGAGGCTCTTGGCTGCTGTCTTTACTGCCGCCTGGGCGGCCTTTTCCCAGGACTCGCTGCTGCTGCCGACAAGCTCGATAACCTTGTACACACTCGTTCCCATCTTGCTCTCCTTTCTGCTCTCGGTTGTCTCAATTCCTGTTCATCCTTGTACTTTCCCAATTAACTCCCGGTGCGCGGGATTTTCAAGAGAGAAATTCAGGCTGGACGGCATTGTGTTCAGATTTTCAGGAAAAACGATTAAAAAAAGTCTCTCTTAAGCGTCATAAATGTGAAAGAACAAAATGACGGTGATAAATCAGAAGCAATTGGCGCGGTGGTATGAGGCTTACGGCACAGAGTTGATGCTCTACGCTCGCCAGTGGAGCGCGGATCAACAGGCTGAAGACATAGTCCAGGATGCGTTCATCAAGCTGTTGAAGCAGCGCAGGTGCCCGGACAATGTCAGGGCGTGGCTGTTTCGTGTGGTGCGAAACGCCTCGATCAGTACGGTAAGGCGCCTCCAGCGGCGAAGGGCCGGACAGAAGTCTCTGAATTTCGAAACCCT
>Ga0209536_100006479_pt1 | contig 17898 bp, 19 predicted proteins | sample DeeMarSeWOR28_12_FD_187461 | JGI IMG/M metagenome (GOLD analysis project Ga0209536, IMG submission 187461) | Marine sediment microbial communities from White Oak River estuary, North Carolina - WOR-2-8_12 (SPAdes) (version 2) | ecosystem: Environmental > Aquatic > Marine > Intertidal zone >... | reverse complement strand
GTTTTCCAAAAACGGATAAAAAAACTTAAAATTGTATAAATAAGGAAAAATGTTACTAAAATCGCTAGAGAAGCCTTATATCTAAATATTGTTCCCTAATGACTAAGGAAAGAGGTTTAAAAAATGAGAAGAAACAACCTGGATATCTACGCTGATATCCTGAAAGTAGCAAATCAGGGAGCAAAAAAGACACAGATAGTTTACAGAGCAAATCTGAACTTCAACATCCTGAAGACACACATGAACGTTCTCATGCAGAGAGGGTTCATTGAAAAAACCGCCAAGCACTACTTCACAACCGATAGAGGAAAGGACTTCGTAAACAGTTACCAGACCATAAAAACCCTGACAAACGAGATATAATCTCACTCATCAGGAAGGAGGCGCTACAATAAATGAGCGAAAAACAAATTGACTTAGAGACACACAGGTCTTTAAACTCAAAATCAGCATCAATGGAACTATTAGATATATATACACAAATGAAAAAACTACAGCTTAATAGACCCTCGTCACAGACCCTGCGAACTTCACTAAGAAAGTCACAAAAATTGTTGCGCTTGACAGAGCTAAACCTTAATTCAAACACCCCCAAGACAACAGAAAAAGTAGACGAGAAAATCAATAACATTAACGACCAGAAGAAGCCAAGGAATCGAGCACGCATTATAAAATTAAAATGGGATCCAGATGAAGACAACCAACGTGAAAAAGAGTCAAATTCAGAAGAAACTTTAACACAGCCAATAATGAAAGCATCGGGACGAGATAGACGAAAATTGTGGACATAAAATCACACGTGCACGTACACCTATTATTTCATTTTTATAACTACTCGCGTAAGCATCCCACCTACCATGAGATCATATTAAAGAGATTAACTACATACGCAAAGAATGAGACCTTATCTCCGGAAGAAGCACTAGAAAAAATCTCAACTTTAAAAACAAACCAAATTAGGAAAACGGTCCCGATAATATCGGATATAACTTTATACATCAACGAACTAGGTATGCGCTTTTTTCTTCTCATCACAGGAAAGCTGTAATGCCTAATTTAAATAAATAATGGATTTTTCACATATTTAATGTGGCTAATATCTGAACTAAAAAAAAGAGGATCATTTCTTCTTTTTTATCGTAAAGGTGACAAGATTATAACTATCAGGACACTTGTAAATGAACTCCTCATTGTTCATCCATGGAATCTGTCCACCATAACACATGTTCATCAATGTAGGAAAGAGATCATGATAACAGTAACCGCATAATCCTCCTGTCTTATGCGTATTTATCTCAAATGAATCTCCCACCTTATGACCTGCACTACAACTTTTCGCAATTGATTCAACTAAGGCTTCGTAGACTGGCTCATCTTTTGACATAACTATCCATACGGAACTATACACATAGAATAAAAAAGCACATGCTATACGAGCAATAGCGTGTAAAATATGAACACGCCAGCCTTATTCAGTAGAAAACACCTACATACAAATGGAAATATTTCTTTTTATTAAAAATTAGGTGAGGCTCCCATATTGATAATGTTGAAAAAAAATAGAGAAGCCTTAAGTGAAGTCGTATCGACTTTGATACTACTCGTAGTCTCAGTACTAATTGCAGCTGTAGCTATCTATTTTTCTACTAATATCACAATGACGCGAACACAGAAGGAGCAGATATCAATAAGCAAGAATCACGTATGGGTTAACAGTACCGGAGCAATTGCGGCGATAAAAATCCAGAATATAGGTAGCATGGACACTCTGATAGACAAAATCACCGTTAGAGGCGTAGAGTCCGACTGGTCAAATATCTTTATATACCGTGTCCCTAGAGGCACAACGTTCACTGACGACCTTACAGTATGCAATTATACAGACATGTCAGGAGGTTTCACTTGGGCTGGAATAACTTACACTACTGCATTAGAAGACATTCCACTCGCAAGTGGCCGTGAACTTCTCGTCTACATTAAAGATCCAGACAATGTACAAATGGACGATATAGGAGTGTCAATGAGCTTAACAGTATACACTAATAACGCAAATTACATAACTGAGGTCAACGTTCAGTCCGCCACAACACAGTAATAAACACAACTCTAGCGCACGTAAAAAAATATCTTAATTCAAACAGGCACGCAGTATGAGTGCTCGCGGCTTTGCATGTATTATGCACGTGCTTTTTCGCGTCTACTTATCTTTCTCCCTGTAAAGCCTTGAAACTTTGGCCCCCTCAAAAATAGGCTCAAGCTCCCATTTCTCTTCAGGATAGAAATGCATTACTAAGTTAATCAACTGGTCCTCATTGTCAACCTCTATTATCCTAAAGCCTTTGCAATGACCAACCATATGAGAGGGTTGAAATCTTGGATATTTATTAGGATATTTCTCTAGTTTCAAGTCTAGCTCCATGTTCTTAGCCCTAACTTTTTCAGAATCTTCAGGCTTGAACTCAAATTTCCACAGGAACTTCATATCAGCACATCATGCCCTTTTTTCATAGGAATGACCGAGACACAAGTTGTTCACGCCAACTTCTAGATACCGACTTACCAACCATAATTGGAGTGAGCTCCCATTTTTCCAAAGGAAAAAAGAACATCACGAGATTGATGAGCTGATTCTCATTATCAGCTTCAATAATCCGAAACCCCTTACATAATCCAGTCATATTTGCAGGGAATAATTTAGGATACTTACTCGGAAATTTCTCAATAGCAGCATCTAGATCTCTATTTTTCTCACTAACCAATTCCGCGTCTTTTGGATCAAACTCATATGTCCAAATGTATTTCAGGTTGGTCACACAACCATGCTCCAACAACACAAAAATTGGAAAATAGACTTATTTCTGTAGTTAGAGAATACACACACTCACCCTTGCGCATGTAATGTCATCAATTAATAAGCGTGCGCGAAATCACATCCTATCAGAAATGAAGCCAACAACATGGATGTCAAGGTAGGCATATAGATAATAATCCTGACTATAGTTTTCAAGAGTGATCTCAATTTCCACTAATTCACCAGGGAGCAAAGGTTCGCCATTGTAATCCCACGTAACTTTCGATAGTATAGAGGAGGTTACAGGTACAAAGTTCAGCGTTTTCAGGTCTAAAATTAATGGATATTCAGTTGGATTCTCGACCTTAAACACTTTACTTCTTGACTCGTATTCAGGGACCACTTCCCAGAATCCAGAATGTATCTTCATGTCAACTATATTAGGGGTTTTTCTCATGGTATTTAGGCGACCTATTGTTGACGACCCCATAGTCACCGATAAAAGTATAACAATAGCTAACACAATAGTCTCTTTTTCCTTTTCTGAAGAGGGGGCTCTTCGTAGACTACGATTGTTCATTTTATAAGTGGAAATATTACTTAGGAATAACCCAGTTAACCCATTGAAAAATTTCGATAAATGCATTACTCGAGAACGCCAATACATTTCTATATAGTTTTTATCATCATCATTATTAATCGCCATTGTCTTCACCTACTATATTTTGTCTATTGAATTCTTAGACATGCGGCAGAAGATCATACATAAATTAAAATAAATCAGTTATGAATTCTTTTTACTTAAGATAATAAAATATAACCAGTATAAACCAGTAATATATTCTAGTAAATCTATGAAGCCTAATATCCTCACTAATTATAAATACATTTCATATTCACTATACTCGTGCGCCATAAGATGAGATGTAAATACTGGATTCGTTTTTCATATCATTACTTAGGTTTTTAAATAGAGTACACGCTTAAACAAACATTATATGAAAAGTGAGAGGGGACACTTTTGATAATATATGATGTACGAACATACAGGGATGTGTCCCTTTATTGACAAATGCGAATACCATGCAACAGTTCAAAAAATAGAGACAAACATCAATAAATCTCGAAGAGAAATCTCCTCCCAAATTCAAAATTCAGGGAAAATGTATGACGATGAGTTTAAAGATATCCAGCGGAGATATGAGAGCATTAATAGAACTAGAAAAAGATGCTATGAAAGTCATGGCCACTGCCTAAGATACTGGAGCCTAAGGAAAAAATCTCAGGATAAAATATATGATTACACAATCCCACCTAGATTAATAATAACTGAATAACTCTATGTGTAAATGTACAATTTTTTATTTTCGTACTTTACGAATTTTATATATGGTTTTACCGTTCTTCTTTGTTTTATACGTGGTTAATATCCAACCACTTTTCTTAAGTGATTTCCCCATGTTGTTTTTGTTTGTATAGAAAATATATATGAGGGATATGGAGTTCATATATATCTTAGAAATTCATGTTTATAGTAACAGCTTATAGGATAAGCACTGGTGTGAGGGATTGTTATGACTTACGAAATAGGGTTTCTAATACCTTATAATGTTGACAAAATTGAAAAATGGAAAGAAAAATTGGAGAGCGAGGTTAAGAACATCGAAAAAATATTTGACCAGCTAGATTTACCACACGTCTTTGAAGATAGCGTTAGTGCAGCGAGTGTGGCACAAAAAATAAAAGATCATATGGGTAAAACAGAGATTATAGTTGAAATATCTGTAGAAAAAAGAGAATAATTTTGGTGAGTTTATCATGGCACAAGCGCCATGTCCAACCGGTATTAAATTCTTCGAGATCGATAGATAATAACCAACACTAGGGCTAGAAGCACCGATACAATTGGGAAACCGGGAATTCCTCCACCACCTTGAACAACCTCTTCTTCTAAGAGTATGGTTGATTCTGAGGTATCTCCAGGAGAAGCCGCTAATGAGCCAGTATTAGACTCATATCCTTCCAGCGTCACTAAGAAACTATAAGTCCCGTCCACCACTTTTTCAAATAGTACAAAACCCTCTTGATTCGTTGTACCCTCCAATGTTTGTTGGCCACTTGGCTGAGTCGTGGAAGCCACAGAAGCGTTCGCAAGTAAAACTCCATCTCGATCTCTTACAATGATCTTTAGATGTTGGTAATCAATAACTTCCAACTCTAATGACTTCGATGAGGAGCCATTATACCTAATATTACCCTGCCAACTCGCCGATACAAAATAATATCGTGGTTCATCTAGAGTATTTTCAATGCTGAATTCTCCAGTGTTATTTGTGAAGACATCAAATGTTTGTATTGAACTATCTGGTTTTACGAATCTGACCTCTACCAAGGCGTTGGATACAACAGGATCCAAGGTTCCAAATATGGTAACTTCTGTGCCAGCATTAATTTGTTCTTTTGATGCCTCGATAGTTATCTTTGATGATAATTTTTTTACTATAATATTCTTCGTTACACTTTCAGAGCTAGTATAGATATCATCTCCTCCCCAGAAAGCCACTACTTGATATTCACCAGGTTCTACTGGTGTAAAATCAACCCTATATACACCTAAGTAGCTTGTCTGAGTTGTTACGTTTTCAATCGTGCCATCTGGATAGGAGTATTGTATCAATATTGGGACATCTGCCCTAGCCGGAATAATTGAGCCGGATATCGAAATTCTTTTTCCTGGGTTTATTCGTGTACTTGAAGGCTCAAGAGATATCTCCGAAGTAAGTTTACCCACTGTAACCTCTTTAGACACACTCGTAGAGCCATAATAGGCGTCATTACCTTCCCAACGTGTAGAAAAAGTCCATGTCCCTATTTTATCTAACAATATGGAGGTCGAAACATTACCATACTCATCAGTTTCAACGCTTTTCTCCATATGTGTGCCATTTGGATATGTGATCGTGAAAATAACAGGTACATTTTCTATCAAGGGCGAGATTGAGCCAGATAACAGTAACACCTTCTCAATTGTAGAAGAATTAACATGTGGAGTACATTCTATTGTAGATTGCTGTTTATCGGCATAAAATGTTAAAGATGGGCTTTGGGCTTCGGAGTGAACACCATCGCCAGCCCAATAAGCGTATACCTCCCAAGTTCCGGCTTGATCAATGGTTAATGTATCAAAACAGAAGCCATTCTCATCAGTTTCAACAGTCCTAGATAGTGTAGAGCCATCAGGTTTCATGTAAATAAAATTTAAAAGGACACGGGCTAGTTCGGGCTCAAGCAGACAAGATACTGACTGTGAATTCCAGATTAATAAATTCGGAGAAGAAATCGAACAGGATAGAGCACTCGAAAAAGGATTATCAATATATTTTGGTCTCACTAGTCCTGCATAATTGATAAGATTCAGATCTTCCCAATAAACTTCATTTCTCTGACCGTCATAGGATCCCCAAGTTCGATACAAGAACTCACCTGATGTTGGATCCTGATAATAACCCCACATTTCTAGAAGCATAGGAGTTCTATCACCATTGACATCCAGTTTCAAGGACCCAGTGAAACCAGAATAATTCCATGTGTAAGGAATCAGAGCATCTGCGATTATATTAGCATCAGAACTGCCTGTATGTACAACACAATTTGTCATTAAGTCAATAGCGTCTAACATTATTGCTTGATTCCAGTCAGGATGTGCACTATTATTTTCAAAATATTGAACTGAAAATCCTTCCCAATCAAGATGTTCTTCATTTACATTTAATACAGCGCTAAAGTGTCGTGTTTGAGAAGATAATTCACCTACAGCATTCAATATGTTTTGATTTTTTCCCCCATCTCCAGTGGACATCCATATTATTGACTGAAGAATAGGATAATATATCGTCAAGTTTTGAATTGCGATGACCTCATTTCGAGAAATTACCTGCAATCCTAACTTATCGATAGAGTGTGTACCTAAGCTACCAGTCACTATATTATTCGCATAACTAACGTAGCTGGAGACATCGGGATTGTTGTGATCATAACTGACGTAACCTAAAACTGCAACACCAACATCGTATAGAGCATCAGAGAGTTCGTCTTTAAAACCATCACCCCATGAGTCTGCTCTATTCATAATTACGATGGCTTCAGATCCCCAAGAATCCCACATTTCTGCTAAAACCTTAGCTTGATACTGATCATTAACTTTGACTCTGAATAATCTGTCATTAATAATTGAAAGACTCGTGTCAGATGACGCTGAGCTAATCATCAACATGTCGTTATCATTTATGTACGATAAGACAGCTTGGCTCTGTGATACATCGCCAAGCTCGACAATTAGATCAATTCCTTCTCCTTTAAAATATTGGACATCATTGAGAGCAGTTACCGGATTTCCTTCATTTTCTTTGCATATAAAATTAAAAATATAATCATAGCCATTTATGGACATATGTTCATTAGTTTTTCTTTCTATATATTCAACCATGTTAATAATGGAGGTTGAGGATGAACTATCGGAAATTAGAACTCCTATCGGGATGACGACTTGAGCACTCGTTTGAAATTTCACAATAGGGAATAGGAGCATAAGAAGAAGGACTAAGTTCAGAATCCCTAATTTTCTCATGACATGTTTATATCTCGAAGAACTTGATATTAAATTGGACGGTAAGTTCCACACTGATACTAAATATACTGCTAAAATTATGATTTAAAATAAGTATGTGTATTGTTCACACACAGTAGTGCACGAAGAAAAATCCTCGAAAAATATTAAATGTAGTAAATTACACCTACAACTGATTGGCGTTGATAAAAGATATAAAAAAAATTACCTGTGTAGGATCAGGGCTCGTGGGTCAGAGTTGGGCAGCAATATTCGCAATAAATGGTTACGAAGTTATTCTTCATGATCTCTCCGACAAAGTCCTCAGTCATGCAAAAAAGAGGGTGAAGAATCATATGGATACTCTGATTAATGCAGGAATAGGTATAAACGTGGATTACAAAACTTCAGGAATTGAAACAACAACAGATTTAAAAAAAGCATTGAGAGACGCTGACTTTGTTCAGGAATCTGTCTTTGAGAGCTACAACGTAAAAAAGCCATTGTATAGTGAGATGGACGAAATCGCTCAAGAACATGTAATATTTTCTAGCAGTACATCAGGGCTCCTAATGACAGAAATACAGATGGATATGAAACTCCACCCGGAGCGAAGTATTGTTGCCCATCCATGGAATCCAGCCCACCTTGTACCCCTTGTAGAAATATGTCCGGGTATAAAGACATCAAAATCTACAATAGATAGGACGTGCCAGTTAATGGAAGATATAAATAAAGTACCAATCGTTTTGAAAAAAGAAATAGAAGGATTCATCGCCAATAGACTCTCTGCGGCCCTTTGGAGAGAAGCTTTAGACTTAGTTGACAAAGGTGTTGCTACGGTAGAGGACGTTGATACTGCGATAAAAGCTGGACCTGGTATGAGATGGGCAATCATGGGTCCATATTTAACGTATCATCTCGGTGGTGGAAAAGGAGGTATCGAGTATTTAATGCGACATATCGGGGTAAGAAAAGCAGATTGGCTTGAGACTATGGCTAAATGGACAGTGACCCCCGAGTCTGCAATAACGAAGGCCATTAACGGGGTTAATGATATGGTGGGCCAAAATACAACAGAGGAATTGGAAAGATGGAGAGATGAACACCTAATATCTCTTTATAATCTTTTATGGGTGAAAAAGTAGATAGAAATATTGTATATTTACTAGGTGCACAATGTTTGCATGCGCGAGTCCTTCTGAAAAACCTTATTCTACGGGAGCATTGTACACCTAGTACTCCGCGCGCGCGAATCCTCCTCGCGCACGAAGCCCTCTACAGAATACTACGGGAGGAAAGGACGGGACCTCGTTCCCGCGCGAAATTACTAATATAAAAGCTGGATGAGATCCCTTCCCATGGCCAAGCCAGGACTACTTCTGGGCGTCGACATCGGCGGCACGTTCACCGACCTCTTGCTCTTTAACCCGGAGACGGGGTCCATGGACTTCAAGAAGATCTTGACGACCCCAGACGACCTCTCCAGGGGCGTCCTCGAGGGGATCAGGGCGATCACCGAGTCCAGAGGGACCTCTGCGGAGGAGATCTCCTCAGCGATCCACGGCAGCACCATCGGCATCAACACCATCATCGAGCGGAAAGGAGCGAGGACTGGCTTAATAACCACCATGGGCTTCGAGGACGTGCTCCTCATCGGGAGGCAGACGAGACCCAGGATCTACGACTGGACAGTAGGGAGACCGAGGCCCCTCGCCCCCGGATCCCTAAGAAAAGGAGTTCTGGAGAGGATCTCCTACACGGGTGAAATCCTAGAGCCCCTAGACATAGAGGGCCTCAGAGACCCGTTGAGACACCTAAAGGGTAGCGGGGCTGAGTCGATAGCAGTCTGCCTCCTCCACTCATATGCGAACCCCACCCACGAGATGGAGATCGAGAAGGCCATCAGGTCGATGATGCCTTATGCCTATGTCTCAGTCTCCTCGAGGCTCCTCCCTGAGTTCCGGGAATACGAGAGGATGAGCACTACAGTGGCAAACGCATACATCGGCCCCATCGTCTCCAAGTACATAGGGGACCTAGAGAAATCTGTAGCCGACATCGGAATACGACAACTCCTCGTGATGCAGGCCAACGGGGGGCTCATGACCACCGGAGAAGCGAGGACAAAGGCGGTGAACACTGTCGAGTCTGGGCCAGCCGGAGGCGTAATCGCAGCCGCCTATATCGGCGGCCTCGTAGGCCGAAGTAAGATCATCTCCTTCGATATGGGAGGAACCACGGCGAAGAGCAGCATCGTCATCGATGGAAAGCCCTTGGTCACCACCGACTACGAGATCTCACCCCTTGAGCACGGCGAGAGGATCGTGAAGGGCTCGGGCTATCCCATCAAGACTCCCGTCGTCGACCTAGTCGAGGTAGGAGCCGGAGGAGGCAGCATCGCCTGGATCGACCCGGGAGGAGCCCTCAGGGTGGGCCCCATGAGCGTTGGAGCGGACCCGGGTCCAGCATGCTACGGGATGGGGGGAAGAGAGCCTACAATCACCGACGCCAACGTTATCCTAGGTAGGATCAACCCAGACTACTTCTTGGGGGGCGAGATGAGCCTCGACGCCGAGGCCTCGAGACGGGCGATGGCGGGAATCGCCGAGGAGTTGGGGGTCAGTCCCGTGGAGGCCGCGAAGGGCATCGTACGGGTTGCGAACTCGACGATGGCCAGGAGCATCAGGTATGTCACCACCGAGAGGGGATACGACCCCAGGGAGTTCTGCATCGTGGCATTCGGTGGAGCCGCTCCTGTCCAAGTGGTCGACCTCGCGGAGGCAGTGGGGATAGGTGAGGTAATCATACCTCCTTCCCCAGGTGTATTCTCAGCTTTCGGCTTCCTGGTCGCCGATGTCGTACACCACTACGTAAAGACGGTCTACATTAAGGCCTCGGAGGCCAATGCCGACCGCGTCGAAGCCATATTCAGAGAGATGGAGGAGACGGGATCAACACAGCTCGACGAGGACGAGGCTCCCCGCCCGGACAGGAGGCTGGACAGATTCGTTGACATGCGTTACATCGGACAGAGTCACGAGCTGAACGTCCCGGCGCCCTCAGAGATAGCGGAGGACGGCATCGAGGAGATCGTTAGACACTTCCACTCCATCCACATGAAGCACTACGGCTACAGTATGCCGGATGAGGAGGCGGCCCTGGTCAGCTTCAGGCTCGTGGCGAGGGGCATAAGGTCGAAGCCCGCGGTTGAGGTGAAATCGACACTCGGCGGAGACGTCTCCGAGGCCTTGAAAGGCAGCAGGCACGTCAACCTTGGGGACGGGAGTTGGATCGAATGTGACGTGTACGACCGGGAGCTGCTGAATCCAGGGAGCCTCATTCAAGGGCCCTGCGTCGTGGAGGAGTGGGATACGACGACGATAGTGAATGGCGGCTACAGGATGGAGGTCGACGCCTGGGGCAATCTTCTATTGACTCGAGGAGGTGGAGCATAGCAATGGGTAGCCCCGACGCCGCGACACTTGAGGTGATGAGGAACTCCCTGTTCTCCATCGCCGAGGAGATGGGAGCGGTCCTCGTGAGGGCTGCCTACTCGACAAACATAAAAGACCGGAGGGATTGCAGCTGCGCAATCTACACCCCAAGGGGGGAACTCGCTGCCCAAGCGGAGCACGTACCCCTACACCTCGGCATCATGCCCTCGGCCGTAAAAGGGCTTCTCTCCTACTGTAAAGATCACTCTATCGAGATGGAGCCGGGGGACTCCTTCCTCTTCAACGACCCGTTCATAACGGGCTCCCACACCTGGGACCTCATGGTGGCCACACCGGTTTTCCACGAAGACGAGATACAGGCAATAGTGGGCAATCTAGCCCATCACGCCGACATCGGGGAGCACAAGAGCCACGTCGCCACAGAAGCCCTCGACGAAGGGATCCGCATACCGCCCGTGAAGATCCAGAAAAGTGGAGACCTAGACGTAGAGATCCTTAGCCTCGTCAGAGCCAACGTCAGGGTCGAGGAGATAGGGAGAGACCTGTTGGCCCAGCTGGCGGCGAACGCGAGGGGAGACGAGAGAATGGGGGATCTCATAAATCTCCACGGCAGGACGGATTCTCAGACGTACATGGAGGAGTTGATAGGATACTCGGAGCGGAGGCTCAGGACAGCGATTTCAAGGCTACCGAAACGAAGAGCCTCCTTCGAGGACTATATCGAGGGCGACGGGATCACCGACGAACTGGTCAAGATCAAGGCCACCGTCTCGATCGAGGACTCCGACATCACCATCGACTTCACCGGGACCGACCCCATGGTCAGAGGCCCCATAAACTCCCCTTTACCTGTCACAATGGCGTGCGCAGGGTACTGCGTCAAGAGCCTCGTAGATCCCGACGCACCCAGCAACGAGGGGATATATCGACCCATTCACGTCGAGGCTCCGGAGGGATCACTAGTAAACGCTAGATATCCCGCAGCTGTAGCCTACGCCAACTCGGTCACCTGCATGCGCCTAGTCGATGTCATCTTAGGCGCCTTCGCAAGCATCTTGCCAGACCGGGTATGCGCCGCCTCAACAGGGACGATGAACGCCCTAAACATCAAAGGAGTCAATCCAGAGACCGGGAGGTTCTACGGCTACATCGAGACCTACGCTGGAGGCTGGGGGGCGATGCGAGGCATCGACGGCCTCGACGCCACCCACACCCACATGACCAACACGAGGAACGCTCCAGTCGAGGCAATCGAGATCGCCTACCCCCTCAGGGTCCACAGGTATGGGATCTTGAGAGACAGCGAAGGAGCCGGTGAGCGAAGGGGGGGCGTCGGCATCATCCGGGAGCTCGAAGCTATCGACCACACCGCTACCCTCGGCGGACGGGGAGATCGGGTGAAGATAAAGCCCTGGGGCCTCGAGGGAGGAAAGGAAGCCTCCGGCTCCAGCTATTACAGGATGCAGAGAGACGGGAAAAGGGTCCCCCTCCCGTCCAAGTTCCAAGGCATCATCCTCAAGCCCGGGGAGAGGATCGTGATCGAGACAGCGGGAGGCGGAGGCTGGGGAGACCCACATACAAGGGACCCCGAACTCGTAAGGAAGGACCTGCTTGAAGGGCTCATAACCGTAGAGAGGGCTCGAGAGGCTTATTGCGTTGCGATCGACCCGGAGACCCTAGAAGTTCTCCAGATGGAGACCAAGCGACTACGCTCACAGATCTAGGCATCGAGGCAAGAAGAATTCAGCCAACCAACACTAGCACGAGCGTGCGTTTGAGGAAAAAATAGAGATCAGGGGAGCTCGTTCACCGCTGTTTCAAGGTTTACTAGGGCTCTCTTCAGTAGCGATCTGGGACAGGCAAGATTAATCCTCATAAACATAGAGCCACCGGTACCAAACAGAGTGCCCTCATCTAGCCAGAGTTTGGCCTTCTTCAACATGAACTCATTCAGTTCTTCGTCATTCATACCTAAAGATGTGCAATCCACCCAAGCGAGGTAGGTTCCCTCAAGCGGATAGAGCTTAAGTCCAGGGATCTTCTCATCAATGAACTCCTTAAGATACTTGAGGTTACCCCGCAGATACGTTAGCAGCTCCTCCAACCAAGCTTCACCCTTGTTATAGGCGGCGTCCTGAGCGACCATTCCGAAAATATTCCCATGTCCACTGCCCTTCGATGCTTGGCTTCGGAAAGCCTCCCTCAGTTTCTTGTTCGGAATAATGGCGTTTGCATTGGTCAACCCTGCGAGGTTGAATGTCTTGCTTGGAGCCACCAGTGTAACGGTTCTCTGAAGAGCCCCCTCGGAGATAGTTGCTGTCGGCGTGTGCTTAATCTCACCGAGGATGAGGTCATTATGGATCTCATCCGAAATGATGAGGATATCCTTCTCCTCACAGATTTCCACAAGCTTCTCCAACTCTTCCCGCTTCCAGACCCGGCTCACCGGGTTATGAGGACTACAGAGAATAATCATCTTAGTGCGGTCATCAATTTTATCCGCAAGATCCTCAAAATCCATCTCGTAGTATCCGTCCACGATTTTAAGTGGATTCTCGACTACCTGTCGGCCAGTACCGAGTATCTGTCTCTTGAATGGGTAGTATACTGGGGGCTGGATGACCACCTTGTCACCTGGTTGGGAATAGGCTTGAATTGCGATGCTGAAGCCTGCAACAACCCCTGGCGTATAGAGTATCCACTCTTTCTCTACCCCACTCCAACCGTGGCGCTTGTCCATCCAGTTTATTAGCCCATTATGATAGCCCTCGGTGGGTACTGTATACCCATAGATGGGATGGGCTGCACGTTCCTTGAGGGCATCAACGACTTCAGGCGGAGCTGTGAAATCCATATCCGCAACCCAGAGAGGGATTAAGTCGTCTAATCCAGTCATTCTCTTCATGAGGGTCCATTTTACGGAGTTTTTAGAGGTTCTATCGATGATTGTTTCAAAGTCATAAGCCATTTTGATCCGTTTGAATTCTTATGGCATAATATATGTGTTCCTTTAGTGTACGTGCAATGTTACAGACGCGAGCGGAGCGCGTCCTAAATTGTCAGTATGAAAAAAGGAAAGGAGACTGGAGGTAACTCCAGTACCTATGGGGTTCGAACTCTACTACGCGCAAGAGCGGGTCTTCATTATTGAGGTCTTTTCACTTCAGCTTAGGGGGCTGTGTTATCCGTTCGTGCGCGCCGCGGCTTTCTCCCAATTCATCTCTCTGGGTTCCATGTACGTCCTCTCCAAAGACATCAGACCACCGGAGGCCAAACGACAACCAGAAAAAAAGTAGAATTATACGCGTGCTCAGTTTCGTCCATCTCTTAGGATCGCTTAACTGGGTTCCCTTTTTCAATAAGCGAACGCATGATTTCCACGTGTCCGCTAAAATCGAAATGAATACCCAATGTGATTCCGAGGAACTAACCACAGGCCGCGGAGTTCGAATAGGGGTGAACTACGAGTCCGATCGTCCAAGAGATTGGCGGGAAGCCTTAATTATCTCCTTGATCCTCACCGCAGCTCAGATATTCATAGCTTTCCTGACGCTGTACGACCTGAACAGGATATCAGCGGACCCCCCAACCTTCGCATTCGACCTGTTCAGGTTCGCCGGGGCTTCATTCTTCGGGACGTTTATCGCACTGACTGGGCTGTCGAAATACTACAACGTGTGAACTTACTAAGAATCAAACTCGATACATGAGAACCGCATTTTATTCACGTGCAATGGGGCAGGCGTCAATACACACGCTACATTCAATATAACTGTTAGCCGTCGGACGCCTAATGAGCTTCCCGTCCAGCTCCCTAACATCGGCAGGGACATCCGTCGTGTGAGGGGACTCCGCTGAGTAGGTCAGGCAACGGACGATGTTAAGCTGGTAAGGCTCCAAAGCCCCAGTCGGACAGGCCTCGAGGCATCTCTCGCATTCACCGCAGTGATTATCTGTATAGGGCTCATCCACTTCAAGGGGAGCGTCAGTCAGAACCGAGACGAGGCCCACATGGGGCCCGTGGGCTTCTGTCACCAGCAGGGTGTTCTTGCCCTGCCAACCGAGACCACACTTGACGGCAGCTGTCTTCAAAGGCATATCTCTCGATATAGTTGCCTTGTACCCCTTGGTCTTCAAATAGTCGACCACCCGCCAAGCCTTGTTCTCCGACACCATGTTCCCGAAGAAGTAGCTCTCAAACTCCTCCTCAGGCGGATGCAACCCATACCCTCTCCAGTTCGGCGATTCGATGTCGGTGTAGAAGGCATGGTCCCAGGTGTGGAGAGCCATGACGATCACTGACTTGACTTCGGGGAATATCTCCTCCGGCCTCTTGAGGTCCTTGACCTTTCCCACCCACCCATATGGGAGGTCCAGTAGATCATCCGGACCGGTTATGCCAACCAGGGCGAACCCTGCGTCCTTTGCTTTCTCTTTTATATCCTGTGTCAGGGTTACCATACTAACTGGCATAATCTATCTATGAGATAAAATTAATGGGGAGCGGAGTGAGCGCATGTACGTTTCGTGCGCGCAACGCTAACACTAAAATGGGAACCTTCGAGATGTAAACTTATGTCAGCTCAAGAGCATGTGAAGGCTGAATTAAAGAAGCTTTCCGACCCCGAGCAGGCGATGAAGCTTCAAGGGTTCTTCAAGACAGGTGAGGGTGAGTATGGGGAAGGAGACATCTTCCTCGGCCTACGCGTCCCAGATCAACGGCGCATCGCGAAGCAGTTCAAGGATATCCCACTAAAAGACGTACAAGAGCTCCTCCAGAGTGGGATACACGAACATCGACTGACGGCGCTGTTCATACTTACAGAGCAGTTCAACAGGGGAGACGAGGAGGCAAGAAAGCGGATCGTCGACCTCTACCTGGGCAACACGGCCCACGTTAATAACTGGGACCTCGTCGACTGCAGCGCACACAAGATCCTGGGAGAGTGGCTTGTCGACAAGCCCAGGGACTTGCTGTACGAAATGGCGAAATCTGAGAGCCTCTGGGAGAGGCGAATCTCCATGATCTCCACGTTCGCATTCATAAGACGTGGCGACCTGTCAGACGCGCTGGCCTTAGCCCTAGCTCTGATTGAAGACGGACATGACCTGATCCACAAGGCGTCCGGTTGGGTGCTACGAGAGGTAGGGAAGAAGGACCAGTCAGCACTGGAGGGATTCCTCTCAGAACACTATCAGCATATGCCCAGGACGATGCTCCGATATGCGCTAGAACGGCTGCCTGAGGAGCGAAGAAGATTCTATATGAAGAAATAGAGGTAGACACGCCATTCCGAAATAAGGAACGGAGGTTTTCGTCTACCTACGATATACTTCCACCGTGTGTTCAAGCTCGCTTCCATCGAGTGCCTTGACAGTTGCTGCCATCAGCTTGCCCAGGTTACTGAGATCAGTCAAGCTGATAACCTCATTGGGGCTGTGCATGTACCTGTTCGGCATAGAGATTAGACCAGAAATAGTGCCTCCGCGCTCAACCTGAATGGCCCAAGCGTCCGTACCGCTTCGAGCGGGCACACCCTGCCTCTGATATGGAATGCCGAGACGCTCCGCCTCACTTTCCATCATCTCCCATAGTGCCCTTGTGAAGTTGGCGCCGAGCGCGACAACCGGCCCTTTACCTATCTCGATGCCCCCGACATCTGAGGCACTCACTCCAGGGGCTGCAGCGTGGGTGACGTCGGTTGCGATGGCCGCCCAAGGGTTGATGTTATAGGCTGCAATAGTAGCGCCCCTGAGGCCGACCTCCTCCTGAACCGTGGCGACAAAGTGGATCTTCAGACTCTTAGGCATCTCCTTCTTGAGTACATCCATCGTCTCGATCAACGCGGCAACGCAGCAGACGTCGTCGAACGCCGGCGCAACCACGAGGTCGGATCCCTCCTTCCCGAGGTACGTCAACTCATTGGCGGGTGTACACACGACCCCGGGTCTGACCCCCATCTTCTCCGCCTCCTCCTGGTCCTTAGCACCGAAGTCGATTAACATGTCCTTGATCTCCGGGCTCTTATCCCTCTCCTTTGCGTCTGTGAGGTGGGCTGCCTTGACTGCGATCGTTCCGATTAGGTAGTCCTCGGCTCCATCTCCCACCCAGATCTTCACCCGAGTGCCATAGGCCACACGCTTGTCCCATCCACCCACCTGACTAAACTTGGCGAAGCCGTCCTTGTCGACATACTTGATCATGAATCCCAGCTGGTCGTAGTGGCCCGCGAGCATCACGCTGCGGTCCCCATCACCCAAGGTGCCGATGACGTTTCCCATGACGTCGACCTCGACGACGTCGCAGTACTCGCTGAAGGCCTTGATGATACGATCCCTACGTTGCGACTCGAAACCCGTGACAGCCGGAGCGCCCATGAAGTCCTTCAATACTTCATATAGTTTGACAGCCAACTTGAATCACTTCTAGGACGACATCCCTTGAAATAAGGATTCCCACATTGCGTGCGCGGATATCGATCATTTTATCCTCTCTGAGTAATGATGCTCCACTATGACTCAATACGAAAGGGCTTACACATTCATCTACTACAAGGACATCAAAACGGCTGAGCCGTTCTACAGAGACCTCCTTGGGTTAAGACTTGAGTATGAGAGCGATTGGGTGACACGCTTCTGGGTGACCGACGACTACGCGATTGGGGCAGTCCAGTCGGGAAGGGGATTCCTGGAAGCCATGGATGACAAACCGGTGATTCTGTGCATCGGTTTGAAAGACGACGAGGATATCTTTGCACTATACAAGAAACTAAAGGACGCCGGGGTCAAGATGCACACCACCGAGGTGGAGCTCCGTGAGACCGAGGGAAGGATATTCTTCTGCGAGGACCCCGAGGGCTACATCGTGGAGATCACTCAGAGACCAAAGTAGAGCCTAATATACGCGCGGTGCTACCTCCCTCTCAAGTGTGCGACACGATTGAGTCCACAGTTCTTTATACGCTCTATGCAAGTAGTTACCATGAATTCTATCAATAAATCAGACAGGATCAAAGGCGCTTTAATGGGGGCAATTATCGGCG
>Ga0209536_100006478_pt1 | contig 17899 bp, 14 predicted proteins | sample DeeMarSeWOR28_12_FD_187461 | JGI IMG/M metagenome (GOLD analysis project Ga0209536, IMG submission 187461) | Marine sediment microbial communities from White Oak River estuary, North Carolina - WOR-2-8_12 (SPAdes) (version 2) | ecosystem: Environmental > Aquatic > Marine > Intertidal zone >... | reverse complement strand
AACGAAGCTGAAGCCCTTGAACGATAAATTCTATTTCCCGAATGCCTCCTATTCCCAATTTGACATGGCGCTCTACTTCCCCTCGTCGATTCATTTTTGAAAGAATTTGGGATCGGAGGGATTGAATGGCAGGAATCACCTGATCCGCCACTTCTTCATTTCCATAGACGAAGCTAGCCAGACCACGGATTAAAGCTTGTCCCACCCGTATATTTCCGGCAATCGGCTTCGCTTTGAGAAAAGCCAGGCGTTCCCAGGTCCGTCCTCGACCTTTATAGTAATGAAGCGCATCTTCCAGGGAAGAAGCCAACGGACCGACCATTCCTTCCGGACGGAGACGAAGATCCACACGAAACAACGGCCCTTCTGCCGTTGAAGCCGTCAAGACAGCGGTGAGTTCCCTGGCCAGGGTTTCGCAATAGAGCGTCCGGGAAATGCTGGTTTGTCCCCTCCCGGCTTTCGTGCTTCCTTGCGGAGCGTGGTACACATAAATTAAGTCGACATCGGAACTGTAATTTAACTCCCAGCCTCCGAGCTTCCCCATGGCCAACACCGAGAAGCCGTCAGATGTGCCCCCTTTTGATGAGGAATTTCCAAAGTCCCCAAACCGTTTCCTTAAATCCTGGTCCACCAGTTCATACGTCGTATGAATGACCGCCGAGGCTAATTCCGATAACACCGTGTAGGTTTCCACCGGTGTGGCAATCCCCAGTAAATCGCGAATCCCGATTCGGAGCATTTCACGACGCTTAAATCGGCGTAAGGCTTCACAGCGGGCCTCAAAACTTGTAACGGCACTCAGGGATGCCTGCAGGTTGGCCAGCAGGACATTCCGTGTCGTCCGCCGAACCAAGACTCGATCATCTTCGATCCAGTACACTAATAAGGGATCACGAATGAGCGTTTGTGCCATAGCCGGGCTGTTGCCGAACGCCGTTCCCAATACCTCGATCACATGCGGCACCACCGCTAAATATTGAAATAGTTGGAGCCGTTGAATGCCGGAATCGACATACCGTTCCCATTCATTGAGGGCCTGATCAGGATCTGCGGTATGAGCCACGCTGGCTAATATGTCAGGAAGAATGGTCGCGAGGGATTTTCGACTAGCCGGTTCTCCGGCCATCGCCTGGAGGTTCTGATCGGCCTGCTTCCAATCGTGAATGCCATAGGCCTGAAGAATCCGAGCGACTTCCTGTGATGACAGACCGGACGCCAGAAGCAACGGACTGGGATCCGGAAGGCAGGACGCGGGAGATTTTCCCTGGCGTGTGGCATATGGTTTCACAGAGGTCATCTCGAGGCAAAATTATACGGGACAGCGTCAGACCTTACAATGAAACATTTTTTCAGTATACTTCGTCCGATGAACGAGTCAGACCGAATTCAGACCTATCAAACACGGTGCCCTCATCTACGCCCTGCCTTAATCAAGGATTTTGTCCTGCAGATGGACCCGGAGTATTTTGAAAGTTTTCCTTCCACCGCCGTCATCCAACATTTAGAACTAGCCAACCAACTCACCTTCGACCAGCCCTGTTCCGTGCGTATCCAAGCACTTTCCTCGCAACAATATCAATTGACGCTGGTAGCCTATGATTATTTTTCGGAATTTGCCACGTTTTGTGGAGTTCTGTCTTCGTTTGGCCTTGATATCCGGGAGGCTATGATTTTCACCTCCCTGGAGACCGCCTCTCCAATCCCGACGTCCGGGAAGCCTTCCCGGGGGTTGTCTCCCTTTAGTCGAGCCCCTCGCCCTGCATCCGGATTGACACGAAAAATTGGCGTGGATGTGTTCCACGTGCAAGCGTTGGATGGCTTCCAATTCGGGGAACTCGAACAGCGGGAGTTTCAAGAAACCGTGATTGAGCTTCTTCGTCTCCTTCAAAAAAATCAGATCCGGCAAGCCCGGCGTCAGGTGAACCGGCGTCTCATCGAAAATTTAGGAAAGATGCGACATAAACCCACAGATGTGGTCCATCCCGTTCACATTACCTTTTCCAACCCGCCGGGTACTCAGGATACTATTCTGGATATTGGATCAACCGACACCCCCGCTTTTTTATACACATTTGCCAATGCCCTGGCCATGCGAGGCATTTATATCGTGAAAGCCAAGATTGAAGTCACCGATCATCGCGTCCGTAACCGTCTCTATGTTCGCGGGCGGCAGGGTGAAAAAATTCAAGGAAAAGGCGAGCAACAGGAACTGAGAACGGCTGCCACCTTACTCAAAGAGTTCACCCATTACCTCAGTTGGGCTCCGGATCCTGGCAAAGCGCTGGACCATTTTGATCAATTCCTGGATCAATGGTTAGATCAGCCCAATGCCCCATCTCGCCTGACGAAGCTGACTCAATCTTCGACCTTGGAACATCTGGCGCAACTCTTTGGAAGCAGCGATTATCTCTGGGAGGATTTACTGCGCCGGCAGCATCACAATCTGTTGCCCATGATGAATCAGTATCAAAAAGGTCCACTGGTTCGATCAAAAGCTGTCCTCAGCAAAGCTATCGAACCGTTGCTGCTGAAAACCAAAACCGCCGCGGAAAAGAAACAGCGTCTGAATCAGTGGAAAGACGAAGAACTGTTTCGTATCGACATGCGGCACCTTCTGGAAAATAGTCCCCTCCCGCAATTTTCGCAGGCGTTGACCAATCTCGCTGATGTCATTCTCACTCAGGCCCTTCTTCACTCTCAAAAGGCCATCAATCCCAAAGCCTCTCTTACCGGTCCCCTTTCAATGGCGATCTTCGGGTTAGGGAAACTCGGTGGCGGCGAATTAGGGTATGCCTCGGATATCGAAATCCTGTTTGTGTATGAGATACCCGGAAACTCTCCTAAAAGCCTGGCGGCCATGGTGTCGTCAGATTACTTTGAGCGCTGGTCTCAGGAGTTTCTTCAATGGATCGAAGCTAAACAGGAAGGTATCTTCCATCTGGACACCAGGCTTCGTCCGCATGGGGAAAAAGGACTTCTGGCAAATTCCCTCGAGGAAATTCAACGTTACTATGCCCCACAGGGCGGGGCCGCGCCTTTTGAACGTCAAGCCTTTATTAAGCTCCGGTTTATAGCCGGCAATCGGGAACTGGGAAAATCCGTTGAACGGCATCGTGACCACTTTGTGTATGGCCCTGACCCATGGGATCTTCAAACCGCGCTTCATCTTCGCGAGCGTCAGATGAAAGAGTTGGTGCGGCCGGGGACTACTCACGTCAAATATGGAGCCGGGGGTCTACTTGATGTGGAATATACGGTGCAATATCTTCAACTGATGCACGGGCACCAACATCCTTCTATTCGAACGCCGAATACCCTCGAGGCGATCGATCACCTATGCGGGAAAGGCCTCTTCACCCTCGAAGAAGCGGATAGCCTCAAAGACAACTATCTGTTTCTTCGGCAACTCATTGATGGCCTTAGAATCGTCAGAGGAAATGCCCAAGACCTTGTGTTGCCACCTTCGGGGTCAGATGAAATGGTCTTTTTAGCCCGCCGGCTCGGGATGATTACCACGAATTGGCTCCAGGGCGCAGCAGACCTGGAACACACCATCCATACCCGGATGACCCAAATTCACGAGCAGTTCCTTCGACGGTTTTCCACACACTAACGCCCGGGCCAAAGAAGGGATTTTTCAATCCACTTCTTAAGTAACCCGGGCGTTAGAGAAGCACCGAATCTTCCCCGCATTCATGCGGGAAAGATCACAATCACCTATTACACATCATAGTACATGAAGTATTCGTACGGGTGGGGCCTGACCCTGATGGCATCGATTTCGTTCGCCCGCTTAAAGCCGATCCAGGCCTCAATCAGATCCTCGGAAAACACTCCACCTTTCAAAAGAAATTCATGGTCATCCTCTAGATGTTTTAATGCCTGTTCAAGACTCGACGGTAGGGAAGGAATATTTCCTAATTCCTCCGGCTCTAAGTCGTAAAGGTTTTTGTCCATGGCTTCGCCAGGATGAATTTTATTCTGAATCCCATCTAACCCTGCCATCAGCATGGCACTGAAGGCCAAATACATATTGCAGGACGGGTCAGGGAACCGGACTTCAATCCGCTTGGCTTTCGGACTGGGAGAATACATGGGAATCCTGATTCCCGCCGATCGGTTCCGGCTGGAGTACGCTAGCAACACCGGCGCTTCAAACCCCGGAGTCAGCCGTTTATAGGAATTCGTGATAGGATTGGTCAGCGCTGCTAAGGCCGGACCGTGTTTGAGAATGCCTCCGATATAATACAAGCACATCTGAGAAATGCCCGCATACTCTTTTCCGGCAAACAGGGGCTTCCCGTCTTTCCAAATACTCTGATGCGTATGCATCCCGGTGCCGTTGTCTCCATAGAGCGGCTTGGGCATAAACGTCACTGTTTTGTTGTGCCGGCGGGCGACATTTCGCACAATATATTTGTACATCATCATCTGGTCGGCCATCTTGACTAACGTATCAAATCGAAGATCAATTTCTGCTTGACCGGCCGTGGCCACTTCATGATGCTGTTTCTCGACGCGTATCCCGACTTTTTCCATTTCCCGGCACATCTCTGACCGGATATCCTGCTGAGAGTCAACGGGAGCCACGGGGAAGTACCCTTCCTTGTGGCGGGGTCGAGAGCCGAGGTTCTCCCCATCTTTCCCGGAATTCCAAATCCCCTCTTCCGAGTCGACAAAGTAGTAACTGGAGTGGCTATTTTGATCAAACGACACATGATCAAAAATGAAAAATTCGGCTTCTGGCCCCCAGTAGGAAATATCTCCGATTTTTGTGCTCTTGAGATATTGCTCCGCTCGAAGCGCCACCCCGCGAGGGTCCCGCTCATAAATCGTGCGGGTAATCGGATCCTGCACGTCTGCAATCATGCTGAGAGTAGGAATTTCCGTGAACGGGTCCATACAGGCCGTATTCGGATCGGGAACCACCAACATGTCGCTATTTTGGATCATCCGCCAGCCGCGGATAGACGATCCATCAAATCCAGAGCCGTCTTTAAATAAATCCAACGTTAACTCTGATGTCGGGATGGAAAAATGCTGCCAGGTACCAAGGAGATCGACAAACTTCACATCGACCATTTCCACCTTGTTCTTTTTCGCAAAATCCAGCACTTCTTTCACGGTCATTCAATACCTCCTTCTCAGGAACATCTGTTTATAAAAGTACCCAACCCCCTTCAACTCAACGACAATCAAAATTCTCAACCTGACGATTATCAGTTGTTAAAGTCGCTTCCACAGCGCTTACCTGTGCCAGAGCATAGCCGTTATGAATAGGCCCGTTCATTGTGTTGGCTGAGATCCAACCCCATTTCTTCATCCTGAGCGGACACTCTGAGCCCAACGGTCATATCCAAAATTTTAAGAATGAGATAAGTTCCAAGGACAGAAAACGCTAAGGTTACCAAAGCCAATACCACTTGTATACCAAACTGTCCCGGGTTTCCAAAAAACAACCCCTGGGACCCGATTGATGCGAAAAGCCCGGTGGCCAATATTCCCGTAAAGCCGCCGACTCCATGAATGCCCACGACATCGAGCGAATCGTCATAACCCAGACGCATTTTCCAGACTACGGCGGCATAGCATAAACTTCCGGCGACGAGCCCAATCACGAGCGCTGAAATTGGTCCGATAAATCCTGCTCCAGGGGTTACCGTTGCCAAACCTGCCACCACCCCGCTGGCGACACCCAACACCGTTGGTTTGCCCCGGTGCACCCACTCTGCCACCATCCAACTGATTCCCCCTGCCGATGCTGCAGTGTGGGTGGCAATAAACGCGGCCGCGGCGACACCGTTAGCTCCTAACGCACTCCCCGCGTTAAACCCAAACCATCCAAACCAGAGAAGGCCTGTTCCCAGGATAGTCATCGGCAAATTATGGGGTGGCATTGGTTCCACACCGAATCCCTTACGTTTCCCGAGCATGACCGCACACACCAGCGCTCCAAACCCTGAACTGATGTGGACCACTGCCCCACCGGCAAAATCCAGTGCTCCGAGTCTGGCTAGCCACCCTCCACCCCATACCCAATGAGCCAACGGGGTATACACGAAGAGAGACCATAAAACTGAAAACCAAAGTAATGCTTTAAAATTCATTCGCTCGGCAATGCTGCCCGTTATAAGCGCAACGGTAATGGCCGCAAACATCAGCTGAAAGATCATGAAGACTTGATGTGGCACTGTCGAGGCATAGGAAGGGCTTGGTTCCAACCCCACACCCTGTAGACCAAGCCATTCAAGCCCTCCAATCAACCCTCCGATATCGGGACCAAAGGCTAAGCTATACCCACAAATCACCCAAAGCAGACTAATCAGGCAAAGAATCACTATCGTATGCATGATGGTCCCGAGCACATTTTTGCGACGAACCAGCCCCCCGTAAAATAGGGCTAATCCAGGAAGCGTCATACACAGCACAAGCGCCGAAGAGATTAAGAGCCAGGCCGTATCACCCGTATCAATCTTGAGCGAACCACCTTCACCTGCCCAGACTGCCGATGCCTCACCTATACTTATCCAAAACACCAACCCTGTTAAAGCGCCAACCATTGAGCGTGGGCGGAACCCCTTCATATCCCCTCCTCGAGCAAGCAATTGTTTGGTGTGGGAAAAATTGTCAGACCGCGCCCTCGCCTGATTCCCCGGTACGAATGCGGATGACGCTATGCAATTCAGAGACAAAAATCTTTCCATCGCCAATACTGCCGGTTTTGGCGGCACGGGTAATGACTTCCAGCGCTTCAGCCACACGATTATCGGCTAAGGCGATTTCCAGTTTAATTTTGGGAACGAATTCAATTTGGTATTCGGTTCCCCGATAGGTCTCTTTGTGCCCTTTCTGCCGGCCAAAACCTTTCACTTCGGTGACCGTCATTCCCTGAATGCCCAATTCAATCAAGGCATCTTTCACTTCATCTAGCTTAAAGGGTTTAATAATGGCTTGAATCAACTTCATAGGGACCATCCTTCCATTGGATTAAGAAACTTTGTGAAACGCCTCTTATAACTCACGTTCTGGAGCCCCCATCGTACCATTGCTCCTGGAAATATCTCACCTATCTTCCGCTTGTCATCCGTATGCCCGTTCTCTGTGCTGTGTCAGATCCAATCCGAGGACTTCCTCCTCTTTATTGACACGTAATCCAACCACACCATCGACAATCTTAAGAATGAGAAACGTTCCCAGAAAAGAAAAGACCCATGTCGCGCCAACTCCAATGGCTTGGATGACCACCTGGCCCGGATTTCCAAAAAAGAGCCCCATGCCTCCACCCATACTGGCAAATAACCCCGTTGCCAAGGCGCCCCAGGTTCCTCCAATTCCATGAATGCCGAGCACATCCAAGGCATCATCATAACCAAGTTTATTTTTCAAAAAGACACCAAGATAGCACACCACTCCCCCACCCAAACCGATGACAATAGCCGAAACCGGCCCAACATACCCGGCTGCGGGGGTGATGGCCACCAGGCCCGCCACAGCGCCGCTGGCCGCGCCTAACAACGTCGGTTTTCCGCGATAGCCCCACTCAACGCCAAGCCAGGCTAAGGCTCCGGCGGCAGTCGCCACATGGGTGGCGACAAACGCACTCGCCGCAACTCCGTTGGCGGCAAGCGCACTTCCAGCATTAAATCCAAACCATCCTACCCATAATAAACTGGCTCCCACGACTGTAAACGGGAGGTTATGGGGGCTCATATTGTCGGTGCCATATCCATGCCGTTTTCCTAAGACAAGAGCACAGGCTAAGGCCGCTACACCAGAACTGATATGGACAACCGTCCCACCGGCAAAGTCTAAGTCACCTAACCCCGCCAACCAACCGCCTCCCCAGACCCAATGAGCCAGTGGCGCATAAATGAAGGTGACCCATAAAATAGCAAACAGAAAAAAGGCGCTGAATTTCATGCGTTCGGCGATGGCTCCGCTAATGAGTGCCACTGTAATCCCTGCAAACATGAGCTGAAAAACCATGAATGCCAGATGTGGAATGGTAAACCCTTCGAGTGGGTCGGGCCCGACTCCACTCAACCCCAACCATTGAAGTCCTCCAATGACTCCTCCCACATCGGGAGCAAATGCGAGACTATAGCCCCAAAATACCCACACTACGCTCACGATGCAGATAGCAATAAAGCTATGCATCATTGTACTTAACACGTTTTTACTGCGAACCATCCCTCCATAGAACAACGCCAATCCCGGGATGATCATGGCCAACACCAACGCCGAAGAAGTTAACACCCACCCCGTGTCGCCGGCATTGATTTGTGGCGCTCCGCCATCCTCTGCCAGGACCGTTGAGCCCCAACAACTCCAGGCCAGGAAGGCCATGAAGCCACAGAATATACTTATGCTGCCTCTCGGTATGAAACATTTCATCGTCTTGGCTCCTTCTCCACTTGTTAAAAGAGGAAAATGGCTTCCACTGCTAACGTTTGCTGATTATTTGTTGGAGTGTTGCGACCATCTAAAAAAACATTTTGATCCGACTTGTCATAGCGGAATTCCAGTCGCGTGATCAGCGAGGGAGCAGGCTTATACTGTAAGGTCAGCGTCGTCTCCCAAAGGGTTTGGGCGATCGGAGCTCCAATGGTACAGACATTTGCATTTCCGCCTGATCCAGCCGACCCCAAGCAGCTCTGGTCGCCTCCGGCATCCTCAAAAATTTCTCCGCGAACACGCACGCCCCATTGATCATCAAAATCATAAATGGTATACCCTGCAAGACCATTCCAACGGGCATTGCGACCCGAGCTGATCCCACTCCCATTTTCCTGATTGGCATAATACCCCTCCACGACAAAGCCTAATTGCTCAGTCGCCTGGAAGGTCACATAACTCCCGATAAGGACCCGTTTCCCCGCACCAGAGACGGTATTGGAACTCTCTCTCCCGAAAAATCCGTATAGATTGACTCCAAGCTGTTCAGTTGGCTTAAAGGACACTAACCCTTCCACGGATTTGGCCGAATTCGTATCCTCCGTCAATCCGGTGAAGGAATTAATCGCCCCCACCGCCACCGAAAGTCTCTCGCTAACGGCATATGAAAGGCGAATTCCGGTGGTGGTAAATGGCTGACCCAATCCAAACAACCAGGATCGTGAAAAATTAGGATTGAAAGGGCTCTCAATGACTTCATATCCCACCAAGGTATTCATGCGGCCAATCCGAATATCCAGTCCATTTCCGATGGGGGCGACAAACTGAGCATAGAGTTCCTGAAAATCTATATCGTCGCCCGTTCTTCCCCCCGTAAATTGGGCGTCCTCCCCAACATCTAATTTGACCCGGAACCCAGCACGCTCCATGGCTGTGGTCCCGTTCGTTCCTTCCTTTTCAAAGACCAATTGAGCCATATTGGGCCTGAAGGAATTGGAATCTCCGTCAAAGATGCGTAAATGATTCGCGTTGGCACCGGAATTTTTGGGATTATTGAAATTTTGAGTGTAGGACGCGTCCACATATCCATAGAGTTTGAAATCCTCCTTGGATAGTACCCCCGCATGGCTGAAGCTCGCTCCCCCAAACGTCACCAACAACGCTATACAGAAGATCAACAACCCTTCTCGCTTGCTATAATCATGTTTTTCGTGAAAGCTGATTTCCATCAACAGGCCTCCAATCATTCGTTCCTCCATGCAGTCATGGTTTCATGAACCATGGCACGACCAGGATTTCCCCACGCCACTCTGCCTTAACGATGACCAGTCACGCTTCATTGACGAGACTTTTTAGGGTTTCCCCAAGCAGCAAAAGCAGCCATGGGTTCAATTGGCAAAAAAAAATCCCCAACCAGATTTCTGGCTGAGGACTTCATTGTCCGCTATCTTATTTTAAGGTCGACCGTAGAACTTCGTTGTTCTACACGACCAATTTTCTGTTATTTACCATCAGCTTCACGATGTGTCAAGGGAGCATCAGAAGAAAAAAGGAAAAAAATTCTTTAGGAATGAGAAAAGAGAAGGCTCCCAAACAAGAATATCAGCTGTCCGCTCATCACTCTTATACTCGTCCTCCTTGGCGGAAATCAAAGAGGGAGCACTATCAATCCCCTGCCAGCTTGCGAATTCCCCAAACTCTTGAAACAATACTCTTTCTCGGCATCGCAATCTGCATGGGTTTCTCAATCTCTCTCAACTAATGAACATTCTCTCAAGGAGGTCATGATGGAACTTGCTCCCCTTCTCGCAACCAAGTCAGTGGCTATTTGGGAAGCCAGCCTGCGTCTTGTCCTGATAGGGGTTGTGGCGTATCTTGGTATACGAGCTGTTCGTTTCGGCCTGCACAAACTCGAAATCTTCTTGCTCACCATGCGAGAAGATGCGGACAAGGACCGGATAGCCGCCGAAAAACGGGTCAAAACGCTCATCGGGTTACTTAAAACCATCTGCCTCACGTTGGTTTGGGTCGTCGCCGTCGTCATGAGTCTAGACCAAATAGGTTTGGACATCACACCAATATTGGCCAGCGCCGGCATCGCAGGACTTGCCGTGGGCTTCGGCGCACAAAACCTTGTCAGAGATGTCATTAACGGATTTTTTATGATCTTAGAAAACCAAGTCCGGGTAGGTGATGTGGCCATCGTGAATGGTACGGGTGGTTTAGTGGAAGCCATCAGTTTCAGAACAATTACTCTTCGCGACCAATCAGGAACTGTTCACATTTTTCCCAATGGAACCGTCACGACCCTCGCCAACATGACCAAGGATTGGTCAGCCTATGTCCTAGATATCGGTGTGGCCTATAAAGAAGATACTGATCGTGTGTCTACCGTGATGAGGGAGGTGGCCAAGGAATTACAAGAGGACCCCGAGATAGGACCCAAAATCCTTGAACCCATTGAAATACTCGGAGTGGATAAATTCGGTGAGTCGGAAGTGGTCATCAAAGCCAGATTAAAAACGATTCCCATCCAACAATGGACGGTGGGGAGAGAATACCGTCGCCGGCTCAAAAAGGCTTTTGACGAAAAGGGAATTGAAATTCCTTTTCCCCATCGAACTCTGTATATGGGAGAAGCCAGTCACCCCTTCACAATCAAAGGCACCTTAGCCCATGCGCAGACGGAGGCGCCTTAAGCCAGGTAGGAGTTATCGCTTTAAATTGTCGGTTGGCGGGAATTTGGCGTTGTCCTCAGAGGGGAAGGCCTTCCAATATCCCCAGGCAAGCAGTCCCCATCCCACAATAAAGCATAACCCTCCAAAAGGCGTGATGATTCCTAACCCACGCACACCCGAAATGGATAAGGCATACAAACTACCGGAAAATAAGACGATACCAAGGGCAAATGCCCAAGCCGCAACCTTAAAATGGCGAATGGGAGCATACGCCAGACTTAATCCTGCGGCTAGCATGCCCAACGCATGAAACAAATGGTAACGCACACCCGTTTCAAAGACATTGAGCATGTGCTCCGAAAGCAGGGGGCGCAGCCCGTGGGCCCCGAACGCGCCCGTGGCCACACCGATAAGAGCCACAATTGCCCCACTGATGAGTATGTTCCGCGCCATATCTTAATCCCTATCGATCGTGCGGTGATTATGTTTATGGTGAACTTGTTGACGGAAATATCCGTCCCCATCGAATCTTTTGCCATACCCGCTCATGGGCCCAATACAAAAAAATTTTGGTCACCAATTCCGTTAATCCAACAGAGGCGGCAAGAAGAAGTTCTCCTGAAAAAATAAAAACCAACAAAGTGGTGTCCAACGTACCGACTGCACGCCAACTGATACCTTTCACCACGCTACGCCAATGAGTTTCCATATGTTCCTCTTATGTTTGAGCCCGCTCCCTCACCATAAACAAGCCTGTCTAAGATGCACTAACCGGGACCTGGCTATCCGTTGCCCGTGAAATTCGTTTTCGCTTGAGGCTCTTTGCTGGTACTCCCTTCTCAGGAAACACAAAATCTTCCAACGAATAATGATCCAGGACAGACGCAATGGCGTTTCGGACATCCAGCATAATGCGTTGAATGGGACAGGTGGACGTCGCGGCATAAGGACAGTCCTGACATTTTTGATAGGCCGTCTGACTCACGCAGGCAATCGGTGCGAGTGGCCCATCCAACAGGCGAATGATTTGTCCCAATGTGATTTCACGGGGGGACTTAATTAAAAACACCCCACCATGGGCTCCACGACGACTGCCAATCAGCCCTGCGTTCTTTAACGACAAGAGAATCATTTCCAGGAATCCCAAGGGAATATTTTGCCGACGGGCCAACTCCCTTCGTTGTATCATTCCTTGGCCAAATTCCTGTGTGAGCTCAATCATCGCCCGTAAGGCATACTCGCTTTTCTTGGAGAATCGCATAATACTTTATTAAGTTAACTAATATTATTCACATATAAACACAGGGCTGAACCAGATTTCCAGCTCTTTTCATGTATCCGGAAAATCGGAGAGGAAGCCGCAAACTGCCTTTTTAGCATTAAAAAAGAAAAAATAACGGTCAAGATAGTTGGGCAACAAGAGAAGGCCGATGAAGACATTTCCATTTGAGAAATGAAGCATGGAGCGCCCCTATGATTAAAAAACTCACGCAGCCTTTGGGGAGTAACATTTTATGACCCCCCAACCTTGATTGGGTGCCAAGTCTTCTAGTGTCATCAGTAAGGCATGACCTTTTGCTGCTGATAGCGTTCTGGAGTTTTGCCTATCCGATAAGGGAGAGAAAAGTGGAAAGAGGGTACTGAGGCTCTGAGGTAAATCCTAAAGAAGCCGCGAGTTAGGGTTGACCAGAGGGGAAAGGGCATCCCCCTCTCCTATTAAGGTTCTCAGGTTACAAAAATGATTCTTTTTGTAACCATTTTTCAGCCGTTACGTCCGGTGACTTGTGGATGTTATTGGATTTTACCGGATGAGCACATGGTGGAGGGCAGGGGAATTGAACCCCCGACCTCGACGTTGCGAACGTCGCGCTCTCCCAACTGAGCTAGCCCCCCACGCTTGGGAATCTGAATATGGGAACTTGAGAAAGAAGGAATCAACATGATTGAAGATTTCAGGGAGAATTATAACTGACCATCGGTCTGGTTGCCATCATTGGCTTGATTTTTTTGTGCTTGTCCCATTCCTCTCATTTCCCTTGAATCGATTCCTTCTGAGAAAGAATTCGAACCCGACGCCCTTCCAGCGTTAACCGCCTTTGCGCCATGAGTTGAATGGCCTGAGGATACAATCGATGTTCTTGCTCCAAGATGCGAGCAGATAAGGATTCCACCGTATCTTCCTCAATAATGGGAACAGCGGTTTGCATAATTATTGGCCCTTCATCAACCCCTTCTGTGACCAAATGAACCGTGCAACCGCTGACTTTGGCCCCCCATTCCAAGGCTTGCCGTTGTGCATCGAGGCCCGGGAACGCAGGGAGTAACGAAGGATGGATGTTGAATATTTTCCAAGGGAACATCCGAATCAGCGCGGGGGTCACAATCCGCATATATCCCGCAAGCGCCACGCATTCCACTCCATATTTCTGAAGCAGTACGCCCATCGCCACATCGTAGGCTTCGCGGGGATTGGGTTCTTGGGCGAAAGACTTGGGATCCAGGTACTCCGTGGGAATACCTCGTTCTTTCGCCCGTTGCAAACCGGCCGCATTGGCCTTATTGCTGGCCACAACCTTGACGATGGCATCCACCTTGCCAAGTTCAATGGCATCCAGGATGGCCACCAGATTTGATCCACGGCCTGAGATCAACACGCCGAGTGCAAGTGCCACAGCTCTAACCCTCTACCGTACATAAGTGAGTTTGGGTTTAGAGGACGGACGATCCCGGATCTCTCCGATTACCCATCCCGTCATTCCCTGTTCTTGAATAATGCCGAGTATCCGGTTGCTTTCTTCAGGTGGCCCCACCACAACCAGCCCGATCCCCATGTTGAATACTCGAAACATCTCTTCTTGTGCAATGGTTCCGGCCTGTTGAAGAACAGAGAACAGCGCGGGTGGCTGCCAGGCATGTCGATCAATCACGGCCTGGTATTGCTCCGGAATGATGCGTGGCACATTTCCGGTAATCCCGCCACCGGTGATATGCGCCAGGCCATGTAGTCGACTCCCCGCCAACAATGCTTTCACCAGTTTCACATAAATGACCGTCGGCCTCAGCAAGGCCTCCCCGACCGAACCGGCGAGTTCCGGCACATGGGTCTCTGCAGACCAACCCTGCAGATCAAAGACCACCCGCCGCGCAAGGGAGTATCCATTACTATGAAGGCCACTCGACCCGACTCCGATCAGTACATCCCCGGAGTGAATTTTTTCCTGTCCCAACATCTCAGACCGTTCTACGACTCCAACGGCAAACCCGGCAAGATCATATTCGCCCGCCGGATAACAGGAGGGCATTTCGGCCGTTTCTCCCCCGATTAAGGCGCATTCGGCTTGCCGACATCCCTCGGCAATTCCCTGAATAATCGCTTCTCCCACATCCACTTCAAGATGGCCTGTCGCGAGATAATCCAAAAAAAAGAGGGGTTCCGCCCCGCTCACAATAATATCGTTGACGCACATCGCCACCAAATCAATCCCGATCGAATCGTGGCGATTCATCAGCGTGGCCATCTTGACCTTGGTCCCCACTCCATCCGTCCCGGAAACCAGAATCGGCTCACGATAGCGCTCAGAAGGAAATCGGAAAAGTCCGCCAAACCCTCCGATGTCCCCCAGGACTTCAGGACGGAAGGTGGAGCGAACCATGGGACCAATCCGCCGGACGAACTCATCGCCCCGTTGAATATCAACTCCCGCTTCTCGATAGGTGGCCATTTTTTCCTTAATCTCCTGCGTAGGGTTCAGATGCTGAAAGGGTCAGTTCGACTAATGTTTCAAGATGAGCGGTCTGGGGAAACATATCGAATGGTTGCAGACGATGGATGGTGTACCCCTGCGCGCACAACGACTTTACATCTCTGGAAAGAGAGGGAGGATCGCATGAAAGATACAATAACCGGGGAACCCGCAAGGCTCCCAATTGTTCAAGCACTTTTGGTCGAAGTCCGGTGCGCGGTGGATCCAGGAGAATAACATCGTACTCACCGGATTGCACCGTTGAAAGGTACGATTCCACCGATACCGCTCTCAACCGGCAACCTTTGATCCTGTTGACCTCTATGGACTGACGGGCATCCTGAACGGCATAGCGATTGACCTCTACACCCATCACGCGGGCGCCCGCATGCGCAAGACTCATCCCTAAGGCCCCTGTCCCGGCATATAATTCCAAGATGCGTTTGCCTGCCGTAGGACCGATCCATTCCTGAACGGTCTGTCCCATTACCTCAAACAACGACCAATTTGCTTGCATAAAGGATCGAAATCCAATTTTTAGTCGTAACCCTCCAAACGTTTCCCACAAATGGTCAACGCCCCGCACAGACGATCCCTCCGTTAACCCATGACTGCGAGAGGGCTCCAAATGATCCACCGGCTCATAGATCCATCCATGGACGTCCGGAAGATCGGCACAGGCATCAAACACCCGGGCCATGTCCTTTTCGTCTTTCGACTCCCCATGAAAGATCAGGATAAACTTCTTTTCCAGCGCAGACCAACGGATTTCGACATTGACCAGCAAGCGCGGTTGGAGAGGGATCCTTTGCAGCCGTGCGCTTAGTTGGTGGATGGTTTGACGAAAATCCTCTGACACGAGGAAACAGGTCTCAACGGGAAACAGCGTTTGCGACCCCGATTCAAAAAATCCCAGGAACCACCCGTCCCTCCTCTCGCCGATACCCATCCGCAGAACCTGCCGATAGCCATACGGTTGCAGAGAAGGGATCACCGGAGCAATGTACAGCCCGGGAAGTTTTCCTATCCGGCTCAGTGCGTCCTGAAGAATGAATTGTTTTTGCAGTAACTGTTCTTCATACCGCAGATGCTGCAGTTGACAGCCGCCGCACCGACCCACCAGCGGGCATACCGGAACGATTCGGGTAGGAGCGGCTTCCCGGACCTCCAGAACCTTCCCGTAATGCACTCCCCTTCGACGCGCCACAATTTCCACCAAAACGGTTTCTCCAGGAATGGCATCAGCACAGAACACTACCTGGCCGTTCCACCGGGCAAGGCCCAGTCCCCCGGCCACAAGTTTCTCAATTTGAAGGAGAAACGAGGAACCGGGTTGCAGCGATTCAGACGATGGAGGAGATGTATTGGGGTTAATGTTCAGGGCGGAGCTCAACATGAAGCAGTTTAATTTTTCGATGTAAGTGACTGCGCTCAATCTTTAATTCATCAGCGGTTTTAGACACATTCCAATTATTTTCTCTGAGCTTTCGGGAAATGACTTCCCGTTCAAAGGCATTTCTGGCCTCCCGGAGCGAATCATAATTGGTTCCCACGGAAAGAGCTGGAACTCCCGTTGGCGCCCGCCCCTGCAAAAACATCTCGACATCCGGTCCATCAATCACCGGTTTTGGCACCATGATTAACAATCGCTCGATCAGATTCCGAAGTTCCCGAATATTTCCCGGCCAATCATGCCGTTGCAAGGCTTCCATGCCTTGGGGACTGAACTCTTTTGGTTTCATCCCCTGTTCTTCAGAATGCAGGCGCAAAAAATGCTGGGCCAATTCAGGGATATCGTCTCGTCGCTCCTTCAGAGTCGGCACGACAATGGGTAGGACATTTAACCGGTAATACAAATCTTCACGAAAACTTCCTTTTCCAATCTCCTCCGCCAAATCTTTATTGGATGCGGCAATCACCCGGACCTGTACATTGATCAGTTTTGTCCCGCCAACCCGGGTGAATTGTTGTTCTTGAAGGGCACGTAACACCTTGGCTTGCGTAGCCAGACTCATATCGCCAATTTCATCTAAAAACAGGGTTCCCCCGTCCGCCAGCTCGAACTTGCCACGCTTCATGGAACTGGCACCACTAAAGGCTCCCTTTTCGTGACCGAATAACTCACTCTCGATCAGCGTTTCCGGAATAGCCGCGCAATTAATTTCGACAAATGATCGATTGTGCCGAGGGCTCTGCAAATGAATCGCGCGGGCCACAAGTTCTTTCCCCGTCCCGTTCGCACCGGAAATCAACACACGACTATTGGCCGGAGCTGCCATCGCAATCATCTCTCGAAGCCGCTGCATGGCCGGTGAAGAACCCACTAATTCAAATCGCCGCTCAACCTGAATCCTCAGGCTGAGGTTTTCCTCTTCCAGCTTGCGCTGGTGCAACGCATTGCGCACCAGAATGGTGACTTTTTCTAAATCTAGCGGCTTTTCCAAATAATCATACGCACCCAATTTGGTGGCTTTGACCGCAGTTTCGATGGATCCATGACCGGACATCATGACGACTAAGATGTTGGGGAACTGGGCACGCAACCGCTTCAACGTCTCCAATCCATCCATTTCCGGCATCCAGATATCCAGAATCACCAGATCCGGGGACTCACTTCGGACAACCTTGAGGGCCTCAAGTCCGCTTTTCGCCACGAGCACTTGATAGCCTTCATCCTCAAGGATACTACTCAGGGTATTCAGAATGGCTGGTTCGTCATCAATTAGACAAATTGTCTCTGCCACAATACGCCCTCCATCAGGTGTGTGAAGATTGATCTGTCACGTGTGTGCTCCCACGGGACGACCATTCCTTGAGAAAGGACCATCCAGCCACTGACGGTCCCCTCTCCTATAACGGTAGTTCAAATGTAAACAATGCACCTTGTGGATGATTATTTTCAGCATGGATGGTGCCATTGTGATCGGAGATAATGCGGTGCACAATGGCCAATCCCAAACCTGTTCCCGTTCGCTTTTTTGAAAAGTAGGGGACAAACAACATTTTATGATCTTCCGGTTGAATACCCATGCCTTCATCTGCCACCCGCACCACTGCCCGATGCCGTCTCCAATCACACTCAGT
>Ga0209536_100006477_pt1 | contig 17901 bp, 20 predicted proteins | sample DeeMarSeWOR28_12_FD_187461 | JGI IMG/M metagenome (GOLD analysis project Ga0209536, IMG submission 187461) | Marine sediment microbial communities from White Oak River estuary, North Carolina - WOR-2-8_12 (SPAdes) (version 2) | ecosystem: Environmental > Aquatic > Marine > Intertidal zone >... | reverse complement strand
ATCTTTTGTGCGTATATGGATTCCTTCCTCATAGACTACTTCAACTTCTTTTGGCGTAATTACTAAACCCTCTTCAATCATAGCAGGGCGCAAGGCACGAATTAAGTCAGCCTCTGATGCGTAATTGTAGCCACCAGCACGCTCACTCATTTGCCCAGTTTTTGCTACAAACCCTACCTTTTCCATAACTCGCAACACTGCGGTGTCCACATTATCTTGTTCAGCCATAGGTCATACTCCTTAAAGGTTCTCTAACATATTTAGGTAATTGTACCACATACTCAGCTATCTGTCAAGGACTCTCGATTACGTAATGGTAACCTCTTTTGTAAATCCCTTTTCGCCTCTATAGGTAAGGACTCTCTGGTGTCCGGCAGCAGTAAAATCTGCTCCACTCCAGTAACATGCTCAGCCTCTTCTAGCTCGTCGTATTCTTTATGCACAACTTCTATACGCAAGGCATCCATTTCAATATCCCACCAGTAACTAACCTCTGGTATCCTTAGAATAGCAGACTTAACTAACTCTGTAGCTTCACGTGAACTATCATGTGCTGCTAACTCCTCAATAGTTTTTCTGAAAGGCTCTCTTATTTGCTCAGCCAATTCTGCTGTTAGCTCCGCCTTTTCAATGTTAGTTAACGTCCCGTCCACATCCCGCAATGTTTGTGCTAGCTCCTTTATCTCCTCGTTAGAACCATTATGCCTCTCCGCTATGCGCATGGCGATGTCTGGGTTTATATAGGAAATGTTAGCGTTCTTGTCCCACTCAGCTAAGGAGCGTAAAGTCTCTATAATTACAGAAGGTTTACTTGTTAGTATTTTGAACGCCTCTTCCAGCGTATAACCAAAGTAAGTTACCAGCCGATCATAGGCGTAGAAACGGAGAAACACTACAGCCCTAGATACTTTCGCTTCTTTACAAAACCAACCCAGAAAATCCTCCTGTGTTTTGAAAGGTGATTCGGTATAAGGATTATCAAGAGTTTGGAAAACTTTTACCCTATATTCTTCTAACACTTCCCCTGTTTCCGGGTCGGTAACCTGCATGTTCTTTCGGCTGTTGACTAATATATACAGCCGCATAATACCCCGTTCCCTCAACCACCTCGACAAGTTCACATCCCTGCTTACAGCCCGTATTGTTTCTTCTGGCGTTCTGTGAGGCATTGGTAAACCGGGGCTAAACATGTCGGCTAGTACTGTGGTGATAGCTTTTAGGTCATCTTTCAACTCTTCGGGCAATGCGCCATCATTATTGGAAACATAATCCAACAGCTTTAGCAAACGCAAATCATCAATCAGAGTTTGTACTTCTGTTTCTGCATCATCTGAAAAGGTTAACCCATATACACTATTAATTAGTGCTAAATCATTCATAACCTATAACCTCTTAAAAAGTTTTTTAGTGGAAATTGCTCTTGAAATTTAGTGGCTTGCTTGGTGCGCTCGTAAGTAAGCCTGACAAGCTTTCTGTACCAAAGAATGGGGCACATCTCGTCTACCACCTTTCCGTCTTGCAGAAACGCTACTTTTGAATGGTCTGGGTCTTTACCACAAGAGCACCTTTCACCAGCAACCTTCTCCAAATCTTCTAATGTTTCTATATACCCTAAGCTTTTCTTTGTCTCTGCTGCCCTGCGTATATGGTACAGCCTATTATCTCTCTGTACCTGTTCTCGCAACTCATCGGCACCATCCCGCAGCAACGCACTAGCTAGCTTTTTAATCGCCTGTGTACGCATTTGTGTATATTGCTCCTGAAATGTCATCTATAGAAACCTGTTTTGGTATACCCACACCCCCACTCCTACGTGCCCCCTCAATAACGTATTGAATGTACCCAGAGTCTGGTGGGTACTTTGATGATAGTATTACATTAGCTTCTTCATGCGGCTTCTTCCCACCCGAGGAACGTATTTTTCCTCCGCCCCTAGCTTCCTGAAGGGACTTCAACGAAATCTGGCTTAACAAAAAGAATATCACCTTGAAGGAAGCAACAACCGAACCAGAAGCACTCACTACCCTAATTAACTTTTCGTAATCAGTTGTGTCAATACGCTCAAATCTGTATTGTTGTGCATGGTCAACAGCTATAATTTTTGCCCCCTTATCTCGTATAGCCGAAACCCAACGAGATTCGCTGTCCATATCCCCAAAGGCAACCCCTAAATTTCTTGTGTCTCCTTCATCTAAGCCAGCCCCCCAAATATCTAACGGCCAGAACATTATTGTTTCGTATGCCCGCTCAATAGCTTTAACTTGCTCCTGGCTACGGTTAAAAAATGCCAAGAATTCTGGGGAAATACGTAGCTCTTTACAGCTACCGCTACAAACTGGGCATACGCCAGCCGAAACGGGTTTGTGTCCAGTTTCCATAAGGTAGCGAGAAGCCAAGTTACTAACTAGTTGGTCTGTGTAACGCTCTGGCGGCATACCACTTTCCAAGCTATCTATAATGGTGTAAGGCTTAGCCTCCAGGTTCTCATCCGTCATAATGTTTATAAGAATGTTAATGAACATTGTCGTTTTTCTGTTCTTTTCTTCACCGATAATTAATATAAGCTCACCTGTGTCTGAGCGCATACCGAATAAACGTTCATCAAGAAATTCAAAACCTTTGCCGTAGCGTATAAGAGTTTCTAGGTTCCTATCCCTATTTGCCCAGCGCTCCTTGGCTTTGGTTAAATGCCCCTGTATAGTAGGGTCGTAATTAGGAAATAAATCAGTCATTAATCCTTTGCCTCAACCCAATTGCGGGCAGCCGCTGGCTCTGCCAGAATTGGTACAGATATATTAAACGTTTCCTCAACCGCCTCCATATGTGCCTTCACAGCTAACTTACCCTCCTCAACATTCTCTTCTGGTACAGTAAAGACCAACTCATCATGTACTTGCAAAAGTGTTTCAACACCTAGCGAAGCTAACCGCTCATTTAAACCAATATCCACCATTGCGTAGTTAATTACATCCCCGGCGCTACCCTGAATTTTAGTGTTAAACAGTTGGCGCTCTTCCCTACCACTGGTTTGAATGTCCCACGCAAGAAGTGCCTCTAAATCTGCATGCCTATGCCTCCCACCAATGGTTGTTACGTACCCGTATTGCTTGGCTTCTCGCATAACCTGCTCTTTAAATGGGGTTATAGCTGGGTAAATACGGTTGTATTCTTGCAGCCAACGACGTGCTACTGGTACTGTTGGACGAGGTTTACCAATTTTCTCAAGCTGGTCACCAAGCACAATAGGCCCACCTCCATAGATAATCAAGAAGTTCAAGGTTTTACCAACGTACCTAGGCACACCCATACGATTAGCCGTAAGCTGGTGCGGGTCTGCACCCCAGTAAAATGCCCGTACTAAGCTCTCGTCTCTGCAAAAGTGTGCCAAAATACGGAGCTCGATCTGTGAGTAGTCTACATCCATCAACAAATGCCCAGGCTCAGCAATAAAAGCTTTGCGTACCTGTGCTCCTAGCTCTGTGTGTAGCGGTATGTTTTGTAGATTTATATCTCCACTAGAGGAAAGTCTACCTGTAACCGTGCCAGTGCGGTTAAAGTTAGTATATATACGTCCATTATGCAGGCGGTCACGCAACGGGACAATATAAGTACTCTCAAGCTTACTAACCTCTCTGTATTTAAGCAACAGTTCCACCGTACCAGTTTTGTCAGTCGGTACCAAACGCTTTAATGTAAGCGCATCTGTTGAGGGATTGCCACTATCGGTACGCCTATCTGTTTTTAAACCTAGTTTGTTGTAGAGTAACTCTATAATTTGTTGAGGAGAACGGGGATTTACGTCACCAACTTTGCTAACCCACTCAGCCTCATACTCCTCAGTCAAGGCTTTAAATTTAGTTTCTAACTCTGCAACCCACTCTCTGTCTACTAATACCCCTCTACGTTCCATGTCAAGAATGGTATATATGAATGGTATCTCTTGCTCTTGATAATACTGCCATAAGCCCTCATCCCGTAAGCCTTGTTCCGTAATGGGAGCTAAGTCAAAAGTCATACGGGAGTCTAATGCCCCGTATGGGCCTAGTACCTCTAGCGGTACGTCATAAATATTAACTTGGTCTAACCTCTTTGCCCCTTTTAGTCTTTTAGCTAGGTGCAACAGCGCTTTAAAATCGGGTGGTAGGTTTTCTTGTATACCGAGCTTTAGCTTACCTAGGTCTTTCAACTTTAAGGATTGCTCCTCCTCCAAAAGGTACTGTGCTATCTCTGTGTCGTATATTTTTTTAGGACGAATACCATGGCGGGCTAGGAAGTGCATATCAAATTTAGCATTGTGTGCAATCCAAGTTATCTCTGGGTTATTCATCTTCTCTTCAAACCAGGGCAAAACCGCATTAACTACCCAATCACCGTGGAAATACCAGGCGTGTTCTTTCGTGGCTAAAGATAAGCCAGCCAACTTGTCAGTAATGTAATGTAAACCTGTAGTCTCAGCATCAAACGCATAACGTGTGCCATTGCCATGACTCTCCAGAATAGCAGGCACATCTTCTGGATTAGCTACCACAGTATGAGGAAACTCTGGTAATTCGTATGGAAATTCTACACCTTGGATATCCATTAACTCAATTCCTCTTGGATGCTTCGGTAGTAATCGTCAAATAACTTACTACGCTCTTCACGCTTAGTCTTTTCCTGCTCCCATGAGTCTATCACAGACAAGCCAACGTTAATTATAGGTAGGAAATTTCTAAGCGAACTGTTTATGCGCCACCCATATTTCTTACTGCCCGCTAACCAGTACATAGCCTCTACTAGTAGCGCAAGATTACCCTCAGCCTCCTGTAATAGCTGTGCTGCTGTACGTTGCTCTGCCCTGTAGCGCACACCCTTGATTGGGATTTTGTAAGGAACTGGAAAATCCTTATCTTTGCTAAGCGCAACAGTCATTATGGACTCGAACACCTGTATAATAGCAGCAATTGGCGGCTCTTTATACAATTGCCCTTTATGCTTGTATACTCTCTTGCTGCATGAAGGACAAAGGTTGTCTTTTATTCTTTTGGTGTGGGTTTCACAGTGCGGACAAATCATGTGGTTATTATACCACAGAGTCCTTTAGTTAGCAAGGGCAATATCCCAATCTGCAATAGCAGATACCAATACTATATCTGCTTTGCGTATGGACAAGTCCACAATAGGAGACAATCCCTTAAAGTCTATTGGTGCTATATTATTAAAAATAACAAACTTTGGCTCTTCTCCGGTACGCTCTAGGTAACGACGCACAGGTAGGGAAATATCAAAGTCTTTGTTATCTACCAGCCACAGTAAAGCTTTGCTAGTCTTCATTATTTTCCTTTCAACAAAGTTTGCACAGAGGTAATCTCTGCTTTCATTTTGTCTAAATGTGGACTCAGTAAACTATGTACTGCCTTATTAGCTGCTACTGGCGTCTTTGCCTCAACAGAGGCTTCTCCAGACACATTGATACGATATATATTCTTCTCTGTGCGTTTACCGCCCACTGGTATAAATACTTTACGTCCTTCCCAAGCCAAATACTCTTCCTCCTCCAACAGATGAAACCAAATAAGCGTGTCTTTAATTAGCCGCTGTGCTTCTTCTTTGTCAGAAAATGAATATTTATATACCAATAAGATATTAAACGGTAAGACGTAGCCAACGTAGTAGCGTTCTTTAAGAATGTCTTTTTCTATTTTCAAAGTCCCCCCCGTAGCAATTCTCTGCTAGTAAGCTCTCTGTAGTAAGCCCCTTCTCGCTTTAAAGTTATTGTTATGTTGGCAGAGTCCGATACTACAACCTTAACTAGCTCCCCCTCATTATGATGTGGAGGCACCAACCAGCTAGTTATTGGAGCTTGCACCTGCATAGGGGAAACACGTACTATTTTCCAATATCGCAGGGACTCTTTTCCTTTTGTTTGGGTATGGCTAAAGCTTAAAGTATAACAGTTCTGCATCCACTATTTCCTCCTAGTTTTTATTATCCCCCAATCTGCAAAGGTATGAACAGAATCAGACAAGGTTAAACCCAGCCATACACCAAAAAACAATATTGCTAAATGTACCGCCTCCACAGTAGGCAGAATAAAGTAAACGATTAAGGGAAACAGCGGAAATAGCAAGAGCCACACTAGCCTGATAAAACTAGATATGCCAGGAGTGTGGCTCGGAACAGAGCGATGTTTAAAAAGAAACCCATAAGGCAAAAACCAACCAGAAATAAAAGCACCAAGTAGCTTAAAGTCTCGCATCATACGCCATTTCGCTGATGTTGTTGACTCTTGATCTAAGTCTGGGTCTATGTAATACCCCAAAAAATATCCGATAAGAAAGAAAAACCCGAGAGGATAAAAGCTGTTGATTTTTGTGGTGCTCCCTAGCCAGTAACCAACAAAGCTAACCAAAATAGCTAGTGCATAAGCTAGCGTTCTGTATTGCTTCCAAAGAATAAGATGAATTCTTCCATTTGGCATGAGGCTCTCCTTCGTTTCAAGCGTTTTATTCTGGAAGCCATGCGCCTCCCATAAAGCAAGCCATGAAGAACTGTTCGAAAGAATGCCCTACCCTTCCACACAACTTTTAAAACCCTTCCATTGACAGCACAAACGTTAATGTAGATATACCACACCTTATTTACCCTTCTGATGCGGTATATAAAAACATCCTTGAATAGTAAGCAGTATATGTTTAACAACAATGCCGCTATAAGCAGGTATAGTATCAAACGTTCCTCCATCTATGCCGCTCATCCTCAAGGAGCACGTTAGTGTATGCTCCAGGAATTGAAGAGACCAACACCCACCAACCGTTAATTAAATACCTGGAACGCACCCTGCCACTTTTTACGCCTTTAGTTATCTTTTTTACGTTAAGGCTTCTTTGTTCTTCAGTTATATCACCGTAGTCGCCATGCTTATGACGTTCAACTAGTACATAAATTTCGTCCCAGGATAAAAAGGACAAAATATTTGGCGAAACAAACACACCACCAGCATCAAACATTGCAGTCCTTTGATTCTACAAATGTATTACTATTAATTATACCATAAAAATGTATAAAATGCAAGCCCCCTATCGGAGTCGAACCGATTTCTGCGGGGTACAAAGCCGCTGCATCACCACTTATGCTTAGGGGACAGATACTCCTGCCCGGACTTGAACCGAGATCAATAGGTTAAGAGCCTACTGCATCACCGTAATGCTTCAGGAGTAGTTATACTTAAAAGCTCCAGTCCGTGCCAGTATCTTCGATAAGCGCCTCTCTTAAACCTTTACCATCACCTACCCAAACTCTATCATTTGGGTCTACAATGCCTTGCCCATTGCTTATTGGTACTGGATAAAATGAGATGTCTCCATCTTCTGTGAAGTATACCAAGGAAAAGCCCTGTTGCCATTGCTGTTTAATTTTACCTGGTGGTACTTTTCCATCTATCCTGCCAAGAAAGCCAGAGGAAAAACCGTAGATATCGTAAGCACCGCTAGCGTCAAACAAAGTCTTTGCAGCAAGCTCAAAACGATGTAGATGTCCAAATACTACGCTAGAAGAAAGGTCTTTAATTACTTTACTAGCCACTTGACCAGGAGCACCAGTAGTGCTCCCATGCTCTGCATACAAGTAGTCAGTTAATGGGTATAACCCGTTAGGGTAGTCACCAACCCATTCCCACCCAATAGTATGCAACCCTAAGAGTCTAGGAATACTCATGGCGGGAGTCAACTCTTGCTCATCAAAAGCCCTAAGATTAAAACCAGCCGCCAAATGCTTCATAATAGCGTTCCTGAATCTTATCTCATGGTTACCTTCAATGAGCACCCTCTTGGAGTTTGGCGCTACAATAGCCAGTTGTGCTAAAAACCAACCAGCCTCGATAATGGCAGGTTGCGTTAGGTTATAGAACTCAGGAGACCTTAAAAATTTGTCTGACCAATCAGCCAAATCCAAGATATCCCCTAGCATAATTATATAGTCGGGTTGATACGCTTCTGCGGCACCCAGAACTAAACTTAGCGCAGCCCTATCATGGAAAGGTTCCAGCTTGCGCCTATGTAATTCGGCAGAATACCCAAAATGTATATCGGGTATAATTAAAGCCGTACCAGCCCCCTTAGCGTAGGAATGCTCAGCATACTCTAATGCTGGCAAACTAAACTCTACTGGAGATATTACTGGACGTAGCTCAATTGGCTTCTTCCTAACTAGCCAAGCCTTTATTTGTACTAGGTTTTCTCTATTTACTCCGCCGGAGGACTTAATTCTCCCGCTTTGTATCGAGCCGCCTTCCCAGTATAAGTCTTTCTCTTCGTGCCTTACGCCAACTTCCCAGCTATTAGCAACATACCGCTCTACTTCCCAAAGTTTAGTATCAACCTTACAGTAGGAAAGTAGCTCGTCAAGGGTAGTTATCCTACCCGTGGCTTGTACAGACATGTTATTGTGGTCTTCAACAACAACTTTTGTCCCTGTTCTCCCTGTTGTGGGCTCTGCTCCTCTGCGTATCTGTCGCCATTCCCGTAACTTTCGCTTTAGGCTCTCGTCTAATATGCCTGGTACGGATACGGGCTTTCTTGCTTCGTAGTCAGCTAGTAGTGCGTCACGTTGCTCAGTTGATAACGCACCCCAGCCAGTAAGCTTTTTCTTGCCCAAGGTATTCTCCTATTTTGTTTTTAATGCCTCAGCCAGATTTCTAAAATCCCCAACTGTTAAAACCTGCTCATTAATGTTCAACACAATCGAACTATCGGGGTAGTCTCTCTTGAACGTGTTGGCAAACTCCATAGCCACAGGTATAAAAGGGTCTAAAGCAACATCAAGCGGCTCACGTAAAGCCCCAATTATTCCTGCGGCAGCTTTGCGACTTACGCCCTTAACTGCCCATAGCTTTCTCTCTCCTGCTTCCAACACTTGCTCTGGGGTTTCATAACCCCCATCTTTTAGCGCCTTGACAATTTGGTCAGGCAAAACGGAAAAATCAGGCATGATTAAAATCCTCCTGTTATTTGTAGATTATAACACACTATGTGAAATGAGTCAAGTCTTAGGCAGCAGCGACTGGTAAGTAGATTGCTCCTACAGTAAGGCTAGTTACAGAGGAATAAGTAACCAACACTGCCTGCTCGATACTGTTATCACTATCGTACTGATTATACATTTCAGGGAATGGGCCTATTAGCCTTGCTGCTCCGGCTGGTACAGAAATGTCCTTGGAGGGAATTGATATACCATCAACATCGTTTGGTGTATCTATCGACACCGTAGTTGGTGAAGCATCCTGGTTATCTACCCATAGAAACACCCTCTTTGAAGAGTTGTCAAAGACATTACCATCACCGCTAGCTGCCGCTACCAGACTTGGGTTGAGCCCCGTTCTAACTACCGTTTGTAAAGTTAATGCAGTTGTAGCCATTATTATTTATCTCCTTGTTTATTGTTTTTGTTCCTAAAGACGCCTTCTTCACAGCGTAATAGCGCTTGTTCAAATTCATTACACTTAATAGTGGACTCTCTGAGCTTTTCTAATAGCTCTGTTTCCCTTTCCCTAGCCAATTTTAATTCACTTCGCAAATACGCAATAGTCGTGGCTGCTGCATCCGCTACTTCGTCAGCAGCAGTCAAGGTTAACGTTATCTTATCTAATGATTCCTTGCGTTTTGCCAAAAAAAGGTCGAAAGCCTTTGTGAAAAAAAGCGTTAATATACTGGCTAAAATTGGCAATAATGCCTCATTCATATCTTACCCTCCAATATGCCCAGGCAGAAAACAAAGTCACCAGCATATAAGTTCCCGCTGAAAAACTAAGGGGAGCTAGTTTAAATAGACTTGCTGCTGTGAATGCCCAAACCATAGAAGATAGTAAAATCAGCAGCCGTTCTAATGCTAGGTATTTCGCAAGTCTGGCAATAGCAAGACCTGCCCCGAATACCAGAAAGAGCACCGCCCAACCTAGTGTTGGCACATGTTTAAGAAATACATCTTCAACACCCAAACCCCCAAACCACAGTAACTCAGCAGCGCCTCCTCCCCCAACCACAAGTAGTACCCCCCACCATATAGCTAACAAAGAAATCAACGAAACAATTGGTGTTGGGTCAGCCACTAAGAGTGGGTAAATCATGTTTACAAAAACCCTTTGTAAAAGTTTATTCATACCTTCCGCCTCTCTTATACATATAAGCTGTTTTCTACAAATGGTTTTAGAAAGCTCCTGTAAAAGAAAGAGAGCCCTTAGGCTCTCTTCTCGACAGGTCTTTATCTAGCTTTTTTATTGTCGTGCTAACTTTGCCGCCTTAACAGTCTGCGGTTCTGGGATTATGCGATAAACGGACTGGTTACCAACAGCGTATCCAACAAAAGCTGCAAGCAGACTAATAAAACCATCCGTGTTACAAGTAGTAACGGCATACAGGTTAAAGCAGGATACCAAACCTGCCGCAACAGTAACACCAATACCGACCCAAAGCATAAAAGCTTTCTTGGAATCAGCGGTTTTACTAGCGTACCACACATTTAGTTTCGGAAATAGCAGCATCACTAAAGACACTAATGTGCCAACTACCGAACCTATCATTCCTGAATCTATAGGGTTCATAATTTTTTCTCCTTATGATTTAACAGCTTCTTTATCGTAAATATATAAAGCCTCGCCAGCACGTCCAAAGTGCTGAGTAAGCTGGAAATACTTGCGCCCGCCATCTGCTACCACTTTATCTGTTTTCGCTTTCAACACAGTACCTAGCTTGAACTGTATGCGCTCCGATGTTGGAGAGCTACTACTTGGATATATCTCCATTATCGGCTTACCTACATCGTTATACCGCTTAGCGAAGTGTGCATTTGAGCGGGGGTCTTTCGTTATCGTTATCTTAATGTCACCACTTGGTGGTGGAGGTGGTGGAGGTGGTGGAGGTGGTGGCTCTGGCTCAGGTGTTGGCTCAAGTTCTGCCAAACGTAAAACCTCTTCCAATTGTGTCGTTAACTGAGCGTTAAGCACAATGGCATCTTCGATTGCTTTTATTAATTCCATATTTCCTCCGGGGGGTGGTTCTGGTACAATTTCCACAAACAAGCTTTTTAGTTCCTCTTCTGTGCCAAAGAACTTATCACGAGAAACGTCGCCCGTTAACCCAGGCACAGCGGGACACCAGCTATGCACCCGAGCAATCCCGTATTGCAGAAACTTGACGTTCTCCCGCTTCCAACCAACCGGAACCAAAAAAGATTCCCAGTATGGGGTGTAATGCGCTGCCCACCCAATTACATCATCAGCCAGAACGAAATTATTCATCAAAGCTTGCCATGATGGGATGTTAGAATATGCACCTGGGCGGGTAACTTTCCTTATAGTGTTTGTCCACGCAACAAACCTAGGAATACGAATAGCGGGAGTGGAAGTGTCACCAACAAACGGCTCTACATCAGCAAATGCAGGTGTTACAAAGCCTTGGGCTTCCCACATTGGCTGTGAGAGTTCTAGTAGATATTCGGCTTGTGCTACACCATCTTGGTCGCCTCGAAAAAACCCATAAGGAATTACAGGCAAATTAATATCTACTGCTTTTCTCCAAAACTCATAAAAAGTAGGACGCTCATCCAACCCCCAGCACGCCTCAGCAATTATAAACCTGATACCACTATCATAAGCTGCTTGCGGGTCAACAAATTCCCCCTTCTGGTACTTGTTAAGGTCAATTCCCTCCACCACTGGTGGCGGCGCAGACAGCGCAGCAACAAGACGCTTTAAGATTGGTACTTCCTGGGATGAGTTTGCTGTTCTAGCAGAAAATACAAGGCTAGTAGGGGCTAAGGGTATTACACTCATTGTTACGTTTCTCCTTGAGCTACTTCTTCGTCTTCAGAAACCTCAACAATAGGCGTATCCTCAACACCCTGCAATAGCTCAGTTAAGTATTCATCCAGGTCAATAGCCGGAACTGCTTGGTTAGGCGGCATTTTGTTTTCTTTGTAGATTTCGTCCATACGGGTTTTCATCCAGTTAAGTTCATACCCGCTGAGTTCTGTCGTTACCTCAATTTCTAATTCTGCGGGCTTAAATCTTAGTTCCCTGTCAAGGTCTAGAGCTCGAACAATATTAGAAACATAGCGAGTTTCTTCACGCCCCAAACCCTCTTTCTGTACCAGTAACCAAGAGATAAATATTAACTCCCTGTTTGTAAACGTCGCTTCATGTGTCTTACTGGTATGCTGTTGTCTATTCTTTCGTCTAGTTTTAGCCATCTTTACGTCTCCTCAATAACATAGTTAATAATCAATTTTATCATAAAAATTATAAATTGTCAAGGTATAGTACAAAGAAATTCTACACACCCAGATTACTTTCTATAGCAGTTTTTATTCCCGCCCTAATACTTTGTAGTTCTGTTAAGGCTGAGGCGGGCAATTGATAATCTTCCGGCGTTGGGTCTGCTGGAAGGGTTTGCCAAAAAGCTGCATTCCCCCGAGCCACAACTGTACCATCAGCCTCCTCCAAAAGGTAACTAACACGAACAACTGCATTGTCTATATCCGCATGAAATTCTCTTACGTTTACGTTTTCAATAGTTAAGATTAATGCCATAGTAAATATTTCTCCTTAGATTTATTTTAGCGTGAATAACCCATAATTTAGCTGGCTGCTTCATAGATGAAAACGCCTCTCACCAGAACTACTTGGTTAGCGGCAAAAGCTCCAGTGCTCATATTAGCATATACAGTAACAGTGGAACCACTTGCTGGCAAGCTGCCATGCCCAGCTTGGTAAGTACCTCCTGTGGCACACCTTAACACATTTTGGATAACGACAGAAGCATTGTTGGCGTAAGGAACCGTGAAGGTTACGGTGCCACTGCTTCCATTTTTGGTTGTGCTAATATTTACGTAAATATAAACTGTCTTACCAATTTTCTTGCGATAGAATGATGTGCTGCTTATAGTACAGCCACCTATTGTAGAAGTATAATAGTCAAATTGCTCTGTGTAAGCATCGCTAACAAATTGTACCTTGCCTCCAAAGTAGTTTAAGTGGTCAGTTTCGGCTTGATAAATTCCGTAGTTTGTGCTACCACCAAGGTCGCTAATATACAAGCCATAGGCTGTCGTTATTGTGCCTGTTTGTGAGTCATTAGCTGCCCAGAACCAAATACCAGACGTAATTACCGCACCAGCATTTTCGGTAACCATTCTGCTTACAATTCCACGAGCATTGGTCATATCACCCGTATTAGTAAGACGCACAACTGATTCAATGCTGCGTACTACACCAGTCCAAGCTCCGGTATAAGCATTCTCAAGCACACTACGAATACCTACAAAATCTCCTTCAAAAGAGCCTGAGTCTACCGTCCTGACATGTGAATGTATGCCACCCATGTAAGCACCACTACCATGTGAAGCGCCAAGATTCAGATTTGTGGCAAAGGTACCCGCAATCACAGAGACTTGTGATGATACTGTTTTAGTAAATCCCGCCCAGAACCTACGAGTAGATGTTTCTATAGGAGGTATATAAGTGCCTGTAAAATAGTCCCCAATTAAAATGTATGAATCGCTAACCAATCGGGCACCATAAAATGTAAATCCATCAGGCTTTGTCGATGAAGGACTCGTATCATACGCTCTGTTTATATCAAATAATACATAGTTAGACCCTAATTCAAAAGTAGAATCGTAGTCATATGGCTGCCCCCAAAAATCGTCTACAGCTACAAACATTGTCTCTGTGCCGTTCATATCTGTTTGTGCTGTAATCCTTATTTTACATTTCGCAGCAGTGGCAGGGGCTTTCGGAGAGCGAATATTAATGAACTTCCAAGAAGCTGAATACCAAAGACCGACTCTGGTATCCTCACTTAAGTAGGTATTACTAGAATTGTACCAGCGGAAACTTACCCACCATGTTGCGTAGGCAACAGTCTGAGTATAAACCCAAAACTGAAGGTGCACTAAGCCATCAGGCACAACGCCAGTTATATAATCTGATTCTAAGTACACAGTGTCCTGGTAAAAAGGCTCAGCATCGGCTAGCAGCTTTGCAGAATAAGACCCACCATGCAGAGGGGAACCAGTATCTATTGCAACAAACCCATACCAACTACCTTGGTTTTTTGTCCAGTCTTGGTCGCCAAGCTCAAAATCTGGATTGGCAATGGTATTACCATAAATATATTTAGAGCCCGTTAAGATAAGCGGGTTACCTGTCCAATCCGAATAAGTGGCTTCTTCTATATGAATGTCACCAACTATATTTGTGCTATCTGTTTTCCAGAAAACCGAAGCTCCCAAGTTATAGATAGACAAGCCAGCAACATCTAGAACTATATCTCCTGCGGCAGCCGTTAACTTACCTGTCGTGTCAGCACCCCATTGTACCACATCACTGTTATATCCAGTTATCAAGCCTACGCCAGAGCTATTCCATATTCTGAGACCAGTAAAGTCAGTACCTAACGAACCAGTACCTTGTCTTAGTTCACCTGCGGTAGCTATGGTTACTATGCCTTCGAATACACTGTTGCCATAAAGATGAAAATCTCCCCAAGCAGATAACAAAGACCCAGAGTTATCCCAATGTATGCCTCTTGCCAAAGACCCAGTAGTATGGAAAGGCGTACCAACGATAACATCCCCGGCATCTAGTGAGGTTACAGTGGCATCATCAGCAAACACCGCAGCGAATACTGTTGTATCTGTGCCCCATGTGCCAGAGGATATTAAGAGCCCCTCAGTTTGTATTAGTTGTATCTTTGCAATAGAACCGTCATAAATTTCTATGCCCGCATTATAAATGCTAATTGTTTGTGCGGAGTAGTCATAGTGTAAACCTCTTGCTGCACTAAGTCCACCAGTGTTGAAAGGGGTACCTATAATTAAATCGTTAGCATCAAGCGCACCAACATCTGGGTCATCAGCAAAAACAGCAGCAAAGACTGTAGTATCTTCGTCCCAAGCACCTGAAGAAATTAACAAGCCCTCATTCCTAACTAGTCTTAGTTTAGGCACAGAACTGTCATACAATTCTAAATCGGCATTGTATATACTTATACCAGAAGTGGTAATTGTAACGCCTTGGAAAGAAGAGCTAGCAGGGTCTGATAGTGATAGGTCATTACCAAACGCCAAACCATAAGTATCCGTGCCGTAACCAAGAAAGCTATATAGGTTCCCCAAAGCCACAACAGGGGCTACGTCATTCCAATTAGTAGTGGCTGTACGCACATATAGCGCCATGGTAGGCCCATTATGGCTGTAGACAGTTTGCGTGCTGGTGAGGTCAATATGCCCCTCTCCAGTTGCGTCACCTGTGCTAACTACGGCTGTGCCGATACCCCAATTGTTAGCACCACTGCTATCAAGATTTCTAGTTACCGTAAATGAGTAATCTGGGTCTTCAAAAGTTGGCGCAGATGTAAGCTTCATGGCTTCAAAAGATATACCACCATCAGCATCCCAACCTTGCATGATAATGTATGTACCGTTTACAAAACCTGGAGAACCATGCTCAAGGTAAATGGTAGTATCAGTGGCACCAAGTGCCCTTGTTAAGGTGGTAGTTGGGGCTACCCTAATAGCCCCCCCAATTGTAGCTTGTACGTCTTGCGCTACGAAATTCTGTACAACTAATTCAGCGGCATATAGAGAGCGCCACATAGTGTTATAGCTGCCAAGGTCATCTTCTATATTACCACCAGGAAGTACCGCACCAGAACCCGTGCTACCTGGGTCTAGGTATATATTAGCGTTAGTCTGTATCTCGAAAGACCCTGTGGAGCCAGCGTTAAGAAATGTGTGGTATGTGCCATCATAAGTAATCAAGACCTGGTTGCTCGGTGCCATGAAGCGTGCATTACCCCACATATCCAGCGTGTAGATTGGTGCGGACTTGTTTATACCAACAGTGTTGGCGTCGCCATCCACAAAGAGCATATGTGTATAGTCATCGCTTTCAACTCTGAAGTCGGAGTCTACTCCGTACTCATTGAAGACAACGTCACCAGCATTGACTGATATAGCGTATGGGTTTGCCACCCAACTCAAGGTTGCCCTCGACCAATCACCAACATGAAAGGCGGAGGCACCACCAGTTATGGTGTAACTTGTGCCACCCCTAGCTGGAGATGCGGCATAGTAACTATATAACCATGCTGTACTACCAGAGCCAGTATAATAATGAGTCGCATAAAAGTTGTAGGCGTTTGATGTGGTGCCATCGTTGCCCCTTAGTTCGGATGCAACAACTCTTGCGCTACCAATAGTTCCGTCCTCTGCGTCCATTGATGCCCAAACTGCTTGTGCGACTGAATAAGTAGCAGTGACTCCGGAACCTATACCGATTGCGGCGGAAACTCCGTTTACGTTGCTAACGGTTACATCTTTGTAGGCTGTGAACGTTCCGCTTATTGCTGAGTAACCTTGGATAGTGATACCAGATGTGGCTGAACCTGTTACGTTCCCTTGAAAAGATAACCCTGCGAACCAATAAGGTTGGTTCACGGTGAAGTTGAGGTTTGCCAAGGTGGAGAAGTTGGTGAAGTTTGCGCCTGCGTCTGCTGGACTCTGCCAGAAGTTGTATATTTGTATACCTGTTTGTGGCGTACCGTCCCCAAATGCTGAGTGTCCACGAAAACGAGTTGTGCCATTGACATCTAGAGTAGCACTTGGGGTGGATACTACAATGCCTACGCTGTCTGCGCTTGCATCTACGAATAGTAGGTGTGCTTGTGTGTCACCCTCTACTCTGAAGTCTGTGTTAGGGTCTCCCCCCTGGTTGAATATTGTGTTTCCGGCGTAAGTTTCTATTGCGTAATTTTCAGTAGAACCTGTCTGGTCACTAATTCTCAAGCCAACTGCTGTTGGTACGGCGGAAACGCCTTGGTTATCTATATAAATTCCGTAGGTTCTAGGTATAGAAATAGTTCCGGTGCCGGAAACGTTGGGTGCTCCCACATTGACGCCAATTACGCCTAAACTTAGCTGATTTGTGTAAGGGGTATTTGCTGTTGCGTTGGCGTTTACCTGGAACCCTATTACGGCAACACCGTAGGAGTCGGATGAATTAGCGAAGGACTGTGCGATTGCGCCTATGCCGTAGACGTAATGCGTGCCGCTAGGTACATCGTACTGGTAGTTTATTCCCAGTATGCTGTAGTCATATGTTTGTGATGTGGCGGTTTTCGTGTAGTAGACATATAACTTTTTCCCCTCTCCACCGGAACCATTTCCCATTAGAACTGTGTCGGTAGCGGCAGACACCTTTAACAGGTTGACATCGGTGTTGCCTTCGACTCGGAAGTCTGTGCCAATATCTCCACCCTCATTAAACACCACGTCGCCTGCATAAGTGACGATTGCATAGTTTGCTCCAGACCCACCAGTAATAGAATCTATGTAAAGCCCGTAAGCACTGCCAGTAGAATCATCAACCATGTCATGATCAATATAAACACCGTAAGTTGTGCTGGTGACTGTTGCTGTGTCAATGGTTTGGTTGCGCACATATACACCAAACTGGCTTGTTGTTTGTGACGTACCAGTTTGCCTTACCCAAAACTGTCCACCATAAGCACTTGTTGCGGTTCCGATTGACAAGGTAGTTGTACCATAGAAGGCATGCAAAGAGCCAACCGCATAATCTTGGTCAAGGCTTGCATACGATGCAATATTATACTGGTTTGCTCCGGCTATCCTTGAGTACCCAATAGCACGCAGGGTGAAAAAGTTTCCGGCGAGAGTTGTGTTTAGCCACCTAACCCCGAGCCGTGTGTCGCTTGCTGGTGCTAGTGCAACCCCTGCGCTTCCGTTTATGTAAGTGTCACCGGAGACTTCTAATTGGTAACCTGGGGACGAGGTGTTTATACCGACCCTATCCGTCGAAGCATCGGCAAATAGCAACCACTGTTGTGTATCACCTTCGACTCTAAA
>Ga0209536_100006476_pt1 | contig 17903 bp, 13 predicted proteins | sample DeeMarSeWOR28_12_FD_187461 | JGI IMG/M metagenome (GOLD analysis project Ga0209536, IMG submission 187461) | Marine sediment microbial communities from White Oak River estuary, North Carolina - WOR-2-8_12 (SPAdes) (version 2) | ecosystem: Environmental > Aquatic > Marine > Intertidal zone >... | reverse complement strand
CTTTTTTGCAAAGACAAGCAGCTTGAGATTGAGAAGGTGAATGCTATTGGACTCCATTAGGGATCATTTCCAAATGTTTAAAAAGGATTCAAGGGTAATCCTGAAGAATTGCAGAGACCTAAAACTTTAGCCAAAGTCTAAAGTTACTTTACATATTAAATTCGAATTCCGAAGCACGAAATTCGAAACAAATCAGAAAATCGAATAACAAAAATTCTAAACATGGTAAACAATACCGTATGAAAAACCTCATGATCCATGACATTAGAAAAGAATACTTTGATTTAGAGCTGAATCAATACCGGCTGACTTTTGATGACGGTCTTTTCTCGCAGTACTATTACTTTCCCCTGTTAAGGGCCCATCCGGAGAAACTGACCTACTTCATCACGACATCATTTATCAAACCCGGCAAAGCCAGAAGCATGTTCGAGGGCCATTACATCGCCTATCTAAAGACCAAGAAATATGGCTACCGGACATTTATCGAAAACAGATATGACCATTTCATGAATATTGAGGAAATTCAAAAACTATCGGAACAACCCAATGTTCGCATCGGCGTCCACAGTCATTTCCACGATGTTGTTTTAACCCGAACACACTCCCGAAAAAGAAAGCCGCTGAGCCAGTGGAAGATGGAGCGGTTCGCGGATTTTTCCAAAATCGCCGACCAGGATTTCAGCATTCGATCCAGGCTGGCGTTTCAGGGATACGATTATCACAAGGGGGTGCTCAAACGCCGTTCGGTGCAGGAATGGGAAGATTATATCAAGGAGGACACGGAATTGTGCATAACCTGGGTGGAGCAGAATTTAGGGTTTAGGCCCGATTTGTATTGCTTTCCGTTTAACGAACACAATGAAAAATTAATTTCTATTCTCAAATCGTTCGGGTTCAAAGAGTTTTTTGGCGCCCGTCCCGCAAAGAGCGGTGATATCAGCGCCAGAGTGGACATCGATTCGTTAATCGATGACTAGCGGTTTCAAAATTGGGCCAAAGTCGGAAAAGCCCGCCCGAGCCGGCCTCCAGACCGAAAGAGTTCCGGCTTGACACATGATTCCTTTGCGCTATACTCGTTTCTGCACATTCGGGGCTTGCGGTAAACTTAAAAAAAACGAGGCGCGATGGAAATTAAAGCCTTTACTGTCGCCGATTTAAAGACAGCGCTGTTATCAGAGGATTTTTGGCTTACCAAAACCTTGCCGATAACAAAAATCAGAGCAATATCATACTGTCATAATCCCCGGGCAGATGTGGATGACCTTGTTTTGCTGGTTGCTTGTCAGGATGACCAGGTGATCGGCTATCTTGGAGTTCTCCCCGATAAAATCTCTGTCAATTGCACTGAATACAAATTCGGCTGGTTGACCAGCTGGTGGGTTGATCCGAATTTTGCAAGAACGGGCGTTGGCGCCATTCTTCTTTTTAAAGCGCTAAACGCCTACCATCAGCATCTTGGCGTGTCTGGAAGCTCAAAGCAAGCTGAGAAAGTGCTTGATGCTTCTCAAAAATTTATTGCGGCAAAGACATTGAAAGGACTGAATATCAGGTTTCGGTTTGATGTAACCGGAGCCATTCTGCGCAAAATCCCCGAGATGAAAATTTTGCGGGTATTTTTTAAAATTTTTGATGTGATGATGGATGAAATCGTGAATCTCAGGGCTTTTTTCTGGAAGCGTCGTGATAAATTGCATCCGCGCCTGACCTTTGAGTATATTTCTTGCATAGATCAGGAGACGGACGGTTTTATTCAACGGCACCATCAGCGGGACCTGACGCGAAAAGGAAAAGCAGAGCTCAGCTGGATGATGAATTACCCCTGGATTTTATCGACGCCGCTCAAGGATTCTGCGAGCCGGAGATATTATTTTTCGTCACGCTCCAACAGATTTTTATTTCTGGGAGTCAAGGTGTTTGAGCATAATATGGGGATGGTTGGATTTTTTATTCTGAAAGTGCGGGATGATCGAATGAGTGTGATATACTCCTATTTTGACAGCCGGCATGCCGCGTCTATCGCCGCCGCAGTGGTTTATCACACCCTTGCGATGGATGTGAGAACCCTTAGCTTGTATGATGAGCTGCTGGTTGCAAGTTTTTCAGAGCTTCACTGTCCCTATTGGTCTGCTAAATCGGTTTCAAGAGCTTTTTATCTATCCAGCGCGTTTGCTGAAATTCCCCTGACGGGTTACCGTTTGCATGGCGGAGATGGTGATCTCGCATTTTATTAGAGGTGCTAAAGGATGGAGATGACATTTGCCAGATTTTGAAAAAATTACTCAAATCCTGTTCGGCGTCATTGACGAACTCAACCAGCTCCGGCCGGCCGCAGAACACCTGGACAAAAGTCTGGATACCCCTCTGGCCGGCGATTCCGGAAGACTGGATTCAGCCGGATTAATTAATTTAATCGTCTTGGCGGAACAAAAGACAGTCCAAGACCTTGGCATGCCCATTTTGTTGACCGATGAGCGCACAATGTCTCAGATCAATCAGGTATTCCGGACGATTGGGACTCTTGCTGATTACATCAATCTGCGGCTAAACGAAAAAGGTGATGGATAAGCAACAATATACCTGTGTTCTTATCTCGGATTTTAACCTGCAAAATTTGGCAGGTTATGTCGCCAATGATCCGGAGTTTCCAAGCTTCAAGGCTATTGCCGCGCCATTCGGACCGCCTGTCGCAACTCTATTAAACAAGGACCAGCCTTACTGGCAAGATTCACCCGATATCGCAGTGATCTGGACCCAACCCCAATCCGTCGTTTCCGCTTTTAATGCACTTATCAAGTATGAACAAATTCGGCTGCAAGAGTTGCTTGCGCAGGTAGACGAATACTGTTCGCTGCTGGCAAGCATGAGCGAGTGGGTGAAGTACGCATTTGTTCCGTCCTGGGTGCTGCCGTCATATCGGAGCGTCTTCGGAGCACTGGACATGAAGGCTGAAATCGGGCTGACCAATTCCATCATGAGGATGAATTTGCGGCTGGCTGAAAATCTTGAAAAGGCTTCAAATATTTATGTCCTCAACGCTCACAAATGGGTGGAGCGGGCGGGGGCAGGCGCGTTTAGCACTAAACTGTGGTATCTGGGGAAAATTGTATTCGGCAATGAGGTCTTCAAAGAGGCCGTTCGGGACATCAAAGCGGCCACCCGCGGAATGTTCGGGCATGCGCGCAAACTCATTATCGTTGACCTGGATGATACCTTATGGGGAGGCATTGTCGGCGATGCCGGCTGGCAGAATCTTGTTTTAGGCGGACATCATCATCTCGGAGAAGCCTTTGTAGATTTCCAGCAAGCTTTGAAATCCATGAAGAATCGAGGGATTCTTCTGGCAATTGTGAGCAAAAATGAGGAACAGGTTGCGCTCGAAGCCATAAAAAACCACCCTGAGATGGTGCTCAAGCTGGATGACTTTGCCGGCTGGCGTATTAATTGGCAGGATAAAGTCGAAAATATCCTTGAATTGATGACCGAATTGAATCTCGGGCCCCAATCGGCCGTGTTTATCGACGACAGTCCGGTTGAACGGGCAAGGGTCGCAGAGAGCCTGCCAGAGGTTTTTGTGCCTGATTGGCCGCAGGACCCGCTGATGTATCCGGCGACGCTTCTCGGCCTGCGGTGTTTTGAAATACCTTCTCTCAGCCAGGAAGACCTTGCCAGAACGACAATGTATTTTTCAGAAAACAAACGCCAGGAGTTGAAAAATACCGTCAGTTCTTTAGAGGAATGGCTGGCCCGCCTGGCGATTCGCGTTCAAGTTGATGAACTTCATCCTGCAAATTTGCAAAGGGCGACACAGCTGCTGAACAAAACCAACCAAATGAACCTCTCCACAAGACGCATGTCTGAAGCAGAACTGATGGCCTGGGCCCAACAGCAGCATCACAGGCTTTGGACCCTGCGGGCTTCTGATAAATTCGGCGATGCGGGTTTGACCGGAATCGTTAGCCTGGAAATTCAAGATCGAAGCGCTCAAATTGTGGATTTCATTCTGAGCTGTCGCGTACTGGGGCGAAAAATAGAAGAAACGCTACTTTCCATAGCGATTTGCCATGCGCGGACATTGGGAGTAGAAAATGTCTACGCCCGGTATATTCCCACTTCTAAAAATAAGCCGTGCCTGGATTTTTTTAAAAGCCTGTTTCCCCGATTTCGGCAGCAGGGGGAATGTTTTTTTCATGACGGCAAGGAGCCTTTTTCGGCTCCCGAGCATATTGAACTCATTCTGTGACACCCGGCAAACAATGACACAGCGCGCGTTTTCACCTGAGGATCAGCTTGCTTTTGCAAAACTTTCCGGCGACTATAATCCGCTGCACATGGATCCCGTACTTGCCCGGCGCCTGCTGTTCGGAGGACAGGTCGTTCATGGCCTGCACGCATTGCTATGGGGTTTAGATCATTATTTGAAAGCCCAGGCCCAACCTCTGGAACTGCGGACGGTCAAAGCCAATTTTCAGGCCGGAATAGGTTTAGGCCAGACAGTCGATTGCAGGTATAACAAGCAGGATGAACACCAGGTGGAAATTGAATTGAAGATCGACCGGAAGCCCGCGGCGTGGATTCAAATTGCCTTAAATGCCGTTCGACAGCACCCGGCAGACAATCTCCCGGCAACACCCCAGAAACCTCAAAAATGCCGGGAACGCTCGCTGGAAGAGACATTGGCGGCGTCGGGCAGCGTCTCCCTGTATTTTGACAAAGAATGTGCGGCAGGGCTTTTTCCCCACCTCACGCGGACGCTGCCTCCAGTGCAGCTTGCCGCCCTGCTGGCAACGACGCGGCTTGTCGGCATGGAATGCCCCGGACTTCACTCCGTCTATTCGGGACTCGATCTTACATTTGTTTCGGACCCCGGTGGAGCTCCAAAACTGAATTACCATATCGCGGCCGGCAACCAGCGATTGGCCCTGGTCTTGATAGATGTCGACGCTCCGGGGATGAAGGGACAAATAAAGTCCTTCTTTCGGCCAAAACCTCGCGAACAGGCCGCGTTCACAGAAGTCTGTCGTAAGGTTGAATCTGGAGAATTTTCAGCACAACGGGCGTTGATTATCGGAGGGTCCCGCGGTTTGGGAGAAGTCACCGCCAAGATCCTGGCCGCAGGGGGCGCCGAGGTTATCATTACCTATTATCATGGCCAACAGGATGCGCAGCGTGTTGTAGAAGAAATCGTTTCTCACGGAGCAGGCGCGGATTGCATTCCGTTGAATGTATTGGGGCCATTGCAAGAGCCGTTGCGCAGCGTCGCGAATCTTTCGAAGCCCTTGTATTTATACTATTTCGCCTCGCCTTTTATTTTTGGGGCAGCCAGGGGGCGGTTTTCATCACAGCGCTTTAGCACTTTCAGTGAATATTATGTCACCGGGTTTCTGCGGACCGTTGAAGCCCTGGCGGCGGCGCCGGCCGGTTTGCAAAAGATATTCTATCCCTCTTCGACCGCGATCGAGCAGGTTCCCCTCGATATGGGCGAGTATGCCGCGGCGAAAATAGCCGGTGAAATCCTTTGCGACTTTTTGCAAAAGGCAAATCCCGGGCTTACCATTCACAAGCCCCGTTTGCCGCGAATCGCCACTGATCAAACGGCCAGTTTGTTGCCTGCAGATAACCAGGACCCCCTGGGGGTTCTATTATCCAACTTGCGTTATCTCAGGCAGATCTGACCTGATCAGCGATTCACCAGAATTCATCGCCAAGCTGAAAACTGACCCGAAGGCGGTCCGCGATATTCAGGTTGCCGGGGATAAACCGCCGGTGGATATTATTGCCAAACGAATTCAGAACCGCTAGTTTGGTAATCTCATCAAGCGATTTTCCGGTTCATCATTCGTTTAATTTCTCGTATTTTACCCCAGAAAGCGGCCTTAAGATTTAGAATCATTAAATTGAACCTGGAACCCAGGCTGTCACCAAAGACTGCGCGCCGGACAATATCGTTTGCCGTGTTTCTAAAAACGATCAGCCAGATAATATTTTGCAGTATCTGTTTTTGGGTCCATGGAAACAATCTGGGCGCAAAACCCCAGTTGTTGTGCATACGCTCCTGCAGGGTTTCGAGGCTTGCTTCTTTTTCATCGATATGCCCGTCGGCCAGGGCTTTTCGGGTTAAGGGGTATCCTGGAAAATATTGCAGAGAATACAGATTAAAGTGCAGCGGCTTGGGCAATTGCAGCAGAAAATCGATCGTTTCTTTCAGAGATGCTTCGGTGTCCCAGGGAATATCCATGATGAGGTCATAACGAATTTTTACCTTTTGTTTGGCGATTTCATGGGCAAGTTTGACCATCTGGCTGTTTTTCCCGGGCCTGCAGAACACCTGATTGCGGATGTCATCCGTGCCGGCCTCTATACCGAACTTGAGACGATGCAGACCGGCCTTTTTCAGCCGGCCTATAATTGAGGGCTTTATCAGCGTCGGATTGTACTGGATCTTAAACGGCAAGCCAATTTCTCTGGGATAGATCGTTTCGAACTCGCGCAACCAGGATTCCTGTGTCCCGAAATTTTCATCCTGGAACTCCACTATGCTTTTCTGGTTTCCCGGAATTGCCAGAACTTGCTTTAATTCGGCGATAACGTTGGGAACCGATCTCCGGCGACTGTAATTGCCCAAATCTTTGAACATCGGCCGGAATAGACTGTTTACGCAATATGAGCACCGGAAGGGGCAGCCCCGTGCGGGCATGATGTCCAGGATTGGATATGCAATGGTAGGATCCTTGCGGGTTATGGAATTGGATCCAATAAAATAAAACGAATCTCTTGCATATGCCGCAAAAGGGATCGAATCCAAATCCTGAATCAATGGCCGCATGGGGTTGCTTATGATTTCCCCGTTTTTCTTTATCCATAAATTCCGGATTCGGTGATAATCGCTGTCATCTCTTATCGAAGCGACCAGCTCGGCGATAGCTTCTTCGCCCTCACCCCTGCAAATGATATCAGCCTCTTCGATACACATTTCGGGTGCCAGGGTGGGGTGGATGCCTCCCCAAAGAACCGAAGCCGAGGAGCTGGTTTTGATAATTTTTGTCAACCGTTTCGCGATAGAAACATAGGGCGAGTAAACACTCATGCCGACAATACGCGGATTTAACTCGACAATCTTATCTCTGAACAGATTTTCCTCTACCGGTGTAGGATATCGGATGTCATTGGTATAGTGATTTTTATAGAAAATGGTGTGTGGCTCAACCCCTTCTATATTTTCCAGCACGGCGTGCAGGATCCGGATCGGAAAATTCTGGTACTTGTACAGGGCGATCAGGACGACGGTTACCGGTTTTGAATTTTGGTTCATTATTGTTATCCAATGGATGAATATTCCAACCAGAAAAGCGCTTAGAACTATCAATAATCCCGTGGTGTGTCAATAGCGCTATCTACGAGAATAAAATTACATGAAATAACAAAAGGTTGACAATACATAAGGATGAATTTAATAACCTTAGGCGAAACACAGCTTCAATGGGTTTTGACCACTATCCCAATCTTCCAAAGCAGGAATGAAAATTCTAATTTACTGCCAGCATGTTCTGGGTATCGGGCATCTATTCAGAACCATCGAAATATGCAGGGCCCTGAAAGGAAACGATGTCGTTTTGGTTACCGGAGGGCCCGCGGTTGCCGCAGACCTGCCTGATCATGTTCGAGAGTTTAAACTTCCGCAGCTTAAGATGGACAGCAGTTTTAAAGGACTTTACGCCTCCCGCAGCGAAACCGCTATTGATCAGGTCAAGGATATGCGCCGGAAGCTGTTTTACGAACTTTTCCAGAAAGAACAGCCGGATCTGTTTATCATCGAGCTCTATCCATTCGGTCGCAAGGCATTTCGCTTCGAGCTGGATCCGGTTCTGCGGGGAATTCGGGAAAAACAATTGTCTTGCTGGAACGTCATTTGCAGCGTGCGAGATATTCTGGTCGAAAAGGAAGATCAGCAGAAACATGAGCTGCGGGCGGTCAAGACGCTTAATCGTTATTTTGATGCGGTGCTGGTGCATGCCGATCCCAGAATTGTTAGACTTGACGAAACCTTTTTGCGCTTTGATCAAATTGTCATTCCCGTTGTTTACACCGGATTTGTGGCCCCAAAACCATCGGCGCATGCCCGCCGGAAGTTCCGAAAGAAGCTGGGGATGGACGGCAGCGAGATATACATTGTGGCAAGTGCCGGGGGAGGAAGTGTCGGATACCCGCTTCTGGAGTCCGTTATCGAGGCTTTTAAAAGGTTAAAGGCCGAAAACCCCAAGCTTTTGCACATCTTCACCGGCCCCTTCATCGGAGAAAAGCTCAGCAAAAAGCTAAGGCGCATCGCCGGCCCAGGGGTGCGCATAGACGTATTTAGTTGCGACTTCCTGTCCTACCTGGCTGCAGCCGATCTTTCGATCAGCATGGGAGGATACAATACCAGCATGAATATCCTGGCAACCGGGGTTCCTGCCCTGGTGTGGCCGTTTCCTCAAAACCGGGAGCAACGCCTGCGGGCCCAACGCTTGGCTGAATCGGGGGCCTTGAGGGTTTTAAATGATTCCGATCTTCAGCCGCAACGGCTTGTCAAAATCATGCATGGGGCCCTGTCACAACCTCGCCGGGGCAGTGCAGGTGTCGACCTGGATGGTGCCGGGAACACCGCAAAATGGTTACAGTCCCGGGCTGAAAGGGGTATAAAACGCTGATGCCGCCGTCGATCTCCCGCATTTGGTCTCACAAGCCTGCTGATCCTGCAACACAGTTAAGCCAAACAATTGATGGCGCATCTGACCATTTATCATTGCGGCACCCCGGATTTATTTTCTTCCGGGCAGATGATGTTGCCGTTCCCGGCAATCAGTTTGCGCGAATGCTGGAGATATTCTCCAGGCACCGGATGCCGCTTTGTCTGGCGCTGGTGCCGGCCTGGTTGACCGGGCCCCGCTGGCAGCACCTAAAGGAAATCGCAAAAAATACAGCTTCGCTGTGCTGCTGGCACCAGCATGGGTGGCGGCATGTGCATCACGAAGCGGAAGGAAAAAAGCAGGAATTTGGTCCCCGGCGAAGCCTTCCAGCTCTTGAAAGCGACTTGATGCGTGGAAGGGATCATCTCGTGCGACTCATCGGCGAAAAATTTTTCCCCGTATTCACACCGCCCTGGAACCGCTGTGATCATCGGACGCTGCAGTTGCTCGAAAAGCGCAAATATATTGCTGTTTCCCGCAGTCAGGGCAGCAGCCCGGCGCCGCCAAAAAAATTACCTGACTTTTATGTGAACGTAGACCTGCACACCCGCAAAGAGGCGGATCCCCGGCTGGGGTGGAAAAAGCTTTTGCAGGAACTGAGCGGCGCTATTTCATCAGGTTTTGCCGGGATTATGATTCACCATCAGCGCATGAATGACAGCGCCTTCGATTTTCTGGAGATGCTTGTCAAGAATCTGGCAAGGCAGAAGCATCTTCATCCGGTGGATTTCAAAGATCTTGCGGAAATCAAGATGTTAACTTAACGTCAGTTGTATATTGGCCGTTGTCCGTCGCAAAATTTTTGAAATATAATGAAATGTCATTTTTTAGAGTTCTAAAAAATGAATTTGAAATATTTCCCGGAGAATTGATAGATTATAGCCTGTTTTTTTATTCTGGGTTACGAACGATTGACCACTGACAACGGACCAATAATATGAAAATCGTATTCTACTGCCAGTATGTTTGGGGAATGGGTCACTTGTTTCGAACCATCGAGTTTGTGCGGGCCCTTTCCGAGCACTCCGTGACACTGGTTGCCGGCGGACCGGAGGTCGACATCGATTTGCCGAACCATGCAAAACTCCTGCGGTTGCCGGCGCTCTATATGGATGAACAATTTACCACCCTGATCCCCGGCAACCCTGCAAAAAGCCTTGCCGATATCCAGAGCGAACGCAAAGCCATGCTGCTTGATTTGTTTGAAAAGGAGCGCCCGGATCTTTTTGTTGTTGAACTTTTTCCCTTTGGACGCACGAAGTTTGGATTCGAACTGCAGCCGCTTCTGCAATCTTTTGGCAGCGGCAGACACGGCAACACAAAAAGTGTTTGCAGCCTGCGCGATATTCTGGTGGAAAAAAAGCATCGCGAGGCCTATGAAGATAGGGTGTTGAACGCATTAAAAAAATATTTCGATCTTTTACTGGTTCATTCCGATGAGCGGATACTGCCTCTGGATAAAACATTTAGCCGGGTCAAACAAATTCCGATTCCAATGGTTTATACCGGCTTTATTGTCAAACAGGGTTGCCCGCAAGATGGCGAGGCCCTCCGGCATGATTTAAAGCTGGGCAACAACGAAAAATTGATTGTAGCCAGCGCCGGGGGAGGAAGATCCGGTTACAGCCTTCTCAAAAGTGTTTTAAACGCCGGCCGGATGCTGAAAAAATCTCTATCATGCCGGCTGGAAGTTTTTTCCGGCCCCTTTATGGATGATGCGGAATTCGAGAAGCTGGCAGCTCTGTCAGGGTCGGGTCTGCGTGTACGCCGGTTTTCCAAGCGCTTTTTGGATTATTTATATGCGGCGGATCTGTCCGTCAGTCTGGCCGGATACAACACATGCATGAATCTTCTGGTGACCCGGGTGCCGGCCCTTGTTTACCCCTATCGCCAGCAAAGAGAACAACCGCTGCGCCTGGAAAAATTCAAGAATTTTATACCGTTGAAAATACTTCAGGAAAAAGATCTGGAGCCTGCTCTTCTGTGCAGACATATCAAGCAAATGCTGCTTTCCCCCCCGACCTGTGCGCCCGGGGGGCTGAATCTCGACGGCGCCGCAAATTCTGCGCGGTATCTCAAGGAATGGATGGCTGGAGGCAGGGCCGCGTTTTAGCGCTAAACTTTTCTCCCATCACGATGCGCGCTGCTCAACCGCAGCCGCTCAACAAAAACCAATTACAATAAAGGGTGAATTTTTTGAACAATGGCCTGAAGCGCCCGACATCTTATGGGCAAAGCGGATTGTTATCGACCTGTTTGAGGCAGTACTCACAAATCATGCCCTTTACATCTCCGGCTGCAAAGCGTTTTCGGTATCCAAAATAGTGATCGCCGAACCAGATCCGGGCAAGGCTTTCTGTTCTCAGATCCCCTACGATGCTATGCTGCTCCCAGTCCGAACAACATTGCACCATCTGTCCGTTATAGAGGATGTAAATCTGGTCGATCATGCGCCGGCACCACGTAAAAGCCCCAAGCCGATCGGCACTTAAAGCGGCGTCACGGATATTTCTCTGGTCGGCGCGATTTTCAACCGTCTGAACAAACAATTTAATTCCCCTTTCCCTCCAGTAACGTCTGATGGCGGGGATCTCCTTGCGGGTATGGATGGAGTCGACAATTACGATTTCAAGGCGAGGCGTTTCATATGCCCCTTTTTTCTTTAACTCAATAAAACGATCGATGTTGCGCAGTGTCTTTTCCAGCGGAAGTTGCATGAGTTTGCGGTAATTTTCTGAATTGAGGCTGAGAACGGAAATTCTTAATTTATCGAGACCGGAATCCAACAAACCCTTGGCCATTCTTTCTGACAAAAGACCGCCATGCGTGGTAATTTTGGTGTATTGCGGTTTTTTTATGCGCGAGCTGATATAAGCGATTCGCTCAGGGATTTCGCGATCCAGTAGCGGTTCGTTCATCAGGTAGACCGAATATCGGCGTATGCCCAGTTCCAGGCATTGGTCCACAATCGAGCGGTAAAGAACCCAGTCCATGCGGCGTCCCCTGGGGATTTCGCGTTCGGTTTTGCCATTCGGACAAAAAATACAGCTGGCGTTACAGCCGGTAACCGTCTGAATTTGAACGTGTTCCGGCGGCCGGGCAGGATCAATATTTACAGCAGGTTGGTCGGTATTTCCCATGTGTTTTCTCGTAAGGCCAACAATTCGGTCCCGCAGCCGGTATTGGCGTCTTTTTCCCGGCAGCAGCGATTGAAAACATATACGTATTTCACAATGCGGGTATCCTGTCAAGTTTGACCGGCTGATCGCTTTTCCGGCTTGACACAAAATCGGCAGTTCCATAAACTGTCTTAAAATTAATTGAACGTCTCGGATATTCTACAATCAGGGTTTTTTCAATGAGATAAAGAACCCAATATTACAGTATTTCAATTTTCCATCATTTCTACGGGGTGTCAAACGAACGATATTGGCAAGTAGGCATTTTCATAACGATCTTCATTTTTTCTTAAGATCTAAATTCATCCTTATTTCCGGAGCCGTCCATGGACAACCACCTGCATGAGATTCTGGATAAATATGTTGATTCCCACACCGATGATGTATCCCCCCTGCTGCAGGAGCTGGCTGCGGAAACCGAGAAAATTACCGGGCGGTCATACTGGAGCATCGGCAAAGTCGAGGGAAAACTTATACAGCTGTTGATCAAAATCTTAAAGCCAAAACGGGCCGTCGAGATCGGCACATTTACCGGGTATTCCGCCCTGGTCATCGCCGAAGCACTGCCAGCGGATGGGATTCTGATAAGCTGCGAAAACAACGAAGAATTCGCTGAAATTGCGCGGCGCTATTTTATCAAAAGCCCCTATGGGGACAGAATTAATCTGAAAATAGGACCTGCCCTCCAGACACTCCGGGATATACCTGACAGCGGCACGGGGTTTGTCTTTATTGATGCGGACAAACCCTCCTATGGAAAATATTTTGATGAAGCCCTCAGAATACTGCACCCGGGCGGGCTCGTTTTCGTGGACAATGTTTTTTGGCGAAACAAGATTTTTAAAAAGAGAATAACCAATGAAAATGCCCGGGCAATTGCGGCCTTTAACGAAAAAGTGAAAACGGAAAACCGGGTTGAAAAGGTCATGCTGAGCGTCCGCGACGGCGTCTATTTAATTCGAAAAAAATAGCGCAATAAAGGTTCATAGGCTCAAAGGTTCAAAGGAAGCTTGCGCAAGCGCAGTTAGGAATGATTCTCATTTACAGCACCAAGGAAATGTGTTATCGCATATAGTATTTTTGATAGGTTACGCTGTTCCTTATCTATATTCAAAGCGGGTGCCATTGCAGCCGTCAGACTTGCATTCGATGGTGTCCATCCGATAAGACGATAGCAACTGGGTTCCAAGTTCCTGATGACAAGGTTCAAAAGATGAGCAATGGGTCAGTTCTACCAGATACGGCAAGCGGATCCGGACAAGTCCATCGACAAGTTGTCCTGCCCTTTTTCAAAGCGCTGGAAATTTCCCTAAAAAGCATCAGGGTGCGGTTTTTCCGTTCTCTGATAACAACAATGAGCCTTGTGCTGGCGGTCTCTTTTTTGAGTTTTGTCAATGTCAGCAATGATGTCGCCAATGGTATGCTGGCAACCGGTGATCCCGATTTGCGGGCGGCGCTGATTCGCTCCGGCTATGATCTAGAGCCCGGGCAAAACAGTGTGGACAGCAGTGCCAAGCAGCGCTGGATCGTGATACTTTCACTCCTGGTCTGTATCGTCGGTATTGTAAATGCCCAGCTTATGGCCGTGACCGAGCGCTTTCGTGAGATTGGTACGATGAAATGCCTGGGCGCATTGGACCGGTTTGTTTTGCGACTGTTTTTCCTAGAAGCCGGCATTCAGGGATTTGTCGGCGCATGCGCGGGCGCTCTGTTTGGTGCCATTTTTTCCCTTTCGAATGCGTGGCTGCGCTTCGGCACCGTGGCCATAACATCGACTTCACCGGCGCACCTGCTCATTTCAGCCGCAATAGCCACAGGGGTTGGTGTATTATTGAGTCTGTTGGGTGTGTTTTACCCGGCACTGGTGGCGGCCAGGATGCAGCCGGTGGAAGCCATGCGGGTGGAGCAGTAACAGCGGCATTCGAAAAAATGCCTTCGGACCGGGCCTGCTGCGTGAAACGTTAGAGGTGTCCATGCAAGAAAAATCCAACATCGTGCGGGTTACCAATGTAACCAAAACATTCAAACTGGGCAAGATAGATGTCGAAGCGTTAAAAGGCGTCAATCTAGAAATTAGCAAGGGCAATTACATTTCCATCATGGGGCCCTCGGGATCGGGGAAAAGCACGCTTTTCAATATGATCGGCGGATTGGACAAACCCAGCTCCGGCAAAGTCTATATCGATGAAGTCGATATCGCCCAGCTCGATGCCTATGAGCTTGCCTGGCTGCGCTGCCGGAAAATAGGCTATATCTTCCAAACATTTAACATCATCCAGGTTATGACGGCCCTGGAGAATGTGACCCTGCCGATGGTTTTTGCAGGCATGAATAATGATGCTGCGGTGGACAAAGGTATGCAGCTTTTAGAGCTGGTGGGTCTCGGGGACCGCTATAGTCACAAGCCGTTTGAACTTTCCGGCGGCCAGCAACAGCGCGTGGCCATTGCGCGGGCCCTTGCCAATGATCCCGCCATTATTCTGGCCGATGAGCCCACGGGCAACCTGGACCTGACTACCGGCGAGGAGTGCATTGCCTTGCTCAAACGGTTGAGTCAGGAACGGGGCGTTACGGTTATTTCCGCCACGCATGATTTCAAGATGCTGAATGTTTCAGATCAGGTGGTCTGGATAAGGGATGGCCGGGTGGATAAAATTGAAAATCGCGAAGAACTTTCGATTTCGATCGGACAAATCGGATCACGGGAGTGAGCCGCAGACACCGGCTGTCGCTGTCGGGCCCTAAAGCGATGGATGCGCCCCCAGGCCTTGCGGTTGCCTCTCCCGACTTTGCTGAGCTTCATACAGATCGTTGGGGGGTGTGGCACATTGCGCCCAGATGCTTCGTGGGCGGTGCGGATTCCGAAGGGTTAGATGAGAGAAAATTTACGATCAAACATAAATTGGCCGTGCCTGTTTCTGGCTGTCTTAATGTCGCTTTTGGCTGTAACCGGGGCCATCGCTGCGGTTTCGGAAAGGGATGCCGCTGAATTCCAGGCTGCCGTCGGAAAGCTTTCATCCCTGGCCGACCGCAGCACCGGTACCGAGGGCAACAGGGCCGCTGCTGATTACATCAAAGCCATGTTTTTACAACTTGGTTTTGAAGTCGTTGGCTCCCATCAGTTTTCAACCCCCGTGATGCAGTTCGGCAAGAGTACGCTGTCTCTGCCGGATCGCGGGATTACCGTGCCCATCGATCCGATCAATTCCAATGCCATCTCACCGCAAAAAATCCCGGCCCCCGGGATAAGCGGCCCGCTTATTTATGCAGGCCATGGTGAATTGGGTGAATTAAACGGTAAAAGCATTGAAAATGCCGTTATTTTAATGGAGCTGGAATCAGGCAAGAATTGGATGTCTGTTGCCGACCTGGGTGCTCAGGCCCTGATTTACGTGGATCGAGGAAACACGCCCAAAATTTTCTTCGAAGAAAAGTTTGAACTCAGCCCGATCCGGTTTCCGCGCTTCTGGATGTCGCTGGACCAGGTCCAAGAACTCTTTCCTGATTTTGAAACCCGGCCCGAGGGGCGGGTTGCCGACCAGATCCAACTGGTTTCGGACATAAAATGGGAAGCGGCCATCTCCGAAAATATATATTGCATTGTTCCCGGCACCGGGGCCAAACTCAAGGAAGAAGCGGTCATGGTCGACGCCTTCTACGACAGTACTGCCTGGGTGGCAGGGCGTTCGCCCGGAGCGGATGAAGCCTGCGGGATCGCTTCCCTGCTGTTTTTGGCCCGCTATCTTAAGGACAACCCTCCGCAGCGGACCGTCATTTTAATAGCAACCAGCGGCCACGCGCAAGCACTGGCCGGAATGCGTGAGTTGGTCTGGAGCTTTACGACGCGCTCCAAGATTCAGCGTGAAATGTCGCGGGATTTAAAAAAACTGGGCGACAGGGTCCGCAAGACCATTGATGCCCTTAAAAATGAAACCTTTGAATCTGCAGGCGCTGCAACGCCGGAAGATGAAGAAAGGCGAAAACTGGTCAAAGATGCCATCGAAGAAAGAATTAAAACCGAATCCGACCTTATATCCCGTCGGCTGATGCGGCTGCGGTTGCAGCAGCGCTCTGCTGCAAATCAGGCAGTCGTTAAAGAACTGGCCGATAGAAGACAACTGCTGCGGCGGTTGCTGTGGATGAGCGCCTTCACGGAGTTGCAACCCGCGGAACGTCAGATTCTTACCCAGTTGGTGGCACCGACGATCGCTGATCAGGAAGCGATTTTTGCCGATATCAAACGCCGGTGGGATCTGCTTGAGAGCGCGCGAGAATTTCGCGGGCAGGTTAAAATCTATGATATCGTCACCGCCGTATCCCTGCATCTGTCCAGTCACGGTGACGGTTTCGGAGCCTTTAATTACGGCTGGCAGTATCCGTTCCGGCCCAGAATTAACCGGACTGCGATTTATTCCAAGCTGGATGAAGTCCTGCGCCAGGGCGCCGAGAAAATCGAAAAAGATCTCGGCTATGAGGGTTTTTTCAAGGACTCGTTGCGTCCCAGCCGGCGCCGGTCCTGGCAGAGCTATTTTCTGGACCGCCCCCCTCTGGGCGGCGAGGTCACGGCCATGACCGGCATACACGGGCTAACCTTTGTGACTACTGATGATGCGCGGGCGATGTGGGGAACGCCCCTTGATACGGCCGAGAAGGTCGATTATCAATTTGCGCTGCGTCAATCCGAGCTGGTAGCGGGCCTGATCAAGCACCTGGCCGAGGAGCCCAAACTGCATGAAGATTTATTTCCCAGAGTCGGTATAGCCGAAATCAACGGCAATGCGAAATTTTTGCGCCATGGTGAACTCTTTGCCGACAAACCCGCACCCGGAACCGTCCTGCTGGGTTACCAGGGGCCGGCTAGATTCTACGCCATTGTAGATCACATGGGGAAGTTCCATCTGCGGGGCTTGGCCGATAAAAAGCACTCCTATCACAAGATAATTTTCGAGGGATATAAATTCGACGATAACGGCGACATCATCTGGGCCATCGACAAACAGCAGACCGGAAAGATTGCTTATCGCACGAAAATGTATCGCCGGCACATGGAAACCGATCTGATTATTTTCGCCTGTAAAGGGATAACCCTGTTTAATCTCCTGGAACCGCGCACTTTCCGTCCCCTTCACAAAGGTGAAATCCTCGATGGTCGCCGCGAGGCCGACCCCCAAAGGTACTGGTTTAGCCGTCTGGACACCTGGATCTCTTTTTATCGCAATGCCTCCACCATCACGACGATATTTATGGAAATCGGTACACCTTTAAAGTTGGTGCTTTCCGACACCGTTCTGCGCAAAAAAATGATTTTGCTCAATGCCAGTGAAGACAACCCCCAGGGTCTGGGTTATATGGTTGAAAAATGGCCGACATTGCATCGAACCGAGTACAAAGTTGCCCGGGATATGTGGATGCTCTTGACTCCCCGCATTAACAACCTCGAAAACCGGGGTATCTTCAACGAACGCATTCGCAGCCTTCAACAGCAGGGAGAAAAGGCCCTGAACGATGCCGAAATCGCTTTGCGCAACAAGCAGTATGGCCAATTTTATGAAAATACGGCACGTTCCTGGGCACTGGCCAGCCGGGTTTACGACGATGTGGAGAGCACTCAGAAAGACGTCCTTTACGGGGTGTTGTTCTATATCGCCCTTTTCGTCCCCTTTGCCTTCTGTCTGGAGCGGTTACTTTTTTCTTACGCTAATATCTACAAGCGCATCATCGCCTTTTGTGTAATTCTGGTCCTGCTGATCGTCATTATCTACAATGTTCATCCCGCATTTCGATTGGCCTACAGCCCCATGGTCGTTATCCTGGCCTTTTTAATCATGGGGCTTTCCCTCATTGTGACGTTGATTATATTTTTTCGCTTTGAGGAAGAAATGGGGCAGCTCCAGACCCGGGCCCAGCTGGTTCAATCCGGTGAAATCGGCCGCTGGAAGGCGTTTGTGGCTGCGTTTCTTCTGGGGGTCAGCAACCTGAGGCGTCGGCGCTTGCGCAC
>Ga0209536_100006475_pt1 | contig 17903 bp, 19 predicted proteins | sample DeeMarSeWOR28_12_FD_187461 | JGI IMG/M metagenome (GOLD analysis project Ga0209536, IMG submission 187461) | Marine sediment microbial communities from White Oak River estuary, North Carolina - WOR-2-8_12 (SPAdes) (version 2) | ecosystem: Environmental > Aquatic > Marine > Intertidal zone >... | reverse complement strand
GATTGGACCGGATTTAATAAACCACAGGATGTGATGATTGGGAGGGAACCATATATTTATGTTGCTGATACAGAAAATGATAGAATTGTAATGTTAAATTTAGATGGCCAGGTTTTAAGTGCCCGGAGCATTAAACGACCGGTATCGATTGCTCAGGATTACAGGTTGAATCTTATTGTCTGTGCTGAATTTGATACTCTAAATCAAACATTTGGTGCTGTTTATAAATTAGACTTAGTTGCTGCAAACCATAATCTTGGCTCAGCACCACAGAAAAGAATTTTACCACAGCTTACTGATTTTGCACAACCCCAAAGGAGGTATACAGGTTGTGCTGCTTTTTTTGAAAATTCATATTTTATCGGCAGAATTGGCCCAAATAATTCAAATTTAATTGATCCGGATAATTCAATTCTTGTTTTCATTCAAAGAAAACTAACGGATGGCACAATTAAAGATTCCCTCGTTGGAAGAGTCCCTCTGCTGGATCCAACAGGTTCGGGGATTTTATCTGCGAATAGAATCAGCTCTATATCATCGTATAATAGTCGATCCTTTAATATGGTGCTTTCACTTACGGGAGAAAATAGTTTTAGAGTTCAACCCCTTGAGTATTTTTCATCGCCGGAATTTACTGGATATCAAATCGCATTTCCACCGTTATCAAATGACTTGATGACTCCCGGATATTTTAAAAAACCTGAGGGTGCAGCAGTTGATAATGCAGGAAACATTTATGTCGCTGATGCCGAGACAGATAGTGTCTTCAAATTTAATTCGTTCGGAGATTTACTTATTTCATTCGGTGGACCTGAAAAATTCAGTAATCCTTTCAGTGTAGCTTTCTTCGATAAGACTCTTTATGTTGCCGATACAGGTAATGATAGAATCGTTCGTTTTATTTTATCAACGGATTTATAATGAAAATTAAAATTCTAATTCTATTTATTCTTAGCTCATTTTATTTTGGCATAGTTGGGCAAAATAGTTCAAGAATAAAATTAGTTACTTACAACTTGCTGAACTATCCGTTGGGATACAATACAAGAAATTCTGAATTTAAAAAAGTGATGGATGACATTGGACCTGATATAGTAGTTGTGCAGGAAATAACGAGCCTATTTGGAGTTAATGCTTTTTTAAACGAAGTATTAGATCCCTCAATATTTGCTGCCGGACCTTTTCTACCTGGTCCGGACACTGAAAGTGCCATATTTTATAAGGACTCTCTCATAAGTTTAATTAGTCATATAACAATTCCTACAGTTTTAAGAGATATTTCCGAATTCACATTGTATCATAATTTTACCCTGGATACTCTGATAATTTATTCGGTTCATCTAAAAGCATCCGATGGATATACAAATGAGCAACAGAGATTAGCTGAAGTTAATGTCCTAAGGAATGTAACAGATAATTTGCCAGTAGGAACAAACTATATAGTTGCCGGAGATTTTAACATCTACTATGCGGGTGAACCGGCTTATCAAAAATTAATAAATAATTCAACTTCCGGTTATTTTATTGATCCACTACCGGCCGGAAACTGGCATGCTAACGATTTTTATGCAAGCCTGCATACGCAATCAACTTGCAATTCCATTGATTGTCCGAACGGTGGAAGCAATGGTGGATTAGACGACAGATTCGATATGATTTTGATTTCACAATCCATATACGATTCTACCGGAATTTTTTTAATCGAAAATTCGAATAAAGCTTACGGCAATGATGGATTGCACTTTAATAAGGCAATAAACGTTCCTCCTTTTTCAGTAATTACCCAAGAGATCGCAAATGCCTTATTCAATGCTTCCGATCATTTACCGGTTATGGCAGAATTCGAATTCGAATCTATTAATTCCGTTGACCCAGTAGAACCTTTAAGTTTTTCTTTTAATCTTTTTCAAAACTATCCAAATCCTTTTAATCCAAATACTACAATTAAATTTGAAGTCCCTAAAACTACGGATGTAAAATTAGTTCTCTATGATCTGTTAGGCAGAGAACTAAAAGTATTATTTGAAGGGGAAGCAAAAGCCGGAGTTACTGAGGTTTCAGTTTCTGCAAAAGAATTAAACAGCGGGATTTATTTTTATCGTCTTTCAACTTCCAATCACAGTTCATCGAAAAAACTAATTGTATTAAAATAGAAAATAACCCTGATAATTTGTAAAAAAGCGATTTTTGGCATAATTTTGTAATTCTTATTAACACTTACTCTTTAAGGAAATATTCATGGCTGAAGTAAATGGCAAAATAATCCAGGTTATTGGACCTGTTGTAGATATTGAATTTGAAGAGGGACATCTCCCTGAAATTTACACTGCAATACGCATACCCAGAACAACCACTGAAGGCGTTGAAAAAGACTTAATTGTTGAAGTACAGCAGCATTTAGGTGAGGACAGAGTCCGCGCCGTTGCAATGGATTCTACTGACGGATTAGTCAGAGGAATGGATGCATTCGATACAAAAGAGCCTATTTCAGTACCTGTCGGACCGGAAACTTTAGGCAGATTAATAAGCGTAATCGGTGAACCGATTGACGGACTCGGCGAAATAAAATCCCAGAAGAGATATCCTATTCACAGACCTGCTCCTGCTTTCAGATCCCTTTCTACTCAAAAGGAAATGTTTGAAACCGGATTAAAGGTTATTGATTTAATAGAACCTTATTCGAAGGGTGGAAAAACCGGACTGTTTGGTGGCGCCGGTGTTGGCAAAACCGTAATAATTATGGAATTGATTAATAATATTGCACAACAGCATGGCGGTTATTCGGTATTTTCCGGAGTAGGCGAAAGAACTCGTGAGGGGAATGATCTCTGGCTCGAAATGAAGGAATCTGGTGTCATAAATAAAACCGCACTTATTTTTGGGCAGATGAATGAACCCCCGGGAGCCAGATTAAGAGTAGGTTTAACCGGATTAACAGTTGCGGAATATTTTAGAGATGAAGAGGGAAGAGATATACTTCTTTTTATTGATAACATTTTCCGATTTACACAAGCCGGTTCCGAAGTAAGTGCCCTGTTAGGCAGAATGCCATCTGCTGTTGGATACCAGCCGAATCTTGCAACTGAAATGGCTGCTTTACAGGAAAGAATTACTTCTACAGATAAAGGTTCTATTACATCGGTGCAGGCAATTTATGTTCCTGCGGATGATTTGACGGATCCGGCTCCTGCTGCTGTATTCTCTCACCTTGATGCTACAACAGTACTAAGCCGACAAATTTCTGAGCTGGGAATTTATCCGGCAGTTGATCCCCTGGATTCGACTTCGAGAATTCTTGAACCGGAAATTATAGGACAAGAGCACTATGATGTAGCAAAAAATTGTAAAGAAATTCTTCAGCATTACAAAGATCTTCAGGATATAATCAATATTCTTGGTATGGATGAGCTTTCAGATGAAGATAAGATAATTGTCAGACGCGCAAGAAGGATACAAAGATTCTTAAGCCAGCCATTCCACGTTGCAGAACAGTTTACGGGTGTCCCGGGTAAATATGTTAAGCTTGAAGATACAATCAAGGGCTTCAAAGGTATTATTGATGGTCAATACGATGATTTACCGGAAGGCGCCTTTTTATATGTTGGAACAATTGAAGAAGCCGTAGATAAAGCAAAGAAGATGAAGTAAATATGGCAGAAGATATAAAACTAGAAATTATTACACCCGAGAAGTCAGTTTTAAAAGATCAGGTTGATGCTATTACTATTCCTGGTTCCCTGGGAAGTTTTCAAATTCTAAAAAATCATGCTCCGCTTATAAGTAATTTTGAAATTGGTGTAATAAAGGTCAAAAAGAATGGTGACATTTCTCACTTTACAACTTCCGGTGGTACAGTGGAGGTGAATAATAATAGTGTCCTGGTGCTTGCTGATTCTGCTGAAAATATAAATGATATCGATTTAAATCGAGCAGAACAAGCGCAAAAAAGAGCGGAGGAAAGATTATCTCAAAAACAAAAAGATGATATTGATGAAGCAAGAGCACAGGCTGCTCTTCAACGTGCACTAAACAGGATTAACGCTTCAAAAAAATATTTGTAATAATTAAATTTTTATTTAAACAGGGGATGAATCTTAGTTCATCCCTTTTTTTGGCGAAGTACTAAGAATCATTATAAAACTGAAAATGCAGGGCTCGGCTCATTTCAGATCCGAAGAATATATCAATGGAGTGGAAGGGAGTTCATTCCATAAGAAACAAAAATCAGAACTGAATGACAGAAAGTCCTGATAGTAGGGTGCAGGGATTGATCTCCTGATCAATCTATCTTCCTTAATAACCGCGAGAAAGATTTTAATTATTAAAGTATTTTCTCCATAATTATTCCATCGTAAAACTTATTCTCATATTTTAACTCTTTACTTAACCTGCCAACTGTTTCAAATCCAAATGAAGAGTATAATTTAATTGCTGCATCCTGAACAGAAGTCACAGTCAATTTAATTTTTATTACACTTTTACTTTTACGGATTAAATTAATAGCAGATTCAATTAACTGCGTGCCAATTTTCTTATCTCGATGCTCTTCCCTGACATAAACACCAAAAATTTCTGCAACGTGATTTAATTTTTTCCTGGGATTAATCAGAAATACTATCATTCCAACAGGATTATCATTCAAGGTCGCGAAGAGAGTATTCTTTATTCTTTCTTTCCAGGTTTTATCAGTAAACTTAATTTCCTCTTCGTACGAACTTCCAAAAGCCAAAGGATCATTTTGTAAAGCTTCTAATCTAAGTGCTTTGAATTCCCTCCATCTTTCTGGGGGTAATTTTTTGATTTGCAGCATATTTAATTGTAAAGTGCTGGTAGTATTAAAACAAAGCTGAAATAATGATATTGAAACAGATTTTTTTACAGCTTAATTGATATAGCCGTTACCTAAAATAATCTTTCTAACGGTCATATTTTTTTCAAGTTTCTCTGTTAACTTATCAAAGTGATCTATCAGGTAATGCAGTCTTTTATTCTCTTCCTTTATGGTTAGCAATTCCTGCTGTTGAATTAGTGTTAAACCTGATTTTTCAGCAATCTTAAAGGATTTAAATGACGATTTTTCCAGATTCTCCCAAAAGTTTGGATTCAAATTATAGTTAACCTGTTTTAAAATATCTTTAACCTTACTTTTGAGTTCAATGAAAAGGTCGGGATCAACCTCAGGCCGTTGATCGTTATATTTTTTTATTTCACTAATAAAATACCCATCCGGATGAACTTCTAAATCCAATCGTGTAAAACGCCATTTGCCTTTAATGACAATATCAAGTTCACCGGATCCGTATGTTTTAGAAACATTTGTAATTTCTACGTAAACGCCGACTTCGGATATCTCATCCTTTATCTTGCTGACAATTCCAAATCCGGAATTTTCTGATGTGCATTTACTTATCATTTTTTTATATCGCTCCTCAAAAATATGAAGAGGATACTGCGAGTTTGGATATACTACTAATGAAAGCGGAAAAATTGGAATTTGCATATAAAATAAAATCTTTTCGGTAAAGATAAAAAAAAGAAGCAATCATTGATAACGATTGCTTCTAAATTGATCAATGATTCTGCTTATTTTGTCTCACTAAATCTTTTTGCTACTTCCTGCCAGTTAATTGTGTTCCACCAGTTTTCAATATACTCAGGTCGTCTGTTTTGATATTTTAAATAGTAAGCATGTTCCCAAACGTCCAAACCTAAAATCGGAGTTCCTTTAAAGTCGGAAACATCCATTAACGGGTTGTCCTGGTTTGGGGTTGAACCGACAGCAAGTTTTCCGTTTTGAACAGCAAGCCAAGCCCAGCCTGAGCCAAATCTAGTTGCACCAGCTTTACTGAATTGATCCTTAAATGTATCGAACGAACCGAAAGCTGAATTGATTGCATCAGCAAGTGCACCGTCCGGTGTGCTTCCGCCACCTTGTTTCATTATAGTCCAGAATAATGAATGATTCCAGTGTCCGCCGCCATTATTTCTGACAGCTACCGGATGCTTGGAAACAGCTTTAAATATTTCCTCTAATGATTTTCCTGCCAGGTCGGTTCCTTCAATTGCAGTATTTAAATTGTTTACATATCCGTTATGATGTTTTGTGTAATGAATTTCCATTGTCATCTTGTCTATAAAAGGTTCCAATGCATCATACGAATAAGGAAGTTTAGGCAATTCAAATTTTCCCATTACAGTATTTCTCCTTTCATTTTTATTAGATAAATTATTTATATTTTTTGCAAATGGATTTAAAGTCGAAACAGCCGAAAGAGCTGCTACTGAATAAATAAATTTTCTTCTTTTCATTTTTTAATCCTGCTTCATTAAGAATTAAACACCAAATGATTCACCGCAACCACAGCTTTTCGTTGCGTTGGGATTATTGAATTTAAATCCCTTACCATTCAAGCCGTCGGAAAAATCAAGCTCGGTTCCCATTAGGTAGAACAGACTCTTCCCATCAACGAAAAGTTTTATATCGTTGGATTCAATGACTGAATCACCTTCTTTTGAGGCATCATCAAAGTTAAGGGTGTATGTCAGTCCAGAACAACCGCCACCCTTAACACCGACTCTTAAGCCATAATTTTCAGGCACATTGTTGTCTTTCATAATTCTTTTTATTTCTTTCTCCGCTTTTTCGGTAATTGTTATTTCAGTTGTTTCTTTTAGTTCAGTCATCGTTTTACCTTTTATTTCTTAATGATTTAATTTAAAACGGATCACCGGGTTCCGCAGTTGCAAAATCCGGGAAATTAATTTTCCAGCCCTGGTGATTTACTTTTATGAATACTCCCTTGGCTTCAAAATGATTCGCCATTTCATTCGCTAATTTTTCTGCATCTTGATATGAAACGAAAATATCTTTCTTTTCAAAAAAACTTCTTATACCGTATTGAAGATCCCTAAAGAACAAGTTTGAATTATGAAATACCGGAAATTTTGCCTTTAAGAATTCTAAAAGAACTGAGTCATCGTTTTTCAGCATATCAAGTTTTTGTGATAATTTATTTGTCATTTCTCCCTCTATTAATTATTATTTTTTTTAAATGAACACTAAATTATAATATTTGAACGAGTGATGTTTCGCTGAACACCTTATCAATTTTTTTTTGAATCTCGATTAACGGATCTCTTATTTTACAACAATCCAAGTGTGAGCAATCTTCTAGTGAACTATTCGGCTGGATGCAATCCACAAGCTTGTAATTTGATTCGACTGACTTAATTATATCTATTACTGAGATTTCTATTGGATTTTTTGCAAGCGAAAATCCGCCGTTAGTTCCTTTAGCTGAAATTGCTAAATCACATTTAACCATATTTTGCAACACCTTTGCAACTAAATGATGCGGAATTCGATAGCTCTCCGAAATTTCCCTTGCAGTTGAATATCCGGAAGAGTTTTTCAGAGCCATATATTTGGCTGCCATAAGTGCATATTCTGCTTTTTTAGATAATTTTAGCATTGTAATAGGACTGTTTTAGTCTTAATCAAAACTATAAAATTTTACATGTAAATGCAAATGAATGATGTGATCAAAATCCTATAAAAGTAATAGAACTTTTGGCCAGATTGACGATCGGAGTGAAATAAATACCGAAAACAAGTACCGGAATTAAGAGTAAGAGCAAAAGAATTTTATTTCCAAATGTGATTCCGACAGGCTCAATTTCAACTTCTTTTTGAACAAGGTAAAGGTTTTTAAGAACACGAACATAGTAGTAATATGCAACGACTGTATTAAGCAGTGCGATAATTGCAACTGCAATCATATTTGCATCAATCAAAGCAATAAAAAGATAAAGCTTGGCAATGAAACCTGCGGTGGGTGGAAATCCTGCAAGTGAAAGTAAAAATATGGCAAGTGCGACACCCAAAAATGAAACAGATGAGCCTAATCCTTTATAATCATCAATATCTTCACTGCCGATTTTATTTGCGATGAGCATAACGACAAAAAATGCACCTAAATTCATAAAAAGATAAATTGAAAAGTAGATAAGCACAGCAACCAAACCTTCATTGGAAAGCACGGCTACTGCAAGTAGCAAATATCCTGCATGTGCAATACTGGAATATGCAAGCATTCGTTTCAGGTTATCCTGCCACAGTGCAGCGAAGTTACCAAGGGTCATTGTAAGAATTGAAAGCATTACTAGCAAGCCTTGCCAATCAATTATACTCAATAAAATCCAGTAACCACTATTAGTTACATTATCAAAAAATGTGATTGTGATAAATCTTACAAGAAGTGCAAATCCGGCAGCCTTACTTGCAACTGATAGAAATGCAGTAATCGTAATGGGAGCACCCTCGTAAACATCCGGAGTCCAGAAATGGAAGGGAGCAATGGAAATTTTGAATCCAATTCCACCTAGAACCATGATCCCTGCAAAAATGAATGTAAATCCCCCTAATTGTGCACTTTGTAAAACAGAGTTTATGCTGTAAAGATTTGTTGATCCGGTTAAGCCGTAGATTATTGAAATACCAAAAAGCATAATACCGGAAGCCACTCCTCCGTAAATCACATACTTCAAAGATGCTTCAGAATCTCTCTCAACTGTCTTTACAAATCCTGCTAATATATAAGAAGATAGAGAAAGTAGTTCAATTGATAAATAAATAAGAATTAGGTCTGTAGCGGATGAGATAAGAAACATTCCAAGGATCATTCCTAAAATCAAAGTGTAATATTCACCCTGACGGTCTTCGCATCCGATTATTTCATTTGATGAAACGGAAAACATAATTATAAAAATCGAGGAAAGAGTAATAATCAATTTAAAGAATGCTCCGAATGCATCGGCAGTGATTAAATTGAAGGCAAATCCGTTCAATGCGAATTGTTCAATCACAAAATAACCAGTTGCTAATAATCCAATTATTGAAATTACCGGCAGTGCTTTTTTATTCTTTTGGAATATTAAATCGAATAGAACAACTACGACTAAAAGTATAGAAACTGCAATTTCCGGTTTAAGGAATTGAAGGCTTGTATTTAAAGATTCGAAATTCAATTTACAACTTTTCTATTTTTATTATCCGCCTAATGAGCTAAAAAATACCTGGGAATCCTGCATAAACTTAACCATCGTATTAACTGAAGCATTCATTACATCGAGCATTGCAGAAGGGTATACGCCTAAGAAAATTATAATTAGGGTTAAAGGAATAAACATTAAATATTCTCTTCCATCTAAATCTTTTAATCCCGACCATTTTTCTTTCAGTGTTCCTAAATAAACTCTCTGTAAAGTCCACAGCATATAGCCTGCACCTAAAAGAATTCCCAGAGTTGAAATAATTGTTATTGTTCTTATAACATCGTAACTGAAAGCCCCGAGGAATACGAAAACTTCTGAAATAAATCCGCTTAAACCGGGTAAGCCAATTGCAGCAAAAAATGCAACGGAAACGAATCCTGTATAGACAGGCATTTGTGTACCCAGTCCGCCAAAATCATCGAGCATTCTGGTGTGAGTTCTATCGTAGATAACCCCCACAATTAAAAAGAGCATTGCTGTAATTGTACCGTGGTTGAACATTTGGAGTATCGCACCGGAAATTCCCATTGTATTTAGTGCAGCCATTCCAAGCAAGCAGTAACCCATGTGAGATATTGATGAGTAAGCAATCAGTTTTTTGAAATCACGCTGAGCCATTGCACTTAGTGCACCGTAAATAATATTAATCAATCCGAACAAGCCGATATACCATGCAAGCTGATATGTTAATTCGGGAAAGATTGGATAGTTGAATCGCAGAATTCCATAAGTTCCCATCTTCAGCAAAACACCTGCAAGTATAACACTAATTGGAGTCGGAGCTTCAACATGTGCATCAGGAAGCCATGTGTGGAACGGAAACATCGGTATTTTAATTGCAAATCCCGCAAACAGACCAATATAAGCAAGAAATCTCCAGTTATCAGGATTAAGCGGAGAGAGTATTCCATCTGCGGTGTAGTTTGCTGTATTCATCATTTCAAGAATATTGAAGGTAAATACCTTCGAGCCATCTGCAAGTACTTCCGTAGTACTGAAATATAATCCGATCATTACGAGCAGAATAAAGATACTTCCGAACAATGTATAGAGAAAGAACTTAATTGCAGCATATTCTCTTCGCGGACCGCCCCAAATTCCAATAAGGAAATACATGGGGAGAAGCATAATTTCCCAAAACACAAAAAAGAGGAAGAAATCTAACGAAACAAAAACACCCATCATTCCGGTATCTAATAAAAGGAATAGTGCGAAATAACCTTTCAACTGTCTGTCAATGGTCCATGAAGAAAGCGTTGCAATAAATGTAACAATTGCGGTTAACAGAACAAGGGGAGTACTAAGTCCGTCCACACCCATAAAGTAGTCAATCTTAATTGTTCCAATCCAGGGAAAGTCGTGAATTTCAATCCATCGAAAGATCTCCACAAATTGAAATGAACCTGCATCGTTAATACCTCCAAGTGAGTAATTGTAATTACCCATTAAAAATGCTGCCAGAATAACCTGGATTCCGGTAGCAATCAAGGCAGTATACTTAATACTCTGAGTGTTCTCCTTCTTAAGAAAGAGAATAACTACCATTCCTATTACCGGAATGAAAGTTAAAAACGTTAGTATTGGAAAATTCATTTATCTACCTAATAATTTCAAAACTTAAAAAGATTTAAATAAGAATAGCAAAATCACTAATGAGAATATTACCATAATAATATAAGTCTGGACTTTACCAGTTTGGAATCTTCTTAAAACCAATCCTATAAAACCACTCGCATAAGCGGTCAGGTTAACCAGACCGTCAATTACAACATTATCGAACTTACCAACGAAGTTTGATAAAGCTTTTGTCAGTGTTGCACTTCCGTCAACGATTCCATCTATTATTTTCAGATCAAACCAAGCGGCTATTTTACTTAACCCAATAGTACCGGCGACGAATGTTTTGTCATATAATTCATCGAAGTACCACTTATTAAATGAGAATTTATATAGTGGTTTTAATTTCTCTGCAAGGGTATCTGCATTAATTTTCTTCCACTGGTACATAACAAACGCAAGCAGTATTCCCAAAACTGCCATTGCTATTGAAAGAATTACAGCACTACTGTGAACGTGATGCAAAGCTGAAGTATAAGTTTCGGAATACATTATTCCGGACTCTCCCGGAGGAGTAATAACAGATGTCATATCACTCTGCATAAATCCGAATCTTAAATTTTCAGGTGTATGAAGTACAGGATTTTTTATCCATTCAGTGTACATCCATCCGGCCCCGGGATCCATAGGATTTGGTGTATACCATATAAAGAAAGAAAGTATTGATAAAACAACAAGAGGCATTACCATGATAAAACTGGATTCATGGGCATGATCATATTTTTCTTTGTTCCTAGGCTCCCCATGAAAAGTAAGTATGATTAATCTAAACATATAAAATGCAGTCATCATCGCTACAAGAAAGCCAACAAACGGGAAGAACCAGTGACCAGTTAAGGATGCAAAAGCATACGAGCCAGCTAAAATGCCATCTTTGCTTAAGAAGCCGGATGTAAGAGGAATACCGGAAATAGCAATAGCGGAAATCAGAAAAGTTGCGTAAGTAACCGGCATTTTTTTTCTAAGTCCACCCATGTTCTGAATATCCTGTTCATGATGCATAGCATGAATTACAGACCCGGAGCCAAGAAACAGACAGGCTTTAAAAAATGCGTGTGTAATTAGATGGAAGAATGCAAATTTATAGGCACCAACTCCCAATGCCATAATCATGTAGCCAAGCTGCGACACAGTTGAGTACGCGAGTACTCTTTTAATATCGTTTTGTGTTAAGGCTATTGTTGCGGGGATGAGTGCGGATAGTGCACCAATCGTTGCGATGATCAACATTGCATCTGCAGTGAGTATTCCAAATATCCTTACTACAAGATAAACACCTGCTGCTACCATTGTTGCAGCGTGAATTAATGCACTGACGGGTGTCGGACCTTCCATAGCATCAGGCAGCCAAACATGAAGCGGGAATTGTGCAGACTTGCCAATAGCGCCGCAGAATATAAAAATACCTGTTATGGTTAGTCCAAATTCGCTGTTAAGCGGAAGATTTCCCTGAGATATTTCTGAAAAAATATCTATAAATGAAAATGTATTATAACTAAGGAATAGAATCAGCAATCCAAGCAAAAATCCCAAATCCCCGATTCTGTTTACGATAAATGCTTTTTTCCCGGCATCTGAAGCAGATTTTTTTTCAAACCAGAAACCAATTAAAAGATATGATGATACACCTACGAGTTCCCAGAAAATATACATCATTAGCATATTGTGCGTTAGGACAATACCTGCCATTGAAAATGTAAACAAACCAAGGTAAGCGAAGTATCGATTATAACGAATGTCGCCTTTCATATAATCAATTGAGAAGAAGTGAACTAAAAAGCTGATGAGAAAGACAACAAAAATCATTAATGCGCTTATGTCGTCGATGAGCAATCCAAGGAAAATTTGAATTTGACCGATAATAGGAACATTACCCATATCGATCCACATAAATTCTGAACTGATGCTGACATTGCTGAAAGTCGTAACTTTTACAAAAAGCAAAATAATTGAAAGAATAAGTCCAATAAGCATTACAAAATTTTCAAACAAGAAAATTTTTGGGATCTTTTTACCCAGCAGCAAAGTTACAATAAATCCAAGCAAAGGAAGGAAAAGAATTACAACAGCAAAATTTATTATTAATGATTCATTCATTAGGTTAATCTCTTAGGGAATCAATTTCGTCGACATTTACATTTACAAAAGTTTTGTATACATTAAGAACGATAGCCAGTGCAACTGCAGCTTCTGCGGCGGCAAGTACAATAACAAATAGTGCAATCAACTGACCCTGCAACCCAAAATTTCCAAACCTTGAAAATGCTATAAAATTTATGTTGGAAGCATTAAGTATTAATTCAATTCCCATTAAAACCATCACGGCATTTTTACGTGTAACGATACCATAAATGCCTAGGCAGAATAGAATCGAACTAACAACTAAAAAATGTGTAAGAGTAACTTCCATTTCAAATAAACATGAACAATGAAAAATTAAAAATTACTTTCGGGCCATTGATGCGGCGCCGATTAATGCGACTAACAAAAGAATTCCAAGCAATTCAAAAATTAAAACATATTCAGTAAGCAGCATTTCACCCAAAGTTGATAAAGTTGCAACTGGCATAGGTGAATCTACAATCGCCCACTCAGTGTTAAGAATTACGGCACCGACAATACCCGTAAATAAACCGACTCCTATTGCTGCAGGCAGCGTATGAACAGTTCCTGTTTTAATATCAACCTGAGTAATTTTATTTGTTATCATCACACCGAAAATCAGAAGAATTAAAATACCGCCCACATAAACGATCAACTGGACCATTGCGACAAAATCTGCTCCGAGCAAAACATAAATTCCTGTAACACCAAAGAATGTAAAAAGGAGATAAAAAGCAGCATGGACGATATTTCTGCTCGTAACCACAAAAAAAGCGGAAAGCAACGTAATTGCAGCAAACAGATAAAATATTATATCATAAAGTTCCATACTTAATCTGATCCCTTTTTTTCATCAGTTGGTTTATCAGGTTTCGATTCACCTTGATCTTTTTGACTTAAGGCTTTCTCCTCGGCAGCTTTTTTAGCAGCTGCTGCTTTTTCAGCTTCTTTCTTTGCCTGAAACTCCTCGAAGTTCTTCTTCTTTTCTTCTCTTTCAGTTTGGGTCAGAGTTACAAAATCGTAAATAAGATTTCCTCTTTCGAATTCTGAAAATTCGTATAAATCCGTCATATAAATGCAATCAGTAGGGCAGGGGAATACACAAAGTTCGCAATAACAGCACTTAGCAAAATCTATGGTGAAATTTGTAACCCAAAGCGCCTTCTTTTTTCCATTCGAAGTTTTACCGAGATCTTCTTCAGGCAAGGACTTTACAGTTTCGATTTGAATACACGAAACGGGACAAGCACGTGAACACTGATCACAGCCGATGCAGTCATCCATATTTACATAAAGCCTGTTTCGTTCTCTTTCCGGCAGCTGTGGTTTAACAGAAGGATACTGAATTGTGACTGCGGGTACAAATAAATGCCTGAACGTCACCTTCATCCCTATAAGAATAGTGAAAAGTCCTTCCCAGAATTTTAAGAAGTAATCTCTCATATTAATGAAATCAATCCTGCAAATAATAAAATAACAAATGCAATAGGTATTAAATATTTCCAGCAAAATGCCATCAGCTGATCAACTCTGAAACGCGGTAATGTCCATCGAAGCCACATCTGAACAAAAACAAAAAACAAACCTTTGGCAGTAAACCAGAAAAATTGTTCAATCGGTATAAGCCATTGCAGTTCGAGTGTATTTCCCAGATATCCAAACGGAGATTGATAACCGCCGAAGAATATTATTGCTACGATAGCAGACACTGCAAACATATTTGCATACTCAGCAAGAAAGAACATTGCGAACTTCATTCCCGAATATTCGGTGTGATAGCCTGAAACGAGTTCGGATTCTGCCTCGGGAATATCGAATGGGGTTCTGTTTACTTCTGCCAGTGTGCTGATATAAATTACGAGGCAGCCAATTAACATTAATGGTAAGTAAAGAAATTTTTGCAAACCTGTGTCAGGTCCGCCAAATATCATCCAGTTCCAAAAGAAGGAAGTTTGAAGTTCGCTCAAAGTATACAGGCTAAGTGTACCCGTAATCATGACAATTGTAAGTATGATAAGGAGCGTTGGAATTTCGTAGCTGATTATTTGTGCAGCAGAACGCATTGCACCGAGCAAAGAATATTTGTTGTTTGAAGCCCAGCCCGCCATTAATATTCCCGCCACTACCAATCCGGTTACCGCAACGATATAAATTAATCCCAACTCAATTTGAGAACCGATAAAAGCTCCCGAAAAAGGTATAGCCGCAAATGCAGCATAACTGCCGGTAAAAACCAATAGCGGTGCAAAGTTGAAAAGTTTTTTGTCAGTTGCCGATGGAACGAGATCCTCTTTTTGAAGAAGCTTGATTATGTCAGCTATCGTTTGAAGAATTCCATGATAGCCAACACGCATTGGTCCTAGGCGATCCTGCATATGGGCGGATACTTTTCTTTCAGCCAAAACAGCAAGCAAGGCAAATGGTAAAATAAAAGCAAACAGGGGAAGCAGACTTACGATAAACATCGAAAGTATTGAACTGCCTGTTAAATCATATAACCATTCGTACATCATCTGTCTATTTCTCCTAACACAATATCGATACTTCCAAGAATTGCAACCACGTCTGCAACCATCCAGCCCTTGCAGAGTTCCGGAAAGACCTGCATTGTAACAAATGATGGAGCTCTTACTTTAACTCTTGCAGGATTTAATGAGCCGTCACTTATAATAAAGTATCCTAATTCGCCTCTGGGATTTTCAACACGGGTATAAATTTGGCCTTCGGGTGGTTTTATTCTTTTTGGAATTGCTGAGGTAACATCGCCATCCGGTATTTGATCAATGGCCTGTTCAATTATTTTCAGGCTCTCTTCCATTTCTCTAACGCGAATAAAATATCTGTCCCAGCAATCACCTATTTTTCCCTTTGCACCTGATCCAACCGGAATTTCATAATTAAATTTGTGATAAACCGAGTAAGGATCGTCTTTCCGTAAATCCCATTTCATTCCGCTGGCACGAAGGTTCGGACCAGTCACACCGTAATTAATAGCAGTATCAGGGGGCAGTACACCCACGTTAGCAGTTCTTTCAATAAAAATAGCATTATACGAGAGAAGATCGTTTAGTTCTTTTAAATTAGGCTTAAAATCTTTTATAAATTCTTTTGTGAGCCTGATAAAATCAGGATGAAGATCGTTGGAAAGGCCCCCAATCCAAATATAATTATATAGTAATCGAGCACCGCAAGTAATTTCAAACAGATGAAGAATTCTTTCCCTATCCCTAAAACAGAATAGGAAGGGCGTGAACGCGCCTATATCCGCACCGTAAGTTCCAAGAGCAACCAAGTGAGAGGCAATTCTCTGTAATTCACCCATGATAACTCTGATATATTCAACCCGTTCAGGAACTTCAATTCCCATCAGTCTTTCCATCGCGAGTGCGTAACCAAATTCGTTATACATTGATGCAAGATAATCCATTCTATCGGTGTAAGGAATTACCTGCGGATATGTCATAGCTTCGGAATGTTTTTCAAAACATCTGTGCAAATAACCAATATGCGGGATCACATCGCTTATTATTTCGCCATCAAGTTTTAGCTCTAACCTCAGCACACCATGAGTAGATGGATGCTGAGGACCCATATTCAATACCATTTCTTCCGTTTTTAATGCCATCGATGCTCTTTAATATGGAACTTTCATCCCCTGATAAAATTCAGGATTTTGATAATCTTTTCTTAAAGGATAGCCATGCTCCCAATCGTACGGCATTAATATTCTTCTTAAATCAGGATGATTAAGAAAAATAATTCCGTACATATCGTAAGCTTCACGTTCGTGCCAATCGGCACATTTCCAGGCTTCAGTTACAGTCGCTACTTCTGGTTTTTCCCTGTCTGTAGAAACTTTTAAAGTCAGTTTGTGTTTCAATTTTGTTGATTCGAGATGATACCAAACGCTCAAATTCCCGCCTTTAATTATTTCGTTTCCATTTTCATCTTTAACTTTTTCACCATTAGCATCGTCTACGCCTGACAAGTTCATCAGTGAATCAAATAATAATTCTGAATTATCTCTTAAATAAATAGATATCTTATCTACTTCAAGCGGAGCTGTTAAAATAAATGGTTCTACAGGTTTATCTGATTTCAATTCAATAATTGAATCACCAAATTTTTCTTTTAATATACTAAATATTTCCTCTGCAGTTTTCATGCACTCTTTTTAACCATTGATTCATTTCTTACTTTTTCCTGAAGCTTCATTAAGCCTTCTAATAAAGCTTCCGGCCTTGGTGGACATCCCGGCACATAAACATCTACTGGTATGACTCTATCTACTCCCTTTAAAACATGATAGCCATGTTCCCAGTAAGGACCGCCGCAGTTTGCACAACTCCCCATAGAAATAACATACTTCGGGTCGGGCATTTGTTCATAGAGCCGTTTAATTCTTGTAGCCATTTTTAATGTAACAGTCCCCGATATAATTATAATATCCGATTGTCGGGGTGAGGGGCGCGGTATGACCCCGAATCTGTCAAAATCATAATGGGAAGCTGAAGTAGCCATCATTTCGATTGCGCAGCAGGCGAGTCCAAAACCAACCTGCCATAGAGAAGATAGCCTGGCCCAGTTGAAAAGGTCCTCAGTTTTTGCTATAACTATGTTACCCTCAGAAAATTCTTTATCTAAAATTCCCATAATCTTATTCGGTTAATGTAAGCTTTTTTTCAGCATCATTTGGAGCTGTTAAATTATTTAATCGGGGCTCGCGAATTTTTGGTCTGGCCCATTCCAGATCACCCTTCCGCCATTCATAAGCCATTCCGATACCTAAAAGAACAAGGAATATTGCACCCAAGAGATATCCAACAAAACCAAATTGCTGGTAAACCAGAGCCCAGGGAATTAGCAGTACAACCTCTACATCAAAAATTAAAAAGATCAGTGCTACAACATAAAAACGTATATTAAATTTTACCCAGGGAGAGCCTTCGGGATTTTCACCGCATTCGTAAGTAGTTAATTTTTCTTTTGTGGGCCTGTGGGGTCTGATGAGCCTGGCAACAAATAAGGCGATAACAACAAAAATAATTGCTGTTAAGAAGAAGACGAAGATCTTACCGAATTCAGTTAGCATTAATTCCAAAAAATTTAATACGAAACTTAATACTAGC
>Ga0209536_100006474_pt1 | contig 17904 bp, 18 predicted proteins | sample DeeMarSeWOR28_12_FD_187461 | JGI IMG/M metagenome (GOLD analysis project Ga0209536, IMG submission 187461) | Marine sediment microbial communities from White Oak River estuary, North Carolina - WOR-2-8_12 (SPAdes) (version 2) | ecosystem: Environmental > Aquatic > Marine > Intertidal zone >... | reverse complement strand
CGGCTCGAGCCGGTCCCGGGCCACGCCGTCGAGGTCGATCCCGGCGTCACGCTGCAGCCGAAAGGCGGCCTGCCGATGCTCGTCCGGCGGCGTATCTTCGAGCCATGACGACACCACGACCTCTCCGCCTCGCGACGCTCGCGCTCACTGCCGGCGTTGCGCTCGCTCGCCCGTCGGCCGCGCAGGAAGGCTACCAACCATCGCCCGAAAACCTCGCCGCGCGCGAGTGGTTCCAGGACGCCAAGTTCGGGCTCTTCGTCCACTGGGGGATCTACAGCCTGCTGCAGAACGGCGAGTGGATCATGAACACCCGTGGCATCACGGTCCCGGAGTACGAGACGCTGGCGCCGCAGTTCGACCCCGTGAAGTTCGACCCCGCCGAATGGGTGGCGCTCGTGAAGGCCGCCGGCATGCGCTACATCACGATCACGAGCAAGCACCACGACGGATTCGCGATGTTCGACTCGAAGGTGTCGGACTGGGACATCGTGGACCGCACCCCGTACGGTCGCGACGTGCTCGCGATGCTCGCCGAGGAGTGCCGCAAACAGGGGATCAAGCTCTTCTTCTACCATTCGCAGCTCGACTGGCACCATACGGACTACTTCCCGCGCGGTGGGACCGGGCAGCGGGCCGGACGGCCCGACGGCGGCGATTGGGACCGCTACCTCGACTACATGGACGCCCAGCTCGCGGAACTGCTCACCGACTACGGCCCGATCGGCGGGATCTGGTTCGACGGGATGTGGGACAAGCCCGACGCCGACTGGCGACTCGGGCAGACCTACGCGATGATCCACCGCCTCCAGCCCGCCACGCTGATCGGCTCGAACCACCACCGGGCCCCCTACCCCGGCGAGGACTTCCAGATGTTCGAGAAAGACCTCCCGGGCGCGAATACCGCCGGCTTCAACACCACCGAGGTGGGGGCGCTGCCGCTCGAGACCTGCGAGACGATGAACGGCTCGTGGGGCTACAACCTGACCGACCGGAGCTTCAAGAGCCTCGACGACCTCGTTCGCTACCTCGTCAATGCCGCCGGCCGCAACGCGAACTTCCTGCTCAACGTCGGGCCGATGCCGACCGGCGAGATCCAGCCCGAATTCCAGGAACGGCTGCGCGCCATGGGTGCGTGGCTCGCGCGGAACGGTGACGCGATCTACGGTACGCGCGGCGGCCCCATCCCGCCGCGTCCCTGGGGCGTCACCACGCAGAAGGGGAACCGGGTGTTCGTGCACGTCCTCGATTGGCAGGACACCCAACTGTCGCTCCCGCCGCTGCCCGCGCCGATCCGCGGCGCGACGCTGCTGAGCGACGGGTCGCGCGTCCCGTTCCGCACCGCGCACGAGGGCGTCACCCTCACGCTCCCCGAGCGCGGAGGCGATACGATCGACCTGATCGTGGTGCTGGAGATGGAACCGTGATCGGCGCAAACCGCCGATGACCACGTCGCGCCGCGAGTTCGTCGCGGGCCTCGCCGCCGCCGGCGCGGCACTGCCCGGCCTCGACCGAGTTCGTCTGCTGCGCCGGCCCGGTTCCTCCGCGATCGCTCAGCCGTCTGCGGCCCAGCTCGCGTGGCAGGACCTCGAGCTGGGGATGTTCATCCACTTCGGGCCCAACACGTGGCAGGAGCAGGAGTACGACGACCGCACCACGCCGCTCGACGCCATGACGCCCGACATCGACACCGACCAGTGGGTCGAGACGGCGGTGGGCATGGGGGCCCGCTACATCGTGATGGTCGCGAAGCACGTCGGCGGCTTCTGCTGGTGGCAGACGCGGACGACCGAGTACTCGGTCCGCAACACCCCATGGCGGAACGGCCGCGGCGACGTCATGACCGAGCTTGCACAGTCCTGTGCCGCGCGCGGAATGCAGCTCGGTGTCTACCTTTCCCCCCGGGACGACAGCGTCGGCGCCGGCGGATCCGGACGCTGCGCCACCCCCGCGGCGCAGGCAGCCTACGACACGCTCTACCGCCAGCAGCTCACCGAACTGCTCACCCGCTACGGCCCGATCATGGAGCTGTGGCTCGACGGGAGCAGCGTCGTCCCGACGATCGACCTCGTGCGGCGTCACGCCCCGGACGCGATGATCTTCCAGGGGCCGAACGCGACGATCCGCTGGGTCGGCAACGAGGATGGCTTCGCCCCGTACCCCTGCTGGAACGCGCTGGCGGCGGTCGACGCCGACACCGGCGTCGCGACGGCGATGCACGGCGACCCCGACGGGGACCGCTGGATGCCGATCGAGGTGGACGTCTCGCTGCGACGACCGAACTGGTTCTGGAGCACGACGAACCACGCCAACCTGCTCTCGCTGGAGCAGCTCGTCGAGATCTACTACCGATCGGTCGGGCGCGGCGCGCAGCTCCTGCTCAACGTGACCCCCGACCGCACCGGGCACGTCCCGGAAGGGGACGTGGCCCGTCTGGCGGCGTTCGGCAGCGAGGTCCGCCGACGGTTCGACCGGAGCGTCGCCGACACGACAGACGGAGGGCGGGAGGTGCAGCTCGATCTGGGAGGATCCGTCCACGTCGATCACGTGATCGTCGAGGAAGATCTGCGGGGCGGCGAGCGGGTGCGCGCGTGGCGGCTCGAGGGATCAGCCGGCGGCACGTGGCGGACGGTGGCGGAAGGATCGGCCATCGGCCGCAAGCGGATCCAGCCGATCGAGCCCGCCGTCCTCTCGGCGATGCGCCTGACGGTGACACACTCGGAGGGTGAGCCGCGGATCCGGCGGCTCGCGGCGTACGAGGTCGCTTCCGCTCCTCCGGGGACGTGGAACGCACCGGTGCACCTCTGGGCCGACGACCTCGCCGGACGGTGGACCGACGGCCGCATCGAGATCGACCTCGGCCCCAGGATCGACCGCCCCGGCCGCTACCGCGTACGCCTCACCGCCCAATCTGACACCCCCGTGGCCATCCAGGCTCCGAGCGTGGAATTCGACGGCGCGCCCGCCAGCGATTCCCTGCGTCCCGCTGGGCAACGGTCCGACCTGCTGCACCTGGAGGTTCCACCCAACACACGGGCCGTGGTGCTCCGCGGGACCGCGAGCGTCGCCGAAGGAGCAGTGTTGGTGAGACCCATGTGAGTCTCCCACGAGCCGGGAGCACGGCGTGCGAGCCGAGTCCGGTTGCTGGATAGATATTTCACATATATATTTGACGTGGATCCAACGCGGACGCTCGTTTGAGCGCGTATCTCTTTTCTTGTCAAGGGATTGCGGTGAGAGCACCCGTGAGCGCTCCTCGCCAGGGACGCTCCGACCGCCGACTCCCGACCGCGGTTCGACGACCGCTCGGCATCGTCGCTCTCGCCACCGCAGTTCTGAGCTGGCTTCCCGACGCCGCCAGCGGGCAGGCCGAGGCCCACGGACTGGTCCACGGCTTCATCGGCATGATGAACGTGATCGACCACAACACGACGACCGCGAGCCCGAGCGCGCGATTCGGCCTGGGCATCTACTACAGCAACTTCCACCCCAACAGACTCGGTCCGGAGATCGCCGTCACCGGGGTGCTCGACGCCGTCAGCGTCAACATCGCCGCCAGCGTCAACGGCGGCCTCTCCTATCAGATCGGGGAGCGGCTGTCGATCGGTGCAGGGGGCGCCGTCCTGGTCGGTCTCAAGCGATGGATCGTCGAGACACTCGACCCCCACTATGGCGGGTACGTCGGACTGACCTGGATGGCGATGCCGATGGGGAGTTGGATGGCGCTGACGGCGCAGCTGCGTCAGCAGGTGCTGTACGACGTCGCACAAGGGCGCGTCGTCCTCTATCCGAGCCTGGGCCTCGGACTGATGTTCGTGCCCGAGGGAGCCCTGATCGACTTCGACTGAGCCACCGCCGGCCCCGGCGATTCGATCCGACGCCAGGAGCCCGCCCCGAACCTCAGTTCACCGTGGTCGGTCCCCCATCTGCACGGCCCACGGCTCCTCGACCATCCCCGGCGGCCGCGCGTTGACGCCCACGGCTTCCGTGAGCGCGTCGCCGATGTCTCCGCGCGCCCACGCGACACGGGCCAATAGGCGCGCCACCACGTCCGGGTACTCCGCCGAGACATCGGTCGTTTCCGCAGGATCCGCTGCGAGGTCGAACAGCGCGAGCCCGATCGAGCCTTCGGCTTCTCGGCCGAGGAAGCCGTCGCGGCCTGCCTCACCGCCCACCAGCGTGGGATACGTGTGCGGGACATGCAGCTTCCAGTTCCCGCTGCGTACCGCCTGGAGCTGCCCGCCGCGGTAATAGAAGAACTCCTCGTAGGGGCTCACGTCCGCGTCGCCGGCTACGAGCGGCCAGATGTCGTGACCGTCGAGGACGCGATCGCTCGGCACCGCTCCGCCCGCAAGCCGGGTGAACGTGGGCAGCAAGTCCATGCCCGTGACGAGCGCATCCGAAGTGCGCCCCGCCCGAATCCGCCCGGGCCAGCGGAAGATGCCGGGCACGCGATGTCCGCCCTCGAACGTCGTCGCCTTGCCCTCCCGGTACGGCCCGGCCGACCCGGCGTGGTTGCCGAAGACGAGCCAGGGTCCGTTGTCGGACGTGAAGACCACGAGCGTTCGATCGTCGATGCCGAGTCGCTCGAGCGCCGCCAGGATCTCTCCCACGGACCAGTCGATCTCGCTGACGACGTCGCCGTACAGGCCGCGCTCCGTCGACCCGCGGAAGGCCTCGGAGGCCCAGAGCGGCACGTGCGGCAGCGAGTAGGCCAGATAGGCGAAGAACGGCCGCTCCGCGTTCCGCTCGAGGAAGCCGACGATCTCCTCGGTGTATCGGCGGGTGAGCTGCGTCTGATCCGGCTCGCGCTCGACGACGGTCGTGTCTCGGATCAACGGCAGGGGCGGGTACCAGAGATTCGCGCCCTTGCGGGGGTTGTTGGCTGGCACCGGGCTCATGTCGTTGGAGTACGGCAGGCCGAAATAGGAATCGAACCCCTGTGCGGTCGGCAGGAAGTCCGGATGGTCGCCGAGGTGCCACTTGCCGACGGCGATCGTCGCGTACCCCTGCCCTCGCAGCAGTTCCGCGATGGTGACTTCGTCCGGACTCAGCCCCCGCTTGGACCGCGGGCTCAGCACGTGCGGAATCCCGACGCGGGGCGCGTAGGATCCGGTCATGATCGCCGCCCGGGTCGGCGAGCACGCGGCGTTCGGGGCGTAGAAGCTGGTGAACCTCATCCCCTCGGATGCCAGCCGGTCGATGTTCGGCGTGGCGAAGCCGGCCGCACCGTGAACGCCGATGTCTCCCCATCCCAGATCGTCGGCGAGGATGAGTACGAAGTTCGGGGGGCCGGCATACTCGGGCGCCGAGCAGGCGGCCAGCAGCAGGAGCAGCGGAAGGCTTCGGGACACGACGACGTTCTCCCTCGTTCGTTGAGCCTACTCGTCGGGCGGCGGCGGGATCGGGTCCTCCTCCGGCACGGCGTACACCTGCCTCAGCGCCGTGAGTCGGGCTTTCAGATCGGTGACGACGGTGGCGTAGCCCGGGTCGTCGTACACCGACCGCATCTCATCCGGATCGCGCTCGAGATCGAACAGTTCCCACTCCTCGATCAAGTAGTAGTGGATCAGCTTGTACCTGTCCGTGCGGATGCCGTAGTGGCGCTGCACGGCGTGGACGCCCGGATACTCGTAGTAGTGGTAGTAGATACCGTCCCGCCAGTCCGCCGGGCGCCGCCCCTGGAGCAGCGGGACGAGACTCCGCCCCTGCATCTCACCGGGCACCGGCACCCCGGCCATCGCGAGGAAGGTCTCGGCGAGATCCAGGTTCTGCACGAGGTCCGCGTTCTCGGACCCCGGCAGCGTCACGCCGGGCCAGCGCACGATCAGCGGCATGCGGAGCGACTCCTCGTACATCCACCGCTTGTCGTACCAACCGTGCTCGCCGAGAAAGAACCCCTGATCGGAGGCGTACACCACGATCGTGTTCTCCGCGAGCCCGGTCGCGTCGAGGTAGTCGAGCAACCGACCGACGTTGGCGTCCAGCGAGGCCACGGTGCGGAGGTAGTCCTGCAGGTATCGCTGGTACTTCCACCGGGTGAGCGCATCGCCGCGCGGCGGATCGCGCCTGAACGAATCGTTCCCCGGGCCGTAGGCGGCGTCCCACGCTGCGAGCTGGTCTCCGGTCATTCGCGCCCGCAGCCCGGCCATCCAGTCGTTCGCCGGATCGGCAGGTGCCACCGTATTCGGCCAGAGCTTCAGATCGTAGCCGAGGTGCATGTGGTGCGCGAGCGTCATCTCCTGTGTTCGCGCCGCCGAGGTCCTGCCCGCGTAGTCGTCGAACAGGGTCGCGGGCTCCGGAACCTCCGCATCCCGCCAGCGGGTGAGATACTCCGGCCCCGGCGACCACTCGCGGTGCGGCGCCTTGTGCTGAAACATCAGCAGGAACGGCCGCTCCGGATCTCGACCGTGGGCCAGCCACTCCAGCGCCTTGTCCGTGATGAGATCGGTCACGTACCCGGTGTCGCGGACGGTGCCGGCGGCGGTGAGGAAGTCCGGGTTGTAATACACACCTTGCCCCGGCAGTACCTCCCAGTAGTCGAAGCCGGTGGGATCGCTCTTCAGGTGCCACTTGCCGACGATGGCGGTCTGGTAGCCCGCCGCCTGCAGCAGCTTCGGGAACGTCACCTGCGAGGAATCGAACCGCTCGGCGTTGGTGAGGATCCCGTTCAGGTGGCTGAACTTCCCGGTGAGGATCACCGCCCTGCTCGGCGCGCAAATCGCGTTGGTGACGAACGCGTTCCGGAACACCATCCCGTCGCGGGCGAGCCGGTCGATGCCAGGCGTCGGGTCGAGCGCCGCGAGCCGTCCCCCGTACGCACCAATCGCCTCGGGGGCGTGGTCGTCGGTGAAGACGAAGATGATGTTCGGCGGCGGCGGTGGTGCGGAACGACAGGCAGCGAGGAGCGCGAGGGCTAGCCAGGAGACGAGCGATCGATGGCGCATGCGTGACTCCGTGTCGTGCGGACGTGCGATCGACGTGTCCGTCGGGTCCGGCGGTTCCGACGCGGGCCCGAACGGGCCGCACTACTCAGGGCCGTTTCAGCAGCAGACGGACCCGGCCGCCGAGGAACTGGCCGAGAAAGAAGGCGCCCATCAGCACCGGGAGATTGGCCAGCCTCCAGGCGATCCCCGCGAGGATCCGCATCGCGATGACGACGGGCACGGGCGCGTGGACGGCGAAGAACCAGGGGCGGGTGAACCGCCGCGCACCGGCACGCCAGTACCCGAAGGGGATGTTGAGCACGGCGACGGCGAGGCCGAGCCGGTACAGGGGTGTGACGTGCAGCATCGTCGTGACCGTGGCCTTCCGTGCCGTCCGGGACTCCCTGAAGATACCCGAATATAGACCGATGTCCGCGGACCGGACCACCCACCGGGGGGTATCAACGGCACACTCAACCCGCGCGTAGAATGGGAGAAGCGGGCAGGACTGCGAAACAACCAGAGCCGGAGAACCACCATGACGAAGCGTTTGCCGCTGTTGCTCGGTGCCCTGATCGCCCTCACGAGTTCGGTCGCCGCCGCGCAGGACGCTGGGGCAGCCAAGGCGGGCGTGACGGGGAATTGGGAGATCAGCTGGGAAGGACCCCAGGGCGTCATGACGAGGAAGGCGGAGTTCAAGCAGGAGGGGGAAACCCTCACCGGCCGTCTCGAGGGGCGCGGAGGCTGGACAGACATCAAGGACGGAAAGGTCAAAGGCTCGGAGGTCTCCTTCGTGCTCGAAATGACCCGCGGTGAGCAGACCTTCCGCCAGGAGTTCAAGGGCACGCTCAAGGACGACGGCACGATCGTCGGCACCCTGGCGAGCCCCCGAGGCGAAGTCACCTGGACCGGCAAGCGCGTCACGACCTGACGACTCCGGCTGCACACTCGACGCCCCCGCATCCGGCTCCGGAGCGGGGGCGTCGTCGCATCCCCACGGGGGTCGCGCGGAGCTCCTACTCCTTGGGGGGTGGGGGTACGACCTGCCGCACCCGCACCACGATGTCCTGGCTGCGGATGACGATTTCCGTCTCCGAGCGAGTGACCGTGATCGGCCCACCCGTGACCACCACCTGCGTCTCACCGAGCACGCCGGAGAACCGGGTCGTCTCCTCGACCGGCACCGGGGCGCGCGCGGCCACCACCCGCTCCCCCCTGGTCAGGGCGGGACCGGCCTTCGGGGCCAGGACCACCCACTCCTGCGGAGCCGCGACGAGCACCGCGTCCGTATCGGCGGCGTTGCGTCGATAGCGCAGCACTACCGTGTCCCCGGGCTGCACGGCGCCGAAGCGCCGGCCCCCGTCTTCGCTGGTCAGGTCGACCCCGTCGATGTGGGTGAGCTCGTCGCCCCCACGCAGTCCCGCCTTCGCGGCGGGGCCATCGACTTCCACGCGCTCGATGCGGGGAGCGGTGCGGAACGTCCAGACGGCTCCACCCTCTCCCCGCTTCGCGTCCTCGGGGACCTTGATGGAGCAATCGGAGCACTCGATGCTCATGCCCAGTCTCCCCCCGAGGGGCATGGGTGGCGCCGGTGGCGCCGGCACAGCCGCGACCAATGGCTCGGCCACCATCACCGGCGCCGGAGCCGCGGCCGGCAGGGGCATCGCCGGTTGCGCCGCCGGGGCCGGCGCGGCAGGCGCCTGGATCTCGGCGCACTCCGCGACCGGCGTGATCTCCACCTGGAACTCCCGCCCCTCGCGCCGGACGCGCACGACCACCGGTTCGCCGGGCGTGGCGGAACCAAACAGCCGTCCTCCCTCCTGCGTCGTGATCAGATGCCCGCCGATCGCCACCACCACGTCGCCTTCCCTGAGCTTGCCGTCCGCCGGGCCGCCCGGCGTCACCCCGGCGATCACGGGCTCGGCGCGGAACTTCCACTGCCGGCCGGTCCCGTCCTCGCGGAGCGTGAACGAACAGCTGCTGCACTCGATACCGCGGTACCCGAGCGACCCGATCACCACGGCGCCGGGGCCGCACTGCTTGGACGATTCCGCGACGGTCCACCGTCGCTCCTGGGCCTGGCTCGTCGCCGCCATGGCGAGCACCAGGAATGCGACCGGTGCCGTGCGCTGCAACATTCGTGGACTCGACATCGTGACCTCCAAGCGTGTCGTCCTAGAACCAGACGACGTTGCGGATCTCCGGTGGACCGGCCGTCCCCCGAGCAGGGGCGCTGCGTTCGAACAGGTCGCGCAGCGCGACGGTGACCGGGTCGTCCGGCGCGAGGACCATCAACTCCCCGACCGCGGCATACAGTGCGGCGAGCGCCGCCTCACGCCCTTGGTCCACCGAAGGTCCGTTTGCCGAATCCGCGACCTGGGCGAGCGCCGCGAGCGCCGCCACATACGCCGAGCCGGACCGCTGCACCGTGGCCGCCAGCTGCATGGCGCTCTCGTGGTTCGCGGCCGCGACCGACGCGACCACGGTCCGGGTCGCAAACCACTGGCCGACCACGACCCCGCTCGCGAAGAGGGCGACGGCGGCCGCCGCAGCTGCCACCAGCCCGGGCCTCATCCCGAACCACGCTCTCCGACGCCGGCCGAGCAGGCCGCGCTCGCGCAGAAGTCCCACCGTACGCTCCTCGAGCATCCGGCTGGGCTGGCCCGCGCGGTCCAGCGCGGCGAAGGCCGCCCGTTCCTGATCGGTGAGTTCCGTCGACGCATCGTGCCTCATGCTCATACCCTCGCTTGCCGTTCGTCCAGCGGTGCGAGCAGCGACCGCAGCAGCCGACGCCCACGGGACAACTGGCTCTTCGACGTGTTCGCCGAGATGCCCAGGCGGCTGCCAATCTCCTCGTGCGTGAATCCCTCGACGTCGTGCAGCACCACCACCGTCCGGTATCCGACCGGGAGTCGGGCCAGCGCCGACTCGAGGTCGATCCGCTCGTGCGGGCGATCGATGGCCGCGGCCGGCTCCGAGTGCTCGTCGAGCGCGAGCCACCGAAAGTCCTTGCGGCGGAAGGTGGCACGGCAGCAGTTGAGCCCGATGCCGCTCAGCCACGTTCCGAAGGCCGCCTCCCACCGGAAGGAGGGAAGTCCTTCCACCGCCTTCACCCACGCCTGCTGCACGATGTCCTCCGAATCCGCCTCGTTGCCGCCGAGCAGGCGCAGGACGAACCGGTACAACCCGGGCGTGTACCGGCGGTACAGCGTCCGGAACGCCGCCTCGTCCCCGTCCCGCACGACGCGATCGGCGAGATCCCGATCGGTCGGCGCCTTTACAGCGGTCGCCTCGCTCACACCCGTAAGTGCCTCCGGTGCGCGGAAGGGTTGCACAACCGTCGAGATCCGATTCCGAGTTGCCGGCGCCGGCCACGACTGTATATTGTGAATATATATTTAGTGGACGCCTTTGCGCCGGCGATCTCCCGTTGGATCGCCGGGAATCCGGGAATCTGAACGGAACGCCCGCACGCTCGACACCACGGCACGGAGGGTAGACCGATGCGAACGACGCTCGCAGCGCTCGCGCTACTGCTGACGACGTTGACACTGCCGGCCCGGGCGCAGACACCCGCCGACTCGGCCGCGATCCGCCAGGCTGCGCTGGACTACATCGAGGGCTGGTACGCGGGCAATGCGGACCGCATGACCCGGGCGCTCCACCCCGAGCTCGCCAAGCGCATCGTGCAACCGCGTGCTGACGGCAGGACGCTCGAGAGCATGACCGCCACCCAACTGATCGACTACACGGGGCGCGGTGGGGGTCGGATGACGCCGGCGGACCGGCAGCAGAAGGACGTCACGATTCTCGACATCTACGGCAACGTCGCATCGGTGAAGATCGTCGCGGGCGACTGGATCGACTATCTGCACATCGCGCGGTTCGATGACGGATGGAAGATCGTCAACGTGCTGTGGGAGATGAAGCCGCGCGGGTGACGGTCCCGGCGATCAGTGCCGGGTAAAGCAGACCGTTTTCGGCTCCGTCATTTCCTGAAGCGCGAAGCGGACCCCTTCACGCCCCAGACCGGACAGCTTGATGCCGCCGAACGGCATCGAGTCGAGCCGGTAGTCGGTCGAGTCGTTGATCATCACGCCGCCACACTCGATCTCATAGGCGAACCGGAACGCGAGATCGACGTCGCGCGTGAACACGGCGGCGTGCAGGCCGAAGGGCAGGCTGTTCGCCTGGGCAATCGCCTGGTCGACCGTGCGGACCCGATAGAGGTTGACCGTCGGTCCGAACACCTCCTCGCGGTGCAGCGAGGCGCGCTCCGGAACGTCCTCGAGCACCGTCGGTTCCAGGAGCGCGGCGCGGCGTCCGCCACCGCAGAGCACCCGCGCACCCAGGCGCACGGCCTCGGCGATCCAGCGTTCCACCCGCTTGGCCTCGCCCTCGGTGATCATCGGACCCATATCGGTCTCTTCCCTGCGCTTGTCTCCGATGCGGTAGGTGCGCGTGCGCGCGACGAACCGGTCGCGGAATTCCGCGTACCGCGCGTCGTGCACGTAGAGGCGCTGGACCCCGATGCAGTTCTGCCCCGCCGCCCAGAACGCGCCGGACACGCACGACTCCACGGCCCACTCGACGTCGGCATCCTCCCACACGATGACGGGGGAGTTCGAGCCGAGTTCCATGCCGAGCTTCTTGAGCCCCGCGAGGCGCGCCACCCGCCTTCCGGCCTCGAGCCCCCCCGTCAACGACACCATGCGCACCCGCGCGTCGGGGACCAGCACCTCACCGAGCGCGACGCCGCTCCCGGTGATGACCTGCAGCACCTCCGGCGGCAAGCCGGCCTCGAGCAGCACCTCCGCGAGCGCGAGCGCGGAGAGCGGCGTCACCGTCGCCGGTTTCACGATCACGGCATTGCCGCCCGCGATCGCGGGGCCGACCTTGTGCGCGACGAGGTTGAGCGGATCGTTGAAGGGTGTGATCGCGAGCACGACGCCGATCGGAAACCGATAGTAGTAGCCCACCCGGTGCTCCCCTCCCGGAAACGAATCGAAGGGAATCGTCTCGCCCACGAGGCGCTTGGCCTCCTCGGCCGAGATCGTGAGGGTGTTCACACACCGCGCGGCCTCGGTGCGCGCCTCCCGGATGGTCTTCGATCCCTCCCGGGCAATGAGGACGGCGAACGCCTCCATCCGCTGCGACACGAGCTCCGCCGCACGAAACAGGATCCGGGATCGCTCGAGTGCCGAGAGACGGCGGGCAACCTCGGCGCCGCGGGTGGCGCTCTCGAGGGCGAGCGAGGCATCGGTCTCCGTCGCGCTCGGCACGTGGTCGATGACCGAATCGTCGAAGGGATCCCGGACGGCGATCGTCCGATCCGAGTCGCGCCACGTCCCGCCGATCAGCATCCGCACGCCGCACCTCCTCGCCGAGGATATCCGTCACGCCGAATATCCCCCGCGCCGTGGCGGCACGGAAGGGTCGCTGTCGGGAAGTGAGTTGGAGAGTGGAGGCGCCCGCTGCGCGCTCAGCGGCGCGCCCGGCGTGGGGACCGCGACGGGGGACGCGCGCGGACGCGGGACGGGCCGGTTCCCGCGCGTGCCCCGGCGATCACTTGCCGATGGTGAGTGTCCCCTGGAGCAGTCCTTTGTCGAACGCGACGCGGACCAGGCGCGCCATCCGTTCCACTTCGGCACGAGCGACCTTGTGTCCGAGCTCCGTGAGCCGGTAGTACTTGCGCCGCTGATCGTCGAACTCGGGCGCAGGGCGATTCTCGGACTCCACGATCATTCCGCTCTCGAGCAAGCGCTGCGCGGCGAGGTACACCGGCCCGGTCGCCGACATGCCCAGCCCGTCGGTCAGGCGTTCGATCTCCTTCATGATTCCGTACCCGTGCCGCTCCTCGTCCACCAGCGACAACAGGATGTGGATCGAAAGCGGCGTCAGGGGAAGATGGGCTTCTATCTGTGCGTCGTTCACGTCAGCCTCGCGCGTGGGCAGGATCATCGTTCGCGGACACGACTATCCATATATAGTCTATCCATTGTCCGCAAGGGTAGCATCCGCCTCCCAATCACGGTCGCAGGGGGGGCCGGCATCCCGCGGATCAGTGGGAGTCGCGGCCACCCAACTCACCGGCCACGCAACACCACGTCTTTCATACCTATTTACAAACTATAGATATTATGTTATTGTATCTCCCGGCGATTGACAAGCCCGAAGGAACGGCCTTGTTCGTTGGGCTCCGTGGTGCGTGGGGCATCCGTGCCGCCCGGCAGGGAACTCGCTTGAGGGGGCGAGCGGGACCACACCAAAGCCCGGCTCCGCGCACCCGGCAGTCGCCGCCTTGGACCTAGTTCTCAACGAAACGGGACCGGGAACGTGGGCCAGAGGCGCGGCGACGGCCTGCGTTTCCTGCACCGTGCCCTCATGTTCCAGTATCCGTCTGATCGGGTCACGCGATGTACTCGACGTGTCTGTACTGCAAGCGGCCGCTGGGCTCGAACGACGTCATCGAGTCATTCCCCGTGGGGCGCCGACTGGCGTTCGATCCGGCAAAGGGGCGGCTGTGGGTGGTGTGCCGCAAGTGTGAGCGGTGGAACCTCTCCCCCCTCGAGGAGCGGTGGGAGGCGTTCGAGGCGTGCGAGCGGCTGTTCCGGCGCACGCGGCTTCGGGCATCCACCGACCAGATCGGCATGGCGAAGCTCGCCGAGGGGCTGGAACTCGTGCGCATCGGCCAACCGCTGCGTCCCGAGTTCGCCGCATGGCGCTACGGCGACCAGTTCGGCAGGCGGCGGCGCCGGGCGGTGCTCTGGACCGCGGCTGGCATCGTCGCCGTCGGGGCCATCTCGGCTGGCGGGCTGGCGGTCGGTGTCGGTGCCGGCTTCGCACCGCAACTGCCCAACATCCTGCTCAACCTCCCGATCCGGGCCAAGGTGCGGACGGCAGATGGTCGCGTGCTCAAGTTCCGCCTGCCGGATGTTCAGAAGGCGCGCTTCCTCATGGAACCGACGGCCGAGCGCTGGGTGCTGTCGGTCAAGCACACCAAGGGCACCGAGACGTTCGAAGGGGCAGAGGCGCGGCGCATCGCGACGCAGCTGCTGCCGGCGATCAACCGCATGTCCGGCTCCCGACAGTCGGTGCAGGACGCGGTGGCCAAGCTGGAGCAGGCGGGAGACCCCGAACTCTATCTCGCCCGCATCGCCGCCGAGCTCGCACCGGGACCGCCCCGGCGGGGGTACGGATCGCCGCTGTTCAAGGGCAAGCCCGGCGTCGTGCACAAGCTCCCGACCCCGACCCGCCTCGCGCTGGAGATGGCGCTGCACGAGGAGCAGGAGATGCGGGCGCTGATGGGCGAGTTGATCGAGCTCGAGCTGGCGTGGCGGGAGGCGGAGGAGATCGCGCGCATCGCGGATGACATGTTCATCCCGGCCGAAGTCGAGTCGTCGCTCGCACGCATGCGGATGGACGCCGGGAAGACGGAGCCGGTGGATCCGGACGGTGGCTGAGCGCCGTGCGACCCTCAGGACGCGTGCACGCGGACCGGGAAGCGGGCTTGCGCGTGACCGAGGCCTTCCTGAACGCGCGCCAGCAGCACACGGCCCACGATGGGCTTCTCGAGGAAATCCATCGCCCCGAGATGCAGCGCGCACACCGCGAGCGACACGTCGGCGTACGACGCGAGCACGATGACGGGGACATCGAGGTGGCGGGCTCGGATGCGCAGCAGGACCTCGAGACCACTCATGTCGGCCAGTTCGATGTCGAGCACGAGGCACTCGGGACGGCCGTCACGCAACCGGCGCAGCACCGCTTCCCCGGTGCCGAACGTTTCGACTTCCACTCCGGTCGTACGCAGGAGCGTTGCGAGACTCTCGCGGACCTCTCGGTCCGGATCGGCAATCCACACCGTATCTGCCATCGCTGGTTACGCCTCGTGCAGGCCGATTGCTCCTCTTCAGGTGCTGCCCCAATCTGGGGCCGTGCCGGACGGCACGAAATCGTGGATAGTACCTAGCGCGGTACCGACTTCCCGTACCGGCCGGTCTGGTCCCGTCGCCGAATCCGTCTAAGTTTGGGGTGGGGGCCGCGGGAAACGGACCGTGGCGCGGGGATGTGCTCGGGAGGTGACGACGGTGCCACCAGCAAACGCCGACATGCCGATCGCGGTTGCCGGGCTCGATGCCATGATCGAGCTCGCGCCGGTCGCGCTGATCCATACCGCCCGCACCGGCCGCTGCGTCTGGGCGAACGAGCGGTGGTGCCGGATGACGGGGCTATCCCACCAGGAGGCGCTCGACTTCGGCTGGCTCGACGTGCTGTCGACGGAGGACCGGGAGCGCGCGCTGGCCTATCACTCGGGCACCTCGCACGTCAGGGAAGTCCGCGACGAGTTCCGCGTGCGCACGCGCTCCGGACAATCACGACTCGTGTCCTCGACCATCGTGCCGCTGTTCGACACCGACCGTGAACTGGTGGGGCATCTCTGCGGCTGCGTCGACGTCACCGAGCGTGCAGAGTCGGAGCAGGCGCTCCGCTCCCTGACGCACGAGTACCGCGAACGGCTGAAGGAACTGGACTGCCAGTACGGGATCTCGCACATCGTCGAGCAGTCGGGGGGATCGCTCGAACGGATCCTGGGCGAGGCGACGGAACTGCTGCCGCGGTCGTGGGAGTACCCGGACATCACGTGCGCCCGGATCGTGGTGTTCGAGTGGGACTGCCGCACGCCGAACTACGCCGTCACCCCCTGGCGGCAGTCGGCACCCATCGTGATCCAGGGCCGGGCCGCGGGTTACGTCGAAGTCGGATACCTCGAGGAGCGCCCGCCGAAGGACGAGGGACCGTTCCTCGCCCAGGAGCGGCGGCTCATCGACAACGTGGCGGAGCGGCTGGGACGGATCGCCGAGCGTCTCCTCACGGCGGAGCGGCTCCGCGATCACGAGCAGCAGCTCCGGGAGCGGCTCACGCACCTCTCCCGCGTGAGCGCGATGGGCGAGATGGCGAGCAGCCTGGCGCACGAGCTGAACCAGCCGCTCACCGCGGTCGCAACGTATGCGCAGGCCCTGCGCCGGCTCGCGGCGTCCGGCATGATGGAGGACGGCGAACTGCTGCTGGTCCTCGATCGGATCGCCGGCGAGGCGATCCGTGCCGGCAACATCGTCCACCGCCTCAAGGAGCTGGTGCGTCGCCGCGAGACACGGCGGGAACCGCGCGATGTGAATGCCCTGATTCACGATGTCGAGCAGCTCGCGGCGGCGGACTCGCGACTGCACGACGCCGAGTTGCGTCTCGATCTCGCCGGCGATCTCCCCGCGGTGAACGTGGACGGGATTCAGATTCAGCAGGTTGTCCTCAACCTCATCCGCAACGCCGTCGACGCCATGCAGAACACGCCCGTGGCGGAGCGTCAGGTGACGGTGCACACCGGGATGCAGGACGACGAGACACTCTTCGTCAGCGTGTCGGACGCGGGCTGCGGCACGCTCGAGGAGCACCGCGAACTGCTCTTTCAACCCTTTTTCACCACCAAGGAAAGCGGACTGGGCGTGGGTCTCTCAATCAGCCGATCGATCGTCAACGCGCACGGCGGCAGAATGTGGTTCACCCCGAACGAGGATCGCGGCACCACGTTCTGGTTCACCCTGCCGGCCTGGGGAGCCCGCCATGACGCCGCGTGAGCCGCTCGTCTACGTCGTGGACGACGATGCGGCCGTCCTCGACGCCATCCGGATGCTCCTGCGGTCGGTCGGCCTTCGAGCCGAGACGTACACGTCGGCCACGGACTTCCTTGCCGCCTTCGACAGCGACCAGCCGGGTTGCCTGGTGTTGGACATCCGCATGCCGGTCATGAGCGGAATCGAGCTGCAGGATCGCCTGCGCGAGATCGGCGCCATGATCCCAGTCGTGTTCGTGACGGCGCACGGCGACATCCCGATGGCGGTGCAGGCCGTCAAGGCCGGAGCCCTCGACTTCATCCCGAAGCCGTTTCGGGACCAGGATCTGCTCGATCGCGTGCAGCAGGCGATCGAGCTCGATCTCCAGCACAGGGCGGAGCTCTCGGACCGCGCGGAGCTGCTGCGGCGATTCGGGACGCTCACGGCCCGGGAGCGGGAGGTGTTCCAACTGGTCGCCACGGGCAAGGCCAACAAGGTCATCGCGGCCGACCTCGGGATCAGCCAGCGAACCGTCGAGATCCACCGCGGGCGGGTGATGGAGAAGATGCAGGCGCGCTCCTTGCCGCAGCTCGTCCGGATCGCGCTACAGATTCAGGAGCGAGAATTGCCGTAGGACGGTCGGGGGGCGGTCCCCGCCCCCCGACGTCGTGGCGCCCCCCCGCGCCTAGCGGCGGTGCCACCCCCAGAAGTCGCCGTAGAAGTCCCGAATCCGTTGCGCATCCTCCGTCGAGATCGTGCCGCCGGGGGTCTGCGACATGGTCCGGATCACATCCCAGCGTTCCTCGGGATTCAAGATCGCGAGCTCTTTGAGCCTGTCCATCGTGTGGCAATGCGCACACTTCATGAACGTGAGCGCCGCTTCCACGCGTGGGACGTCGAGCGGGTCGATGTTGGACCCGGCCAGCCGATTCATGCGGCGGACGAGATCGTGCACTCCCTCGTCGATCCCATGGGCGGCCGCGAACGTCTCGGCGGTATGGCACCCGGTGCAGCTCCCCTCGAGCGCGACGACGGCCGGGTCCTGCGGCCCGAGATGCACGGCGAGATTCGCCAGCTCCTGCTTCGTCGCCAGGACGTCCCGCAGGTGCGACACGTCATTGTGCACGCCCACCAGCAGTTGGATCGTGAACGCCAGGAGGACGATGGCCAGACCCGCGGCGATCCCTCCAACCACCCGCAATCCGACGCCACTCTGCCTGTCTTCGTTGGGAGACATGTCCTCCTCCTAGTTCCGCAATACCGACTGGGGGCGAAGCCCACGGACGATCTCACCCTGCGGGCCGAACACGACCTCCGGCACCTCGACGGGCTCCTCGAGCTCCTCGCCGGCGCCGGCGTAGACCGGCAGG